>Ga0116141_10001453_pt1 | contig 20230 bp, 20 predicted proteins | sample AD_UKC097_MetaG_FD_89744 | JGI IMG/M metagenome (GOLD analysis project Ga0116141, IMG submission 89744) | Active sludge microbial communities of municipal wastewater-treating anaerobic digesters from USA - AD_UKC097_MetaG | ecosystem: Engineered > Bioreactor > Anaerobic > Digestate | place: USA...
CAGACGGATTGGCACATCAAAATGTGCGCACTGCGCACTCACGATTCCCACTGAATTTGACGTATTTCCACTCATGCCGTGATTATACTATGGCTGATGGCCATATGGCGCCGTGCCCGCTAATCCCTACAACCCATTGTCACACGCGCAATCCCAGCCAAGTCATATCGATGACCAATCGCCTTGTATCCTGCCGCATGCATCAACCGCGCGACGCTATTTGCCTGATTATAGCCATGCTCCAGCAATAACCAGCCATTCGGCCGCAGATACCGCATGGCTTGCTCAATGATTACTCGCAGATCATCCAAGCCGTCCTCGCCTGATGCCAAGGCAGTGATGGGCTCGTAAGGCAAACTGCCCAAATTCAGATGCGGGTCATTCTCTTCAATATATGGCGGGTTACCGACAATCACGTCAAACAGCATGCCGTCCAGCGCACTAAACCAGTCACTTCGCAAGAAAGATACATTCGAAATACTCAATATCTGTGCATTCGTCTCAGCCACCTTCAAAGCATTACTTGAGATATCCAGTGCCGTTACCAGCGTTTGTGGCCTATGCTTGGCAATTGCCAGTGCAACCGCGCCGGAACCAGTTCCCAAGTCCAGTAGAGTAGATTTGGCTTGCGGCGAAGAAAGCTTATCTAGTGCAGCATCCACCAAAGTCTCGGTATCAGGGCGCGGAATCAATGTATCCGGCGTGACTTTTAATTTAAGCCCATAAAACTCGCGATACCCAAGAATATAGGGCAACGGCTCACCAGATACACGACGTTCAAGCAATGCCTGAAACTCCGCATGGGTACTGGCCCCCAAGGCATCGTTTTGATGCCCTATCATCCAAGCCCTGTCTACATTCAATAGGTGCTGTAGTAACAACCTGATTTCCAGCGCAGGAATCTCAGGGTGATGCGACTGCGCCTGTTTAAGCACATGAGAGATGGACAGTGAAATCATAAGTTATCGCATGATATCGCAAAGCTATATCTGCATAAAAGCAAAACGGCAACCGAAGTTGCCGTTTTGTTGTTGTGCTATATCAATTCTAGCAATTTAAAGCAGAGGTCACCCTGCAGTTAAATTAGAAGAACAGGATAGCGCCTAAAGAGATGGTTTTTGCTTTCGCTTTCGCATCTGGTGCAGCTCTGTTATTTACATCACGCTCAGTGTTTGAGTACTCAGCTACCAAGTTCAAATGTTTGGTGATTGGATGGTAAGCACCAATTACCCACATGGAGTCTTGGATGTCTTTGAATGCATCGGCAGCACTGTTGCCATCCAAAGTAGATTCACCGTAGCTTACGCCCAATTTAGTACCTGCACCTGGAATGGTGTATGTACCTTGAACGTACCACTAGTCAGAGTCACGTGATTTACCGTTTAAATCAAAACCGTCATTGAATTGAACTGTTTGACCGATACCATCACCCTTACCATAGTAACCGGTCAAGCCAAAACCTGCCACGTTAACGGTGGCGCCCAAATCCCATGCGGTTGCACGGTCATCGCTTGTACCTGAAACACTGGTTGCATCCGAAATGTTATCGAATTTCTGAGTAATAGCAGAAACCCAAACTTTACCAGCTACGTCGCCAGCCCATTCATAGGAAGCTTTACCTTCGTATGCAGTTTGTGAACCACCGCGGTGTGCTGAAAATGCGTTAGGGTTTTTAGGAGTATTAACGCTTGTAGAAGCATCCCAAGCTTGCGTCAAACCAACGGTGAAGCTGAAGCCGTTCCAGTTTGGTGAAGAGTAAGCCACTTGGGATTTCCAGTCAGCATACATGAAACCTGTACCGATACGGCCCAAGGTTGTAGTATTGCCTGCCAGAGAGCCAGCACCAGAACCAACGCCCAACAATGTCATGTCGTTCAAGATTGCGTCAGAAGCATAGATACCCAAATCTTTACCCAGTTTAATAGAACCCCAGGATTTGTCACCGAATGTCAAGAATGCTTGACGGTTTTCTTGTTGAGCACCTTGGAAGCCAGAAGCTGTTGTAGATACGCCTGGGTTGATGCTGATGGTGAAGCCAACGTCCAAGTCGTTTTGGCGTGTTTTACCAGAAACGCTCAGGTAGTTAGGCAACAGACCTGTAGTGATGTTTGCTGTGCTGTCTGCATTACCATCACCCAAGCCCAGAGGACCTGTACCTGCGCCAGTGTCGCCACTGAAAGAAGTATGTGTGTAGTATGCGTTTACAACGCCACCGATGTCCAGAGTCCAGTCACCAGCTGGGATTGTGATACCAGCGTTAGCGCTAGAAGCTGCAGCCAACAGTGCGGAAGCAACTGCTAAACCTAATTTCTTGCTCATATAATTCTCCTAGTTTTAATTTCGTACTACTAAAATTTACTACTAAATCACCCTCATTTTCAGCAACTTGGTGTTTCTTCCTCTGCTGCCAAAAACGAGAAAGTTCGCGAACTTCCTCAATAAAACACATTACTGCTATTTACTAAGAAGGTAGGTGGAGTATGCCAAAAAATGACTTGGAAGGCTAACAAGTTGGTAGATTTTGTTGAATATTCATAAGGAGTTGTTGTATAGAAGCAACAATCTCTTATGAATTAGCTGTATATAACTATTAGTTGTAAGACAGCACTGCTTTAAGCTGGGTTAAATCGTAATCGCTGGTAATAACAGCCCTGCCTATGCCCTTTTGCAGCACCAGGCGAATCTTGCCATCCTGCACCTTTTTATCTGACTGCATCAGCTCCAGGTATCTGTCCATACCTAGCAGTGGTGCTTTTGTCGGCAAATTGGCCGCTTTGAATATCGCTTCGATACGTGTTGCTTCTCCTGCAGTGAGCCATCCCATCCTTTGCGATAACTCTGCTGCTTGCATCGTGCCTGCCGCAACCGCTTCACCATGCAGCCAGTTACCATAACCCATTGCAGTTTCAATGGCATGACCGAATGTATGCCCGAGATTGAGCAAGGCTCGCTCACCGGTCTCACGTTCATCAGCCGCTACGACTTCCGCTTTGTTCTGACAGCTGCGATAGATGGCATAGCTCACCACCGCTTCATCCAACGCCATCAGTTTAGGCATGTTGGTTTCCAGCCAGTCAAAAAAATCGGCATCTCGGATTAGGCCATACTTAATCACTTCTGCGATGCCCGCAGACAACTCACGCGCCGGCAAGGTTTTGAGGCTGTCCGTATCCGCCAGCACTAATTGCGGCTGGTAGAATGCACCAATCATGTTTTTGCCTAACGGGTGATTGATGCCGGTCTTACCACCCACACTGGAATCGACTTGTGACAATAATGTAGTAGGTACCTGAATAAATGGTACGCCGCGCTGATAGGTTGCAGCAGCAAAGCCTGTCAAATCGCCAATAACGCCACCGCCAAGCGCAATCAATGTGGTACTTCGCTCGGCACGATGTTTCAGCAAGGCATCGTAAATCAGATTAAGCGTATCTGAGTTTTTATAAGCTTCACCATCTGGCAAAACCACTTCGATGACACCTACTCCATGTTGCCTCAACGGCTCTGCCAGTTTCGCCATATATAGCGGCGCCACGGTTGTATTAGTGACAATGGCAACTTGCTTGCGTTTGAGATGTGGCAGAATAAGCTCTGACTGAGCAATCAATCCTGCACCGATATGGATAGGGTAACTCCGGTCGCCGAGTGAAACTGTAAGTGTTTGCATCATGATTCGGATAATGTCTGTTCGATTCGGTTGATGATGGTGGCTACGGGCTGACTTCCCGTGTCAATTATATAGGTGGCTATCTCGCTGTAGAGAGGATCACGCTCAGCATAGAGCTGTTCCAGTTTCGCCTTTATGTCCACATTTTGCAGTAGCGGCCTTTGTTTATCATGTCGTGTACGATGCCATAACTCATTGACATTAGCTCGCAGATAAATAACTACACCTGAATTTTTCAAAGATTCACGATTTTCTGGGGCCAGGACTGCTCCGCCACCTGTGGCTAGTACGACATTTGTCATCTGCGTGAGCTCCTGAATAGCAGCCTTCTCGCGCTTACGAAAACCCTCTTCGCCTTCAAGTTCAAAAATCACTGGGATCTTTACACCCGTACGCTTTTCGATTTCATGATCAGAGTCATAGAACGTGCGGCCTAAGTGCTTGGCTAAAAGCTTCCCAACTGTGGTTTTACCAGCCCCCATCAGACCTATCAAATAAATATTGCGATTCTCAAGTAACAAAACAAAATGCCCATCAGGTGAATGATGGGCATTTTAAGGGATTACCTCTATTCTGTCAGTCGCGATTTAGCGTAAGCCTATACTTTCGTCCATGATTTTCGGCGTAATGAATATCAACAGCTCTGTTTTGTCATCCTGCTTGGTACGCCGCTTGAAGGCATTCCCGATCACTGGCAAATCACCAAAAAATGGTACTTTACTTACATCGTTTCGCTCGGTTTGCTCGTAAATACCGCCTAAAACTGCTGTCTCACCATTTGACACTAATACTTGCGTGTTTACTTTCTGCGTATCGATGGAGGGAACACCAAAGAATACCTGACCAACCTTTTCTTTTTTAACTTCCAGATCCATGATGATTTTTTCATCAGGCGTTATTTGAGGCGTCACTTCTAAGCTTAATACAGCTTCTTTGAACTGTACGTTAGTCGCACCGCTACTCGATGCTTGCAAGTACGGAATTTCTGTACCTTGTGCAATTTTTGCTTTCTGCTGGTTTGCCGTCGTCACGCGTGGACTAGACACAATCTTACCCCTATTGTCCGTTTCCAGCGCAGTCAGCTCAAGATTCAACAGCAAGCCAGCCGGCAACCGGAACAAACTGAATGCGATTTGACCAGCTGGGTTGGCCACAGGCAAATTACTATTCAGACCTCCAGTGCCCGCCGTAACGGCACCGGTACCTGTTCTTGTCACTGCAGATGTTGCATCAAGATTCCCACCCACCATTAAGGTATTGTTGCCTGGTGTAGTTTGACTCTCGACGCCGAATCTTGCACCCAAGCTCTTGCCAAACTTTTCATCTGCCAAAACCAAGCGTGACTCAATCATCACCTGACGCACAGGCACATCTGTCTTGTTGATAATCGCCTGGATTTCTTCAAGTTTTTTGGCGGTCTCTTGAATAAACAAAGTATTGGTTCTTGCATCAATCCCAATATTACCACGTTGTGAGATGATACCCCTGTTCATATTTGCAGCACCAGCTGTAGCGCCAGCACCTCCAGCACCAGCTCGCGCGTTCCCACCCATCAGAATATTGCGCATTGCCTCTGCCTTATGGTAACGCAAGGTAATCATTTCGGTCCGCAAAGGCTCCAACTCCTCTTGCTGCTTAAGTGCTTCCAGTTCTGCTTTTTCTTTGGCTGCCACCTCATCTGCTGGCGCAACGGTAATCACGTTACCTTTTTTACGCATCTTGAGGCCTTTGTTCTGCATGATCACATCCATCGCCTGATCCCAAGGCACATCTTTCAAGCGCAATGTAATATTGCCTGTAACAGTATCGCTAGCTACGATGTTCAGACCCGTGAAATCAGCAATCACTTGCAATACAGACCTTACCTCGATATTTTGAAAGTTAAGTGACAACTTTTCACCCGCATATCCTGGCTTGGAACCCTGCACCAGTTTATTTGGGTCCTCGACTTTCTGACGCACATCCAAAATAAATTTCTTGTCAGCTTGATACGCAGACTGTTCCCAGTCGCCTTTAGGCTCAATCACCATGCGGCCGTTTTTGCCTTGCTTCATGGTATCCACATAAAGTACGGGTGTATTAAAATTAATCACATTTAACCGGCGTTGAAGTTCTGCTGGAACATCTGTGTTGATAAAATCAATGGTTATCAATTTACCTTTTTGCTTGATATTGATACCAGCATTAGCATCTGACAAATCAACGATTACACGGCCCTCACCATTTTTGCCACGAGCAAAATCAACCCCAGTAATGGCATGCTCTGCACTACCCGCTTTTGATTCTGCAAAACGAGTCTCAGCCGTAGTTCCACTTGCACCTATTTCAATACCCTGCAAACTGATCACAACCTCATCACCATTCAACGAAGTGTTATAGCTCACATTTTTGCTGAGATTCAATACCATCCGAGTTCTGTCTTTGGCTTGAGCTAAAGTAATACTCTTAAGTGCACCCTGATCAGTCGGAATATTACTTTTTGCCAGACCATTTGCTGTATCTGGAAAATCAAGTGCGATTCGTGCAGGATTATTCAATGTAAAACCGGCAGGCGGATTAACCATTGGCGCCTTTAATTTCACCCTAACTGTTACGCGACCTCCGGACAGGCTGGAAAAATCAATATTCTCTATCGAGTTGCCATAAACATTTTCCGAATCTGCCGCAAAAGCTCGCCCAGTATAGCAAAGCGCAAATAACACTGCCGCCGCGAAAAATTTTATGAAAGTTTTGTTCTTCATATTGATTCCTATCGCATTATTCTTGCAAGCTGATACTTGCATTACGTTCCACCCAATCACCTGTCAAATCATCTTGCACGATTTCTTTGAGATCAACCGCATTCTCGTTGATCGAAGTGATCAAGCCATAATTAGGCCCTAGATAATTGCCTACTTTAACCTGCTGAACTGTATTGTCAGGTGTTTTAATCAGCCCATACACGCTCTTGTTTTTGCTGAGCAGCCCTACGTATTTCAAGCTTTCCAGCGGATAAGCCTCCAATGGCTCCTTAGGACGACTAGTGTTTGGCTGCAAACTACTTGTACTCGTTGCTTTACGAGCTCTAAAAGGGTCTGACAGTACACCGTCTGCGTTGAATTGCAAAGGTATGTAAGGCTTGACTTCCGGCAATGGTTTGACACTTTTGCCCATATCGTTTGCAGCATTCGCCATGAATTTGTCTAAGTCATCACCCTCTTCGCTTCCGCAACCAGTCAAAACTACCAAGAGCAAGCCTACAGAAACTGATCTATAAAGAGCTTTCATCATTTTTTACCTTTTTTACCTTTCTCATCCTTTTTCTTGGCGTCACGTTGAATCGCCACTTCAGATGAGTCAAGATACCGGTATGTCTGGGCCAGCGCTTCCATGGAGAGCATGCCATCTTTGGCATCCTTGCTGATTGGAGCGATATTTAGGTTATTGAGCGTTACAATCCTAGAGAGTTTGGAGACATCAGTAGCAAAAGCACCAATGTCGTGGTAGGTCCCTTTGATTTTGACCTGTATCGGCATCTCGGCATAAAAATCTGCCATCACCTCTGCACCTGGCTTGAACAAATCAAACTCCAGGCCACGTCCCAGTCCAGCTTGGTTGATATCTGTAAGCAAGCCATCCATCTGGGATTTATCAGGTAACTGTTTTAGAAGCGCACCGAAAGTTTTTTCAATATCCACCATTTGCTGACGATAGGCATCGATTTTGACAGCTTGGCTTTTTTTATCAAGAAAGGTTTGTCTTAACTCTTGCTCCTTAGCTTCTGCCTGACTCCACTCCTCTAATTGACCACTCCACAAAAAAACATACCCTAGACCGACCACAACCACAAATAAAAATGCCAACAGGACCAGCTTGACAGGGACTGGTAAGCTTCCTACGTTGTTTAGGTCTATATTTCTAAAATCATCTAAATTCATGATTTAGCCCCCTGGGATTTTTTATCAGCGGGAGCTTCTGCCTGCTGTGCCTTAATTTTGACGTTCAAGGTAAATTCATTTTGCTTGACACCGTTAATCATGATTGCCTTAATCTCAACCAGATTTGGAGACTCCATCCAATTTGACACACTCAAGTTGCGCACCAAAGTGGCTACACGCGCATTCGTATCAGCAACACCCTGCAAGGTGATGACATTGCCTGTTTGCTTAATGCTGGTGAAATACATACCTTCAGGCAATTGCCGCGCAAGCTCATCAAGCACCACCACTGCCTGGCTACGATTAGTCTGCAAATTCTCAACCACCTGCTTGCGCTCCAAAAGAGCATTGATTTGCTCTTTCAAGGTCTTGATATCTGCAATTTCCTTATCAAGCTTGACTATAGCAGTCTCCAAGCGGCCATTCCTGTCCAACTGTGCATCTTTTTGCGCGCTTAGATAAGTCCAGCCCACAAACACAACTGCACCTGCAGCCACCAAAGACATCAAGGCCATCAAACCAAACTGCCTTTGTCGCTCGGCCCGCTTAATTTGACGATGTGGTAAGAGATTGATGCGAATCATGTTAATCCACTCCTCGCATTGCCAGCCCGCATGCCACCATCAAGGCCGGGGCATCAATTGCTACCTGCTGTGGCTTGATCCGATTGCTCGTTGACATTGCCTGGAAAGGGTTAGCGACTATCGTATTGACTTGCGTACGGTCTTGCACCATGACATCCATAGCTGGAATTGCAGCACATCCACCCGCTAATACGATATGATCCACCCGGTTATATTGTGTAGAACTGGTGAAAAACTGCATGCCGCGCGCAACTTCTGTTGCCAAGGCTTGCATATAAGGCTGCAAAACTTCACCTTCATAGCTATCAGGCAACCCGCCTTTGCGCTTGGCAATTTCTGCCTCTTCTACTGACAAACCAAATCTGCGTTGTATCTCCTGGGTCAGCTGCGATCCTCCAAAAGCTTGTTCGCGAATATAGACCGACTTATTGTCATGTAGCACATTGATATGCATCATAGATGCTCCCAAATCGACAATCATGACAGTTTGGTCTTTACCAGCACTTGGTAACTGATTGGCAACCAACTGATAAGCTGACTCAGTGGCATAGGTATCCACATCCATGACGATCACTTTCAAGCCAGCTTCTTCTGCCGCCGCGACACGATCTTCTATTTTTTCCTTGCGGGCGGCAGCAATGAGCACCTCGACTTCATCCGGATTATTGGGTGCTGGTCCCAATATCTGGAAATCGATATTGACCTCTTCCAGCGGGAAAGGAATGTATTGGTTTGCCTCTCCCTCCACCTGCACTTCCATTTCATCCTCGCGCAAATCAGCCATCATCATCACTTTTTTGGTGATGACCGCAGCAGACGGCAACGCCATCGCCGCTCGCTTTTCACGCGTACCTAACAGTTTCCACGCCAACTTGATCGCATCAGCCACCTGCTCCAAGTTCGCAACATTCCCATCCACCACAGCATCCTTAGGAACAGCTGCAGTAGAGTATCCCTCTAGGCGATAACCCGTCTTGGCTGAACCTGAAAGCTCTACCATCTTGACTGCGGATGCACCAACATCCACGCCAATCAACGGCGGTGTACTTTCGTTAAAAAAGTCGAATTTCAAATTAAAATTCTCTTTCTATATTCGTTAGTTACGCACAATTGCGATAATTTACATTAAATCCTAACAACAACTTTACGCCCTGTAAAGCAAATAATGTTTTTTGCCGAAACCCCTTTGGCGCATTTACAACAACCATGAATTTGTAGCCTGTCATAAAGTCTTCAGAGTGATCAAAGGTAAATTTTGGGTTATGCACGTAACCTTATATACTGTGAGCTTGATTCTGATTTGGTTTAAAGAAGCCGTATGACTCCCAAAAAGTGGTGGCACTTCCTTATTCTGTTTGTTCTGGTATTCGCATTCGCCTGCGCCTCATTGGGGGCTTTGGCTGTCAGCTTGATCTACCCTAGCCTGCCATCTTTGGAGAGCCTGACTGATTACCACCCCAAGCTTCCCTTACGGGTTTATTCCGCAGATGGCGCTTTGATTGGTGTTTTCGGTGAAGAGCGTCGCGCATTTATCAAGATAGAGGATGTACCCAAGAATCTAAAAGACGCCGTACTGGCGATTGAAGACAGGCGCTTCTATAAACACGGTGGCGTAGATACGAAAGGCATTGCCCGCGCCATCAAGAACAACCTTACAGGCAAGGGACATGAAGGCGCCAGTACCATCACGATGCAAGTGGCCAAGAACTTCTTTACCGTACCCGGCAAAAGGCGAACCATCCTCACTAAAATCAAAGAGGCCTTGCTGGCGATGAAAATCGAGCGAGCCCTCAGCAAAGACCAGATACTTGAGCTATATTTGAACCAGATCTATCTCGGACAACGTTCCTATGGCTTCGCCGCAGCCTCGCAGGTTTATTTTGGCAAACCACTTACCAGATTGAATCTGGCTGAGTCTGCACTGCTGGCTGGATTACCTAAAGCGCCTTCAGGCTACAACCCATTCCTGCACCCAGACCGGGCCATATCGCGCCAACATGAGGTACTTCGGGACATGCGTCGCTTTGGCTTTATCGACGAAGCCAAATTTAAAGAGGCCATGGCCTATAAGCTCAAATTCAAAACATCCAAGCAAGTGGGCGAACTGCAAGCGGATTATGTCGCTGAAATCGTACGACAAATGCTCTATGAAAGTTATCAGGAAGAGATCTACAGTAGCGGTTTGAAAGTCTACACCACCATTAAAAAGGCCAATCAAGCTGCGGCCAATGCGGCGGTATTGCAGGGAATCCTGGAATACCAGCGGAGACAAGGTTTCCAGAAGGCGGAAAAAACTATTGACTTAGGTCAGTTAAATTCCGAAGAAGGAATGAAACAAGCACTAGAAGATATCGAGGTCTATCAGGGCCTGATTCCAGCAATCGTCACACAAGTTTCACCAAAAGAAGTGACGGTGTTCAGCAAGCGCGGTGAGTCGCTCATCATTACCGGGCAAGGGTTGAGCCTGCTGCAAAAGAACCTTGCTGACAAGAATCCTGCCCATCATAAGATCAAACCCGGGTCGGTTGTACGCCTGCTCAAAAGTCAGGATACCTGGCATATCGTGCAATTACCCGAAGTCGAATCGTCCCTGATTGCGCTCGACCCTGAAACTGGTGCAGTACAGGCGCTTGTGGGCGGATTCGATTTCAACAAGAACAAATTCAACCACGTCACCCAAGCGTGGCGCCAGCCGGGTTCCAGCTTCAAGCCTTTCATCTATTCGGCCGCAATTGAAAAAGGCTTTACGCCTGCCAGCATCATAGAAGACGAACCCATCAGCATGTCAGCAGGGGAAACCGGTAGTGCGAAAAGCTGGGAGCCGAAGAACTTCGACGCCAAATATGATGGCCCGATCCGGATGCGCACCGCATTGACCAAATCGAAAAACATGGTCTCTATCCGCATCTTGCAAAGCATTGGTACGCGTTATGCGCAGGATTACGTGACTAAGTTCGGATTTTCACGCAAAGATCATCCGGCTTACCTGACAATGGCACTTGGTGCCGGCTCTGTCACCCCATGGGGGATGGCCAGCGGGTATGCCGTGTTTGCAAACGGCGGCTATCGCGTCAAACCGCACCTGATTAGCAAGATCACCGACAGCGAGGGTAAAGTCCTGCAGGAAATGCGCTACCCAACTGCAAGAAAAGACGCGCCAAGAGTCATTGATGGCCGCAATGCATTCTTGATGACCTCCATGATGCGCGATGTCATCCAGTTCGGTACCGCCACCAGAGCCAGATCCCTGGGCCGCCAGGATGTCGCCGGCAAGACCGGTACGACCAACAACCATATAGACGCATGGTTCGCCGGCTACACGCCCAAGCAAGTCGCGATTGCATGGATAGGCTACGACCAGCCCAGATCCTTGGGCAAGGACGAGACTGGCGGCAGGGCAGCTCTCCCCATCTGGATCAAGTATATGGATACGGCACTGCGCAGCATCCCCGACTCGCCGATGCCGATGCCGGATGGCGTCATGAAGGTGAAGATCGACGAAGTCACCGGCACCTTGATTGATGAAAGCGAGGAGGGCGTCTATGAATATTTCTATCATGAGAATCCGCCACCTTCAGTCGAAATGGCATTGCCGCCAATGGAAGAGCCTGGTGCTTCAGATTTTCCTGAAAGCATGACCGATAATCCACTGCATCCAGCGCCACCGGCCAACGCACCTGCGGAACGTCCATCTGTACCAGCGCCACGCGATTGGGAAAGCCCTGCACAAGACCCTGCGAATGCGGCGGCAAGAATGCTTAACCCGAGCGGGAATTGACATGGCGCGTGAAAATGCAGATCAGATCCGGCAGATGATTGCCCAAACCGCCGCACGCATGATGGCAGAGGAGGGTGTGTTTGATTACGGTTATGCAAAAAAAAAGGCGGGGCGCCAGCTTGGCGTGACGGATGGCAGCATGCTGCCCAGCAACGCTGAGATCGAAGACGAAGTTCGGTTATACCATGAGATATTCAATGCCGACGAACAGCCACAAAACCTGCTTAACCTGCGCAAAGCCGCGCTGGCCACCATGCGGCTGTTCGAGCGCTTCAACCCGCATCTGACCGGGGCAGTACTGGATGGCACCGCCGGCAAGTTCGCTCAAACCGACATCCATCTATTTGCCGATAGCGCCAAAGATGTCGAGCTATTTCTGCTGAACCAGCAGATCCCGTTTCAAAGCAGCGAGAAAAGCTTTCGCCTGTCCGATAGGCCCAGCAAGGATAAAAAGGAAAAAGTGCGCAAAACCGTGCCGGTATTTACGCTGGAAACCGAATTCGGCCTTATCAAGCTCAGCGTGTTCGATATCGACGATTTACGTGTCTCGCCTAAAGCCGCCGTCAATGGCGCAAATATGCAGCGCGCCAACACTCAGGAGCTAGTGACTCTTATTGGCTAGAACGGCGCTGATGGGCGCGCATTGTCTGGTTATATGCTTCCACTTCATCCACGAGCGCTACAGGCACCACGCAGACATCCAGCACTTCGATTGAATATCCTGTGTCCGCATCAATTTGCGGCGCCTGGGGGATAGGTTCTTCGCAGCGCTCGCCACTTGGGCCTTCGATACTGAGCAAACGCAGCACACCAGCCTGGATATCCCGCTCAGCAACCGCTTTTCCACCTCGGGCTATCAAAGTCTCTTTTAAAATAGCCTCATCCGGCTCTTTCACCGCATCGCCATTGCGGTATTTGGCAAGCGCTTCCATTTTGGTTTTTGCTTCACTTCGCAGATTAGATGTGGCTGGAGCATCTTCAAGTGTCAGCGCCTCGGCAGCAGCCTCATCCATCTGTTCTGCAGGCAAGCCGGCTGGCGCTTCAGCAGACGGCGCAACTGGCGCGGTATTATCTGTTGTAGCCGCATCTTCCTTGTGCTCGCTTTCAGCCTCTTGCCTCATGGCGTGCTCGGTGAAGGCCTCAGGGGAAGTTGCTGTCTCGACTGAAGAAGGAGTTGGCGCTTGCAGTTTATTCTGGTCACCGGTGTATATTTCAGCCTCTGCTGGCGCTGCCTTTTGCAGCGCATCGGCCTGAGCCACTGCGGTGTCGGCCGCCACATGCGCCCATTCACTGTCTTGCGGCCGCTGTTCGTGCACCATCAGCAGCACCAGCAAAGCCACCGCTATGCTGCTCATGCCCCCTAACTGCACAGGAGTAACTTGCCACTGCCGCATGCAATCCGCCAGCCTTGCCAACCAGGCTGGTTTTGCAGGCTTAGCCGCATCCTCAGCGTAAGCCAGCACACGCTGACGCAACTCATCTTGCGGCTGCAATTCCCTGTCAGGGGCATGTTGCAGGGCTTTTTCCAAATGTGGGTCGCGCATATCCATCATTCAAATCATTCTATCGCCGGCGGCAAATAAGCCCCCATGCAAGCGCGCAGCTTGGATAGCGCATAACGCAGACGGCTTTTCACCGTCTCGAACTCCGCGTCCAGTATCCTTGTCATCTCATCCAAACCCAACCCATCCTCATGATGCAGCAAAAAAGCCGCGCGCTGCAGCGCCGGCAATCCATCCAGGCAATCCAGCAGTTGCTGCCCCGCCTTGCGCCAGAAAGCCTGCTGTTCAGGCTCATCGGCACTGGACGCTGGCCACAGCTGCCAAGGCGACTCTGACTCATCGTCCTGCCAGCCTTCGTCAGCCGAAACTTCGCGTCCGCCTTTACGCAGCACATCTACCGCGCGATGATGTGCCAGCATGAACAACCAGGTCTTAAAGCTGGCATCTTCACGCTCACGCCAGCTGGCACGGTTATCCACCAGCTTCATCCAGGTATCCTGAAACACCTCATCCACCTGCGCCTCCAGTGCGGCACCCAGCACACGGCGGACATAACGATACAGTGGCCGCTCAAACCGCGTGTACAACAACTCGAAAGCCTGCGCATCGCCCGCGCAGAACTTCGTCATCAACATATCATCGGAAAACACATCCAGATTCATGCGCGCAGTATAGTGTATTACTCGATCACTCGACACGATTGGGGTTAAAAAAGGCAGAAAATTCAAGCGCAGGTGTTCATTATACAACACACCGGCCTGGAAGCCGCATCCCGCTTGGCTTCAAGAGCATCGGTTTTACTAATGAACGCGCGTGCATACGTATGGTTTTAAATCCCCTTTGACGCGCCTGAGGCTTGAGCATAAGCTAGGTGAAACGGCGAGGACTGTCTAAGCGCTGAAAGCGTGAGTTCCACAACCGTATTAGCGTTGCGCTAAGACCGAAGGAAACAAGCGGCGGCGGGGTGCTCTTTTATTTGGTTACTTTCTTTTGAGCAAGCAAAAGCAATTCGCTAAGAGGTGAAATAATAAGTCAGTTTGCGCTTACAGAAAAAACAACTGTAGCATCTTCAACTAGGCTTTTAGTAATTGAAAGATTCCATCCACGCATAGTTTTATGCCATCTCTTGTGTTTCAGAAATAACGGCCAAGGAAGTTCTAAAACTTTTTGCAATTTAAATTCGTCGTTAAAAAGTACGATAATAACGTACTCGAACTTCTGAGATTCTAGTTCAGTAGAATCTACATCGTTCAACCCATAAAAAACACTTGTTAAATTTCCTGAAGTAGACTTTATGCTGTAACGCTCACCTTTTCTACTTAAAGCATCGACATTCTGAGTGCCTGCAGGCGCAGCCTGCAAGTTTGGAAAAGCTGGATTCTTTGAGTAATGATGAATAGCAAGATACTCGCCCAAATCGCCTAGCAAATTTTTAGTTCGGATGATATTTCTAGCTTTTAACTCTGAAATTAGCTCAGAATAAAGCGAGATTATTTCTTGGTCACTGAAGCCAGATAAATTCATCACCTACCCTGCAACCACCGCGCCACATCCATCGCATAATACGTCAACACCCCATCCGCCCCGGCGCGTTTGAAGCTGAGCATCGCTTCCAGCACACAGGCCTTTTCATCCAGCCAGCCATTCTGCGCGGCGGCTTTGAGCATCGCATATTCGCCACTCACGTGATAAGCAAACATCGGCACACCAAACTCCTGCTTCACACGGCGGACGATATCGAGATACGGCATGCCGGGTTTGACCATGACCATGTCGGCACCTTCTTCGATATCCATTGCGACTTCGCGAATGGCCTCGTCGGAGTTTGCCGGGTCCATCTGGTAAGTATATTTGTTGCCTTTGCCAAGGTTGGCTGCCGAACCCACTGCATCGCGGAACGGTCCGTAAAAGCTGGAAGCATATTTGGCGGAATAGGCAAGGATGCGGGTATGGATATGGCCGGCTTCCTCCAAAGCATCGCGTATCGCCCCGATGCGGCCATCCATCATATCCGAAGGAGCAACAATGTCCGCGCCGGCTTCGGCATGGCATAGCGCTTGTTTCACCAGCACCGCTACCGTTTCGTCATTGAGCACGTAGCCTGATTCATCAATCAAGCCATCTTGCCCGTGGGTGGTATAGGGGTCTAGGGCCACATCGGTAATCACGCCCAATTCGGGGAAGGCCTGTTTCAGCGCCCTGACCGTGCGCGGCACCAGTCCGTGCTTGTTGTATGCTTCCGCAGCATCCAGGCTTTTACCGGCTTGCGGCACGACCGGGAAAATAGCGATGGCCGGAATACCCAGCCTGACGCATTCTTCTGCCGTTTGCAGCAGGATATCGATACTCTGGCGCTGTACGCCGGGCATGCTGGTGACAGCTTCAGTGCGATTTTCGCCTTCCAGCACGAATACGGGGTATATCAGGTCATTAGCGGTGAACACATGCTCGCGCATCATGCGGCGGGAGAAATCGTCACGGCGCATGCGGCGCGGGCGGATAGGCAGGAATTGGCTCATATGTCCCTTTTGTTTCAAAATTTGCTTAGCCTTGATGCAGAGCAAGGCGGAGGGTTGAAGACAGTACGAATTGTACGGCAAAACCCGACAACACCGCTATGCGATAAGGCTATGCAAATACTTTCGCAAGTTCTGCACCTGGGTCGGTTTGACGCATAAATGCTTCGCCAACCAGGAATGTATGCACATTGTGCCTGCGCATCAAGGCGACATCATCGGCAGTGAAGATGCCGGACTCGGTCACCACGATTTTATCTTTGGCAATGCTGGGCAACAGATCCAGAGTGGTTTGCAGGGTGACTTCGAACGTGCGCAGATTGCGGTTGTTGATACCCAGTAACGGTGTTTCCAGCTGGATGGCCTGTGCGAGTTCTTCAGCATTATGCACTTCCACCAGCACGGCCATGCCCAACTCATGCGCCACTTTTTCCAGCGCCTGCATCTCTGGCAAACCCAGCGCAGCCGCAATCAGCAGGATACAATCGGCGCCCATGGCGCGCGCTTCATAGACTTGGTACGGGTCGATCATGAAATCCTTGCGCAGTACAGGCAAATCACATGCCGCGCGTGCCTGTTTGAGATACTCTGGTGAACCCTGGAAATAATCTTTGTCAGTGAGCACTGACAAACACGCTGCACCGCCTTGCTCATAGCTTGCGGCAATCTCGGCTGGTTTAAAATCGGCACGGATCACACCTTTGGATGGGCTGGCCTTTTTGATCTCAGCAATCACCGCAGCTTGGCCTAATGCAATCTTCGCACGAATCGCGCCGACAAAATCACGCGCGGGTAACTGCGCCCGCGCCAATGTCTGCATCTGCGCAAGGCTGATACTTTCTTTTGCGGTTGCCACTTCCTGCAGTTTGGTTTCAAGAATCCTGTTTAAAATGTCACTCATTGGTATATCTGTCCGTTATGTTTGATCCACCCCGCCGGGTGTTGACCGCGCGGGTCATGATGCGTCCAGTGCACTACGCCGCCTTTGGGGTTGAATACATATTCGCCCCTGAAACTCACCTGATCTCCAACCCTGATATCAGCGATTCGCTCAGCTAAGTCGATATTATGCGCGAACAGCAACGTTTTGCCATTCGAGACGCGTACCAGGAACTTTTGATGACGTGAGCCTTTATTGTCATCCGGGAGCAATTTGACCACCTCGCCCGAACCTTCCACCAGCAAGTCTGATGCGCGATTGGCATATGCTGACTCTACTGTGCTGACTGAATGAGTCATCGCACTTGGCGACTTGCCCGTTTGCGCCGTGGTCGGATAATTACCGCGATCACAGCCGCTTGCCATTAGGGCAAGCATTAAAATAATGAACAGGTTACGCAAAACGTTCAAGTGTTGGTCAGCTGTACCAGTTGCATCAATTTCTGCAGCGCTGCACCGTTATCAATCACCTCGGCAGCACGCTGAATCCCCGCTTTGATGCTGGCTTCCAAACCTGCCACATAAATAGCAGCACCCGAATTGAGCAATACGATATCCCGTGCTGCCCCGTGTTTTCCTTCCAGCACATCCATGATCATGGCTTTGGATTCTTCGGCACTTTGAATCCGGATATCTTTGAGCTCATGCAGCGACATGTCAAACTGGCTAGGGTTAACTATGTATTCACTCACTTTGCCGTCTTTCAGTTCTGCCACGAACGTATCACCGGAAAATGAGATCTCGTCCATGCCGTCAGCACCATGCACCACCAGCACATGTTCAGAGCCCAATTTTTGCAGCACTTTCGCCAGCTTACCGGTAAGCTCCCTGTCGAACACGCCCATCACTTGTCGCTTGGCAGAAGCGGGGTTTGTGAGCGGGCCAAGCAGGTTGAACAATGTACGTACGCCAAGTTCGCGGCGCACTGGTGCCGCATGCCTCATGGCGCTGTGATGATTCGGCGCGAACATGAACCCGATGCCAATCTCATTAACGCTGTTAGCAACTTGCTCCGGAGACTGATTGACATTCACCCCCAACGCTTCCAGCACATCGGCACTGCCACTGGTGGAAGAAACTGAGCGGCCACCATGCTTGGCGACTTTTGCACCCGCTGCAGCGGCAACAAACGCAGCCACTGTGGAAACATTGAAGGTCTGAATGCCATCACCGCCAGTGCCGCAGGTATCCACCAGATGGGTTTTATCGCTAACATCCACCTTGGTAGAGAGTTGACGCATCACCGTCGCGGCAGCGGCTATCTCATCAACCATCTCGCCTTTCATGCGCAGCGCAATCAGCAAAGCCGAGATTTGTGCTGGCGTGAGCTCGCCGCCCATCACCTGTTGCATCACGTCCAACATCTGGCCATGACTTAGATCCTGGCAATTCAACAGCAGATTGAGCGCCTCTTTGAACATCAGTAGGCTTTCAAAAAGTTATCTAACAACTCGTGTCCATATTCAGTGAGAATGGACTCCGGATGGAACTGCACCCCCTCCACAGGCAAAGTCTTGTGCTTGACGCCCATGATCTCGCCATCGTCTGTCCATGCGGTGATTTCAAGACAATCGGGAATCGTCTCACGCTCTATGACCAATGAGTGGTAGCGGGTTGCGATGTAGGGATTAGGTAGCCCTTTGAACACGCCGATATCATTATGGTGTATCAATGAGGTCTTGCCATGCATCAGTTGTTTGGCATGGATAATCTTGCCACCAAAGGCCTGACCGATGCTCTGGTGCCCCAGACAGACACCAAGTAGAGGTATCTTGCCGGCAAATTCATGAATCAAAGGTACGCTGATACCGGCCTCATTTGGCGTACATGGGCCAGGCGAAATCACGATATGGCGTGGCTTCAGCTCAGAAACAGTTTTTAGGTCGATCTCATCATTGCGATACACCTGCACATCTTGTCCCAGCTCGCCAAAATACTGCACGAGGTTATAGGTGAACGAGTCGTAATTATCAATCATCAGCAACATGACTATTCCCCCTTGCCCAGACCAGAAAGCGCCATTTCGGCAGCACGCAACACAGCACGCGCCTTGTTTTGCGTCTCTATCCATTCGTTATGCGGCACAGAGTCTGCTACGATACCCGCACCCGCCTGCACATAGAGCATGTTGTCTTTCACTACCGCAGTGCGGATGGCGATCGCCACATCCATGTCCCCATTGAACCCTAGATAACCGACCGCCCCAGCATAGATGCCGCGTTTGCTTGGCTCCAGTTCATGGATGATTTCCATCGCGCGCACTTTGGGCGCACCAGAAACCGTACCGGCCGGGAATGTCGCTTTCAGCACATCGATAGCATCCATATCTGGTTTCAATCGGCCTTCCACGTTGGACACAATATGCATCACATGCGAATAACGTTCGATGACCATGTTATCAGTGACTTTCACGCTGCCAGTCACTGCGACGCGTCCGACATCATTGCGCCCCAGGTCCATCAACTGTACGTGCTCAGCACGCTCTTTCGGATCAGCCAGCAGTTCCTCGGCCAGCGCCAGATCCTGCTCACGCGTCTTGCCGCGCGGACGCGTACCGGCGATTGGTCGCACCGTCACGGTATCGTCTTCCAGCCGCACCAGAATCTCCGGCGATGCGCCTACCACATGATGGTCGCCCATATCGTAATAGAACATATAGGGAGAAGGATTCAGGCTGCGCAGCGCGCGGTATAAAGTGAGCGGATGTGCGGCAAACGGCTGTGACATGCGCTGCGCCAGCACCACCTGCATGATGTCGCCCTCGAAGATATACTGCTTGGCACACTCCACTGCGGCCTTGAAATTGGCCTCACCGAACTCTGACAAAGCCTCGACAGGCGCATGGATACCGGCGACCGGAACTTCAATTGCTGCGTGGATCTGCTGTTGCAATGCCTGCAGACGAGTCATAGCTTGCTCATAGGCATTAGGTGCTGCCGGATCGGCATAGACGATGAAATACAGTTTGCCGCTAAGATTATCCACGACGGCAATCTCTTCTGACACCATCAGCAATACATCTGGCACGCCTAAAGCATCGGGCTTGTTGTCCGTTGCAAGACGCTTTTCGATGTAGGCAATCGTTTCGTAGCCAAAATAACCTGCCAAGCCCCCTGTGAATCGCGGCAGGCCAGTATATGGCAGGCTCTCTGCGGGCGGTGTCTTGAAACGTGCCTGAAACGCTTTGACGAAATCCAATGGATTGGTGTTTGGATGCGTTTCGACCACCTGGCCATCTTTCAAGACCTGCACATCAAAACCGCAAGCCTGAATCCGCGTCTGTGCTGGCAAGCCGATGATGGAGTATCGCCCAAACCGCTCGCCGCC
>Ga0116141_10001462_pt1 | contig 20188 bp, 9 predicted proteins | sample AD_UKC097_MetaG_FD_89744 | JGI IMG/M metagenome (GOLD analysis project Ga0116141, IMG submission 89744) | Active sludge microbial communities of municipal wastewater-treating anaerobic digesters from USA - AD_UKC097_MetaG | ecosystem: Engineered > Bioreactor > Anaerobic > Digestate | place: USA...
CGCCGGTGACGATCACGATGCCCTATTTGCTGGCCGACTACGGCACGAATCCGCCGCAGCCGTACTGGTACGATACGTTGACGGGCACGCTGACGCAGCAGGGGATCACGGACATCGAGCACCTGACCCTCTCGACGACGCTCGGCGCGCTGCGCTTCCAGACCACGCACTTCACTACCTATGCGCTGGTTGCCACCGAGCACGATGAAGCGACGGTCCCCGTGTCTTCCGGAGGCGGCGGCGGCTGTTCCGTATCGTCGGGCACAGGAGAATATGGAGCCTTGGAGTTTTCTATCCCATACGTTCTGCTCGCCGTAGTCGTGACGTTGATTCGACTGAGCGACCGTAGAAGGCATCGCGCTCTCGTGGGAACAGTCCAGGACAAGAGGAAGTAGCCTGGCACATACGCGCGAATGCCATCCTGAGATAGAAATCGATCCTGAACCGCCGACGCGTCGGTTCCCAGGCCATTGCCCCACTTGTGAGTACAGCATCAGGAAGTGGTTACATCACGCTTTCAGGCGCAAGCCGATTCAACCTTCGACCAGGATCAATCCTGGATTGGTTCCCGTGATGCTCCTGGCTCCTTCGGGCCCAATCACGAAGGTGTCCTCGATGCCGACCATGCCCACGCCCGGAATACCTTTTTTCGGCTCGATCGCAAGCACCATGCCCGCAAGCAACGGCTCGTCGAATCCTTCTGCCAGGACCGGCATCTCATCGATCTGCAGGCCTACCCCATGCCCGAGGAAGTTCGCACGCCGGTCTCCAAAGCCCATGAAGTTCTGCAGGAATTCCGGGTCCAGGCCGTCCATGACGCTCGAATAAATCTCCGACGGGATTGCACCGGGTCTGGTCAGGGCAGCCACCTGGTGTTGAACCTCGACACACCGTCTGTGGACCGCGACCACCTCGTCCGGCAATGATCTACCGAACGTATAGACCACGGTCTTATCCGTGTGATAGCCGTCCACAGCGAAGCCGATGTCCACGAATACCAGGTCCCCCTTGCGGAGCCTGCGGTCGCGGCTGCCCAGGACCGGCGCTGCCGGTCCGATCCCCAGGCACCCGCCCGGCCCATCGAAACTCGTCGGGTAGATCGAGTTGGCTCCGAAGCCCATCTGGCCCACCGCGATGTCCACATTGAACATGCCGAAGCGGACGACTCCCTGATGCCCTTCCCGGACCATAACCGAGTACAGATCGCATCCGAACTCGGCCTCGCTCACCCCCTCGCGGAGTAACTCAGGGACCCCCTCTTCCAGGATCCGCCTGTGGATGGCCCCTGCCCTCTCCATGACGGCCAGCTCGTAGGGACTCTTCACTGCCCTCAGGCGAAGGGCCTGTGAGTCCATCGAGGCGACCTCCCTGCAGGGGAAGTGCTTTCTGAACCGGCCAAGCAAGGCCAGGGGAACCACCTCCGTATCGACGTGGATGATTTCTCTTGTACCGGGCGCCATTGGCGCGGCGTCGCGAAAGCCTTTCATCGGTCGGACGTCAGGAAACAGCGACTCCGCGCAGGCCCGCTCATAGCTCCTCCGCACACAGAAGACGGCCTGGCCGTCGCGTGGGATCAGCAGGACCCCGTCCTGCATCGTGCCTGTGAAGTAGTATTGGTTGACACGGCCGAAGACCGCGGCCAGTTCCCAATCGCGATTCTCCGCATCCATGCAGGCTCGGAATCGCCGCATCCGGTCGTTCAATTCTGTGACAGGTACCTTGGTCATGGCATATTCAGGAGCTAAGCCAGTTCGGTCAGCGGTCGTGGATGGTGGGGTAGGCGCCGGGGAGCATCGTGTCTTGTCTGTGCCAGCCGAGCCGTTGCCGGACCTCGTCCGGCATGGGGGCGGCGTAGGCGGGCAGAGAGAGATCCTGAATCAGTTCGTAGCGGCTGAGGTCCGGGCCCTGGAAGAGGGCCCCCAAGGAACTCGTGACCACCTTGCTGTGGGCTTCGAACGGCGGGCAGAGTCTCTGGTACTCGGCGAGGGTCTTGAACTCGGTCATGCCGCCGTCACCCGGCACAGGACTCCAGACCAACAGAGACGTGGGAGCAGCGGACCCGCTGTGCACATAGACGTTGCCGTCGAGTTGTGTGACCTGGGGTTTCGTGAGCTTGCCGGCCAGGGCCCTGCTCTGCTCGAAGCGAAGGAGAGGCTTGGAGAAGCGGGCGTCGGCGACCAGGAGGTTGCCGCAGAAGACGTGGCCCTCGCGCTGGTCCACATCCGGGCCCGTGGCGGGATGCCAGCCAAAATGGTCCCCTGTCGCGCTCCGCTCATTCCGCTCAAACGAGGCCACGCTGTTGATCAGGGTGTTGTTCCAGACGCGGACGTTCGAGCTGTTGAGGATGCGGATGCCTTTGTCGCAATTCACGAAGACATTGCCCGCGCAGATCGCACTCTTGGAGATCTCGAAGAAGAAGCCGTCCAGGCAGTCCTGGACCCAGTTGTTGACAAACACGCCGTCCCGATTGCCCACGTCGTACCAGATTCCGTTGGAGTTCGGGTTATCCATCACCAGATTGTCGCGGCACGTGACGCGGTAGCTCTGGTTGAAGATCTTCACGGCAGCCGGGTAATAGCCGGTGAGACCCTCGACATTGTTGCGGCGGAAGATGTTCTTCTCCAGCAGCACGTCGGAAGAGCCAATCACGTACACGCCCTCCGTGCTCGTGTCGCTGAACAGCGAGTTGCGGATGGTCAGGCCGTCGCCGCGGAAGTAGCCGGCCACGCGGGAACAAAAGGAGACGGTGACGTTCTCGAGGGTCGTGCCCGTGACCTCTTGGCCGTAGGTGCCGGGGTCGGAGGGGCCAAGCGGCTCGTCCGTGGGCTCGTCCGTGGGGCCGAAGCTCCGCTTGCCCTCGATCTCAATGGCCCGCCATGCATACTGAGTGAACGTGATCCCGCGGATCACGGGTCCTTTGTGGTCGTTGGTCTTGCCATGGACAGGCGTAGTCATGCGGACCAGGGCGCCGTCGAAGGCCGTGATCTCAACAAGCCGGTTCGTCGGGTCCACGCCGATGTAGACCTGCCCCTTATCGTAGTCGATATAGTACGAGTGGCTGTCGAGTTCGCCCTCCCAGCCTGCGGACCTCAGCATTTCGCCGTCGACGAAGACCATATCGTTGTTGAAGCGGTGCAGCGGCGTGCGCATGCCCTCGCGGTCGCGCTGCCACCATCCAAGCGGAGCGGCCGGAAAAAGTGTCTTCCACGGCGTCCGCCAGACATTGTTGCGCAGGGCCTTCCACTCGGTCGCCACACGTGTGCCCTTGAGCACGGGTCGCTCCCCGGCGTAAGGCTGTATCGTGATCCCCTGGTTGAACCTCAGACCGCCGGTCCGATAGATGCCACCGCGAAGGATGATCGCATCGCCGGTCCGCGCCTTGGAGATGGCCGTCTCGAGGGTCGTAGGTTGCTCCAGGCTCGTGCCGGCCGCATCCTCCCTGCCGTCCGCCGCAACGTAATAGACACGGTTGGCCTCGGCAGGCACCTCATAGCTCTGCTGGATCGGGCCATAAGGCCCGCCCGAGGGTTGTGCTTGTACGGGCAATCCCAAAAGCACAAGGGTTGTGAAGACACAAAGGCCCCGGGCAGATGGATGGCTGTGTTGCAGGCGAAAGTTCATTTCAGTTCCTTTTCCTTGTTTGTGAGGACCATTAGCCTGAACCTGCAGCCACAATGGTACTCCCAATCGGCCCTCTTTGGAAAGTCTGCTCAAGGAACGCTGCGTGATTTCCTTTCCGCAAGCCATCCCGGCCTCTGGTTCGTCGGCCGTCGCGGAGGTTTCCCGCGAATACGATGAAGGTCGTCGGCGCCGACCTTCCAGAGCCACCGACACACGCGGATATTCAGTCCGAACGGGCGTTTTGTAAGTGCTTATTGGTAAACGGTTTATGCTTGCAGGATAGTGGTTCACGACGGTGATCGAAGCGTGATCGAAGACAAACCGAAGGTCGTTGCTGCGCGTTCTGGTGCGCGCCCCCGCTTGGGTTGGTCCATTCCATGCGTCCTGTTGGGCTCCGGCCACGGCTTCGGTGGGGCGTTCGCCACCGGGGTCAGCGAGAAGCGAAGCCATGTTCATCCCATCCCTCAGGCGGAAGTTCAGGAGTTCACCGAGCCGCCTCCTATCGGGATGCTACGGCAATTTCCAGTCGAATCGCAGACCGAGGTGGCACGATTTCCCACTCGGATCCGAGCTTGTGCGTGACAACCTCGCCCATGTTCGCGTCGTCCTGGTCGTAGGCGACCACACTCGCCGGCTTGTCCACGAGGGCGGCGATCGTTGCCCGCAGATCGTCCGGGCCAAACGAGCCCTCAGGCTTCGTGACCACGAGTCGGTCCACGCCCTCGATGAGGATGATCGACACGCCATCACCCTCCTCCGTACGTCGGATGGCAACACTCCCGGAGGTGGCGACGCCGTCGAAGCCGCGCCAGACACCCCGTCCGTCGAGGAAGATACACTCGGGCGAACGGACACGGTCATAACGTTGCCCCTCAAGCGAAGCTGAACACTCGACAAAACCATCTACCCCGAGGGCAAGCCAGCCGAACGGGGGCAGATCCTGTGCGACCTCGGAGATCTGCCAGGATTCGCCGGCATTGCCGTTGACCCAGATGCGAAGACCGTTCGGATAACGGATGAAGATCTTCGATTTTCGCCAATCTCCACTCCGGAAAGCCTCGGAGGAACTGACGAGGCCCCGGTTTGTGCCATAGCAGATTTCCTGCGGCTTGAGCATGGCGTATCGCGATTGAAGCGGCTGGAGCATGTAGTACGATCGGCACGTCTGGCGGATACCGTGGGCTTCCTCGACGAGCCAGCCGATATGGCCGTAGGCAATGGTCGCCGCCAAGAACTGGTCGATGCTCGTGACGATATTCTCGGGCTTGGCCCAGCCTTCCTTGCCCTGGAAGAACTGGCCCGTCCAGGGCACGCCGATATCGACGGACAACGGGTGCATCTTCAGCAGCTCGAAGTGGGGCAGATACGGATATTCCCAGAGCCGCAGACTGCTGTACGTCAGGCCGTAATTGCCTGTGCACAGGCCGGCGTAGAGCTATTGGTGATTGCCTTCGGACCAGCAGTGGCCATCATAGACGTCCTGATCGTGCAGCAGAAGTTCGCCGTAGGCGTAGAAGGTCGCAGCGAATGTCCCCGCGCCGGGCACACGGGCATCGTAGTCCGTCCGGTCCCAGGGACTGACGGCGGTATGAACATCCGTGTACGCGGCGTTCGTGCCGAAATTGCTCTGGATCAGCGGGGCGAGCTTGCGGTCCATCTCGACCGCGAACAGCGCCTTGGGCGAGTAGCATCGCGGCCAGGCGGTGACCAGATCGCCATTGGACCTGCGCATCACGCGGTCGGTGTCCCAGTACGCATTGACCGGCGCAAAATCCGTGTAGTTCGTGTAGAGTCCCGACCGCCAGCCGAGCGACCGCTGGGCCGCCACGTACTGCTTCAGGGCCTCGTCACCGCCTTTGCCGGGCGCCGCCGATTCGCGGAACGTGAAGCTCTCGCCGCCGTCACGCCAGGTGATCTCGTGGTTGCACTGGGTCAGCCGCTCGATGCCGTAGGCGCGCAGCCTCTTCGACCGCTCATGCTCCCGGGCGTAATTCTCCGGGCCCCAGCTCTCCTGCCACAGACGCGTGGCCGCCTCGCGCCCGCGTTTGGCGGGGGGATTGTCGACCGTCGGCAGCGTCTCCTCGAAGACCGGCGAGAACGTCACGAAGAACCGCTCGAAGAGGTCGTTGCGCACGCCGTCGGTCCTCGGCATGTAGCGCACGCCGCCGTTGAGGTGGACCTTGCCCGCGTCGATCTTGTCCACGACATACGGCTCCGAGGCGTTCGAGCGGTACCAGTCCATCCAGACCGAGGCAAAGAACGGGACCTTGCCTTTCGACATCAACACGTTGAGGTGATGCCCCCCGTAGTTCAGGTAGGGCAACGGCAGAAATTCAGGATTTTCGACATTGTCGATGAAGCCATATGAAAACCCTGCGGGCAATCCGCCCGTGCACACGCAGTCCACAACTAAGCTCTTCTGCCAGAGGCGCACGGTGGACTGGACGACGACCACGGCGCCATTCACCTCCCTCTGCCAGGCCCCCTTGAGTTCGTTGTCGGCGGACTGCGCCTCGATCAGTCGTACCTCCGTATGGGGCGAGAAGAACCTCAGCCCCGCCTCCACCATGGCTTTGGCTACCTGCGTTCCGTTTAGCCTGACGAGCACGGGATCCCAGAACCTCTCGCCCGGCTTCAGCTCGTACTGCAATTGCGTATCAGCATCCTGGTACGTAAATCGCCATGCGTCGCCCGCCCGCTCCAGCTTCGTGGAGAACGTCGTCGCATGGTTCTCGGGCAGGATCGTCTGCTCACGCGTGGGGAAGGGCAGTCGGCCCGAACCGGTGTTGGCGCCGCGCGACTGGCCGGGGAACGGATCGATGCCCCGCTTGGGTCGGGCCTCGAAACTCAGCGGGGCAGGGCTCTCTCTGACAAACACGAGGTCCTCGAAGAACAGCTCCCGGTCCTCCTTATTGCTGCCGCCGGTGATGCAAATGCCGGCAAAACGCAGCGGCCCTTTGGCCGACAGGTCTCTTGTCAGGACCTTGTGGACGAGCCACCATTCCTTCCAGCCGACTTGAGCGAGAGACAGCGTGTGTGCCGAGTCGTCCTTGTCCAGGATCAAGAGCGAGATCGTGACGCGGGGCGTCCCCGGCTCGGGCGCCCAGGACCAGTTGTTGCCGTAGACCCAGAGCGTCGTCGCGGACACATCGTCCGGGACTGCAACTGGAGTGGGCGGGCGCAGAATCACGGTGCTCGCATTCGATGTGCCCCGATAGACAAGCCGCGCCACCGGCGAGTCCCACACTCGCTGCCTCTGTGAGCCGATCAAGTCCGCGACGGCCCCGTCCCTGCATTCGACTTGCCAATCTTCCAGTGAGTCGAAATTGACCAAGGGTACGTGCGGCGGCTTGCGGTCGGCCCAGACCATTTCATACGGCCGGGGCCCCGGCGCCTCATCGGCCGGCATGGGTTTCGCCGCGATGGTTGCTACAGAACTCGATTCCGCCCACAGCATGCCACCGAGTGCGATCACAACGACCACAGATGCGACGGCGGACCAGAACTTCCCATCGATCCAGTGCAGGTTCATACGAGCACTCCCATGATACCCAGGGCAAGACCCACACTCACGGCGAAAGCCTGTGACCTTGCCTGTTCACAGCTTCCAGCCTTCCCGGAACAGGGTCCGGACGTACTGATTGGCCTGGGGTAGATTCGTCACTTGCATGTTGGGACCATCCCACTCGATCCTCGTATCCATCCGTTTGGCAATGTTGCCCAGCAGGCAGATCTCCGTGAGCAGTGCGGAATACTCGAAATCGGCGCCCGCCGGTCGGCCGCTCTTGCAGGCCCGGATCCAATCCTGCTCATGCGAGCCCTCCACCCTCGGGATCGACTTCGGCGGCAGCTTGTACTCTCGCATCCTGCGCTCCGGGATCAGCCGGGGGCTTTCGCCATAGACGCCACCCACGAGTTTGCCCTTTGTACCTTTGAACAACACGCCCCCCTCCGCATGGCCCATCTGCCTGCCGTCTTCCAGCTCGGGTGGTCGCGGGGGACGCAGGCCATCGTACCACGTCAGCGTCAGCGGGGGGAAACCCTCGCGAGCCGGGAATTGGTACGTCACAATGGACGCCAGCGGATGCGTGTCCGGATTCAGGTCCAGGGATGTGGCGTCGACGCTCGTCGGGTACCCCAGCTTCAGTGCCCAGACCACCGGATCAAGGGTGTGGACGCCGCGATCCCCCATCATTCCGCACCCAAAATCCCACCAGCATCGCCACACGGCGGGATGGTATGCCGGGTGATACGGCCGCTGCGGGGCGGGACCGAGCCACAGGTCCCAGTTCAGTGTCGCCGGCACCGGCGGCGCATCCTCGGGACGTCGATTCCACTTCGAGCTCCAGTATGCGTGGCCGAAGGGGTAGTACGTGAGGCTGCACCAGGCATCGACCTCGTGGACCTCCCCGATGGCGCCGTCCCGGATCCACTCGCAGATCAGCCGGGCCCCCTCGCCCGAATGGCCCTGGATGCCCATCTGTGTGATCACCCCGGTCTCTCGGGCCGTCTTCGCAAGCAGCCGGGCCTCACAGATGTCATGGGTCAGGGGTTTCTGGCAGTACACGTGCTTGCCTCGTCGCATCGCCTCCATCGCGATTACTGCGTGGGTGTGGTCCGGCGTGGCGATCATCACGGCATCGAGGCCCTTCTCCACGTCGAGCATCTCGCGGTAATCACTGTACACCTTCGCCTGCGGATACCGCTTGAACGTCTCGGCGGCATATTCGTGATCCACGTCGCACAGGGCCGCGATGTTCTCCGTCTCCAGTTCGCGGAGATTGCTCCGACCCATGCCGCCTACTCCAATGCCGGCGATGTTCAGTCTCTGGCTGGGCGGAGTGTGTTGCGATCCCCCCAGAACATGCCTGGGGACTATCGTAACGGCCGTGGCTGTCGCCGCCAGGAAGTTGCGTCTGCTGAATCGCTGCGTGGACATCTGGGCACCTCCTATAGATTCGTGTGACGTCTGCCGCTGGTTGGCCCCCAGGCCGTGACAGTCGTGTGCACCTGAAGGCGCCGCTGGCGGTCATTCAGTCAGTCGTCATGCAGCAGTTCTCGCATGGCTTCCAGGAGCACGACTTCGGCGCCGGGGGCAACGCTGGAAGCGCGAGGGCCGGTTTCGTAACCGCCCTGTTCGTAGGCGATAGCCGTGCCGATGTAGCCCGGGCCGTAGTCACCGTAGGCCGCCATCGCAACGAACAAGTCTTGCCGCATCTGTTTGGCGGCGAGCTGATACTCGACGAACAGTTCGCCGGGCATGTGGAGCACCCGGGCCCGGCCGAGGCACAGGCAGCACAAATCCATCTGGTGTCCTGCCTGACATCGCTGCAGCCATGCCAATTGCGCCGTCGCAATCGGCTGGAGGGCTTTGTCCGATTCGCGCATGGCGGTTTCGAGTTCCGCCTCGTTGAGATGCGTCGCCGGAGGCAGCGCGACGGACACGACCCTCCAATTCACATCCTCCGCGGCCAACCGAGACTTCTTCGTCGCCTCCCACGCTCGCTGCATCCCGTCCGCAAGTCGCTGGGCCAACAGCCAACGCGTTATGTGCGAGCCATCGTTGTATTTGCCTGCGCCTATGTTGCCGCCGGCGCCGTTGAAATGGATGTGCAGCGCGTCGGGCACCTGCAACTGCCGGAGGAAGCGCGCGATGCCGGGGAAATCCGGGTTTGCAACGCCGGTGCGATAGTAACTCTGCGGATGGCACGCGTAGTAGCTGAGCACCGCGAGCGGCTGCTCGCCGTTCCAGAAGCTGATCAGCGAGACGATGGGATCGATGGTCCCTTCCGGCTCAGCACGCAGATTGGGGTCCGTGGTCGTGGTCCATCGTGTGGCACGCACCTTGCCGTCCGACCCGAGGAGGCGCCGGTTGGAGGCCACCTCCCGGACTTCAGCCTGCCCCAGGCCAAGGTGCGTAACAGGCTCGCTCTCCTTCAACGCTGTGCTCACCGCTGCCGCCAGCCGTTCGAGTGCCGCGCGGGCAAAAGAACTCTCGTACGGGCCCAACGGCAAGCCACGCTCGCGAAGCAGTCGTTCATTCGCAAAACCGCAATCCGGGGCATCATGCTGGTGCACTGTATGGACCGCCACGCGTTGCGGCGTGGTGCCCGCAGCCTCCGCCAGTCTCTGTCGAAACACGTCATGGGCTTCGTTGCTGATCCCAATCCAGTCGATCGCACACAAGACGATCGGGGCACCGGCGCCCAGCAGGATCACACCTCGTCCGCGCAGGCCGAGTTCCCCCTGCCCTTGCACCGGGTCATAGGCCATCATACTGCCTATGGGCGGAGTGACGTCGATGTCGAACGTGGCCAAGCGAAGATCGTCGGCGCGCACCGTCGTCGGGATCGAAACCAGGACGCAGAGCGCGAGCAAGACGGCGCCGTGACAACACGCACGCTTGAAAGGACGGCTGACCGAGCAAGAGACAATTCGTAGCGATTGCCTGCGATTCATGGAACATCTCCTCTGTTCGCGAAGTCCGGCAGTTTCATGATACTCTATTGTGGGGGCAAAGCGGAGAAAGTGCAAGCGATTTGGCACGCCACGCGGAACTCTTCCGTGCCGTCGGTTGGCAGTCTGTGTTCTCACGTATGGCGTAGGCACTGGCCGTTCTCCACGGACACACCTTTGTACTCTTTGCTCAGAGGCTTGAGCGGCCCGATGGTTTTGTACAGGTCGAGGTCCTTCAGCGTCTCCTGGCCCGGCACGCCGACGGAGAACACCCTCTCGCCCGGCCCCAGGACGCCCTCGAAGGTCTCAGCAAAGTGCAGACGGACGGTATACTTGCCATTGGGCACCGTGAGCTTGTATGAGTCCATGCTGTATCTCTCGGTTTCGTAGATGGTTGGCATATCCGCGCCGGCGCCCCCCAGTCCCAGGCGGTCCACGGTCGCACCGTAGGTCATCACGATGAGGAAGCCCTTCGTCCTGCCTTCGGCGAGCAGGTTGTCCTTGTCAACGCAGCAAACTGCAGGATTGCAGAATTCCTTGGCGCAGGAAATGTAACACGACCTTTGCCTGTATGGTGCAGACGTCATCCGAGCGCAGGTATCTCAAGTTGTCTGGTTTGCGCCACGACCCGGTGAAAGCGTTTGCCTGCCACCCGACAACCTGTTGGCCTCTACGGAATCCGATTCTACCGGGCTGTCTGGACCGCCGCCCACATCAGGATAGCGGAGGCGGTGCCGTCCATGGTGGGCTCGTTGCTGGCGTAATCCTGCCAGTCGTCGTGATAGACCGCGCGCGGGTCTTGGAATTCGGCCAGTGGATCGGGTTCTGTGATGCTCACGCCTTTCAGAGAGTTGAAGATGCGTTCGTAGACGGGGCCATCCACCAAGCCGCCTCGCAAGGTACGTCCCGTCAGACGCGTCGTCATCAGGTGCACATTCTCCGGCCACACGATGCCCACCCCCATGAATTGAGTGGTGCCCCACGGATTTCGGCCGAGCAGCCAATCGCGATGCCGGGCGGCAAACTCACGATACCGGTCGTCGCCGGTCATCTGCTCATAGAGCAGACACTGGGTCACCAGAGCCACCACGAGGTTGTTCGAACACCAGATGAACGGAACACCGACTCCGAATGCGTTCTCCTCACCGGCGGTACGGCAGCGTTCGATCCCCTCACGATACCAGCCTTCCAGCAGCCTTTGGAATTCCACGTCAACGACGCCGTGCAGGCGGAAATGGCCGGCATTGAAGAAGGGATAGAACTGGTAGTGGCTGGCCTCTTCGCGACCCATCCAGGATTCTGATCTCGCCAAGTCTGCATAGCGTTTGGCGTCATCGAGGTAGCTACGGTTCCCCGTGGCCCGAAAGAGTTCCGCCGCCCCCCACTCCATGTCATCAGTCCAAGTGGTCTCGGCGTAACGATAAGGCGCCCCATACGAGTTGCCCTGCTGAACGCCTTCCCGGTCCCGGCCGAGTTGGTACACTTCTTCGCCCGCCGTGAGACACCGTCGCGCGAATCCTGCCTGGTTGGGGTCGTCCTTCCAGATCTGGAAGGCCAAGGCCATGGCGGCGGCGTAGCGTCCGGCGAGGTTGGCCACACCCGTGGATTCGCTCCGGTAACGCCCGAGCCCCTGAGGCCGGCCGTCGGCCGCATACACCACACGGTAGCCGCCTTGGCCCCAACCGTAGTCTGCGCGCTCATCCTGCGGCAGCCGCCAACCGCAGTGGTCACGGTCGTCCCCCACCTGATGATACAGTTGGCCCGATGCCGGATGCAGCTTCAGCATCCACTCCAGACCCCAGCGGGCCTCGTCCAGAAGATCGGGGAGGCCATTGGCGCCGGATTGACCAAGGGCGTCGAATCGGTCGTCGAAGAGCAACGACCGGGGCGTCTCCGATGTGCGGCGGCACATCTCCCATGCGAGCAGCATCTGGGCGGTGGCGTTGCTCGAAGTAAGCAGATACTTCAGAAGGTCGGCAGCGTCGTGCCAGCCACCCCGGACCTCAATGGCCGTGCCGGCCGGGAGCGGTCCATACGCGGTGCGTCCGTCCAGTTGATGACAGGCGGCATTGAGCCATGGATTGAATCCACAACGCTGCTGCCGCATGAACTCCAACAGGAGGTCCGGCAGTGGCCGGAAGACCGCGTCATCCACGACGATGGGCAGAGAGACGGATCCGCCAATGCGAAGGCGGAAGCGGCCAGGCTGACGAAGCGCCGTGAAGTCGAGTTCCGCAACGTGCTTGAATCGGCCCCAGCGCATTCCTGTCACTGGGCCTGTGCTTCCCTGGAGGACGGACCGTCCGGAGTCCGGTTCGACAACGTCGAATTGCCTCGGCAGAGGCTCACAGGCAAGGACAACCGCGAGTTTCGGGCCTCGTACAGGGTAGCCGACCTGGCTGGCGCGAAGATGACGAGCCAGCAGCCGGTCGACGCGCTCAAACGTGTAGCCGCGTTCCTTGAGGCGGCTCAGCAACTCAGGCAAGTACAGGTGCATCTTGTCCATCCGTTCGGGGCCGGCGCCCAGGTGCATGAGCAGCAGAAAACCGTTGAGCCCGGCCTGGTCCTGCGACTCACATCTCAGGATACTGTCCAGGATGGCCTGCGAAGACACGAAATTGCGGTCCTTCTCGGCCGTGTAGTCCGCCGCCGAACGGGTTCCGGGCGAGAGGTTGACCAGCGTCAGACCCATCATCTGGGCCCAGTCGCTGATATCGCGGTTGTAATGCTCGTAGGCGGGCAGGAAGAGCCGTGCCTGAGTCCGGGCGACACCGAAACGCCCCAGCTCGCGCAGGTTGTCGTTCAGATCCGTTTCGAATTCAGCCCGTGTCAGCAGGGTCCGATGGTCCGGCGTCCACGTGCAATAGAGCCGGTGCCGGTCGGAATGCGGACCCACGTAATGGCCCTCGGCCAACATCCGCCGGACCAGCGGTGCGAACTGACCGTTTCGCAGGAAGTCGCCGGTCAGGAAGAAAGACGCCTTGGCATCATGACGGGCCAATGCCTCCAGGATGGCTTCGGCTCCCTCCGCGAACTCATGGCCGGTGAACAGCAGCGCCAACTGCCGCGCACATGTCGAGCCACGCACGACGGCCCCCTCCTGGCAGGCAAATGGATCGTCGGCTTTGAGACGGGTGTCGGCGTGTGGGTCGACTTCGGCCTCTGCGGATTGCTCAAGATCCGCCAAGTAGATGGCAGTGATGGCCCTACCGTTTGCGTCTCTCTCGTGCGATGAGTACCAGGACACGATCGCATGGCTTGGACTGATCTCGACCAAACCTGGGTAGGAGTTGTCGCCGCCGCTGGGCAGTTCGGCGAATTCGGATAACCGATCGTCCACGAGCCAGCACATCGAGGTAACCGGCCCCTGGTCCGGCATGGTCTTGCGCCCCCCCACCACGTAGCGGCCGCCCCAGCGCGTCAACAGCGGCCCTCCAATGTAGCGGTCCAGATCCTTGCGTTCCCACTGCGTGTAGGGCCTCTCCGACCTCAGCAGTTGGGCGTTGTCTCTGCCTCTTCGCCCAATGGCGACGATGCTACCGTCAGGCTCGAATTGGAACGCGGTCTCATCGCCATCGACTTGCTGGAATAGAGCACGGGTTCGCCAGATCAGGCCGTCGTCACTTTCCAACATCGCCGACTCGACCATCGGACCTTCCCCTCTTGGCGCCATCGCAAAACCCTTCTTTCGGCGGCCGCAGAGGTACGCCTTTCCGTCGAACGCACTGGCTCGCCAGATGTAGTGGCCGAACGTCCCCTCCAATAGAATGGGGCTATTCCACTGGGCGCCGTCCTTGGACCAGGCAGCATAACCGAGGTGCTGATTCAGGTCGTAATCGGCCGATCTCGGCGATGTTTCGCCGCAGTACCACGTGCCGGTGTAGACGAAGAGCGTGTCCTTGAAGACCAGGAAATGCGGGTCGCGGGTGTCTCGTTTGTCAACGCTGAAGCGATGTACCTGTTTCCACTCCTTTGCGTCAGTGCTGGAAAGGACAATGATCGACGCGGTGGGATGCACCATGTGGCCGTCTGGGCAACTACGAAACGTCAGGTAGAGCTTGTCGTGAAATCGCACCAGATCCGTGAACGCATTGTGTTCTCCGTTGTGAAACACGCGGCGAACGTTGGTGACCTTCACTTCCGGCAACTGCCCGGCCATCACTGGAATCGCCCAACAAAGCGGCAACGCCGCACCTGCAAGAACCAACGCGTCAATGAACGGTCTTCGTCTCATGGTCTGCTATCCTCAACTATCGGCCTGTTCCCGGCTGTCTGGAGTATTCATTCGCCGGCCCCACTGAAACACAAAGCCGCCTGGCGTGCCAGTGCTCCGGCAGCCCTGAACGAATTCTCGACGCGGGATCTCCTTCGGCTCGTTTCACTTACCACGCGGATTTCCCATAGAGGGCTTCTCGATTCAATTCATCGTGTTGGTCACCGTGATACCCTCGATTCTCACGCCGACAGCAACAGCATAGATGAGCGTCCGGAGCATCATGTGGCGGCTCCTTGCACCAAAGCACTGCGATCGTATGTGACATCCCGGCGCACACGAACGTACAGTCCTCGGAACGGATTGTCAACCGCCGTGCTTGTCCGGTAGCTCAAGGGGCAGATCCGGCTGCAACGCCGTCTGATCTCCGTGCACAGCAGAGGCCTCGACGCCCTGGGCGTCGGCATTCATCGTGCCTGAAACGACGAGAAACCTCTTGCAGCGGAGCGGCTCGATCCATCCAAGAAAGCCCTTGTGTCAAAGGGCCTCTGCCCTTTACCATATGGCTATCGATCATTTGCTGCGTTGTCTCGGAGACAATGACCCTCCTCGACGCTGGAGAGATTTTACATCAACAGGTAGGAAGCTCTATTCAGAATCAGAGAGACAATACCAGAACCGCTGGAAGGGACAACTACAATGGCACTGATCTCAAGAACGATGTTCGCCTTGTCATTCATCCTGTGCATGGTGTCACTTTCGCATGCCGAGCAACCGGTCTACCTCAATCCGGCAGAACCTCTGCACCGAAGAGTGGACGATCTGCTGCAACGAATGACGCTCGAGGAGAAGATCGGGCAGATGAACATGCCCTGTTCCTATTTGGATGTCTTCGGCCGCACCCATGAAGAAAGCCAGGAGTTCGCCAGGGAGTTCACGCAGGGAAACGCACAAAGAAGCATGGGACCGGGCGGCGGTTTCTTCACATTGGCCAATCACGTTCTCACCGAAGGGACCCGACAGCAGGCAGCTTTCTTCAACGCGCTCCAGAAGGTTGCCACCCAAGAGACACGTCTGAAGATCCCCCTGCTTCAAACGGAAGAGGGGACTCATGGGCTGATGTGCGCCGATGCAACGATCTTCCCCGAAGGATTGGCGATTGGAAGCTCTTGGAATCCGGATCTGGTCGAGAAGATCTATGAGATCGCGGCGCGGGAGGGCCGAGCGGTCGGCATCCATCAGCTCTTCACCCTCGTCATCGAGCCGATACGTGACCCACGTCTGGGCAGGAACCAGGAGGCCTACAGTGAAGATCCCTATCTGATTTCCCGTATGGCCAAGAGGATTGTAAGGGCGATCCAGGGGGATGATCTGACCGCCCCGGACAAATGCGTCGCCGGATTCTGTCATTACCCCGGGCAGAGTCAGCCCGTAAGCGGACTGGAGCGCGGGGCCATGGAGATTTCGGAATGGACGCTGCGCCGTGTGTTCCTGCCCCCGTGGGAAGCGGCAATCAAGGAAGGTGGTGCGCTGGGAGTTATGGCAACCTATCCGGCCATCGACGGCATGGCGACTCACGCTTCTTCACATATCCTCACCAGTATCCTTCGGCACGAATTCGGCTTTGAGGGCCTGGTGCTATGCGAAGGCGGCGGTTTGAGCACGTTGGTCTATGAAGGCTTGGCACAAGATCAGCAACAAGCCGGCATCCTGGCCCTCCAGGCAGGCGTCGATGTAGGGATCTCGTACGAAGCCGCGTATCAGGAGCCGCTCAAGGCGAGTGTCGAAAAAGGGTTGGTATCTCAGGACCTCCTCGATCGTGCGGTGCGACGGATTCTGAGACAGAAATTCCGGCTGGGCCTGTTCGAGCGTCCCCTTGTGGATGTAGAACGGGCCGAAGGAATCGTACACGCCCAGGATCACCAGGAGGTCGCATATCGAGCCGCCAGAGAAGGCATTGTCCTGCTGAAAAACGAAGATCAACTGCTTCCTTTGAGCAAGGATGTTCGGTCGATTGCCGTCATTGGCCCAAATGCCGACCACGAGAAGAATCTGCTGGGCGACTACACATCGATCAATGTGACCCAGGATATCGTGACTATTCTGGAAGGCATACGGTCGAAGTTAGGTCCCAGTACAAGCATCCGTTACGTTCAGGGATGCGATGTCGTGGGTAATGATCTGAACGAGATCGAGCAGGCGCGGCAAGCCGCGGCCCAAGCGGATGTGGCCATCGTGGTCGTGGGCGAAAACGAATGGCGTACCCCGGGCGGGAAGGGCACGGTGGGAGAAGGGTATGATGCGGCAACATTGGAACTGACCGGAATGCAGCAGGAACTGGTTCAGACTGTCTATGCCACAGGGACGCCGACGGTCGTCGTCCTGGTCAACGGGCGGCCCTTGGCAATCTGATGGATCGCCGAACACGTGCCGGCGATCGTTGAGGCGTGGTGCCCCGGAGAGAAAGGAGGCGCCGCCGTGGCCGATGTTCTATTCGGAGACTACAACCCGAGCGGGCGCCTGCCCATCACCATCCCCAGACACGTCGGGCAATTGCCTGTCTACTACAATTACCCTCCCTCCAAGAAGTACTGGCTTGAGAATGCCTGGGGCCGGCCTTATGTCGACATGGATCCAACTCCATTGTACTGTTTCGGCCATGGCCTGAGTTACACCACCTTTGAGTATAGCAACCTGCGAATCAGCCCCAAGCAGACGGGCCCGGGCGGGAAGACCCATGTCCACGTCACCGTGACGAACACGGGAAAGCGAGCCGGCGCCGACGTCGTGCAACTCTATCTGAACGATCCGATCAGCACGGTTTCGACACCCGTCAAGGAATTGCGGGGTTTCGAAAAGGTCTGGCTGAAACCAGGGGAATCTACCGATGTGCATTTTGAATTGGGACCCGGAGACTTGTCCCTCGTCAACCGCTATCTCGAGCGAGTGGTAGAACCCGGCGAGTTCAAGGTGCTCATCGGGCATAGTAGCGACAAGATCGCCTTGGAGGGCGGTTTCCACATTGCCGGATAGTCTCGCAGAATGGCTGTCTGCTCTGGTTCAGAATGGTCCGAGCCGGATGGGCGACAGGGACATACGGTGGCCTTCCCACATTCCGCAAGGAGTCATGCTGTGACACTGAGCCTTTGTGATTATGTGGTCTTCATTCTATACATGGGCATGGTTGTCCTCGTCGGCTTCTGGATCGCCCGCAGAGAAGAGAAGTCCGCTCGTCACTACTTTCTGGCCGGCAATAAGCTGCCTTGGTTTGCCATCGGCGCGTCGCTGATCGCATCGAGTGTCTCAACCGAGCAATTCATCGGCGAGGTCGGGTTCGCGTACCGTTATGGCGTCGCCGTGGCGAATTGGGAGTGGAGCGTCTTCCCCGCCATGACGGTGATGATTGTCTTCTTCGTACCGTTCTACCTCCGAAAGCGCATCAGCACGATGCCCGAATGGCTGGAACACCGCTTTGGGCCGTCCAGCCGATTCACCTTTGCAGTGCTCACCATCTTGTCCTACATCTTCATCAATCTGGCCGGGGTTCTGTTTGCCGGTGGCCTGGCTCTGCACACCATCTTCGGCGTCAATCTGTGGCTTGCTGTCATCGTCCTGGCGGCGGCCGCCGGGGCCTACACCATCGCCGGCGGACTGGCCTCGGTCGTGTGGACCGATCTGCTTCAGGCCATCCTGCTGCTGGGGGGCGGGTTGTTGGTGTTCTTCCTGGGTCTGCATGAAGTGGGGGGCTGGGAAGCAATGCGCGGCACAGGCGACCGCGCTCACCTGATTCTGCCGGCCAACCATCCTGAACTGCCCTGGACAGGCATCCTCGTGCTGACGGTCTCGACCCATCTGTGGTACTATGCTACGAATCAATACATCAACCAGCGGGTCCTGGGCGCCAAGAGCGAATGGGACGCCCGTGCCGGCGTCATCTTCGCCGGATTCCTGGGAATCCTCCTGACTCTGGCTGTCTGCTTCCCGGGCGTGATTGCCTACCGGCTGTTCCCCGATCTGGAGAACCCCGACCAAGCCTATCCCCGCATCGTCAGTCATCTGATCGGTCCCTTGGGTTACGGCATCCGCGGGCTGGTCTTCGCCGGCCTGATCGGCGCGATCATGTCCACCATCGATTCGCTGGTCAACTCCTGTTCGACCGTTTTGACTATCGACTTCTACCAGCGTCTATGGAAGCCGGCCGCCACCGAACGAGAGATGATTCGCGTCGGCCGTTACACCGCCGCGGTAGTCCTCGTAATTGGAGTGCTGTGGACCCCTGTGGTCGGTCGATGGGAAACGCTGTTCGGCTACTTCCAGGAATGCTGGTTCTTCATGGCTGTCCCCATCGTGGTGGTATTCGTCTCGGCCTTGCTATGGTCGCGTTCGAACAACTTCTCGGCCACAACCACGTTGTTACTGTGCATCCCCATGACCCTGCTACCGGCCCTGCTGAAGGTGCTGCATGTCGACGTCAATTCATTCGTGTTGGCGGGCATCCTCCTGATCCCCGTCGTCCTCTTTCACATCGTGATGAGTTATGTTCGAGCCGCCCCCCCGCATGACAAGGTGAGTCAGTGGATTTGGAAGCCGAATATGATCTCTCTGCCCGCCGAGGAGAAGACGGGTCCAAGTCCATGGTACAAGAACCTGATTCTCTGGTGGGCCCTGGTCGCAGCGGCCTACGTCGTCATCTACGTTGTCTTCTGGTAGCGCACATTGCCGTCCTGCCCGAGCGTGCTATCATAGAGCCAGTCGCCTGTATGGAAGATGGAGATGATGTGCACATTTGCAGACTCCGCACTTGCCTTTTGCCCCTTCCGAAGATGATAGCCCAGGTACTTCGCTGGGTTGTGCTGGATTCGAGCACGCCCATGACCTAACAGTTTGTAGTGTAAGGAGTTAGGGCACCCCCACGCAGACGGAATGGACATCCGCTGCCGTCAAGTCTCAGAGGCAAGAGCATCCAGGCCGATTTCCTGGGCGGCGCGCGAGATTCCGGGACAACGGGAGTATTCTCGGAGACCCTGCCCTGAAAATACGTACTTCTACGTATAGGATCGCGTGGGCCGCGAAAGGTATAATGAGATCATTGCCAGCGGTGGGGAGCGGGGTCTTTTCGCTCTCCTATTGTTGGCGTTGACAACCCTCATGCCGAGCCGCTGTTCATGCCAGGCTCTTGAACTGGGAGGCTGTGATATGCACGCCACACACGGATTCTGGGGGCCTTTCAAAACTGCTTTCCTTCCGGCGGGCGATCTCACTGACGTATGCACTATGGGTGCTTGGATCGACCTCTATGGGCGTGGCCAAGACAGGGCCGCAGTGCGTGCCAAGGAGACGGATTCCGCCGGTGTGAGTAGGTTTTCGCAAGAGAACACGTTGGGATCAGGAGGACGAATCATGAAGAAGGCAGCAGTAGCATTCGTTGTCGTATCTGCATCCATCACGACGGTCATGGCGACAGACATGGCGTTCTACGTCGGGGCACCCAATACCGAGGGCTGGTATGATGTCCCCACGCAGTCCAGAGACGTTGCGACCATCATCAACGAGACTGGTTATCTGTTCAAGGATATCCAGCAGTTTGATGACGGCCAGTTTCCCGAATTTGGGGCCTGGGTGGGGAAGAACACAAATGATGGAGAGATGGACATCATCTGGCTGAATGGATGCATGCCGAGCGTTCTTTATCCCTTCCCAAATCTTCAGCCGGACGGCTCGCGCATCGAGGCGTGGCTCGACGGCGGAAACATGGTGATCAATGTCGGCGATTGGTTCGGATACGTCTCCTTTGAAGGCGGCTTCCGACAAAGCGACAACGGGGCCATGGGTGCCGCCAATATCCTGGACCTGCCTCCGACGATCATCACAATGAGCGATAACACGTTCCTACGAGTC
>Ga0116141_10001463_pt1 | contig 20184 bp, 15 predicted proteins | sample AD_UKC097_MetaG_FD_89744 | JGI IMG/M metagenome (GOLD analysis project Ga0116141, IMG submission 89744) | Active sludge microbial communities of municipal wastewater-treating anaerobic digesters from USA - AD_UKC097_MetaG | ecosystem: Engineered > Bioreactor > Anaerobic > Digestate | place: USA...
CTGGCGAGGTCGCGGTGGAACTTGAAGCGCGGCAGGAGCTGCGCGATGGCGCCCTCATAGCGCCAGGCCGCCGCAGCCAGGGAAAACGCCGGCGGGTCGGCCAGGCAGGCGCCGCAGGCCGGCGCCTCCACCGCCAGCGGCAGCGCGCAGCGCGGGCAGGCCGGATGGTTGCGCGGCAGCGCCGCCTCGCAGGCTTCGCACAGATCGCGCGCGTGGCCGGGCGCGCCGCAGACGATGCAGCGCGCGGGCAGCAGCCCGAACGACAGGAGGCGACCGATCCGCGCAGCGGCGGGCGTGCGGTTGACAGGCATGGGGCGGATTTCCAGACTTTCGCCACTGTGCCACCGCCGCGCCCTGCGCGCGAACCCCATGCCGCCGCTGTTTCCACCCCGACCCTCGCCGCGCGATGCGCGCCCCGCCCGCACCGCGCGCTGCCCGGCGGCAGCGCGCGCCTGAGTCCGGCTCCGCCATGTTCCTCCGGACGCTGGGCCACGGGCCGCCGCTGGTGCTGATCCACGGCTGGGCCATGCATTCGGGCCTGTTCGCGCCGCTGCTCGAACACCTTGCGGGCGACTTCAGCCTGCACCTGGCAGACCTCCCAGGGCACGGACGCAGCGGCAGCGGCACCGCGCTCGCCCCCGACGCCATCGCCACGGCGCTGCTGCCGAGGATTCCCTCCGGCGCGATCTGGCTGGGCTGGTCGATGGGCGGGCTGGTCGCGCTGCAGGCCGCAGCCCGCGCGCCGGCGCAGGTGCGCGGGCTGGCCGTGCTGGCCTCCAGCCCGCGCTTCGTGGCGGGAAATGGCTGGGACCTGGGGGCATCGCCGCAGGTTTTCGCGCAGTTCGCCACCGGTCTGGCCGGAAACTACGCCGCAACCATCCAGCGGTTTCTTGCGCTGGAAGCGGTCGGCGCCCCGCTGCGCGCAGCGCAGCTTCGCGCGCTGGAGGCGCGCGCCTTCGAACACGGCCCGCCCTCGGCCGCTGCGCTCGAACAGGGACTGGCGCTGCTGCAGGACGCCGACCTGCGCCCCGCGGTGGCCGCGCTCGAAGTGCCTTCGCTGTGGCTGGCCGGCCGGCGCGACCGGATGGTGCCGCCGGCGGCAATGCGATGGGCGGCGGATAACGCGCCGGGCGGACGCTATCTGGAGCTGGACACCGGCCACATGCCCTTCCTGACCGAGCCTGCGCGCGTCGCGGCGGCAATCCGGGAATTCGCCGCCGGCATCGACTGATGCCCGTTCCGGCTCGCGCCGCCTACTCCGCCGGCACGCAGCGTTCGCGCGCCCAGTCGCGCAGCCACTGGACCTTTTCCGCCATGACCACCGAGATCGGCCGGGTCCGGGACAGGGCGGCGAGGAGGCGCTCGGTGCTCAGGCGCGCGCCGTCGGCATGGGCGTCGTAGAGGGCGCTGACGATGGCCTGCTCGATCTCGGCACCGGAATAGCCGTCGCTGGCGGCCGCCAGCGCGGGCAGGTCGATGCGCGCAAGTTCCTGTTCGCGCCGCACGAGATGGATGCGGAAGGCTTCGCTGCGCGCCGCCTCGCCCGGCAGATCGACGAAGAACACCTCGTCGAAACGGCCCTTGCGCAGGAACTCGGGCGGCAGGCGGCTCACGTCGTTGGCGGTGGCGACCATGAACACCGCCGCGCGACGCTCGCTCATCCAGGTGAGCAGGGTGCCGAGCACGCGGCGCGAAACGCCGTCGTCGCTGTCGGAGGTAGCCAATCCCTTCTCGATCTCGTCGCACCACAGGACGCACGGCGCCATCGCCTCGGCGGTGGCCAGCGCCTCGCGCAGATTGCGCTCGGTTTCGCCGTGGAACTTGTTGTAGAGCGCGCCGAAGTCGAGCCGCAGCAGCGGTACGCCGAAGCCGCCGGCGCAGGCCTTGGCGGCGAGCGATTTGCCGGCGCCCTGCACGCCCAGCAGCAGCATTCCGCGCGGGCGGTCCAGCCCCTTGGGCGCAACGTCGGCCACGAACACCGGGCGGCGCTGTTCCACCCAGCGCTTGAGCCGGCCCAGGCCGGCGATCTCGTCCATGCGCGCCACGTCCGGTTCCAGCGTGATGACGCCGCCGCGCCCGAGCAGGTCGAAGCGCGCGCGCTGGGCGCGCTCGACATCGCCCGGCCCGATCAGGCCGTCGTGATAGATGAGGTCGCGCGCGATGCGGCGCGCATCGAGCAGGGACAGCCCGCGCAGGTGGCGCAGCACCGCGCGCTGTGCCGCGGCGTCCACCTCCACGCGCCGCCCGCCGTGCTCGCGCGAGTAGGCGAACACCTCCTCGCGCAGCATCTTCGCAAGCTCGGCATCGTCGGGAAGGCGCATGGTGAAGCGCGTGGCCAGCGGCTCCAGCTCCGGCGGCAGCTCGATCTTCGCGCCGATCAGCACCACGGTCTGCTGCGCCGCGCCCTGCCCCAGCACCACCTCGCGCAGCATCCGCACGCTCATGGCGTAGCGCAGGTAGGGGGAGAAATCGAGCAGCAGCCAGATGCCGCGCCTGTCTTCGCGCCGCATCACATCGAGCACGGCGCTCGAATCGGTGGCCGCCGGAAGCATCGGGTCGTCCATGTCCAGGCGCTTGAGTCCGTCGGTGATCGACCAGCGCCAAAGCGGCCGGAACAGCTCGGCCACGACGTGCCGGAAGGCGTCCAGCAGGAGCGCCTCCTCGTTGGTCTCGATCAGGAGCAGCGGGGTGCCGGCGCGGATGCGGACCGCAAGGTCGCGGGGATCGAACATCGGATTTCCACGGAGAACGGAAGGAAGCCGCAGCGGCCGACGGATCGGCGGAGCGCCGCGCATGACGGTGTATTCTGCCAAGTCGTGACGCCTTCGGCTGGAGCCCCTCATGTTTTCCTCCCGCACCGCCCTGTTCGCCGCCCTGCTGGCGCTCGCGCCGCTCGCCGCAGGCCAGGCCGCAACCCCGAAAGCGCAGCGCGCGGACGCGGCGCCCTCCGCACGCCTGGACGGGCACGGCACGCGCCTGCTTCTGGCCACGCCGGACCTTGCCCGACTGCGCGCCGAGGACGCCGACGACGCCCTCAAGATCGGCGCGCCGCTGCGCTACGGGCAGGTACAGCGCGCGCGCCTTGATCTGGCCGGGGACGACGGCGTCGGCACCTGGTCCCTCCTGCCGGACGGGCGTCTGGTCTGGCGTCTGGAGGTTTCTGGAAAAGGCGCACACAGCCTGGAGTTCACCTTCTCGCGTTTCCGTCTGCCGCCGGGCGCCAGCCTTTCGATCCACGCGCGCGACGGCAGCAGCGCGCTGCCCCTGCTGACCGACGCGGACAATCCGGTGGGCGGAACGCTGCACACGCCCCTGCTCGCAGGCGATGCGGCCGTCCTCGAACTGACCCTCCCCGCCGACCGCCGCCCGACCCTGGAGCTTGCGCTCCACAGCGTCTCCTGGGGCTATCGGGATCCTTTCGCCGCAGCGCGCGCCAAGTCCGGCAGCTGCAACCTCGACACGATCTGCCCGGAAGGCGACGCCTGGCGCAACCAGATCGCCGCGGTGGTCGGGTATTCGTTCCGCGCCGACAGCAGCAGCCTCTACTGCACCGGCAGTCTGATCGCCACCGGCGATGCGGCGCAGGACGCGGCCAAGCCGCGCATCGCCACGGCCTACCACTGCCTTTCCAGCGAGGAGGAAGCCGCCACCGCGGTGTTCTACTGGGGTTTCGAGAGCCCGACCTGCCGCGCCATCGGCAGCACCGAGAACGCCACGCCGCTGCCACCTTCCAGCGCGCGCGCCATCCAGCTCGGCGGCGCACGCCTCCTTTCCACCAACCAGACCACCGACTTCACCGCGCTGGAACTCAACGGCCCCGTGCCTCCCGAGGCCATGGCCTACTACAGCGGCTGGGACCGCAGCGGCGCGATTCCGAACGGATCGGTCGGCATCCACCACGCCAACGGCAACGAGAAGCGCATCACCTTCAACAACGACCCGCTGGCCACGATGCGCAACTGCATCGTCAGCGGCGGCGCGCAGGACACCCATTGGCGGGTGGAGCAGTACGAACTGGGCACCACCGAGATCGGATCTTCCGGCTCGGGCCTGTGGAATCCGGCCAACGGGCTGTTCATCGGCGTGCTGTCCGGCGGCACCGCCGGCTGCGGCAATCCCAACGGCTTCGACTGTTACGGCCGCCTGAGTCAGGCATGGGAAGCCCCGAGCGACGTCGGCGACTCCATCCGCGCGGCCTTCGACCGCAGCGGCGCCAATCCCGAAACGCTGCCCGGCCGATCGACCTGCGAAGCGCCGGTCGTGACGCTGTCGTCCGCCGCCTTCCAGTCCCCACCGGACGCCGGTGCGCGCTTCGAGCTGCGCGCCAGCGCGCAGGGCGGCGCCGGCGACTACACCTTCCTCTGGGACACCGACGGCGACGGGGTGTTCGAACGCAGCGGCCGCAGCAGCCGCATCCGCGTGTCTTTCCCGACGCAGCGCCAGCTCAATGTGCGGGTACAGGCGCGCGATGCGCAGGGTTGCATCGGCACGGCCTCGCACGCGCTCGATATCGCGGCGCCTGCGATCGAAGCGGTGTCGATCGGCGCACCGGCCCCGGTCTGCGGCAACGGCAACGCCGGCATCGACCCGGGCGAACGCCACACCCTGCCGGTCATCCTGAAGAACCGCGGGAACCGCACGCTGCCGGCCGGCGCGCGCGCGCTGTTCGCGCCGGTGGCACCGCTGGCGCTGGACGCCGGCCCCAACGCCTTCGGCTACGTCGGTGCGCGCGACTGCGACTACGCCTTCGTGGATCTCGCCGCCGGGCCGCACGCCGTCCCCGCCCTGACGACATCGGTCGCCGACGGCAATCCCTACGGCGCGCTCGACGACGCGCGCACTCCGACCATCACGCTCGGCGGCAGCGGCATATCCCTGTACGGAAACTCCTACGCCCAGGCGGTGATGTCCACCAACGGCTACGTTTCCTTCGACACCACCGAAACCGGTGCCGACAGCGCGCCCTCGTGCGACGGCGGCACGCTGCCCGACGGCGCCGCTGGCCCGCAGCTGCGCCCCTTCCATGGCGACCTGCGGGTACTGGAAACCGCCGGCGCGGGCCTGTACCACCGCCGCTTTGCCCAGTGTCCGAGAACTTCCCCGCTGGGCGGCACACGCGCCTGCCATGTGTTCCAGTGGAACGGCATGGAAGTTCTCGACAGCGACGGTTATTTCGCCGGGGAAACCGATTTCCAGGCCATCGTCTACGAGGGCAGCGGCGAAATCGCCTACCAGTATCGCCGCGCCGCGCCCACCGACCTGCGTTCGGGCGCGATCGGGCTGGTCGATTCGACCGGCGGCGACGCGCTGGCGCTGGCCTGCCCGCAGGCGAGCGGCCAGGTGCCCGCCGCCGGCAGCGCGATGTGCATCTTCGCGCCGGGCGCTCAGCCAGTCGCGGAGCCGCCGCTGCGGCTCGAATCGCCGGCGCTCGTGCTGCCGCAGATCGCCGCCGGGCAGAGCGTCACGGTGAACGTGCCGGTCAAGGTGAGCGACCGCGCCGCCTGCGGCGCCGCGCTGCGGCTGGACTACCTCGCCACCGCGACCGTCAACTCGCACAGCGCGATCGCCCGCCGCCTCGATGCGGGCGCTGTGGCGGCCGCCTGCCAGGCGGTGAACCACTGCGCCACGCCGGTCGCCACCGTGCGCCTGCGCAGCGGCGACCTCAGCAACCCGCAGCGCTCCGGCAACGGTCTGGCCCATCTGAGCGACCTCGGCGCGACCTGGTATACCGCCGACGCCGCGCACCTGCCGACCTGGTACAACCTCGTCGGGAGCTACCGCGACAACCTGCTCGACACGCCCCTGCTCGAGGCCCGCAACCTTGCGGCGCCCGACGGGCTGAACGCGCAGGTTCGCCAGGTCGGGCGCGCCTATGTCGCCCCGATCACGCCCACGCGCGCGCTGTTCGCCTGGCGCTTCGACGACGGCCGCGCCGGCATGGAATATCTGGAATCGACCACCGCACAGCTCGCGCGCCCGACGCCCGACCACACCGCGCACTGGTTCCCGCCGAGCCAGTCGGGCTGGGGCGTGAACCTGGAGAGCGTCCAGATCGGCGATGCGCGACTGGACGTGGCCGCGACCTATCTCTACGACGACCGAGGCACGCCGCGCTGGACGATCAGCGAGGGCGCGATGACGCCGGGCGGACAGCTCCTGCTGCGCAGCCACCGCCCGCACTGCCCCGGTTGCGCCCACTACGAGGACTGGGCCAGCCAGCGCCAGCACGCCGGCAGCCTGCGCCTGCTCTGGCCGGACGCCAGCCATGCGACCATCAGCACCGACATCACCCTGCCCGCGCCGCTGCAAGGCGAATGGCAGCGCACCAGCGTCCCCCTCGTTCCGATCCGATGAGACCTCCCATGAAACAGGACCGCCAGCTGATCCTCCTGCGCCACGCACACGCCCTGCCGCCGCATCCCGGCCAGGACGACCTCGAGCGCCCGCTTTCAGGCACGGGCGAAGCCGAAGCGGACGCCGCTGCCGTCTTCCTTGCCGCGCACGCGCCCTTCGCCCGCGTGCTCTGCTCGCCGGCGCTGCGCACCCGCCAGACCGCCGAACGCGTGCTGGCCCACACCGGCTACGCCGACACCCGCCACGATCCGCGCATCTACGAAGCCAGCGTGGGCGAACTGATCGAAGTCCTGGATGAGCATGCCGCCGATTCCCTCCTGCTGGTCGGTCACAACCCGGGGCTGGAACAACTCGTCGCCCTGCTGTGCACCGGACGCTCCGGCGAATACCGCGGCATGCCACCGGCCGGCGTGGCGGTCCTGCGCCTGCCCGAAGGCGCTTCGCTGGAACCCGGCGCGGCGCGCCTGGACGCCTTCTGGTCGCCCTGACCGGCGATGCGCTGGCCCTGGATTGCCGCCCTGCTCCTGACGCTGGCCTGTCCCGACGTGTCCGCACAGACCTGGCCCATCGATGCGGAACGGGCAAGCGCCAGCTTCAGCGTGCGCCCGCTCTGGCTCAAGCGGATCGAAGGGCACTTTCCCGTCGTGGAAGGCGTGCTGGTGCGCGACCCCGAACGCGACACCCTGTCGGTGGACGTGCGCATCGACGCGCGCGCACTGCAGATGACGCGCGGCAGCTGGCTGACCTGGGCGCAGTCCGAGGAATTCTTCGATGTCGAACGCCACCCATGGATCCGCTTCCGATCCCTTCCTTTTGCCGCCCACCGACTGCGTGAGGGCGGCACCATCGAAGGCCAGGCCACGCTGCGCGGGGTGACCCGGCCGATCCGCTTCCAGCTGGCTCCGGCCACCTGCCCGGCGCCCGGTTCGGCCTGCCCGCTGCATGCCGAAGGCGAAGTGAACCGCAGCCTCTTCGGCATGGACGCGCACCGCGTGGCGCTGGGCGATCGGGTGCGGCTGAGCTTCTCGGTGATGCTGGATCCGGCGTCGGATCAAGGCACACTGCCGTGACCGCGCGCCCGCGCCTGTTCGCGCTGGTGCTGCTGGCGCTCGCTCTGACGGCCTGCATGCCCACGCGCAAGGACATCCGCGCCGCACGCGAGGACGCCCGCGCCCTGCAGGAAACCGCGACCACCTGCGGCTTGCCCGACCATTGCGCGCAGCCCTCCGCGCTGTACGACCTGGCCGGAGCGGCGCTGGAAGCCAGCCGTCCCGGCGCGCCGCAGCACCGCGTCGCGCTCCTGGAAAGCGGCGAGGATGCCCTCCTGGCGCGCATCAACCTGATCCGCGCCGCGCGCTTCCGCCTCGACGTGCAGAGCTTCATCTACGCCCAGGACGACGCCGGCTTCCTCGTCCTTGGCGAACTGCTGGCCGCGGCGCGGCGCGGGGTCCGGGTGCGCGTGCTGCTCGACCAGCTCTACAGCGTGGACGACGTCGAAATGGTGGCGGCGCTGGCCAGCACCCACGCCAACTTCGAGCTGCGCCTCTACAACCCCACCTTCGGCAAGGCCCATACCGGGCCGCTGGAATTTGCCGCCGGCATCCTGTGCTGCTTCACCCGCTTCAACCAGCGCATGCACAACAAGCTGCTGCTGGCCGACGGGGCGATCGGCATCACCGGCGGGCGCAACTACCAGGACCGCTATTTCGACTGGGACCCGGGCTTCAACTACCGCGACCGCGACATCCTCGTGGCCGGCCCGGCGGCACAGCAGATGCAGGATTCCTTCCATCTATTCTGGCGCCATCCCCGCTCGGTGCCGGCCGCGGCGCTGCGCGACGTGCGCCGCCGGCTGCGCGGCGTGGAGCGCGGGCGCCCGCTCGACCGCGACACCCTGCTGGCTTCGGCGCGCGTGCCCGGGCGGGTGGAGGCCATGTCCCGGGCGGCCAGCGATGCCGAGGCGCTGGCCCGGCGCATCCTCGAGCGCGCCAGGACGGTCGGGGATGTCGAATACGTCTCCGACCTCCCCAACAAGCCGCTGGAACGCAACCATCCGAGCGAGCGCGACCTCTCCGGCGAGCTGCTGGAACTGTTCGACGGAGCGCAGGACCGCATCGTGCTGCAAACCCCCTACCTGGTTTTCTCGAAAACCGCCCAGCGCAGCCTGCGCGCGCTGCAGCAGCGCAAACCCCCGCCCCGCATCATCGTGTCCACCAACAGCCTGGCGGCCACCGACGCCTTCCCCGTGTACGCGCTCTCGCACAAGTACAAGCGCCGCTACCTGCGGGAATTCGGATTGCACATCTACGAATACAAGCCTTTTCCCGAATCCATCCCGGGCGATTCGCTGGAGGTGCGCGCGCCGACCCGGAACGCGCAGCGCCGGGCGCTGGGCGATCGGGCGAGCGAATCGCGCCGCGCCTTCGGATCGGGCGCTCGCGATCTGCGGGGCAGCGCACGGGCAGGCCGGGTGCCGCTGTCGCGCGAGGGCGTGCGGATGGGCATGCACGCCAAATCCATGGTGATCGACGAGCGCATCGCCCTGGTCGGAACGCACAACTTCGATCCGCGCTCGGACTGGCTCAACACCGAGAGCGCGGTGATCGTCCACGACGCCGCCTTCGCGCGCGAACTGGCCGCTGACATCCTCGCCGACACCGCGCCCGGGAACGCCTGGGTCATCGCCCCTCGCCCGCGTCCGGCGGTGCTTTCCGGGCTCAACTACAGTCTGGGAAAAGTGTTCGAAGCACTGCCGCTGTTCGATATCTGGCCGTTTCGCTACGCCACCAGCTGGGAAATGAAACCCGGCTGCGCGCCCGTTCCGCGCGACGACCCGCGTTTTTCCGGATGCTATGTCCCTGTAGGCGATTTCCCGCAGGTGCAGATGCCGCTCAAGTCGATCTATACCCGCGTGCTGACCGCCTTCGGCGCGGGTCTGGCGCCGATACTCTGATTCCGGGAACGGGGGAATGACAAGAGCACGGCTTCAGTGAAGGCGGGCGCACCCTTCCCCCATTCCCGCCCCCCGATACCCCGTTCCCACCCCGCGCCGATTGACGCTCCCGCTCGCGCTTCGCTAGGCTGCGCGCTTCCGTCATCGTGAGGGTCACACCATGCCTTTGAGCATCTCGTTCGAGCTGAGCGATCAGGACATCGAACATTTCGTGGCGGCCCAGCGCAGCGCCACCTCCGCCGCGGGAAGCAAGGGCCCGGAGGAGATCATCGCCGCCGCAGCCCAACTGCTCGAAGGCGCGCTGAAGGCCAAGGTGCCGGATTTCGTGCAGGAGCGCCTGGCCAAGCTCGACAACCTGATCGCGATGCTGCGCGACGAGGGCTGGTCCCTGCCCGAGGAAGACCGCAAGCGCGTGCTGGCGGCGCTGGTGTATTTCGTCGACCCCAGCGACGTGATCCCCGATTCGGTGCCGGTGCTCGGCTACCTGGACGACGCGATCATGATCGAGCTGTGCGTGCGCGACCTCAAGCACGAGATCGACGCCTACGATGACTTCTGCGACTTCCGCGAAACCGAAGCCCGCCGACTCGGGCAGGAACCGTCCAAGGTCGGGCGCTGCGACTGGCTCGACGCGCGCCGCGACGAGCTGCAAAACCGCATGCACCTGCGCCGCGAACGCGAGTTCGGCGTCGGCTACGGCAATTCCAGCGGCTATGCCAGCGGCAAGACCTATCTCAACCGCAGCTGGCGCCCCAGCCTGTTCACGATGCGCTGATGCCCGACATCTTCCTGCAGCGCCCGCCGCTGGCGGCGCTCAATGCCACCGGCGCACACTCGCTGGTGGCGCATCTGGGCATCCTCGTCACCGAACAGGGCGAGGATTACCTGCGCGGCACCATGCCGGTCGATGCCCGCACCCACCAGCCCTTCGGCCTGCTGCACGGCGGCGCCTCGGGCGCTGGCCGAATCGCTAGGCAGCCTGGCCGGCAACCTGTGCCTGGACAATTCCACCGCCATGGCCGTGGGGCTGGAAATCTCCGCCAACCACATCCGCTCGGTCCGTTCGGGCACCGTGACCGGCACCGCGCGCGCGCTGCACCTGGGCCGCAACACGCAGGTGTGGGACATCCGCATCGAGGACGAGGAAGGCCGTCTGGTCTGCGTTTCGCGCCTCACCCTGGCCGTGGTTCCGCGCAGCAAGGCTTGAACGCAGCCCAACGCCGCGCAACCGGGCGCAGGTCGCAGAGCAACATCTCCACGCCATTTGGCTAGACTCCGCGCACCGAATCCGCCCTCGCCCCCGATGTCCCGCCAAGCCTCCCCTGCCCCTCGCCCCGACGCTCCGGGCGACCGCCTGCTGCGCCCGCTGCGCTATGCGGTCCGGGTGCCGTTGCTGACCCTGCACCTGGCGCTCGGCCTGCCGCTGACGCTTCTGGCCATCAACCCGCTCACCGTGCGCTGGACGCTGAACGGCGAGCGCGTCGACCACCGCGCCATCCGCTGGTGGTCGAACACGCTGATGCGCATCTTCGGGCTGCGGGTACGGCGCGTCGGCCAGCCCTTGCGGCAGGCGCACCTCCTGGTGGCCAACCACGTTTCCTGGATCGACATCGAGCTGGTGCACAGCCAGCGCGTGGTCGGCTTCGTGGCGAAGTCCGAGATCAGCCGCTGGCCTCTGGTGGGCTGGCTGGCTGGCCGCGCCGGCACGATCTACCACCAGCGCGGCAGCAACGCCTCGCTGTCCAGCGTGCTGGATCGGATGGTGGGTCGGCTCGATTCGGGTCAGGCGGTGGGCGTGTTCCCCGAGGGCGGCACCAGCGGCGGCGGCACGGTGCGCACCTTCCACGCGCGCATCTTCCAGGCCGCCTTCGAGGCCCAGGTGCCGGTGCAGCCGGTGGCGCTGCGCTACGGCGAGAGTGGAAGCGCGCAGACGCGGATCGCCTTTGCCCCCGGGGAAAACTTCCTGCAGAACTTCCTGCGCGTGCTGGGCGAACCCTCGCGCGTGGCCGAAGTCCATTTTCTCGCGCCGATCACGCCCGGCGAGGAAGGCCGCCGCCAGGTTGCCGAGCAGGCGCGCGAGTCGATCATCGCGGCCATGGATTCGTGACCCCGGACCCTGCCCGTTTCCTCCCGCCCGCGCCGCTGCGCAACGCGCACGTCCAGTCGGTGCTGGCCAGCAGCCGGCTGCGCCGATTTGCCGCGCGCCGCCGCGCCGCCGCGCTGAAGGCAGGCGCACGCGAGCTGGTCCTCGACGCGGGGCAGGGCGTGCGGCTGCAGGGATGGCTCACCTCGCAGACCGGGCCGGCAAGCGCGCGCGGCCTGGCGGTGCTGCTGCACGGCTGGGAAGGTTCGGCCGATTCCAACTATGTGCTGCTCACCGGCGCGCGCCTGTTCGCGGCCGGCTTCGACGTGTTCCGGTTGAACCTGCGCGATCACGGCGACACCCACGCGCTCAACCGCGGCCTGTTCCATTCCTGCCGGATCGACGAAGTGGTCGGCGCGGTCGTCGCGCTTGCGCGTCTCGCGCCGCACCGCGCCCTGTGCATCGCGGGATTCTCGCTGGGCGGCAACTTCGCGCTGCGGGTGGCACTGCGCGCGCCGGATGCGGGCATCGCACTGCGCCACGTCGTCGCGGTGTGTCCGGTGGTGGATCCCGAAGCCGGGCTGGCCGCCATCGAGTCGGCGCCCTGGTTCTACCGGCACTACTTCCTGCGCAAATGGGGGCGCTCGCTGCGCCGCAAGCAGGCGCTGTTTCCCGAAGACATCTCCTTCAGCGAGGCCGACCTGCGCGCCGGGCTGCGCGATCTCACCCGCGCCATGGTCGAGCGGCATACCGACTTCGGCTCGCTGGAAGCCTACCTCGCCGGCTATTCCCTCGCCGGCGACTGTCTTGCCGGGCTGCGCGTGCCGACGAGCATCCTGACCGCGGAGGACGACCCCATCATCCCGGTCGAAGGCTTCCGCGCGCTGCGGCTTCCTCCGCAGGCGCAGCTGGCCATCGCGCCTTTCGGCGGGCACTGCGGATTCCTCTCTGGCCTGACGATGGACGGGCTGGCCGAGGACTGGATCTGCGCGCAACTCGCCCGCGCTTGTCCCGGAGATTGAGGCAAGCTGCGGGCGCGGCGCGGGCCGATCGCCGTCCGCCCTGCCCACGCCGCGCGCGTTGCCGATACCCTATGCGACTTTCCGCATCGAGGACGCCGCGATGAAACTTTCCAGCCAGAGCTTCGCCCAGCGCGGGCCGATTCCCGCCGAGTTCGCCTTCGGCCGCCCCGGCGACAGCGCCAACCCCATCGCGCTGTCGGACAACCGCAATCCGCATCTGGCCTGGGAAGAGGCTCCTGCGGGCACCGCCTCCTTCGCGCTGTGGTGCGTGGACCCGGACGTGCCCTCGCGCGGCGACGACGTGAACCAGACCGGGCGCTCCGTGCCATCCGATCTGCCTCGGGTGGAGTTCACCCACTGGATCGTGGTGGACCTCCCCGCCTCCGTCCGCGAGATCGCCGCAGGCTCCCTGAGCCAGGGCATCACCGCGCGCGGCAAGCCCGCACAACCGGGGCCGGGAGGCGCGCGCCAGGGCGTGAACGACTACACCGGCTGGTTCGCCGGCGATGCGCAGATGGCCGGCATCTACCGAGGCTACGACGGCCCCTGCCCGCCGTTCAACGACACGATCACGCACCGCTACTTCTTCCGCCTGTTCGCGCTCGACGTGGCGAGGCTCGACCTGCCCGAGGACTTCACCGCCGCCCAGGCGCTGGCTGCGATGCAGGGCCATGTGCTGGACGAGGCGGCGATCTACGGCACCTACCGCATCGCGCCGGAAGCACGATGAACCCTTCCATCCACCGCCACCGGCACCGCATGGATCGCAAGCTCGCGGCTTGGGCGGCGTCCGGCCTCGCCGACCGCGGCACCTCGTTCCAGCGCAACTGAGGCTGCGATGGACTTCCTGCAAATCCTGATCCTGTCGCTGGTGCAGGCCCTGACCGAGTTCCTGCCCGTCTCCAGCTCCGCGCACCTGGTGCTGGCGAGCGAGATGTTCGGCTGGAAATACCAGGGCCTGAGCTTCGACCTGGCCCTGCACTTCGGCACCCTGATCGCGATCCTGGCCTACTTCCGCCGCGACATCGCCGAACTGGTGCGAGAAACCCTGGCCTGGCGCCCGGGCAGCCCGCTCAATCCGACCCAGCGGCTGGCGCTGGGCATCACGCTGGCGACGATCCCTGCCGGCCTCGCGGGACTGCTCCTCGGCGATGCGGGCGCGCTGGTGCTGCGCCACCCGGTGGTGATCGCGGTCAACCTGATCGTGTTCGGCGCGCTGCTGTGGCTGGCCGAACGCTGGTCGCAGCGCGCCGGGAGTGCGCTGGCGGCGGATGAGGCGGGGGCCGGCGAATCGCTGGGGCGTCTGTCGCTCGGTCGCGCCGTGCTGATCGGTTGCGCCCAGACCCTCGCCCTGATACCCGGCACCTCGCGCTCCGGCGCCACGATGACCGCCGGCATGTTCCTCGGCCTCGATCGTTCGCAGGCGGCGCGCTACTCCTTCCTGCTCTCGACCCCGATCATGGTGCTGGCCACCGCCTACGGCGCGTGGGAAGCGCGCAACGAGCCGCTCGCCGGGCTGGAAGAAATGGCGCTGGGCACGCTCCTCTCCGCGGTCGCAGGCTGGTTCGTGATCCGCTTCTTGCTCGGCGTGATCCGCCGCATCGGCACCCTGCCCTTCGTCGCGTACCGGGTGCTGCTGGGCGTGGTCGTGCTGGGCTGGTACTTTCTGGCGCGCTAGGCCGACGGCGAGATTCGATCTCCGGGGTGCGGCCTCGCCAGGCCAGCCCCGGGTCGATCGTTTTCGAAGCCCTCGGGCCGCGCCTCCCGCCCGCAGGGAAGCGCGGCGGGCGCCGTCACTCCGCCAGCGTCAGCAGCGAGGCGTTGCCGCCGGCCGCGGTGGTGTTGACGGTGAGCGTGCGCTCGGTACAGAAGCGCGCCAGATAGTGCGGGCCGCCCGCCTTGGGGCCGGTGCCCGAGAGCCCCTCGCCGCCGAAAGGCTGCACGCCCACCACCGCGCCGATCATGTTGCGATTGACGTAGCAGTTGCCGGCGCGCACGCGGCTGGAAATCTTCTGCACGGTCTCGTCGATGCGGCTGTGGATGCCCAGCGTCAGTCCGTAGCCGGTGGCGTTGACCGCCTCGATCACCGCGTCGAGCCTGTCGGCGTCGTAGCGGATCACGTGCAGCACCGGGCCGAAGATCTCGCGGTGCAAGCGATCGAGGGAGTCGATCTCGTAGGCGCGCGGCGCGAAGAAGGTGCCGTGCTCGGTGCCTTCTGCGGGCTTCACCACCGCGATCGGGCGCGCTTCCTTGTCCATGCGCTCGGCGTGCGCGGTGAGCATGGACAGCGCGTCGGCGTCGATCACCGGACCCACGTCGGTGGAAAGCAGGCCCGGATCGCCCACCTTCAGCTCGGCCATGGCGCCGGCCAGCATGGTGACGACCTTGTCGGCGATGTCGCGCTGCACGAACAGGATGCGGGTGGCCGAGCAGCGCTGCCCGGCCGAACCGAAGGCGCCGGAAATCGTGTCCTTGACCAACTGTTCGGGTAGCGCCGAGGAGTCGGCGATCATGGCGTTCTGGCCGCCGGTCTCGGCGATCAGCACGCCGATGGCGGCGTCGCGCGCGGCCAGCGCGCGGTTGATGGCGCGCGCGGTCTCGGTGGAGCCGGTGAAGGCCACGCCGGCGACGCGCGGATCGGCGGTCAGCGCAGCGCCCACGGTGGCACCGTCCCCCGGCACGAACTGCAGCACCTCGGCGGGCACGCCGGCTTCGTGCAGGAGCTTCACCATCGCGTGCCCGACCAGGTTGGTCTGTTCGGCCGGCTTGGCGATCACCGCGTTGCCGGCCACCAGCGCCGCCGCCACCTGGCCTGCGAAGATGGCCAGCGGGAAGTTCCACGGGCTGATGCAGACGAACACCCCGCGCCCGTGCAGGAACAGCTGGTTGGATTCCCCCGTGGGCCCCGGCAAGGTCTCGGGGTGGGCCAGCATCGCGCGCGCCTGCTGGGCGTAGTAGCGCAGGAAATCGACCGCCTCGCGCACTTCGGCCACGCCATCGGCCAGCGTCTTGCCGGCTTCCTTCACGCACAGCGCCATGAACTGCGCCATGCGCGCCTGCAGCAGGTCGGCGGCGTGCTCGAGGATCTTGGCGCGCGAGCTTGCCGGCATCGAATCCCACGCGGGCTGCGCCGCGACCGCGTTGACCAGCGCGCGCTCGACCGTGGCGGCATCGGCCGCCTGCCAGCTGCCGACCTTCTCGCGCCGGTCGGCGGGATTGAGCACCTCGTGCACGGCCCCGGAAGGCTGCGCCCCGGGCACGAGAGGTGCGGCCATCCACGGCTGCAATGCGGCGTTGAGCGCCTCGGCCAGGCGCGCGAGTTCGTCATCGTTGGCAAGGTTGACGCCCATGGAATTCTTCCTCGTTTCGCCGTAGAGATCGGCAGGTTGCGGGATGCGCGGGTGCGGCTTGAAATCGAAGCCGGCGACGGTGGCGACCGGATCGGCCACCAGTTCGGCCGGCGCGATGGCCGGATCGGTGATGCGGTTGACGAAACTCGAATTGGCGCCGTTCTCCAGCAGGCGGCGCACCAGATAGGGCAAGAGGTCCTCGTGGCTGCCCACCGGCGCGTAGACGCGGCACGGCGTGTTGAGCGCGTTGGGCGAAACCACTTCGTCGTGCAGGTCCGCGCCCATGCCGTGCAGGCGCTGGAACTCGTACTGGCAGGCGTCTCCTCCGCCGCTGCGGCCCAGCGCCAGGCGCGCGTATTCGTTGACCGCGGCGATGGTCTGGGCGTTGTGGCTGGCGAACATGGGGTAGAGCGCGTCGGTGGCGGCCAGCATCTTGCGGGCGCAGGCCAGATAGCTCACGTCGGTGTTGGGCTTGCGCGTGAACACCGGGTAGCCGGCGTGGCCCTCGACCTGGGCGCGCTTGATCTCCGAATCCCAGTAGGCGCCCTTCACCAGCCGCACCGGGATGCGCTTTCCACCGCGACGCGCCAGCGCGATCAGCCAGTCGATCGCGAAGGGCGCGCGCTTCTGGTAGGCCTGCACCGCCAGCCCCAGCCCTTCCCAGCCGGACAGCGAGGCGTCGGTGTAAACCGCTTCGATCAGCTCCAGACTCAGCTCGAGGCGATCGGCCTCCTCGGCGTCGATGGTGTAGCCGATGCCCTTGAGCCGAGCCAGCCGCGCCAGCTCCAGCACGCGCGGCGCCAGCTCGGCCATGACGCGGGTGCGCTTGGCCACTTCGTAGCGCGGATGCAGGGCCGAGAGCTTGATCGAGATGCTCGGGGTGGCAAAGACGCTGGTACCGACGAAACTTCCGTTCGGCCCGCTGCTTCCGATCGCCTCGATGGCCTGACGATAGGCCTCGAAGTAGCGGTCGGCGTCGGCCCTGGTGAGCGCGGCCTCGCCCAGCATGTCGTAGGAATGACGGTAGGCGGCGTTGTCCTTGCGGCGCGAACGCTTGAGCGCTTCCTCGATGGTGCGCCCCATGACGAACTGGTGGCCCATGATGCGCATGGCCTGGCGCACGGCGAGGCGGATCATCGGCTCGCCGGCGCGCCCGACCAGACGGCGCAGCGCGTCGCCGAAGCTGCGCCGGGTGTCGTCGGCCAGACTCACCAGCCGCCCGGTCAGCATCAGTCCCCAGGTGGAGGCGTTGACCAGCACCGAGTCGCTGCGCCCGAGGTGGGATTCCCAGTTGGCGTCGCCGAGCTTGTCGCGGATCAGCGCATCGGCCGTGTCCTGGTCGGGAATGCGCAGCAGCGCCTCGGCCACGCACATCAGCAGCACGCCTTCCTCGCTGGAAAGGTCGTACTCGCGCATGAACGCCTCGATCGCGCCCTGGTCCTCGGCCTTTTCGCGCACCCGCACCACGAGTTTTTCGGCGGTGCGCTGGATCGCATCCTGTGCGGCGGCATCGACCCGCGCGCGCTCCAGCAAGGCGGCCAGGTGCGCCCCCTCGTCGGTGCAATAGGCGGGCGTCAAGGCGGCCAAGGGCGCAGCGCGCCTCGGCAGTTCGGGGCTCAGAATGGGTTTCACGACGTTCTCCGTCAGCAAGGGCGCGCGCAGCCTTTCCATTTTAGTGCACCCGAGCCCCGGAAATCGTTAGGCCGGATTCCACGGGGCCAGGCGCAGGATCGGCACGAAACGAGGGAAACGCGCCTGCGGCGTGCGCCCGGTGCAGGTATGGTTCATGCTTGCACCGCGCCTGCCGCCGATGTTCCGAATGACCACGATCCTGATTGCCGACGACCATCCGCTGTTCCGCGACGCCCTGCGCCGCGCGGTGCTGCAGGCGATTCCCGACGCGCGGCTGGGCGAAGCCGAGCACGTCGCCGCGCTGATGGAGAAGATCGCCGAATGCCCCGACGCCGACCTCCTCCTGCTCGACCTCAACATGCCCGGCGCGCACGGATTCAGCGCGCTGGCGCACGTGCGTTCGACCTTCCCCACCCTGCCGGTCGTGGTGGTCTCGGCGCGCGAGGAGCCGGCGATCATGCGCCGCGCCATCGGTCACGGCGCGGCCGGCTTCATCCCCAAGTCGGCGGACATCCAGACCATCGGCGTGGCGCTGCGGGCGGTGCTGGAGGGCGACACCTGGCTTCCGCCCGGCGCAGGCCAGGGCGGCCGGCTGGATCCGGAAGAGGAGCAGCTGGCGCAGCGGATCGCCGAGCTGACGCCGCAGCAATACCGCGTGCTGTCCATGGTCTGCAACGGCCTGCTCAACAAGCAGATCGCCTGGGAGCTGGAGGTTTCGGAGGCCACGGTCAAGGCGCACATGACCGCGATCCTGCGCAAACTGGGTGCCCATTCGCGCACCCAGGCGGTGCTGCTGGCCGGTCGCCTGACGCTCGACGGGCGCAGCGCCGCACCGCCGCCCGACGAGGACGAATAGCCCCGCGCGCGATCACTCCGATCCAGCCGCCCGCCGCCGCGCCAGCGCCGCCAGCAGCGCGCGCAGCGCGGCCGGTCGCACCGGCTTGTGCAGCAGCGGGAAGTCGGCGCTGCGCGCGCGCTGTGCCAGATCCTCGCTCCGATCGGCGGTGACGAGCGCCGCCGGAATCGGCGCGCCGCCCGCTTCACGCCGCAGGATGTCGAGCACGGCCAGCCCGTCGAGCGCCTCGTCCAGATGGAAATCGGCAAGGAGGATGTCCGGACGCGCCTGGCGCAGGCTCGTCAGCGCCGATTCCAGCCCGGTCGCCGCGACCACCCGCACGCCCCAACGCTGCAGCAGCGCCGCCGTGCCGTCCAGAATCGCCGGATCGTTGTCCACGCACAGCACCCGCAGGCCGGCCACATCGCGCGCCGGTTGCGGATCCTCCGGCACGGCCGACTGCAAGGGCTCCGCCGCCAGCGGCACGTCCAGACAGAACACGCTGCCCCGCCCCAGCCGCGAGGCAACGCGGATGCGGTGATCGAGGATGTGGGCGATGCGCTCGCAGATCGAGAGCCCCAGACCCAGACCTTTCTCGCCCCAGGGCGAAGGCTGGTCGAGGCGTTCGAACTCCTCGAACACCAGGCGAACCTGCTCGGGCGCAATGCCCGGCCCGGTGTCCCAGACTTGCCACTGCGCCATCCCGCCACGCCGGCGCAGCGCCAGCAGCACGCCGCCGTGGCGGGTGTAGCGCAGGGCGTTGGCAAGGAAGTTCTGCAGGATGCGCCGCAGCATCCGGCGATCGCTGTGCAGCCACAGGTCCGGCACCCGCACGCGCAGCTCCAGGTCGCGCGTTGCGGCGAGCGGGGCGAACTGCTCCTTCAGCGACTGCGCCAGCTGCCGTGCGGATACGGCGGAAAACTCCGGCCGCATCGCCCCGCTGTCCAGCCGCGAGGTTTCCAGAAGGCTTTCGAGCAGCTCCTCGGCATTTTTCAGCGCGCCGTCGATTCGATCCGCCAGCAGCCGCGAATCGGCATCCGCAGCGGGAGCATCCTTGAGCGCGGCGCTGAACAGGCGCGCGGCGTTGAGTGGCTGCAGCAGGTCGTGGCTGGCGCCGGCGAGGAAGCGGGTCTTGCTGAGGTTGGCCAGTTCGGCTTCGAGCTTGGCCGCGCGCAACGCCTCCACCGCGGCGCTTAGCGCGCCGGTGCGTTCGCGCACCCGCAGCTCCAGCGTTTCGTTGGCCTCGAGCAGGGCGCTCTCCACACGCTTGTAGTCGGTGACATCGGTGTAGGTGGTGACATAGCCACCACCCGGCATGGCGCGACCGCGCATCTCGTGCACGCTGCCGTCCCTGCGCACCCGCTCGAAAACGTAGGGCGAGCCCTGCCGCATGTAGGCCAGGCGCTTTTCGACCTGCACTTGCGCTTCGCCCGGCCCGCTGCCGCTGCGCCGGGCATTCCAGTGGATCAGCTCGGCCACGGGGCGTCCGATGTACACGGTGCCGTCGGGATAATCGAACATTTCCACATAGCGCCGATTCCAGGCCACCAGCCGCAGGTCGGCATCGACCACGCTGATGCCCTGGGAGATGTTCTCCAGCGTGGCGGCCAGCAGGGCGCGGTTGAAGCGCAGCTCCTGCGAAGTTTCATCCAGCAGCGCCACCACCTCCCCCAGATCCATGCCGATGCCGCGCAGCGCCGTGGTCAGCATCCTGCGCGCCGTGGCAGCGCCGATCGAGGCCGACAGCAGGCGCTCGGTGTGCTGCAGCAGGCTGCGGTCGGCCGCATCGGAAGGCGCGATGTCGCGCCCGACCTGCTCGCGATATTCGGCGAACGCGCGATCCACCGCACGCGCACCGACGATGCGCTCGGCGATCGCGCGCAGATCGCCCACCGAGATGCGCCCGCGCCACTCCCCTTCCCCGCCCGTCGTCCGCTGCGCGGAAGGATCGACGA
>Ga0116141_10001464_pt1 | contig 20179 bp, 17 predicted proteins | sample AD_UKC097_MetaG_FD_89744 | JGI IMG/M metagenome (GOLD analysis project Ga0116141, IMG submission 89744) | Active sludge microbial communities of municipal wastewater-treating anaerobic digesters from USA - AD_UKC097_MetaG | ecosystem: Engineered > Bioreactor > Anaerobic > Digestate | place: USA...
CGCATCTTCAAACCCGGCGAAAGGGTCAGGTTTTCCACGGAAAAGCCCCGCCAGTCGCTCCAGGGGGCGCCGGGGAAAACGCTCTGAGAACGGATGCGCCAATAGCCGGCCGTCTCGATCTTCACGTCTGCCGTTGTGATGCCCGCACTCGTTTTCTGATTGATGGGGGTCAATTTTTTTGTAATAAAGAACCCCGAAGGGGTGTTGGGTTTTGTGAACGGCTTCCATTGAAACTCAAACGCCACCCCATAGCTGGGATTGTGTTTGACCATAATCTTGACTGTCGCCGGCAGGAAACCGTATTTCTGATTTGGAGAGGGAGACTGAATCTCCGGCGCCGCAGGGGTGGTCAAAAGCGGCGAGCTTGGCGGTTGCATGCTGGCCAGATATTGCCGCTGGGCGGTCGATAAAACGGCGGCGCTTCGCGGGTAACTCACCCCGGACTCCGTGTTGCCGGAGAAGACGGTACAGGCAACCCCGGCTTTAATCCAGGGATTTTCCGGGCAATTGCTTGAAGTCTCCGACTTGAGAATGACTGAGCTTGTGTTGGCGATAGGTTTATAAATCCTTTCATGCGCAACTTTTGTACTTTTGAACCACTCCCCGGTTGCCTTGACCGCCGTCATGGGGGGACAGGCCACTTCTTCGTTAGAACTTGAATAGCCGCAGGTTCCTTCAAATTCGTAAACGATTTTGTCCGGTGTTGCGCTGGCTTGCACCGCCTTGGCTATGGTACAGATCATGCTTCCGCAGCCTTGACCCTGTGTGTCAAGTGTGGCGGAAAAGGCAGTGGTGGTGAACACAAGACAAACAAACATGAGCATCAGGATACACACTCCAGATTTCTTCATAATATTCCCCTTTCTTTTCGCAGCCATGATGATCCGATCTTCAATTATTCTCCCTGGTTTGCCCCCGGCCCCCCGCTGAATGTCTCCATGAGGCTATTCTGTCATGAAAGCCTATCCAGCAGAATCCCAACAACGTGATCGCGATACAGAATCCGGCAAAAAAATCACCGTAATGCGAGTACTTTGTACCACCGCTCCCCTTTGTAATCAAGGCATTAGAGGTGCCTGCCGTAAATACGGCGTCGATCCGGGCCACCGATCTACCCCAGGCGTCAAAAATAACCGAGGGACCGGTGTTGGAAGCGACAATGACCGGCGTCCGGTTTTCAATCGCCCGCAATTGAGAGGCGATATTGTGCTGTCGTGGAGCGGCGGAGCGTCCGAAGTGGTTGTCGTTGGTGAGCTGGACCACGACGTGGGCCCCGTTTTGCACGAGGGGGCGGACAAAGCCGGGGAACAAGTTTTCCCAGCAGATGATGGGCGAAATTTTAAAGTCTTTTTGAGGAAAAAAGTATCCCGGTTTTTCTCCCGCCGTGATGTGGAAGCTCTTATCGACGATCCAGGACGGCCATTTGAACCAGGGCTGTCCCGGCAGGTACTCGGCAAACGGGACAAGCAATCGCTTGCGATAGGACGGAGACAAGGTTCCATCCGGCAGGACAAGATAGGCCGAATTGTAGGATCGGGTGCCGAATTTAGCGACAGGTTCGCCCGGATCGACAGGCAGCGAATATTTTTCATATTCGGAAGTACCTAATAGCAAAGGCGTTTGCACAATTTGGACTAAATTTATTATTCGTTCTGCTTGATTCGGTTCGTTAGGAAAACCGCGGAGTGCCGTTTCCGGCCAGACAATGAAATCGGGCTTTTGGCGTGCCGCCTTCCGGGTTAGATGCTCCAGCCGCTCCAGAGAGGCGAGGCGTCCCGCCGCCGTCTTCCTTTCGCTTAAGAGGATGCTGGGCTGGACCACGGCAACCTGGATGGTTTGCCCCGGGGCATGTGTTTTGTTCATCTCGTAGCAGCCCCAAGACCAGGTGGCTAAAATCAGGGCGAGAACAACCAGGGCGCTGCGCCAGGCGCGGTTGGAAATAAGTTCATAGATTGCCATGTTTGCCATGACCAGCAGAAACGTGACGCCGTATTCTCCGGTAAGGGTCATAATCTGAAGAAGGGGCAGGTTCTGATGCTGGGTGTAGGCCAGATTACCCCAGGGAAAGGCCAGAAACCCGGCGTGCGCCCGGATGAAATCCAGGGAAACCCAGAGGGCCGGGCCGACTATCACGGAGAGCAAGCTCATTCGTCTAAAAAGGGCCATGCTGCCGCACCAGAGAGCCGGATAAAGCCCGAAATAGCAGGCGAGCAGCCCGAAATGAACCCAGCGGAATCCCGGAACGGTTAAAATCCAGGAGAAAACAAGGGCATGTGCGATCATTCCATAGATCAGTCCGATCAAAGAGGCTGACAGCGGTCCCAAGCCCCGGCAGGCAGCAATCAAGGGGACGATGGCGATCCAGGCCAGCCGGTCCTGGTCGGGATTCGGCAGGGATAAAAAAAGAAGGCCTGCGGAGATACAGGCCAGGGCAATGCGCCAAAGAATGGATTTCATTACATAACCTGTAACGTTTTTCGTGGCGGCACTCTCCATTAAGAAGCTTGCATTGCTAAAAGCTAAAGAAACCAAGCGTTTACAATTTTACCACTTGGACATTCGGCATCGTTCTCCCCAGAAAATGCTCCCCGATATGACGGAATCGCAGGGGCACGTCGGTCACATAGAATTGATAATCGGGAACGGCATGGTTGGGGTTGGCCAGATTCTTTCCCGCCAGCAGTTCGGCCGTGATGGAAGCCATGGCCTCGGCGGAATCGACCAGTTGAATGCCGGAACCGACAAGATCTTTCAAAAGGGCCTTTAAAAGCGGGTAATGGGTGCAACCAAGGACAAGAGCGTCGATGTCTTCCGCCAGGACCGGCCGAAGGTACTCCAGGGCCGTGAGGCGGGTCACCTCATGATCCCACCAGCCCTCTTCCACCAGAGGCACGAACAGGGGACAGGCCTGGGAGAAAATCCGGATGGACGGATCAAGGGCATGGATCGCCCGGGCGTAGGCATTGCTGTTGATCGTTGCCATGGTGCCGATGACGCCGATGCTCTTGGTGCGGGTATGGGCCACCGCCGCTTGGGCGCCCGCCTCGATCACGTCAAGAACCGGGACGGGGGAAAGATCCTTCACCGCCTGATGGGCCACGGCCGCCATGGTGTTGCAGGCGATGATGAGGAGCTTCACTTCCTGCTTCAGCAGAAATTCGGTGATCTGTGTGGCGTAACGATTGATCGTTTCGACGGACTTGATGCCATAGGGCACCCGGGCCGTGTCGCCGAAGTAGATGATGTTTTCAAAGGGAAGCCGTTCCATCAGGGCGCGGACAACGGTGAGTCCGCCGATGCCGGAGTCGAAGACGCCTATGGGTTGCCGGGCGTGAGGGGTCATTTGTAACTCCTGGATTTATTTGTCAATGAAGACATTCTTTTCTCATCTTTCCCGGTAGTCGGCCACGACAATGGCCAGTGTTTTGGAGGCCGCTGCAGTCTGCAGAGCGGCTCGGACCGCCTCGGGATCGCCGGGGTTGTTTATCCTTATTATATGTTTGCCGTAGGGGGCCAGGGTCCGCTCCAGGGTGCCCTCAGGGATGATCTGTCCGCCGGTTGTTTCCGCTTTTCCGTTGTCAAAAAGGAGGACTTTCAGCGGGATATTTCTCCTGATCGCTTCGTTAAGCCCCAGATGTCCGGCGGCGATGAAGGAAAAATCTCCCGTGACGGCCCAGACCGTTTTGTGTCCCGCCATATAGGCGCCGATGGCCAGGGAGACGCTGCCCCCCATGTAGGTGGTGAGGTCCACGCAGTCAAATGGCGGACAGCCGAACAGGCAGGTGATACCTGTGTCGGCGGCGACGACATCACCCCGGAAGTCCCGGAAAACAGAAAACAGGGGGACATAGCGCGACATGGCCGGTTTCCACTTATCCGGCAGGTCGTCGGGAATGGCGGGAACGGGTGGTTTTAAAAGAGCGTCGATACTCTGACCGGTCCGCTTCGCCCGCAGGATTTCGTACTGATAAGCGCCGAAAGAGGGGCAGAGGATGTGCCGGGTGATGTCCCGGATGTATGTTTTTTCCAACGGCGCAGGCGTGGCCTCGCTGATGGGAACCTCCAGGTCCATTTCATCGGAATCGACGATGACCGCTACCGGCAGGCCGAGGCGCTCCGATTCCGCAAAGGCAAAGAAGATCACCTCCCGCATGCTGTCCTTGCGGGTATGGCGGAAAGGGATACCCATTCCGGTCAACAGCGGAGCCGTGTTCAGAATGCTGTCGGAATGTTTTCCCAGGGGGTCCTCCAGGATCAAAATGACCAATCCTGCGGTCGTGCCGGCAAAAAGTGCATCGACAACGCTGTTGGCCGCCTTGGCCAGGCCGTGACCCTTCATCATGGCGCAAACTCGCTTACCGGTCAACGCCGCCCCATGGGCGAGGGTGAAGGCGACCTCCTCATGAAACGAAAAAGGATGACGCAAGGGACTTAACGAACAGAAATGATTGTAGATATCCTGTCCTCCCGTGGCGGGAACATAAGTAAGAAGCGCGTCCGCATCGAACAGGGCCTGGCTGATGATCTGAGAAACCCGTGCAGTCATGGCGTCGTTTCCAATTCCTTCCCAGTCTGGTTAATTTACAGCAATAAGTGATGCTTTTCGGCGGCAACCTATCAGAAATTCAAAGGAATTGCCACCGGAACTTCAGCCTTTAATACACCCCAGGGCGCGGAGCCTTGCCACTTTTTTGGCGATCCCGGCCCGGTGAACCACGTCCACAACCCAGTCGAGGTTCTTGTAAGCCTCGGGAATTTCTTCCGCGAGGGTGCCCCGTCCGCTGGCCATGACGATGACCCCCTTGTCGGCCATGTCGTTCGTGATGGAGTGGCCGCGGCAGGATTTTGTCGCCTGGGTGCGGCTCATGACACGGCCCGCACCGTGGCAGGAACTCCCGAAGGTTTCCTCCAGGGCCTTGGTGGTGCCGGTGAGGACATAAGACCCGCTTCCCATATCGCCTGGGATCAGGACGGGCTGACCGATGTTTCGGTAGGCGGCGGGGACCAGGGGGTGTCCCGCCGGCAAAGCGCGGGTTGCTCCCTTGCGGTGGACACAGAGGCTGCGATCCTTTCCGTCCACGGGCAGGGTCTCGATCTTGGCGATATTGTGGCAGATATCGTAGAGAAGCCGCATACTTAACATCTTCGGACTTATGCTCAGGGTTTTTTCAAAGGCTTCCCGGACCCAGTGCATGAGCAGTTGCCGGTTGGCCCAGGCATAATTGGCGGCGCAGGCCATGGCGGCCAGATAGTCCTGTCCCCGGGGGGTGGAGAGATAGGCGCAGGCGAGTTGCCGATCCGGGAGTTCGACGTCCAGCTCCCCGAGATGTTTGACCATGCGAGCCAGGTAGTCGTCACAGACCTGGTGTCCCAGGCCCCGGGAGCCGCTGTGGAGCATGATAGCGATCTGACCTTTTTCAAGACCGTAAGCCCTTGCCGCTGCGGGGTCAAAAATTTCTTCCACAACTTCGATTTCCAGGAAATGGTTGCCCGAGCCAAGCGTCCCGAGCTGTTCCCGGCCCCGTTCCATGGCCCGGGGACTGACCTTATCCGGGTCCGCCCCGGCCAGAGCGCCCCCCTCTTCCGTGTGATCCAAATCTTCGACCGTACCGTAGCCATGTTCGACAGCCCAGCGGGCGCCGTCGGTCAGCACCTTCCGTTCATCCTTTTCCTTCAATCTGATCGGCCCCGTCGAGCCGACGCCGGAGGGGACATGCTGAAACAGCGCCGTCACCAGATCCTGCAGGCGCGGCCGGATGTCCTGGTGCGTGAGGTGTGTGGTCATGAGGCGGCAGCCGCAGTTGATGTCATAACCCACGCCGCCGGGGGAGATGATTCCTTCCCGGGCATCGAAGGCGGCGACACCGCCGATGGGGAACCCGTAACCCCAGTGCATATCCGGCATGGCCAATGAATATTTTACGATTCCAGGAAGATGGGCGACATTGGCCACCTGTTTCGGACTTTCATCCTTGCCCATGGACCGCATGAGGCGTTCGCTGGTGTAGAGGATGCCGGGGACGCGCATGCCCCCCTGACGGGGGATCTGCCACCGGAAATCGTCCAGACGCTCCATTTTGATCTCAGACATCGCAGATCACCCGTCCTTTCCAGCCTTTTCGGGTCTGTTCAACCGAGGCCTGATGATACGTTACCGCCTTGATTTCCTTATGAATCTTGTGTTTTCCCGTGTCGAAAGATTCCCCCCGGATTTTTGCCCGCAAAGAACCGGGTTGAAATTCATCGAAATGGACCTCGCACGGCAGAAAACCCTCTCCGTTGATCAGATAGAGGATCTCCCGCAAAAAGTTGACGAACAAATCTGTCCGATCCGCACCCTGGACGGAGAAATGCCTTTCCGCCACAGATGCGATCTTTTTGAAATCGGTGGTCAATGCGACCAGGCCAGAGCGGCATGGATAAAAAGCGCTTTTTCCGTTTCACCGAAAACCTCAACGCCCAGGTCTGCCGTATGATCGAAGAGACGAAAGGTTTTTTCCACTTAGGTTACCGCCGCTTAAAATAAAGTTGGCTAATTTTTTACCACAGGGAACCGTAAAAGAAAATGCACGAAAAGGCAGCCCCGGTTTTGGTTCAGCCGGGACTGCCTGCAAAAAGGGGGAGGGATGAACTAAATTAACACGTTACCATCTGCCCGCTCCGGGACCGCCGAATCCCGGGCCACCACCCGGGCATCCGCCCCGGGCTCTGCCGTATCCGAAACCCCGCTCCCGGTTGGCTCTCTGAAATTGGGTTTTCTGTTCCGGCGTCAGAAGATTCAATGCTTCAAGACGGAAAGCGGTTCGTTTCTCCGCCATCTGGCTGCGGAGGGCCTGCACTTCTTTCTGTGCGGCGTTGATCTTGGCCGGATCGGGGTTGGTCTCCAGCCAGAGCGTCCTCAATTCATTCCGCTTGATGAACATCTTGTCCCGCAGGGGTTGTACTTCTTTCCAATGATTGTCCCGCAGGGCGTCCATCTTGGCCGTCTGTTCCGCTGTCAGATTCATACCGTAAAATCCGGCCGCCATACCCCGGCTGTCACAGAACCAGCCGCCATGGCCGCGACCTCCGCCGTAAGCGAACGCAGCGGTTGCTATCAGACCGATCAGCAGAATGCCTGCCGCAATTGTGATTCGTCGTTTCATGATATTTCTCCTTTCAATAAAGATTTTGACTTTATAAGAGCAAGGGGCGTGCCAGCGAATACGATATGATTTAACTAGATGTAATTATACATAATATTGTTATGGCGACCTGAAAATACGGGTTGATCGGTTGGGTGTATTGCGTCTTTTGTATCCACTTTAGCGGATGACGCTGTATTTTCTGTATCCACTCCTGATTAAATGGCATGAAAATCAGTTTTAATGAATGGGATCTTTCGGCTGGTTCCCTTTGGGGCCATGCAACAGGAGTACGGCCGGCACCAGGCAGGCGGTAAGCCAGCCCAAGAGCCAGAATGTGTCGTTGAAAGCCAGCATGTTGGCCTGCTTCAAGACCTCCTGGTAGACGATGTATAAAACGCCTTCCGGGTTGGCCATGGCAGGTTTGTGAATCTGGAGCCATTGGAAGATCTCCTGATAGTAATTTTGATACACCGGATTCGCTGGTGTGATGTTTTCGCTGAGAAAAGTCTGGTGTAACTGGGCGCGTTGGGCGTGCATCGTTGTACAAAAGGCGATACCGACACTTCCTCCGAGATTACGCAAAAGATTGAAGATTCCCGAGGCATTGCCGATTTCTTCCCTGGGGATATGGGTGAAGGCTGCTGTTGCCACAGGGGCGAAAAAAAACCCCAGAGCCAGGCCCAGGACGACACGCGGCCAGGCGACGTACATAAAGTCGGCTTCCAGGTTGAAAGCGGCCATCATCCATAGAGAAGCGGCTTGTACAGCCAACCCGATACCCAAAAGCCACTTGGGGTTGATCCCCTTGATCATCAAAAGGCCGGCGATCGGCATGACGATGAGACTGGTGAAGCCCCCGGGCCCGAGGACGAGTCCCGCCCACAGGGCGGTATAACCCATGAGTTTCTGGAGGTACAGGGGCAGGAGAACGATGCTGCCGAGCAGGGTGAAATAACCGAGAAAATTGATTACATTGGCCACGGAAAAACTGCGATCCCGAAAAGGTTTCAGATCGACCACGGGATGGGGTGTTTTTCGCTCCACCCAGAAAAAGATAATCAGGCTGGCTGCAGCGATAACAGCCAAACTGATAATGAAACGTGATGAAAACCAGTCTTCCCTTTCACCCTTATCCAGGACCACTTGCAGACATCCCAGTCCGACACTGAGAAAGAGGATACCCCAGGTATCGATGTAACGTTGAGTGCTCTGCGAGTAAGATGGATCGGATATGAAGCCCTTGATCAGAAAGAACGCCAGGAGGCCTGCCGGAAGATTGATATAGAACACCCAGGGCCAGTTCCACTGGTCAGTGATCCAACCGCCGAAGACCGGCCCCAGAACCGGTGCGACGGTCACACCCATGCCGAAGATTGCGTTGGCCATCCCGTGTTCCTTCTGAGGAAAAGTTTCCAGGAGAATCGCCTGACCCAAAGGTGCCAGACCGCCGCCGGCGAGCCCCTGCAGCACTCTGAAGCATATCAGCATGGCCAGGGATGTGGATGCGCCGCAGGCCAGGGAACTGATGGTGAACAGAGCGACCGATGTCAGCAGATAACGCTTCCGGCCGAAAATGCGGGCCAGCCAGGGGGCAATGGGAATGATGATCGCATTGGTGACGAGATAGGAGGTGATCACCCAGGTCACTTCGTCCACGCCGGCGTTCAGGCTGCCCTGAATATGCGGCAGGGAAACATTGACAACACTGATGTCCATCACGTGCAGAAAAGTCGGCAGCATGATGATTGCCGCGATCAGCCACTTATTGATGCGGGGGGATGTCTTTGGCGAGGTCATATGCTTTGTCTACCTAAAAAGATGCGTTTCTCCCTGCGTGAAGCGTTCCGGTTATATTCCATCACGGAGCGAGGAAATTTCATGTTCTGTCCGCACAATACGCTATCAGGCCATACGGAAAAACTCTTTGTCTTCTCTTGGTTACATATTTTATATCTCCTGCGCACTTCTATAAAACAAAATCTTGCAGGGTGTTTCTATATCTGTAAATGTCAAAAATAAAAATCGGCGCTCGTGGGAAAGCGGCATAACAGGATCAAGTCTTCTTGGAGGATAAGGTTCCCCGCTCGACCTTTGCCATAAGGCCGAATGGTCCGTGTTGAGTTAATGAACCGGATGACTTGAGTCTTCCGCTTTGGGTGCCCGCAGTAGGACTGCCGTGGGAACCAGGCAGGCTGTGATCCAGCCCATGATATAGAATGTGTCGTTGAAAGCGAGCATACTGGCCTGCCGCAGCACTTCCTGGTAGATAATGTGCAGAATGCCGTCCGGATTGGCCAGAGCGGGTTTGTGAACCTGCAGCCACTGGAGGATTTCCTGATAGTGGCTCTGGTATGCAGGGTTGGCGGGAGTAATATTTTCAGAGAGAAAGCTCTGATGGAACTGTGAGCGCTGAGAGAGGACGGTTGTGCAGAAAGCGACACCGAAGCTGCCCCCCAGGTTACGGACCAGATTGAGAATTCCGGAGGCGTTGCCGATATCTTCCTTTTCGGTGTGAGAAAAGGTAATGGTCATCAGGGGGACAAAGAAGAGACCCATGGCCAGGCCCAGGACCGCCCGGGGCCAGGCGACAAACATGAAATCCGCCGCCAGATTGAAGGCGGCCATCATCCACAGGGATAAGGTCTGCAAGGCAAGGCCGATCCCTAACAGCCATTTGGGATTAAGGCCACGCATCATCAATACGCCGGCGATCGGCATGATCATAAGGCTGGTCACGCCGCCGGGTCCAAGGACCAGCCCGGCCATGAGGGCATTGTAGCCCATGAGATTCTGCAGATACAAGGGCAGGATGACGACGCTCCCCAGAAGACAGAAAAATCCCAGAAACATGATCAGATTGCCCAGGACGAAGTTGCGATCGCGAAAGGGTCTGAGATCAACTACCGGATGGGGTGTTTTCCGTTCCACCCAGATGAAAAGAATCAGGCTGACGACGGCGATGATCGTCAGGGTGACGATGAACTGGGAGGCGAACCAGTCCTCCCGCTCCCCTTTGTCGAGCACGACCTGCAGGCATCCCAGACCGACGCTGAGGAAGAGAATACCCCAGGTGTCTATGTGGGTATGGCGCTGCTTTATGTAGTGAGGGTCGTGGATATACCCCTCGATCAGAAAAAAAGCCAGGATGCCGGCCGGGAGATTGACATAGAAGACCCAGGGCCAGCTCCATTGATCCGTGATCCAGCCGCCGAAAACCGGTCCCAGAATCGGGGCCACAGTGACGCCCATGCCGAAGACGGCGTTAGCCATGCCGTGCTCCTTCGGGGGAAAGGTTTCCAGGAGAATTGCCTGACCCAGAGGGGCCAGACCGCCTCCGGCCAGTCCCTGCAAAACACGGAAAAAAATGAGCATGGTCAGTGAAGTCGACGCCCCACAGGCCAGCGAGCTGATCGTAAACAGGGTGACCGAGGCCAGGAGATAGCGTTTGCGACCGAAAACACGGGCCAGCCAGGGGGCAATGGGGATGATGATCGCATTGGAGACCAGATAAGACGTAATGACCCAGGTGACTTCATCCACCCCGGCGTTCATGCTGCCCTGGATATGGGGGAGGGATACATTGATAACGCTGATATCCATCACCTCGAGAAAAGTCGGCAGCATGATGATTGCGGCGATGAGCCATTTGTTGACGTGAGGTGTGGAGGAGGGCGGGGTCATGGGTTGGACACGGCGGGAGGGTGAACCCGATTCACGGTTCTGCCGTCGCCGAAGGGGGAGCCGCCATCAACATGGGTCCCCGGCGTTCTTCCGTGTGGATTGTCGCAACGACTGACAAACCGACCCGCAGGGGATGATCGGGGGGTGGTTTTTTATCGAGGCGTATTTTAACCGGCACCCGCTGGACGACCTTGATCCAGTTGCCCGTGGCGTTTTCCGGCGGAAGCAGCGAAAAGGCGGCGCCGGTTCCTGCACGGATTCCGGCGACTTTTCCCTGGAAGGTGTAACCCGGATAGATGTCGGCTTTGATCTTGACGGGTTGGCCGATCCGCACATTTTTCAATTGCGTTTCTTTGAAGTTGGCTTCGATATAGACGCCCTCCAGGGGTACAACGGCCATCAGCACCTGTCCCGGCTGGATGCGGTCACCCTTCTGGATGCGTTTCTGAGCAATGTAACCAGCGATCGGCGCGGTGATATTGCAATAAGACAGGCGCAGGCGGGCCTCCTGCAACTGAGCGAAGACTTCCTCACGTTTGGCCCGGAGGGCGGCAAACTGCTGCCGCAGAATATTGACACTGTAGCGACCTCCCTTGGCAGAAGTCCATTGGGCATGGCTCCGTGCTTCTGCCTGGCGGGCGGCGGCAATGGACGCCTCGACGGCACGGATATCCGCATTGATCCCGTCCAGTTGTGCGGCCGACTTATCCAGGAGCGTCTTGGCACGATCCCACTGCTGCTGGGCAATGGCCTGCTGCTTTAAGAGCCGGTCATAGCGTTCGAAGTCCCGGCGGGCAATTGCCAGGTCGGCCTGAACCGCGATCCTCTGCTGTTTCAGCGCTTCAAGTTTATGTTCGCCTTCTGCAACCCGGTCCTGTGCCTCACCGACGCCGCTCTGTGCGGAGTCCTGCTGTGCGGAAGTCTGGATATCGCTCTGAGAAACGGACAGACCCATGGCCTTCATTTCCGCTTCCGTCCGCGTAAGGGCAGCCTGGACCTCATCCACCGCCAATTGATAGTCCCGTGGGTCCAGGGTGATCAGTGCCTGTCCCGTTTTGACCGCTGTGTCGTTTTCTACATAAATTTCCTGCACGGTGCCGGGAATCCGGCTGCTGATCATGGCGCTGTCGGCCATGACGTAGGCGTTGTCGGTAGAGACCTTGTTGTAAAGGGAAAAATACCAGTACAGACCGCCGAGGATCAGGGCGGCAAAGGAAAAACCGGCCAGGCTGCGCAGCCACTTTTTCCGGTTGTTTTGGTTGTTGTTTCCGTTAGTTGGATCCGGCAAGGGGGCTCCTTAACACTTCCGGGGTGATGCTCTGTCCCGGCAATGAATTACGGGAAAACGTTACAAAAAGGCAGGAAGCATTGCAAGGAAAATTAAAGGATTAAGAAGCTTTCCGGTGAAGCGGCTTTTGCCTCTGGCGGACGGCTGCATTCGACACGCTTGAGACCATATCTTTTCGATCTTATTGAGATTTTCCGATTGACATTCTTTCTGTGGTGCTTTATTCTTCTCCTCGTCTGCACGGGGGCTTTCCAATGGTCAATCAGCAAAACCAACTTGGGTGCGATGATACATCGCATAAAGCATTGAGACAATAGGGGAAAGAATTTTTACAGTTCGTTAAGCTGTCGCTAACACACCCTGCCGAACTGGAGCGAATCGTGACAATCGAGAGAAAAATTTCATATCTATTTAATATGACCGATGAGAATTGGATGAAACACGCAAACCCGATTAGTGTATGGACGCGATATTCTGTGCTTCCCATTATTGTCATTGCGTTTTGGAGCAGAATCTGGATCGGGTGGTGGTGTTTGGTGCCGGGAGGGTTATCGGTATTGTGGCTCTTATTTAATCCTGTCCTTTTTAAAAAACCAAGTTCAACAAAAAATTGGGCCTCAAAATCTGTATTAGGCGAAAGAGTCTTTCTGAACAGAGACAAGATAGAGATTCCTGATATTCACAAAACACCTTTGTACGCTATTCTAAATAGTATTTCATCGCTTGGGATGGGCTTGGCGATCTGGTCTGTTCTTTATTATTCTGTGTGGGGTGCGGTTTTGGGGGTGTCACTGGCTTATCTGGGAAAGAGTTGGTATTTAGACCGTATGGTGTGGTTGTATGAGTCCATGAAAGGAATGCATGACGAATATAAGAAGTGGGAATACTAATGCGTAACATACTCTCCTGAAGATCATTTGAAATCGCCGGAAAAACGTGATATGCACGAAACCGCGGGCCGGATGTCCGGCCAAGAAAAGGGAAAAAAAAAGTAAATCAAGAAAATGTACGAGAACCACGGCCATAACCTGGCTTTAACAAAAGTCGCGAACAACGGCCGACGCTGTCTTTCCTGCGGGACGCCTGCCATCTCCGGCCGGCAGCGGTACTGTTCCGCCGAGTGCCGTCAGCGTCTTCAATTCAAACTCGACCTGCGGACCGGTCTGATCCAGGCCCTGAACGCCCATTACGCGACCTTCTTTTTCTCCGACGTGCAGATTTTCATGGACGTCCTTCCCTACGGGACGCGGGATACCTTCCGTTTTTTTTATCCACGCTCCCCCGGCCTGAAACCGGCGGAAGACTTCAGCACGATGGCCAACATCCTGGGTGAAATCTGGTGGCTGGAGAAAGACCGCAGCCACAAGGATTACCTGGCGTCCTATCAGGTGCTCCGGCGGGCGCTGCGAAGCGGTGTGTCTGCGGTTGCCGTCAAGCCGGTGGTGAAATGCGCCCCTTCCGTCGGCAAGACCCATCTCGTTCATCTGAATCTGGACCGGACCGCCCTGACTTCGCCGGATCTGAAGCGGATGATCAAGACCGCATACCGGCAGGAGGCCAAAAAGAACCATCCTGATGTGGGCGGCGAACCGGAAACCTTCCGCCGGATTCATGAGGCCTATGAAGAATTGTCCGGCTGGGCCGAAAACCCGACCTACATCCGCTACCGCGGTTTTCCCGACAAGTGGTTTTATGACCGGAACCGCAACCGCTGGAACCAGCCCCTGCCCCTGACGCGGGTTTGATTTGCATTTTCCTAATTATTGCATTGCTGCGGCAAGCAAATATCAAAAACGTCCTGTCGGACCTGGAGAATGTGTCGCAATTTCATTCTAAGACGCCAGCCGAAGAATTTTGTTCTTTCAACATGGCGTAATAATTAGATTCTTCACTTCGTTCAGAATGACCACAAACGCAAATTCGGCATTACGCGACAGTCTCATAATCCGATACCTATTTAATATCATGTCGGATTACGTGTTCCGGCGGAACGACCATCGTTCAACCGTTTCCTTCTGAAGTCATTATTTCGCATGGCGCAAAGGGTCTGATCGGTATGTTACGCCGCCCGCAGGGCCTCGATGATTTTCATCCGGGAAGCCCTGACCGCCGGGAGAAACCCTCCCAGGAAACCCATAATCAGTGAAAAGACCAGGGCCTTGACAGCAATGTCGGTTGTCAGTGTGAAGCGAAAGGCCAGCTCCGCGAAGGTTTGAAAATTGATGGTGGAGATGGTGAGAAGTTGCATGAAGGCGGCGAAAAACAGGCCTGCAACGCCGCCGATCAGCCCCAAAAGGAGCGATTCCATCAGGAAAGCCGCCAGAATATACCGCCTGCCAAAACCCAGGGCCCGCAGGGTGCCGATTTCCGCGGTGCGGTTGGCGACGGAGGCATACATGGTAATCATGGCGCCGATCATGGCGCCCAAGGAAAAAATGACCGTGAGCGAAATACCCAGGATGCGGAGAAATTTCGCCATCATTTCCGACTGTTCTTCGTAGTAGCGGGTTTCCCGCTTGGCTTCGAGGTCCAGTCGGGGATCGCCTTCAATGGTCTTTTTGACGGCATCCAAATCCTTGGCATTCCGCAGTTTGAAAGTCACGGAAGAATAAACAGGACGACGGAAGGCCTGCATGACCTGGTCGGCGTCTCCCCAGATTTCGGAGTTGAAACCCGAATTTCCGGCGTCGAAAATACCGACGATCTGCCAGTGCCGCATACCGGCGTAGAGTTCGTCATAAAGACCGCCTCCCTTGAAGCGCCGGGCGATGCTGGATCCGGCGAGCATTTCGTTTGATCCCGGCCGGGGCAGCCGTCCGGCAATGAGTTTGACCTGAGGCCGGAGCAGATGTGCGCGGTTCTGGGTGCCCCGGATGGAAACATGGGAAAGGTTGCCCGTATCGCGTTTCGGTAAACTGATGAGAACCAGAACCTCCTTGATGACCAGGGGTGTGCCTTCCCGGTCGGCGGCGATGCCGGGGAGCGCTTCCAGAATAGCCGCCCGTCCGCGTTCAATGCCGCTCTGGACCTCTGAAACGGATCCCTTCCGGATCACGATGACGTTGTCGTAAGAACCCGTTTTGATGAGCGTTTCCTCCAGCCCCTGGGCCAGCATCAGGATGGCCGCAAAGACAAAGACGACCAGGGCCATGCCCGAAGACGTCAGGATCGTCGTCAGGCGGCGGGTCCAGAGATTGCGGAGGCTGTAGGGAAACAGGGCAAACATCAGCCGATCCTCCGGAGACCGTCGGCGATACGGATACCGATGGCCCGGTGAATGGGGACGACCGCCGCGAGAATCGCCACAATCAGGGAGGAAACCAGGGCCATGACAAGCGAGGCTGATTCCACCTTGAAGATGGGAAAATACATGCCCAAAGCCTGCTTAAAACCTGCGGCTGCGGGGAAGGAAAGGACGACGCCGCAAATATAACCGCACAGGGAAATGATGACCGATTCCCCCGCGATCAGGCTGCCGATGGCCCAGCCGCCGAAACCCAGGGTTTTCAGGATGGCGTATTCTCCGATCCGTTCCCGGGTAGTCATGGCCATGGTGTTGGCCACCACGGCCAGCATGATGAAGATGACCACAAAAGAGACGATTTCAATGGCGTTGATGATGGCGCCGCTCATGGCGATGAAGCCCTGCTGGAAGGCCTTCTCGGTTTCCGTCAGCGTTTCGGCCCAGGAGTTTTTGAAGCTTTTGTCGATGGCCGCGGTGACCGCAGATGAAATGTCCGGGTTGTCGACGCCGATCATGTAGAACCCCACCTGGTCCGCCCGGGAGGGGGCGGTTTTTTTCAGGGTTTCATTGAGATAATTCCAGTGGAAGAAAAACTGGGTTTCATCGACGGAATCCGTTTTGCCCCAATAGACCGCCCGCAGGACAAAATCCCAGTTTCCGGGATAGATGGTCCCCCGCAGGGTCACGCTATCCCCGATTTTCCAGCCGTACTTGGCCGCCAATTTCTTCCCCGCGGCAAAGGCCTTGCGATCCTTCAGGAAGGCGTCGCGTTCCTTGGGCGCCAGAACATATTCCAGGTATAAGTCCAGGTAAGTCTTAGGTTCCACAGCGAAATTGGCGAAAAAATTCTTTTCGTCGATGTAGATGCCGCCGAACCAGTTCCCGTAGGAGACCAGGTGGACCCCGTCAATCTGCTGGATCCGATCCTTGTACGACAGAGGCAGGGGAAAAATGATGGAAACGGCGTTACGCGAGACAAGGCGGCTTGCCGAGGAGGCATCAACCCCGGCGTACCAGGCGCCGATCACCGTTCGGAGCATGACGAAGGCCAGGATGGCGATGGTGATGCTCAAAACGGTCAGAAAAGCACGGAATTTATGGCGGAAGGCGTTCTTAAACAGGAGCCTGACAATCAGCATCGGTCAAGACTCCTTTCTCAAGATGACGGAGCGTCTGGGCGCGCTGGGCGGCCCGGGGATCGTGGGTGACCATGATGATCGTTTTTTGGGATTCTTCATTCAACCGCGCCATGAGGTTCAAGACATCTTCCGCGGATCGCCGGTCCAAATCTCCCGTCGGTTCGTCTGCCACCAGAATGGTCGGATCGGTGATCAGCGCCCGGGCGATGGCGACACGCTGCTGTTCGCCCCCTGATAGCTGGGCCGGGTAGTGGTCCATTCGGTCGCTGAGATTGACCACCTGAAGGGCCATTTCGGCATGCTGACGTCGTTCCCTGGGCGAAAGATGGGTCAGATGCAGGGGCAGTTCAACGTTTTCATAGGCGGTGAGTACAGGAATGAGGTTGTAGAATTGGAAAATGAAACCCACGTGGGTGGCCCGCCAGACGGCGAGATCCGTTTCCGACAGGGTTGTGATGTCCACCCCTCCCACTCGGATGGCGCCGCTGTCCACCCGGTCGATGCCGGCAATGAGGTTCAGGAGAGTACTCTTGCCCGATCCGGAAGGTCCCATCAGCGCCATAAACTGACCTTCCCGGATGCACAGGGTAATGTCTTCCAGAACGGGGATGATGTACTGGCCCCGCCGGTAGGTTTTTTTGACGTGCTCGACGTCAACGATAATCGGCTTTTCGTCCATTATTTTTCGTTGATCTTGACTGCGGCGCCGGTTTTCAGATTTTGCGGCGGATGGGTCACGATCCGGTCACCCACGGCGAGACCGCTTGTGATTTCAATAAGATCACCCAGAACAATCCCCGTCCGGAGGGGAACTTCGACGACTTGTCCGTCTTTGATGCGAAAGGCGGATACCTGGTTGCCGATCCGGCGCAGGGCATTGAGGGGAATCGCTGTACGGGGCGTCTGGTCTCCCTCGGCAATGGGGCGGCTGAGGAAAGAGACCTTGGCGCTCATTTCCGGAAGGATGCGGGGATCCGGATCGAGAAATTTAACCTTGACCAGGATACTGGCCTTGGTCCGGTCCGCGGTGGGCACGATCATGTGAATCGCCCCACGGAAACGGTCATCCGGCAGGGCATCCAACTGGATTTCGCACGGCTGGCCCGGTTTGATCTGGGAAATGTTGGATTCGGATACATCCGCCTCGATCAGCAGGGAACCCAGGTCCGCGATGGTCACAACTGCCGCCTTCGCATCGGCGGCGGCACCGATGGGAGTTACGATATCTCCGATATCGGCGTTTTTCGTCAGGACGACGGCATCGAAGGGTGCCCGAATCCGGGTGTATTCGAGGGCGACGTTTGCTCCGTCCAACGCCGCTAAAGCCGCGGCCACAGACGCTTGGGCCGACGCCGCCCGGGCGGAGGCATCCTTGTAGCGGGCTTCGGCCACGTCGAATTCGGATTGTGAAACGACCTGACGGGCCAGAAGCTGTTTTCTGCGTTCGTAATTGAGGGTGGTTTCGTGCAAATCGGCCTGGGCCTGGGAGACCTGGGCTTTTGCCGCGGCCAGATTGGCGTCGGCTTGCGCCCGGGCAGCCAGCACATCCTCATTCTCAAGGGTGGCTATAATCTGACCCTTTTTTACGGAACTCCCCTCCTCCACGGTGAGCGAGACCAGGCGACCCGTTATCTTGGAGGCGACGGCGGCTTTCCGCTGGGCCACGACATAACCACTGGCGTTCAGAAGACTGAAGGTCTGGGTGGGGTAGACCCGGCTCACGGTGGCCACGTCGACGGAAACGGCGGGGCGCAGGATGCCCAAAGCATACAGGACAGCCAGCAAAAGCACGAGGGCGCCGGCGATCGCTATATAGATGAATTTCTTGCGTTTTCTGCGAGAAAAAGTTTTGGCCGCTTGATCAATCTTTAGTTGGGACAGGTCGTCCGTCATGTCGTTCCCCCCTGAGGTATTTCATGAATGGCCAGCCATATGGTTAATGCTTCCGGTTGCGTCCAGTTCACACGATGTTTTTCGTGGGGTCGGATCAGAACATAATCGCCGGCGGCCAGTTTCATTTCCGCTTCCCCCTGAAACTGCAAGCCCGCCGCGCCGCGCAGAACCAGAACCCATTCCGTGTGGTCCTGGTCGTACCAGAAATCGGGAGGCGAGGCCTGTCCCCGGGAGCAGATCCGTTCCACCCGATAACCCGATCCCCGGAAAAGTTCCGTAAAGGATTCATCAGCCGGCGCATCCGGTAAATCGGAAAAGAGACAGCCTGTAATATGCTGTTGAAGCGCCATGGTCCTTTACCTTTATAAAAAGATGCCTGGCAGAAAATCGTTACGGTCCGGAAAAATCGGTGACAACCGATTGGCGTTGAATATACTGAATGCCGATGCCGTACGTCAAGGTTATTTGCCGGGAAAACCGGCTATTTTCTTGAATTGGTTTGGGAAAGATGGCAACATAGCCGACAAGGGGAAACTATTTTTTTTGCGAAAAACAAAGACAAAGATACAGGAGGGTCCATATGGCTTTGAGCGGTTTTATGGAGCAGATTTACCAGGGGCATTTTGACCGGGAGTTGTTTCAAACCACGTTACCTCCAGCCGAATCCGACCGCGTTGCACGGTTGATCGAAGCCTACCGGGCGCTTGTCAAGGCCTATCCCCCTGCCGCGATTGAGGAAGCCGGGCGGATTCCCCCGGAGATGCTGAAAAAGATGGGTGAGCAGGGTTTTTTCGGTCTGACGGTACCGGAAGCCTACGGGGGACAGGGGCTTCGTCTGGCGGATTGCATGCATATTGTGGAAACGGTGGCCCCGATCGATCTTTCGGTGGCCCTGGTTTTTCTGGCCCATCTTTTTATCGGTATCAAGGGAATTGAACTCTATGGAACCGAAGACCAGAAACGTCGCTATCTGACCCAGGCCGCATCCGGTGGAATGATCTTTTCCTACGCGTTGACGGAACCCCTGACCGGTTCGGATGCCCGGCATATCGAAACACGGGCCGACCTCGCGCCGGACGGAAGCCATTATATTCTTAACGGCACCAAAACTTACATCACCAACGCCAACTATGCCGGTGGACTAACGGTTTTCGCACAGCTTGACCCGGCAAAGCCGGGGAATATGGGCGCCTTCATTGTGGAGACCGCCTGGGAAGGCGTGCAGATCGGGCCGGATATGCCGAAGATGGGTTTGAAGGCCAGCTCCACGGCAACCATTCGCCTCAAGGATGTGCGGGTTCCCCGGGAAAACCTGCTCGGTCCGGCGGGGGCGGGATTTAAAATCGCCCTGACGGTCCTCCACTACGGACGCATGGGGCTCGGCGCCGCGTCACGGGGTGTCATGGCGCAATCGGTTCAGGATATGCGCGAGCGGGCCACGTCGCGACGGCAGTTCGGCCAGCCGATCATCCATTTTCCCCTGATCCGTGAGAAGATCGGTAAGGCTGCCGTCCATGCTTTTGTCATGGGCGCCATGAACGATTTTGCCGCGGCACTTCTGGAGAATAATCCTGAGGAGACCGTGATTGAAACGTCCCACTGTAAGCTCTTCGGCACGACCCGCGCCTGGGACGCCCTTTACGACGCCCTGCAGGTTTGCGGCGGCGCGGGATATCTGTCCACACAGCCCTACGAAAAGCGCATGCGGGACTTCCGGGTCACGACGATCTTCGAGGGGACAACGGAAATTCACTCCATTTATCCCGCGCTGCTGGGGATGAAACAACTGGGCGATGAAGTAAAAAAA
>Ga0116141_10001465_pt1 | contig 20171 bp, 18 predicted proteins | sample AD_UKC097_MetaG_FD_89744 | JGI IMG/M metagenome (GOLD analysis project Ga0116141, IMG submission 89744) | Active sludge microbial communities of municipal wastewater-treating anaerobic digesters from USA - AD_UKC097_MetaG | ecosystem: Engineered > Bioreactor > Anaerobic > Digestate | place: USA...
AATTCCCTTCCATCCGTACTACACCGTGAAGGACCTGGTCGGTGTCGCCGTCTTCCTGATCGTCTTCTCCGCGATCGTCTTCTTCTCGCCCGAGGTCGGCGGCTACTTCCTCGAGTACAACAACTTCATTCCGGCCGATCCGCTGAAGACGCCGCCGCACATCGCGCCGGTCTGGTACTTCACGCCGTTCTACTCGATCCTGCGCGCCACGACCGACGACTTCCTGATGTTCTGGCTGATCCCGTTCCTGCTGTTCTACCTGCTGCTGGTGCTGGTCAGCGCCCGCCATGGTCTGAGCAAGCTGATCGCCACCGCCGCCTGCGGCGCGCTGATCATCGGCTTCTTCGTCATCGACGCGAAGTTCTGGGGCGTGGTTGCGATGGGTGCGTCGGTGATGATCTTCTTCGCGCTGCCCTGGCTCGACAACAGCCCGGCGAAGTCGATCCGCTACCGGCCCGGCTGGCACAAGTGGATGTACGGCATCTTCGTCGCCATCTTCATCGTGCTGGGCTACTTCGGCGTGCAGGCGCCGTCGGCGATCGGCAACCTGTTCTCGAAGATCGGCACGCTGCTGTACTTCGCGTTCTTCCTGCTGATGCCGTGGTGGAGCAAGATGGGCGAGTTCAAGCCGGTGCCCGATCGCGTCACGTTTGCCGCACATTGAGCCGACCGGGAGCAAACAACAAATGTCTCTGTTCAAGAAAATCGCGGCCGCCCTGTCCCTGGCTCTGGCCATCCCCCTGGCCCACGCGTCGGGGGGCGGGTTCCCGCTCGACCACTTCCCGACCGAGAAGCTGACCGATCAGGGCGCGCTGCAGAACGGCGCCAAGCTGTTCGTCAACTACTGCCTGAACTGCCACGGCGCGTCGTCCATGCGCTACAACCGTCTGGGCGACATCGGCATCAGTGAAGACCAGATCCGCAAGAACCTGCTGTTCACCGCCGAGAAGGTCGGCGAGCCGATGAAGATCGCGATGGCGCCCGCCGATGCAAAAGGCTGGTTCGGTGCGCTGCCGCCCGATCTGTCCGTGATCTCGCGCGCCCGCGCCTCGGGTGACGGCAGTGGTGCCGACTGGCTGTACACCTACCTGCGCTCGTACTACCGCGACGGCACGCGCCCGACGGGCTGGAACAACGCGCTGTTCGAGAACGTCGGCATGCCGCACGTGTTCTGGGAACTGCAGGGCAGCCGCGGGGTCACCATCGAGGAGATCAAGGCGGTCAAGGATCCCAAGACGGGCAACCCGGTGGGCTACAACAAGGTGACGGTCTCGTTCGATCCGGCCGGCGTGCGCAGCGAGAAGACCGACAAGCTCGAAGGTGCGCACCACCACGAATCGAAGTCGGTCTCGCTCGGCAAGGCCGAAGGCGGCATGCTCAGCCAGGCTGCCTACGACGAGGCGGTGGCCGACCTGGTCGCCTACCTGACCTACATGTCCGACCCGTCGGCCAAGACGCGCATGCGTCTGGGGGTCTGGGTGCTCCTGTTCCTCGGTCTCTTCACGATCTTCGCGTGGTGGCTCAACCGCGAATACTGGAAAGACGTCAAGTAATCCAGGACCGCATCCTCGAGGGTGAGCCCGTCCGCGGCTCACCCTGATTTTTTTCAAGATCCACAGAATCCATCCAAAGGAGCCGCTCGCCATGATGGTCTTGTACTCGGGCACGACCTGCCCGTTCAGCCAGCGCTGCCGCTTCGTGCTCTTCGAAAAAGGCATGGACTTCGAGATCCGCGACGTTGATCTCTACAACAAGCCCGAAGACATCTCGATCATGAATCCGTACGGCCAGGTGCCCATCCTGGTCGAGCGCGATCTGATCCTGTACGAATCGAACATCATCAACGAGTACATCGACGAGCGGTTCCCGCACCCTCAGCTGATGCCGGCCGACCCGGTGATGCGTGCCCGTGCGCGCCTGTTCCTGTTCAATTTCGAGCGCGAGCTGTTCATCCACGTGCAGCAGCTCGAGCGCCGCGATCACCACAAGGAGGCCGCCAAGCAGATGGACCGGGCGCGCCAGCAGATCCGCGATCGCCTCACGCAGCTCACGCCGATCTTCATGAAGAACAAGTACATGCTCGGCGAGGACTTCTCCATGCTCGACGTGGCGATCGCGCCGCTGCTGTGGCGGCTCGACCACTATGGCATCGAGATGCCGAAGACGACGGCACCGCTGCTGCGGTATGCCGAGCGCATCTTCTCGCGCCCGGCCTACATCGAGGCGCTGACGCCCTCCGAGAAGGTGATGCGGCGCTGAGGCCCGCGACGCCATGGCCGAAACCTCCACCAAGCCGTACCTGATCCGCGCCATCCACGAGTGGTGCACGGACAACGGCTACCGTCCGTACATCGCGGTGGCCGTCGACGAGCGCACCATCGTCCCGCGCGAGTTCGTGCGCGCCGGCGAGATCGTGCTCAACGTGTCGCTGGATGCCACCAGTCGGCTGCGACTGGGCAACGACCTGATCGAGTTCGAGGCGCGCTTCAACCGGGTCGCGCGTCAGCTCTCGATTCCGATCGAGAACGTCAGCGCGATCTACGCGGCCGAGAACGGCCACGGCATGGCGTTCGAAGTGGCCAAGCCGCCCGCCGAACCGGCGGAGGGGGGCGGGCAGGGGACGCCCGCACTATTGCTGGCGGTGCCGTCCGCCACGGCGTCGGCGCCGGATCCCGACGCCGGTCAGGGCGAGTCCTCGGGCGCCGAAGCGTCCTCGGGCGAACCGTCCGCCACCCCCGCCGCACCCGCCGAGGCCGATCGCCCGGCAGGCGCGCCGTCCGGGGGGGCCGACGAACCTCCGCCGCCGGCCGCCGGGCCTTCGGGTCGGCCGAGGCTGACCCGCATCAAGTAACATTCCGCTTCGCCTTTTTTCGCCCTTGTAGCTCAGCTGGTAGAGCAGCGGTTTTGTAAACCGAAGGTCGCGGGTTCGAATCCTGCCGGGGGCACCAACGACCGGTTCGACGCGTTCGGAGTGTTCGACGCGTTACACGCGCGCCCGCGGGCGCGGAGAACCGCGCGCGGGCCGCATCGACGAAGACGCCGATTCCGTGCAGGGCGGAGGGTTAGTGCAGGGCAGAGGGCTCGCGCTTGCCCACCGTATCGCTCAGGTCCTGCATCTTCGCGCTCAGAAGACGCATCGAGGCGGCCATCCAGAGCATCGACGTCTGGATGCGTGCGGCATCGTCCTTGCCTGCGAGCTGCGATTCCAGCCGGCGCAGCGTTGCACGGGCCGGCTCGGCCACGGACGGACTCGCCTTCGCCAGTTCCAGGGCGAGCACCGTCTGCCGCCGCGCCTCGAACGCGGCGGGGTCGCGCTGGTACAGATCCGCCCACTCGTCGAAATCGAACTTGTCCATCTGTGCCTCCGGGATGTCTGGTCTGCCGTTCGTCGGTCGGAACCGACCGTATGTCCGGACTGTACTACCACTCATCGGGCGGAACCGTGAACTAGCACACGGACGCCATACCGGAATCTCGGTCACAGGCCTGCGGTCGACCCGACGTGCGGTCGGATCGGCAGCCCGAAAGGACGGCGCGGGCGTCAGTCCTTGCGCGGCATCACCAGCGCGCTGACGGCCCAGCTGATGAGGCTGTAGACGATGGCGGCGACGATCGCCCAGCCGAAGCTCGTGACGGAGAACCCGTCGACGAATCGGGCGACCAGCCAGAAGAGCAGCCCGTTGATCACGAAGGTGAACAGGCCCAGCGTCAGCAGGTTGATCGGCAGGGTGAGCACGAGGAGCACCGGGCGGATGACGGTGTTCAGCAGACCGAGCACGAGTGCGACGACGAGTGCGGTGACGAAGTCGGTGATCTGCACCGCCTGAAGCACGTAGGGCAGTGCCAGCAGGCACAGCGCGTTGATCACCCAGCCAAGAAGCATCCGCATCGTCGACCTCTCATCGCAGGCACGGTCGCGCGGCGTCGGGATCCCGCGACCGGAGTCCGGGGCGTGGTGTGCGCCCCGGGTCGGGGTCACTTGACGAGCACGACCGGCACTTTCGACATCTCGCTCACCCGCTGTGCGACGGAGCCGACCAGCAGGTCCTTGAACGCCGATCGCCCCTTCGAGCCGATCACGACCAGATCGAACTTGCCCTGTTCGGCCATGGCGGCGATCTCGCCCGCCACGTGGCCGGTGCGGATCACCATGTCGTGCCGGGCGCCGGCCTTGTCGAGCGCCTTGCGGGCCTCGGCGAGGTCCTTCTCGCTGAGGTCGCGCAGGTACTCGTCGACGGCCTTCTTGCCGACGAAGCGTTCGGCGTGACGCAGGGCCGTGTCGTCGTGCACGCTGATGAGCGTGATGGTCGACTCGCTCTTGAGCTCGCCGGCCAGCTTGGCGGCGTACTTCACGGCACGCAGTGCGTTCTTGGAACCGTCGGTGGGGACGAGGATCTTCATGTCGGTGTGCTTCCCTGTTCGATAGGATCAGCGGGCGTTCAGGCCCGCCCATCGGGGAGAGAAATCCTGTTCGATGTCGAACAGGTCCAGGACGCGACCGCAGGTGTGGTCGACCATCTCGGCGACGCTTTGCGGTCGATGATAAAAGGCGGGCAGCGGCGGGAACACCACGCCGCCCATCTCGGTGACGGTCACCATGTTGCGCAGGTGGACCAGGTTGAGCGGAGTCTCGCGCACCATCAGCACGAGCCTGCGACGCTCCTTCAGGACCACGTCGGCCGCTCGGCTGATGAGGGAATCCGCGAGGCCGGTGGCGACGGCGGCGAGCGTGCGCATGGAGCACGGCGCCACGATCATGCCCATGGACGCAAACGATCCCGATGCGATCGTCGCGCCGACATCGCGGACGTTGTGCACGACGTCGGCCAGCGCCTCGACCTCGGGCCGCTTCATCGCGAGCTCCTGGTCCACGTTCATCCAGCCGGCCGCCGACACGATCAGGTGCGTCTCGATTCCGGCGACCGGGCGCAGCAGCTGAAGCAGGCGCACGCCGTAGATCGCACCCGACGCGCCGGTGATCGCAACGATCAGTCTGTGAGTCCGCATCGGTCTGTTGTTCTGCATCACGTCTCATTGTAGCGGGCCCGATGCGCGCCACGGCGCGCGGCCTGGGCGATCATAGGGGTGGTCATCACAAGGCTCACTCCATCCGAAGGCCCACGCCATGTCCCACTTCGCATTCACGCATCCCTATCCGACCCGTGCGCCCGTGCTCGCGCGCAACATGGTGGCGGCCTCCCAGCCGCTGGCCGCGCAGGCCGGCATCCAGGCGCTGGCCCGTGGCGGCAACGCGATCGACGCGGCGCTGGCGACGGCCATCGCGCTCACCGTCGTCGAGCCGACGATGAATGGCATCGGCGGCGACGCGTTCGCGCTGGTGTGGGACGGCGACCGGCTGCACGGTCTGAATGCGTCCGGGCGCGCGCCGCTGGCGTGGAACCCGCAGCGCTTCGCCGGCCTGGACCGGATGCCCGCCCTGGGCTGGGGCTCGGTCACCGTGCCCGGTGCCGTGTCGTCGTGGATGGCCCTGTCCGAGCGCTTCGGTGCGCTGCCCTTCGAAGACCTCTTCGAGTCGGCGATCCGCTTCGCGCGGGACGGTTTCGCGGTCTCGCCGGTGATCGCGCGCCAGTGGGCCGACGCCACCGTTCAGCTCGCGGGCCAGCCCGGCTATGCGGACGCCTTCATGCCGCATGGGCGCGCGCCTGCCGCAGGCGAGCGCTGGCGTTTTCCGGCCCAGGCCGACACGCTGCACGAGATCGCCCGCACGCGGGGCGAGTCGTTCTATCGCGGTGCGCTCGCGCAGCGCATTGCCCGCTTCGCGCAGGAGACCGGCGGGGCACTCTCCACCGGAGACCTGGCCGACCACCGCCCCGACTGGGTCGAGCCGCTCGCGCATGACTACCGCGGCTTCACCGTGCACGAGATTCCGCCGAACGGGCAGGGCATCTCGGCCCTGATGGCGCTCGGTATCCTCGAGCAGCTGTCCGCCGCCGACGCGCCCGCCGATTCGGCGCAGCGCCTGCACCTGCAGATCGAGGCGATGCGCCTTGCGTTCGCCGATGCCTATGCGCACGTGGCCGACCCGGCGCACATGCGGGTGACCGCTGCGGCGCTGCTGGACCGCGACTACCTCGCGTCGCGCGCGGCGCTCGTCGATCGGGCGCGCGCCGGCCGCTATGGCGCCGGGGCGCCGCCCACCGGCGGCACGGTGTACCTGTGCGCGGCGGATGCCCAGGGACGCATGGTGTCGATGATCCAGTCGAACTACCGCGGCTTTGGGTCGGGCGTCGTCGTTCCGGGCACGGGCATCGCCCTGCACAACCGCGGCATGGGCTTCTCGCTCGAGCACGGTCACCCCAACCAGGTCGCCGGCGGCAAGCGCCCGTACCACACCATCATCCCCGCCTTCATGACGCGGGGCGGCCGGCCGGTGATGGCGTTTGGCGTGATGGGCGGCAACATGCAGCCGCAGGGACACCTTCAGGTGGCGATGCGCTTCGTGGACGACCGGTGCGATCCGCAGTCGTGCTCGGACGCGCCGCGCTGGCGCATCGACGACGAGGGGCGGGTGACCGTGGAGTCGCGCGTTCCGGAGCGCACGGTCGCCGATCTGAACGCGATGGGCCACGCGGTGCGGGTGATGCCGCCGGACAGCCTGGACTTCGGCAGCGCGCAGCTGATCGCGCGCCTGTCGGACGACGTGGAGGACGGTTACGCGGGCGGCTCGGACCACCGGCGCGACGGGCTGGTGGCCGGCTGGCAGTAGCGGGCCCGCGCCGGTGCGTCCCCCGTGCGCCGGCCGGTCTCGGTGCGCGGGCCTGATCCGGTGCGCAGGCCTGCTTCGGTGCGCCGGCCGGTCGCGGCGTGCGCACCCCCAGCCGACGCGTGCACGCCGGCGGCCGCCCGGATGGGGGGCACGCCGCGCGGAGGCGTCAGGCGGTGGCCTGCTGGGGGATCAGCTTCTGCAGCTCCCCGGACTGGTACATCTCGTACATGATGTCCGAGCCGCCGACGAATTCGCCACCGATGTAGAGCTGGGGGATCGTCGGCCAGTTGGCGTACTCCTTGATCGCCTGGCGCACGTCGTCGTCCTCGAGCACGTTGACGGTGACCATGTTCTTCACGCCGCAACCCTTCAGGATCTGGATCGCACGGCCGGAGAACCCGCACTGCGGGAACTGGGCGGTGCCCTTCATGAAGAGAACCACCGGGTTCTCGGAGACGGTCTTGTGGATGAATTCCTTGGCGTCCATCGTTGGTCCTTCGAGGTAGATGCGCACGGGGGCTGCCGGCCCGCCGTGCCGGGTGAGTCAGGGTTCGGCGTCGGCGCCGGCGTCGGGCGCGCGACCACATCCGAACGTTACACGTTCCCGGCCCTCGTCGTCGCGCAGCGTGCGCACGCCTGACAGGCCCGCACGGGTCAGCAGCGCGCGCACGGCGGCTCCCTGGTCCCAGCCGTGCTCGCAGGCCAGGCAGCCGTCCGGTACGAGCACGCGGCGCGCGCCGGCGGCGATGGCGCGCAGCGCGTCGAGTCCGTCGTGGCCGTCGGTCAGCGCGCCGCGCGGCTCGCAGGCGAGGTCGGGCTGCCGCAGGTGCGGGTCGTCCGCGGCGATGTACGGCGGATTCGACACCACCACGTCGAAGCGCGCCTCGGCGGGCAGGGCGGCATACCAGTCGCCCTGCAGCAGGGTCAGACGGCCGGCTGCCGCCCCCATCAGACGGTCCCGGTTGCCTGCGGCCACCGCGAGCGCGTCGGCGGACAGGTCGGTTGCGGTCACGCGCAGGTCGGGGCGCTGCAGCGCCAGGGTCACGGCGATCGCGCCGCTGCCGGTGCCGAGCTCGAGCACGCGCGCTCCGGGCGGCGCATGCTCGATCGCCCAGCGCACCAGCAGCTCGGTGTCCGGCCGGGGGATCAGCACGGCAGGCGACACGGCGAACCGCAGACCGTAGAACTCGCGCCAGCCGAGCAGGTAGGCGAGGGGCTCACCCGCGGCGCGGCGCCGCGCGAGGGCGCGAAACTGCGCCGCGATCGCCGGCGCGACCGCTTCGTCGCCGTGCGCCGCCAGCCATTCGCGCGTGCGTCCGCTGGCGTGCGCCGCCAGGGCGCGGGCGTCGATGCGGGGCAGTCCGCATGCGGCGATCAGCCCGTCGAAGCTCGGCGCATCCTCGGTCATCGCAGGGGGGTTACTGCGCACCTTCGGCGAGGGCGGCCAGCTGCTCGGCCTGGTGGGCGGCGGTCAGCGCATCGAGCACCTCGTCGAGTTCGCCGTCCATGATCCGCTCGATCTTGTACAGCGTGAGGTTGATGCGGTGGTCGGTCACCCGGCCCTGCGGGAAGTTGTAGGTGCGGATGCGTTCGGACCGGTCGCCCGAGCCGATCAGCGACTTGCGGTGCGCGGCCTCGCGCGCCTGGCTCTCGCGCTCGCGCTTGTCGCGCAGACGTGTAGCCAGCACCTTCATCGCCTTCTCGCGGTTGCGGTGCTGCGAGCGGTCGTCCTGGCACTCGGCGACGATGCCGGTGGGCAGGTGCGTGATGCGCACCGCCGACTCGGTCTTGTTGACGTGCTGGCCGCCGGCGCCGGACGCCCGATAGACGTCGATGCGCAGCTCGGAGGGGTCGATCTCGACGTCGCCGGTCTCGTCGGCCTCGGCCATCACGGCCACCGTGCAGGCCGAGGTGTGGATGCGTCCCTGCGCCTCGGTCTCGGGCACGCGCTGCACCCGGTGTCCGCCCGACTCGAACTTGAGCTGCGAGTACACGCCGGTGCCCGCGATGCGCACGATCACCTCGCGGTAGCCGCCGAGATCGGACGCGCTTTCGGACAGGATCTCGGTGGGCCAGCGCCGGCGCTCGGCCAGCCGCAGATACATGCGCAGCAGCGCGGCCGCGAACAGCGCGGATTCCTCGCCCCCCGTGCCGGCGCGGATCTCGAGGATCACGTTGCGCTCGTCGTTCGGGTCCTTCGGCAGCAGCAGCCGCTCGAGCTGGTGCTCCTCGTGTGCGATGCGCTCGGCGGCGGCCGCGGCTTCCTCGTCGGCGAACGCGCGCAGATCGGGATCACCGCGCATCGCCTCGGCCGTTTCGAGGTCGCGCTCGGCCTGCCGCCACGCCTGCAGGTGGTCGACGACCTGGGCGAGGTCGGAATGCTCGCGATTGAGCCTGCGCCACGCGTCGAGGTCGCGGGCGGCCTGTTCGCTGGACAACAGGAGATTGACTTCCGCCAGACGACGCTCGAGCTGCTCGAGCTTCGCCTGCATCGAGATCTTCATCTACTTCGGGTTCCGGTCCGACGCGGGGGCGTCCGTGGGGGGGAGACCGCGCTCGGGCAGCAGATGGTCGAGGATGCGGGCGACCTGGTCGCGCCCTTCGCCGCCCCGCTGCAGCAGCGTGGTCGGCCCGTGCAGGAACTTGCCGGTGAGGGCGCTGGCGAGGGATTCGAGCACCGCGGCCGGGTCGTCGCCGCGCGCGAGCATGCGCTGCGCACGTTCGAGTTCGGCCGCACGGATCGCCGCGCCGCGCTGGTGCAGCTGGCGGATCATCGGCACGACCTGCCGCGACGACAGCCACTGCATGAAGGCGTCGACCCGCGTCTCGATGATGGCCTCGGCCTGCGCGACCGCGGCCTGGCGGTTCTCGACGCCACTCTGCACCAGGCGGCCGAGATCGTCGACGGTGTGCAGGAAGACGTCGTCGAGCCGGCCGACCTCGGGCTCGATGTCGCGCGGCACGGCCAGGTCGACCATGAACACCGGCCGGCGCTTGCGCGCGCGGGTGGCGCGTTCGACCATGCCCAGCCCGATGATGGGCAGGGTGCTCGCCGTGCAGGACACGACGACGTCGAAGCGGTCGAGCGTATCGGGCAGCTCGGACAGCCGCAGGGTGCTCGCACCGAAGCGCTGCGCGAGCTTCTCGCCGCGCTCCATCGTGCGGTTGGCGATCACGATCTGCTTCGGGTGCTGGGCCGCGAAGTGCGTGACGCACAGCTCGATCATCTCGCCGGCGCCCACGAACAGCATGCGCGTCTCGCGCAGGTCTTCGAAGATGCGGCGCGCGAGCCGCACCGCGGCGGCGGCCATCGACACCGAATGCGCGCCGATCTCGGTGGTGGAGCGCACCTCCTTGGCGACCGCGAACGAGCGCTGGAACAGCTGGTGCAGATGCGTGCCCAGCGAACCGGTGTCCTGTGCGACGCGCACCGCCTCCTTCATCTGCCCGAGGATCTGCGGCTCGCCGAGGATCATGGAGTCGAGCCCCGCGGCGACGCGGAACGCGTGGCGCACGGCCTCGCCGTCGGGCAGCGAGTACAGGTGCGAGCCGAGCTGGCTGCTGGCCAGCCCCTGGCGTTGCGACAGCCAGTCGGTGAGCGCCGGGCGCACCTGATCGGGCGTGGGCGTGGCGCAGTAGATCTCGGTGCGGTTGCAGGTGGACAGGATGGCGCTCTCGGGCACCAGGGCCTGCAGCCGTTCGCGCATGTCGGACAGGGCCGTGCGCAGCACCTCGCCCGGGAACGACACACGCTCGCGCACGGAGACCGGCGCGGTGGTGTGGTTGAGTCCGAGCGTCAGGAGATACATAAGTGCTTGAAAGTCCTGGGCAAATTATAGCGTCCGCAGGCGCATCCGGCACGTGTCATCGGTCACTCGACGCCAGGAACAGCCGATACGCGGGATGCGCGCTCTCGTCCCAGTAACGATAGCCCAGGGAACCGAGGAAGTGCTTGAACGCCCGCTTCTCGTCGGGCGGCACCTGGATGCCGACCAGGATGCGCCCGTAGTCGGCGCCGTGATTGCGATAGTGGAACAGCGAGATGTTCCAGTTGGGGCTCATGCTCGACAGGAAGCGGGTGAGTGCGCCGGGGCGTTCCGGAAACTCGAACCGGTACAGCAGTTCGTCGCGCGCCAGCGGCGAGTGCCCGCCGACCAGGTGCCGGATGTGCAGCTTGGCGAGCTCGTCGTCGGTGAGGTCCAGGGTGGCGAAGCCGGCGCGCTCGAACCCGGCCGCGATCTCCGACGCCTCGGCGCGGCGCTGGATCTGGATGCCCACGAACACGTGCGCCTGCTTCGCGTCGGCGATCCGGTAGTTGAACTCGGTGACGTTGCGCGGGCCCACCAGCTCGCAGAACCGGCGGAAGCTGCCGCGCTCCTCGGGGATGGTGACGGCGAACACCGCCTCGCGCTGCTCGCCGATCTCGGCGCGCTCGGAGACGAAGCGCAGGCGGTCGAAGTTCATGTTCGCACCGCAGGCGACCGCCACGAACGTCTGCCCGGTCACGCCGGTGCGCTCGGCATAGAGCTTGGCGCCCGCCACCGACAGCGCGCCGGCCGGCTCCAGGATGGCACGGGTGTCGAGGAACACGTCCTTCATGGCCGCGCACAGGGCATCGGTGTCCACCAGCACGATCTCGTCGAGGTGCTCCTTGCACAGCCGGTAGGTCTCCTCGCCGACCTTCTTGACGGCGGTGCCGTCGGAGAACAGGCCCACCTCGTGCAGCTCGACGCGCCGGCCGGCCTTCAGGGAACGGTCCATCGCGTCGGAATCGGTGGTCTGCACGCCGATCACGCGGATCTCGGGACGCACCTGCTTCACGTAGGTGGCGATGCCCGCTGCAAGGCCGCCGCCGCCGATCGCGACGAAGATCGCATGGATCGGACCCTGATGCTGCCGGAGGATCTCCATGGCGATCGTGCCCTGGCCGGCGATCACGTCGGGGTCGTCGAACGGATGCACGAAGGTCAGCCCCTGCTCCTTCTGCAGCTCGAGCGCGCGCGTGTTGGCATCGCTGTACGACTCGCCGTGCAGCACCACCTCGGCCCCGCGGCCGCGCACCGCATCCACCTTCACCATCGGCGTGGTGACCGGCATCGCGATGACCGCACGGCAGCCCAGCTTCTGCGCGGCCAGCGCAACGCCCTGCGCATGGTTGCCGGCCGAGGCGCAGATCACGCCGCGCGCGAGCTGCTCGGGCGACAGGTGCGCCATCTTGTTGTACGCGCCGCGCAGCTTGAACGAGAACACCTGCTGCATGTCCTCGCGCTTGAGCAGCACCCGGTTGCCGATCCGGGCCGACAGCTGCGGCGCGTGGTCGAGCGGAGTCTCCTGCGCGACGTCGTAGACGCGCGCGTTCAGGATGCGTTTCAGGTACGTGGTGCTCATCGGATGGGCTCGGTCGCGCGTTGCGGCGCGCCGGTCCGCGCGCGCCTGGGCGCACGCCCGTCGCGGCGCGAAGCGCTCATGGCACTTCGGGTGACGGGCAGTGCAAAACCCATGATTTTACGTCGCCGACCGGCCCAGGCGGGCCCGCTCCACTAAACTGCCGCCCGATGGAGGCCCTGGTCACGTCCCTGATCGACTGGTTCGCGCTGCCCCGCAACGGGCTGACGTCGGTGTTCGTGATCGCCTTCGTGTCGGCCACGCTGCTGCCGATGGGCTCCGAGCCCGCCGTGTTCGGCTTCGCCAAGCTCAATCCCGACCAGTTCTGGCTGGTGGTGGTCGTGGCGACCGCCGGCAACACCCTGGGCGGCATCGTCGACTACTGGATGGGCGCCGGCGCCAGCAAGGCGGTGGGCGGCCGTCATCATCACCGCTCGCTGCGCTGGCTCGAGCGCCTCGGTCCGAAGGCGCTGTTCTTCTCGTTCCTGCCGGCGGTGGGCGATCCGCTGTGCGCGGTGGCCGGCTGGCTGCGGCTGGCGTTCTGGCCCAGCGTCGCCTGGATGGCCGTGGGCAAGTTCCTGCGCTACACGGTGATGACCGCCGTGCTGCTGTGGGTGCCGGACGGCTGGTGGCGATCGGTGGCCGGTCTGTTCGGCGCGTCGTGAGGACGGCTGCGGCGGCGGCTCGAACGCCCGTCTCCCCACCGGGCTGGAACGCCCGTCCCGCCACCGGGTCCGACCCCCGTATCCCCACTCGGCGGCCGGGCATCGGCGCAATCGCCGGCCCTCGGATAAAATGCGGGCAATCATGAGCTTCGCGCCCATCGCCTCGTCCGCACCGCATCCCCACCGGGTCGCGCCGCGCGCCGCCCCCGGCCGCTGGCGATCGTGCCGTTCCCGCCGCTCCTGTCGGCCCTGTCGGTCGCGCTGACCTTGCATCCGCGGCGGCCCGCCGCGCCGGACGCGCCGGTCGGAGTCTCCGTCACCGCGCCCCGGTCCGACCGCCACCGCAGGTCGATCCTCCCGAATCCCCCAGGCACCCGCGGCCATCGCGCCGGCCGCAGCGCTTTCCGTCCAGCAGAGATCCTCCGATGAACGCTCCCCTGCCCCTGAACGTCGCTCAGCCCGAAGCCGACGCGCCGGTCCGGCTCCGCGAGATCCCGTACAACTACACGTCGTTCTCAGACCGCGAGATCGTCATCCGCCTGCTGGGCGAGGACGCCTGGCAGATCCTGGACGAACTGCGCGCCGAGCGCCGCACCGGCCGGTCGGCGCGCATGCTGTTCGAAGTGCTGGGCGACATCTGGGTCGTCCGGCGCAACCCCTACCTGCAGGACGACCTGCTCGACAATCCGAAGCGTCGGCGTCTGCTGATCGAGGCGCTGCGGCATCGGCTCGCCGAGATCGAGAAGCGCCGCGGAGGCGACCAGGAGCCGGCAGGTGACGCACAGGCGGCCGCGCGCAGCGACCGGGTCCGCCGGCTGGTCGAGCTGGCGCAGGCCGCGGTCGATGCGTTCGCACGCGAGTTCGGCGAGACCGACGCGCTGCGCCGCCGCACTGCGCGGCTGCTGTCGAAGTTCACCGACCGCGACAACATCAAGTTCGACGGCATGTCGCGCGTGTCGCACGTCACCGACGCCACCGACTGGCGGGTCGAATACCCGTTCGTGGTGCTGACGCCCGACTCCGAAGCCGAGATCGCCGGCCTGGTAGCCGGCTGCATCGAACTCGGGCTCACCATCATCCCGCGCGGCGGCGGCACCGGGTACACGGGTGGAGCGATCCCGCTGACCGCGCTGTCGGCGGTGATCAACACCGAGAAGCTCGAGCGGCTGGGCGAGGTCGAGCACCTGCCGCTGCCGGGCCTGGCGCAGCCGGCGCCGACCATCCTGGCCGAGGCCGGTGTCGTCACCAAGCGGGTGACCGAGGCCGCCGAGCGCGCCGGGCTGGTGTTCGCCGTCGACCCGACGTCGCTGGAAGCGTCGTGCGTGGGCGGCAACGTCGCGATGAACGCCGGCGGCAAGAAGGCCGTGCTGTGGGGCACCGCGCTGGACAACCTCGCCTGGTGGCGCATGGTCGATCCGCAGGGCAACTGGCTCGAGGTCACGCGCGTCGGCCACAACCTCGGCAAGATCCACGACGTCGACGTGGCGCGCTTCGAGCTGCGCTGGTTCAAGCCGACGCAGCTCGACGCCGGCGGCACGATGCGCGGCGAGCCGCTGCGCGTCGAGACGCTCGAGATCGAAGGCCGGCGCTTCCGCAAGGAAGGGCTCGGCAAGGACGTCACCGACAAGTTCCTGGCCGGCCTGCCGGGCGTGCAGAAGGAAGGGTGCGACGGCCTGATCACGTCCGCGCGCTGGGTGCTGCACCGCATGCCCCGGCACATCCGCACGGTGTGCCTCGAGTTCTTCGGCCAGCCCAAGGATGCGGTCCCCTCGATCGTCGAGATCAAGAACTACCTCGATGGCCTGACGCGTGAACCCGATCCCACCGGGCAGCGTCCGCGTGTGCTGCTGGCCGGACTCGAGCACCTCGACGAGCGCTACCTGCGCGCGGTGGGCTACACCACGAAGTCCGCGCGGGGTGGCCTGCCGAAGATGGTGCTGTTCGGCGACATCGTCGGCGACGACGACGCGGCCGTTGCGCGCGCCACCTCCGAAGTGGTGCGCCTGGCCAACGGGCGCTCCGGCGAGGGCTTCGTCGCCGTGTCGCCCGAGGCGCGCAAGACCTTCTGGCTCGACCGGTCGCGCACCGCCGCCATCGCGCGTCACACCAACGCGTTCAAGATCAACGAGGACGTGGTGATTCCGCTGCCGCGGATGGGCGAGTACACCGACGGCATCGAGCGCATCAACATCGAGCTGTCCACGCGCAACAAGCTGCGCCTGCTCGACGAGCTCGACCGGGTGTTCGACGGTCCGCTGCCGCGAGGCAAGGCGCTGGACGCCGACGCCGACCCGTTCGCCGCCGACGAGCTGGTGACCGAGCACGTGCGCAAGGCGCGTGCGGTGATCGCGAGTGCCCGCGCGCGCTGGCAGTTCCTGCTCGACGAGATCGATCGGCCATTGAGCGCGGCACGCGACCGGCTCGCCGGGCTCGGCCTGGCCGACGTGCTCGCCGAGGCCGACGCCCGCATCGCGGCCGACGCCGCGGCCGGCGTGGCGCCGCAGGCGGCGACGCGGCTGTTCCACCTGCTGCAGGACCGCACCATCCGCGTGTCCTGGAAGCGGGAGGTGCGCGCGCCGCTGGGCGAGATCCTGCACGGCCAGGTGTTCGCGCCGGTGATGAAGCTGTGCGACGACACGCACCGGCGCGTGCTGCGCAGCCGGGTGTTCGTCGCGCTGCACATGCACGCCGGCGACGGCAACGTGCACACCAACATCCCGGTCAACTCCGACGACTACGGCATGCTCAAGGAGGCCGAGGCGGCGGTGGCGCGCATCATGGCGCTGGCGCGCTCGCTCGACGGCGTGATCTCGGGCGAGCACGGCATCGGCATCACCAAGCTCGAGTTCCTGACCGAGTCCGAGATCGCCGACTTCCGCGCCTACAAGGAGCGCGTCGACCCCGAAGGCCGCTTCAACCGCGGCAAGCTGCTGGCCGGCGGCGACCTGCGCAACGCCTACACGCCCAGCTTCGGGCTGATGGGGGCCGAGTCGCTGATCCTGCAGCAGTCCGACATCGGCAGCATCGCCGACTCGGTCAAGAACTGCCTGCGCTGCGGCAAGTGCAAGCCGGTGTGCTCCACGCACGTGCCACGCGCCAACCTGCTCTACTCGCCGCGCAACAAGATCCTGGCCACCTCGCTGCTGGTCGAGGCGTTCCTGTACGAGGAGCAGACCCGGCGCGGCGTGTCGATCCGGCACTGGGACGAGTTCTCCGACGTCGCCGACCACTGCACCGTGTGCCACAAGTGCGAGTCGCCGTGCCCGGTCGACATCGACTTCGGCGACGTCACGATGAACATGCGCAACCTGCTGCGCAAGATGGGCAAGAAGAAGTTCAATCCCGGCAACGCGGCGGCGATGTTCTTCCTGAACGCGACCGACCCCGACACCATCAACGCCACGCGTTCGGCGATGGTGGGCATCGGCTATCGCGCGCAGCGCTTCGCGCACGACCTGCTCAAGAAGTTCGCCGTCGCCCAGACCGCGAAGCCGCCCGCGACCGTGGGCAAACCGCCGGTCAAGGCGCAGGTGATCCACTTCATCAACAAGAAGATGCCGGGCAAGCTGCCCAAGCGCACCGCGCGCGCGCTGCTCGACATCGAGGACAACCGCTACGTGCCGATCATCCGGGATCCGCAGACCACCAGCGCCGACAGCGAGGCGGTGTTCTACTTCCCGGGCTGCGGGTCCGAGCGGCTGTTCTCGCAGGTGGGGCTGGCCACGCAGGCGATGCTCTGGAACGTGGGTGTGCAGACGGTGCTGCCGCCGGGCTACCTGTGCTGCGGCTACCCGCAGCGCGGCTCGGGCCAGTTCGACAAGGCCGAGAAGATCATCACCGACAACCGGGTGCTGTTCCACCGTGTGGCCAACACGCTGAACTACCTCGACATCAAGACGGTGGTGGTCAGCTGCGGCACCTGCTTCGACCAGCTGCAGGGCTACCAGTTCGACCAGATCTTCCCGGGCTGCCGCATCATCGACATCCACGAGTTCCTGCTCGAGAAGGGCGTGAAGCTCGAGGGCGTGACGGGCGCGCGCTACATGTATCACGAGCCCTGCCACAACCCGATGAAGACGTACGCGTCGGCCAAGGTGGTCAACACCCTGATCAATGACAGCCTCAACGGCAAGGTCGAGAAGAACGACCGGTGCTGCGGGGAATCCGGCACGCTGGCGGTGTCCCGCCCCGACGTGTCCACGCAGGTGCGCTTCCGCAAGGAAGAGGAGATGCGCAAGGGCGCGGCAGCGCTGCGCGCGATCCCGGTGCGGCAGGACGGTCTGTCGGGCGGTGCCGCGTCCGACCCCGCACAGGCCGCGGGGGCGTTCGACGGGCCGGTGAAGGTGCTCACCTCGTGCCCGTCCTGCCTGCAGGGGCTGTCGCGTTACGAGGGGGACACCGGGGTCGAGGCCGACTACCTCGTGATCGAGCTCGCCCGGCACCTGCTCGGCGAGGACTGGATGGAGCGGTACGTCGCGCAGGCCAACGCCGGCGGCATCGAGCGCGTGCTGGTCTGATTCACCGCGCGAGGCGGCGCGTCAGCGCGTCGGCGAGGAAGTCGTAGACGCGGCGGATGCGCCGGCTCGAGCGCAGCTCGCGGTGCACCGCCAGCCAGGCGTCCAGCTTCGGCACCGGCAGCTCCGGCAGCGCCAGGCGCTCGAGCGCGGGCTCGTCGTCCGCGATCAGCGTTGCCACGAAGCCGACGCCCAGTCCGGCGCGCAGCGCCTGCCAGTACACCAGGTGGTCCGCGGTCCGCAGTGCGACGCGCGCGGCATCGAGTGCGATGCCGGCGACGCGGAAGCCGCGCTCGATCGCATCGTCGTCCGCGTACAGCAGCAGCTCGTGCGTGCCGAGGTCGGCGGGCCGGCGAGGCCTCGGCCGCCTCGACAGGTAGTCGCGGCTGGCATACACGCCGATCGGCATCGTTCCGAGCCGGCGCGCGACGACGTTCGCCTGCCGCGGCCGGACCATGCGCACCGCGATGTCGGCTTCGCGTTCGAGCAGGTTGCTGACCGCATTGGTGGCGACCACCTCGATGCCGATCCCCGGCTCGGCGTGCCGCAGGCGCGCGAGCAGCGTCGGGAGCACCATCGCGGCGATCACCTCGCTGGCCGAGATCCGCACCACCCCCTCGAGCCGTTCGGAGCGTGCCGACGCGGCGATCTCCAGCGCGTGGGCCGCGCGCTGCATCTGCCGCGCATGCTCGACGATCGCCCGCGCCGCGTCGGTCGGCGCGAGTCCGCGGCGCGTGCGCTCGAACAGCGCGACGCCCAGCGCGGCTTCCAGTGCCGCGATCTGACGCCCGACGGTCGGCTGGCTGCTGCCGAGCTGGCGGGCAGCGGCGCTCAGGCTGCCGCCGTCGTGCGTCGCCACGAAGCTGCGCACCAGGTTCCAGTCGAGCAGGCGGTCCAGGGTATTCATCGATGAATATCAGAAATGCGTGTTGCGCCAATTGTGGATCATCCGTGCGGCACGCAGACTGACCGGCATCGACGACGTGCACGGAGCGTGCGACATGAACGACGGAATCGGACGGGTGCTGGTGCTGGGGGCGAACGGGCGACTGGGCCGGGCGGCGGCGCGCGCCTTCGCGGCCGCCGGCTGGTCGGTGGTTGCGCAGGTGCGCCGGGCTCCGGCCGATCCGCTGGCGGGTGGGGTGGAATACCTCGAGTGCGAGATCGCGGACGCGGCGCGGATCGTGGCGCGGGCGCGCGGCGCCGAGGTGGTGGTGAACGGGCTGAATCCGATCTACACCCGATGGGCGCGGGAGGCGATGCCGATGGCCCGGGCAGCGATCGACATCGCGACCGCGCTGGGCGCGCTGCTGATGCTGCCGGGCAACGTCTACAACTTCGGCAGGGCGATGCCGGCCCTGCTCGACGAAGCGGTCCCGTTCGCGCCGACGACATCGAAAGGCCGCATCCGGGTGGCGATCGAGCGGGCGATCGAGGATGCGACGACCCGCGGTCTGCGTGCCGTGGTCGTGCGCGCCGGCGATTTCTATGGCGGCGATGGCCGCGGGTCCTGGCTGGACCTGGCGATCGCGCGCGATCTCGGCCGCGGCATCGTCACCTATCCGGGGCCGCCCGACGTGGTCCACGCCTGGGCCTGGCTGCCCGACCTGGCGCGTGCCTTCGTGCGCGTCGCACAGGCGCGCGACCGGCTCGCGGCGTTCGAGTCGATTCACTTTCCCGGCCATGCGGTGACCGGTGCCGACTGGACGCGCGTGCTGTCGTCGCTGAGCGGTCGCCGGCTGCGCCGTCGCGACCTGCCGTGGACGCTGATGCGATGGCTTTCGCCGGTGATGCCGATGTGGCGTGCGGTGCTCGAGATGCGCTACCTGTGGCAGGTGCCGCATACGCTCGCCGGCGAGCGCCTGCAGGCGCTGGCGCCCGGCTTCGCCGTCACCCGGTTCGAGGCGGCGGTGGCCGAGACGCTGGGCGGCGATCCGGCGCTCGCCGCCGCACTAGAATCGCGTCATCCGAACACCGCGTGACCCGGGAGAACACAGGTGCGATTGCTGGTGCTGTCCGATCTGCATGTCGAGCATGCCACCTTCGACCCGGCGGGCGTCGACGCCGACGTGGTGGTGCTCGCCGGCGACATCCACGCCGGTGACGAGGCGGTGCGGTGGGCGCGCCGCACCTTCCCCCGCCATCCGATCGTGCAGATCGCCGGCAACCACGAGTTCTATGACGGCGAGTACGACGCGGTGCTCGCGCACCTGCGTGCGCAGGCGCGCACTGAAGGCGTGCACTTCCTGGAGAACGACGCGGTGACGATCGACGGTGTGCGCTTTCTCGGCTGCACGCTGTGGACCGATTTCCGCATCTACGAGTTGCCCGGCCGGCCGGTGCAGATCGACCGGGAACAGGCGATGATGAAGAACCTGCGCCTGTTGGCCGACTATCACGCGATCGACGTCGCCGATCCGCGCGGTGCCAACGGCCGCAGGCGTTTCTCGCCCCTCGACGCGGCCCGGCTGCATGATGTGTCGCGTGCGTGGCTCGAGCGGGCGCTGACGCCGCAGGCCGGCGTGGCCGGTCCCACGGTGGTGGTCAGTCACCATCTTCCGTGCTGGCGTTCGGTCTCGCCCGCCTTCGCCCGCGCGATGAGCAATGCGGCGTTCGTCAGCGACCTCGACACGCTCGTCGCGCGCTGCGACCTCTGGATCCACGGGCACACGCACTCGAGCCATCGCTACGCGGTCGACGGCGCGACCGTGGTGTGCAATCCGCGCGGCTATCCGCGCCATCTCAAGCCGGGCACCGCGCCGTCGGCCGCGGGGCCCGCCACCGACGTGACGGAGTTCGAGAACCCGGGGTTCGATCCCGGGCTCGTGGTGGCGGTGCCGGGCCGCGACTGAGCGCATCGCCGGGCGCCACCGCCCCGCC
>Ga0116141_10001467_pt1 | contig 20165 bp, 15 predicted proteins | sample AD_UKC097_MetaG_FD_89744 | JGI IMG/M metagenome (GOLD analysis project Ga0116141, IMG submission 89744) | Active sludge microbial communities of municipal wastewater-treating anaerobic digesters from USA - AD_UKC097_MetaG | ecosystem: Engineered > Bioreactor > Anaerobic > Digestate | place: USA...
GCTCTGACAAGACAGGTACCCTGACTCAGGACGCGATGACGATCAAGAAGATGTACGCCGGCGAGACAGTTTATTCCGTAACAGGCAACGGCTATAAACCTGAAGGAAAGATACTCAAGGGTGATTCCGAAGTATCAACCTTGGATGAAGCTCTCGCTCACCTCCTTCACAGCGGTGTCCTCTGCAACGACACCAAGCTGACAAAAGAAGATAATGAATGGGAGATCATTGGTGATCCTACAGAGGGCGCGATCGTGGTTGTGGCAGAAAAGGCCGGAATCAGCAACACCGGTTTTAAAACCGAGAATCCCAGACTTTACGAAATCCCCTTCTCTTCAGAGACGAAAAAGATGACCACCGTGAATAAGAGCGGTGAAGGACTCATGGTATCATCGAAAGGCGCGCTTGAAATGCTCCTTTCAGATTGCAAGTATATTTACACCGCGTCAGGAATCCGTGAACTGACAAACGGCGATGTGGATGAAATCAACAAACATTACAAGGCTTTCGCTTCAGACGCGCTCAGGGTACTGACCATCTGTGGTAAAAAGATGGAAATGGATATAGATTCCTTCAAAACCATAGCAGAAGAAGCAAATGAGAAAGAACCCGTCAGGGATGATCTGGTGAAGATAATCGAGTCCGACTTGGTGTTCTACGGGCTCGTTGGAATGTTCGATCCTCCACGCGAGGAAGTGAAAGCCGCTATAAAGGTGTGCGACAAAGCCGGAATAAGACCCATAATGATCACAGGTGACCATAAGGACACCGCGGTGGCTGTTGCGAAAGAGTTGGGCATCCTTAAACATGGTGGCGCTCTCTCCGGTCAGGAACTTGATAAGTTGACAGACGATGAATTCATAGAGAGCGTTGAAAACACAGATGTTTACGCGAGGATCTCGCCGGCGCACAAACTTAAGATCGTTGAAGCTCTCATGAAAAAGGGTAATATCGTTGCAATGACCGGTGACGGTGTTAATGATGCCCCTTCGCTTAAAAAAGCCAATATCGGGGTGGCAATGGGTATCACCGGTACCGATGTGAGCAAAGAAGCGGCCGATATGATCCTGACAGACGACAATTTTTCGTCGATTGTTTCAGCAATCGAGGAAGGTCGTTCGATCTTCGAGAACATCAGGAAGTACCTGGTTTACCTTCTCAGCGGAAACCTTGGAACAGTGTTCGGAATCCTGATCACATTCTTCCTGGGTTACTCGCTTCCGATAAATGCAGTTCAAATCCTCTTCATTAACTTCATCATGGACGGGCTTGTAGCCATCGCCCTTGGTGTTGAACCACCTGAGCCGGGAATTATGGACCGCAAACCAAGGAAGACCAAGGAAGGTATTCTTAATGGAATAGCGATGCGTTCTATAGGTGTGCTTAGCGTCTGGATCGCTATCATTACGACCGCGTCGTATGTCTTTGCTCAGGAGTTCGTCGCTCATCCGGCAGGAATGAGCCCCGAGGCTATTGACAAGGAAGCATCCACTGTGTTCTTCATAACTTTACTGGCGGCAAGGTTCTTCAACGGATTCAACTGCCGCTCTCTCACCCGTTCGGTCTTTACAGTGCCGTTCCTGAGCAATAAATCACTCATCTGGAACATCATTGTATCTATCGGTATCACGGCTGTAATATTTTTAGTTGAACCTTTGAGAAATGCTTTCCATCTCGTCCCTGTAACGCAGAGTGAGATAATCACTGCCGCTATTACATCTGCATCCGTGCTGGTTTTTGCGGAAGTTTTGAAGGCGATCTTTAAGAAGAAACTTTCTGAGGAGAACTATCAGTAAAAGGGATCGTTAAAGATCACGCAATAATTTTTCGAGCCGGAGCAGGTTCAATGTTTTGTTCCTGCCCGGCGAGTATATTCCAGCCTCGATATAAAGAGCTCTGCTCCCTTTTTTCAAAATCCTGGCCGTGAACAGGCCCGCCATCGGGTACGGTGATGTTTCCCATTTGCCTCGATAATACCCTGACCTTCCAAGATAATTGAAGCTCGAAACTGTTTTCATTTGCGAACCATCCTGATATCTTATCAGTTTTCCTGTAACGACATCCCGGACAGAATCAATAGCGATCGAGTCGACCCCTTTAATTTCGCTGATCAGCATCCACTCTTCGGTTTTTGTACCTGCTCCCCTTCTGTACAAGGCATTACCGCTTCGAAGGCTGTCGACTTCCTCGAACCCATCAGGTAACTTGAGCTCAATTCCCCACTCTCTCGTTATTGCTGCAGATAGCTCCCTGTCATAGCGTGATCCTGTGCCGTCTCGTGAAATTATCCGGTTGATATTGGTACTCATCATCGTAGCGGAAGCAGAAGAAATTCGATTCACGATAAAGCGCTGTAAGCCTTCATTACTGTTGTAGACTAAAAACCAAACAATCTGTCCGTCGTAAAACAGGCTTTCTCTCTTAATAAACACTGCTTCATCACTGATATCCGCTTTGGACAGTACATCCTTCGAAAACAGCCTGCCAAGTGCTGTATCGGATTTAACTGTCGCAGTGGATACGAGCAGAAATAGATTGGGCGTTTCAGGCATCTTTTCACTATTGAATGGCCCAAACTCAACTGATGAGAAAAAAGGTTCTGTTGTCCCGGGAAGTTGAACTTCGTTCAGCGTTGAATCAAGTCTCTCTATTATTCGCCTGTCAGTGCCGGATAAATCGATAACTGCTATTTGTGTGGGATCATTGGCAACAAATGAATTTTCGCGTTTGCAGCCGGTAATAACGAATATTGTGGAAAGGAGGAGGAAAAAAGAGAAAAGTATCCGCCCCGGGTTAAACGGGAACATTGTTCAAAACCAGTTCAAGGTTTGGAAAAAGTATGATGTATCCGGTCCAGAGCACAACACCGGATGAGAGCGGTATGGCAACATTATCGTCGAGCACACCGTGAGAAACATTTTCGGCTATCGCCGCGACAATTCCGCTGATGATTATCAAAGCTATCTCGATCCCGGAGTCAGTCAGTTTGGGTGTGAAAAAAGCTATGATGACGGTCATAACTACGAAAGCCAATGTGCCTTCCAGACTTTTTTTAAGGAAAGGTGTTTTACCCCATTTCCTCCCGATCAGTGCGGCTGCTGTATCACCGAGTATGAGAAAAACGAGTGAGACTATCGCTATAACTTTGGGAAAAACCGCAATAGTAAGTACTGCAGCTGCAAGTAGCCAAGTTGAACCTGAAAGCTGTTTTTTACCGGGATCAAGTTCGTGTTCTCTGAAAACGGGAAAAATTGTATAAATGATCTTCGCGAAACCCGGACTGAGGAATCTGCCGATATCAACCAGCAAGGAAGCAAGAAGCACCAGACTCAGGATAATGAGTCCGGTGCTTTTAGGAATAAAGTAATAGATGATTGGAATTGACAGACTGCAAATATGGATCAGTTTTCTGTAGAGCTCAAATTTGTAGTCAATTTGGGAGCTCTCAGGCCTGTTCATTTGCCTCTTTGGAAGCATTCTCCCGCGACTTCAACATCTCTTTTACATGATCGGGAAGGTCATCCTTCTTTCCGTTTTTTGGAACGGGAGGCAGTTCTTCACCCCTCATGATCTTATCAATCTCTTCGGCATCGAGTATTTCACGCTCTAGCAGTTCTGCCGAAAGTTTGTGCAGCATCTCGATGTTATCCTCGAGTATTCTGAGGGCTCTTTCCATACAAGAGTTAATGATATGCTTGATCTCTTCATCGATCTCGATGGCAGTCTTCTCACTGTAGTCGCGGTGCTGCTGAATCTCTTTGCCGAGGAATATCTCTTCATGCTTTGTGCCGTAGTTCAGCGGTCCGAGTTTTTCGCTCATACCCCACTCGCATACCATCTTTCGCGCCAGATTTGTGGCCCGTTCAATATCGTTACCTGCACCAGTGGTGTAATGGTCAAAGATGATCTTTTCAGCAGCCCGTCCGCCCAAGGCGTAAGTGATGACCGACTCAAGATAAGACTTCGAATAAGTATGCTTTTCATCTACAGGAAGGTAACTTGTGACACCGAGCGCCCTTCCACGGGGAATAATTGTTACTTTATGAACAGGATCAGCCTCGGGGAGCATTTTCGCTACAAGGACATGACCAATCTCGTGATACGAAGTGGTCTTCTTTTCCTTATCGGAGATTATCATGCTCTTTCTCTCCATACCCATCATCACCTTGTCTTTGGCTTCCTCGAAGTCATCCATATCCACTTTGGATTTGTTCTTCCTTGCAGCCAAGAGTGAAGCTTCATTAACAAGATTCGCGAGTTCAGCGCCTGCGAGTCCCGGTGTTCCCTTAGCAAGAACCGAAAGCTCAACATCTTCTGCGAGAGGAGTGTTGCGGGTATGTACTTTAAGAATTCCTTCCCTTCCTTTCACATCAGGTCTGTCAACTACTATTTGCCTGTCGAAACGGCCCGGACGCAGAAGCGCCGGATCGAGAACATCAGGTCTGTTGGTGGCAGCTATGATAATAACGCCACTGTTCTGTTCAAATCCATCCATTTCAACCAGAAGCTGGTTCAGAGTCTGCTCCCGCTCATCGTGACCACCGCCGAGTCCTGCACCTCTGTGCCTGCCCACGGCATCGATCTCGTCGATGAAGATGATACATGGCGCGTTGCGCTTACCCTGATCGAATAGGTCTCTCACACGGCTTGCGCCCACACCCACGAACATCTCAACGAAGTCGGCACCCGAAATCGAGAAGAATGGCACACCGGCTTCACCGGCTACAGCCCTGGCAAGAAGAGTTTTACCTGTTCCGGGAGGTCCTAACAGGAGAACACCTCTTGGAATCTTACCGCCAAGCTTCTGGAACTTGCTTGGTTCTTTAAGAAACTCGATCACTTCCTGCAGTTCAACCTTTGCTTCGTCCGCACCGGCCACATTCTTAAATGTGACTTTATTGTTCGACTGGTTAATCAGCTTAGCTTTGCTTTTTCCAAAATTAAAAATGCCTCTCTGCCCGCCGGCACCTCCGCCCCCCTGCATTCTTTTCATAAAGAAGAACCAAAGCGCGATTATTAAAACCCACGGTATCATGCTTATGAGCAAAGTTACAAAACTATTCGACTGCTGGTTGAATGTGAGTTGTATCCCTTTGGCATCCCACTTTGCTTTTTCAGTCTCAAAATCGGGTTCGGGTATGTTCACTGCGATCTTGTCAACTTGAATTGATTTACCCGCGATGGTTACATCCCTTTTTTGCCTCAAGGTTCCCTGGAAAACATGCACCTTGGTATCAGTAACATTTACTTCGGCTTTCTCAATAACACTGTCACGCAGTAATCTTTCATACTCAAAATAGGGTATCTCGGCAAAGGAAGCTGTCTCACCTCTGAATAACTGCATCGCAATAACAGCAGCAATGATCACAACACCCCAGCCAAAGACCACCCTCATGATCTTCGACCAGTCGAAATTATCATCCGGCTTGTTGCTACCCATATTCTTGTTCTTCTGATCCATCTTTGTCGTCTGTTCCTTATTTGCTTTCCTCTTCGACCATCGAATAAACCGCCCTTAGATTGCGGTATTTCTGTGTAAGGTCGAGTCCATATCCTATTACAAAATTATTGGGGATCTTAAATCCTACATATTCAACATCAATATTGTATTTCACACTTTTTGGCTTAAGAAGAAGTGAGGCTATCTTCAGAGAAGCAGGGTTGTGCTTTGCCAGGTGTGAAATGATAAATTCGGCCGAAAGGCCCGAATCTATTATATCTTCAACAATTATGATATCTCTTTGGTTCAAGTCGGCATTTATGTCTTTAAGAAGATCCACCTTGCCCGAGGAGACTTTTGCTTCATGGTAACTTGAAAGTTTCAGGAAGTCGACCTCACATTCGCCGCAGAAATTCTTCAGCAGATCAGCTAAAAACATGAAGGCCCCATTAAGTATGCCGATAAAAATCGGAACCTTTCCTTTATAATCTTCTGAAATCTGTGCGCCCAACTCGGAGATCCTCTTCTGGATCACTTCTTCTGTCAGGTAAATTTCAAAGGTTTCGCCGTTAATCGTTATTCTGTCCATGTTCTCTGATCTCTAACTTGTAAATCTTTTTGCTCTTGTCGGTCACTTTATACCGTTCGTCCGGTCTAAGACCGCACACCCATACAAGATTTTCTGAATCAAAGATGACGGGATGTGACCACTTTTCAGATGACTCGAGCTTAATATCATTAAAAAAATCGGATATCTTTCTCTTCCCTTTTCCATTAAGCGGGTAAAACCAATCGCCCGCGGAAGCCACTCTAACTGCCAGAACTCCTTCGATTTTCTCCGCGTCTATTAAAGCGACCTTCTTATCACCGCTTTTCACGAAGTTTTCTGCTTCGGTGCATGAAATTAGATATTTTCCGAAGGCAACAACCTCTCCCGGACTTAATTCAACGGGTCCGTGTCTCACTGCACCGGACAGTAACCCGATAACAATCGCGTCCCGTTCCCTGAATGCGCTTACCCCTGCGCCAAGATCTATTTTTCTGCCAGGTTGCGCAACTATAAGTTTTTTCAAACTATTAAAAATTTGGAACTTTAAATTTAACTGAAAATTCTCAATTAATCTAATTGAGATCTCACGGTACAAACTGTAGTCAGTCAGTTCCCGCGCTTTTGTGGTATCAACAACAATTCTCCCCCCGGGATCAATTGAAGTGCAGCCATGTGCATCAGGCACCGAACCCAAAAGTGATCTCATCATCTCCGAATTGCCGAGAATTGCCTCATTCAACGCGGGATTGACCTCCTTTAATAACGGAATAACCTTGCGACGGATCAGATTCCTCTGGATTTCAGTGTCCCGGTTGCTGCTGTCTTCCACCCATGACAAATCATGTTTTGCCAACCACCCTTCGATCTCCTCCTTCTTGAGCGCGAGCATGGGCCTTATCACAACTCCCCGTCGCACCGGGATGCCCGCGAGAGCATCGGGGCCTTTTCCTTTTACCAGATTCAGAAGCACTGTTTCGGCGTTATCATCCATGTTGTGGCCGGTGGCTATCGAAGTAAAACCTCTGTCGCGCCTTGTATCTTTGAGAACCGCGTAACGCAACTCCCGGGCAGCCATCTCCATTGAGGCTCCGGTTTCAGATCGGTGCGATCTTATATCAACAAACTTCGTTTCGATCTCGATTCCCAGTCTTCCACAAAGCCCGGTGCAGAAATCCATATCGCGATCAGCCTCGGCACCTCTTAAGCCGTGGTGCACATGCACTGCCAAAAGGGTAAAGTTGAATTCAGGGCGTAATTTTTCAAGGAAGTGAAGGAGGAGTACAGAGTCGGATCCCCCGCTTAAAGCGATGATGATCTTGTCATTCTGCCCAAACATTTTTTTTTCTGCACAGAATTGACGGAATTTAAGGTATGTTGTATCAGGCAAAGCCGGATTCTTTAAGTTTGTCGAGTGTCAGTCCCCCACGGTTGGTTCCCTCAACATAGTTCAGGATATATTTGCCAAGCAGATCAAACTCGAGATTAACCCGGTCGCTCGCTTTTAACAGCGAAAGAGTTGTGTTGGCCCAGGTGTGAGGAATCACAGCCACCTTCAGACTGCCTTTTTTCTTCTCCGCTACAGTAAGACTTACTCCATCGATGCAGATCGATCCAACCGGAATTACATATTTATCAAACTCGTTATCAAATGTCACTTCCAGATTCCAACTCCCTGAAAGTTGTGTTATACTTTTAACGGTTCCTGTTGTGTCAACATGACCCGCGACAAAATGCCCCCCAAGCCTGGCACTCGCGCTTAAAGCGCGTTCAAGATTTACTGATTGCCCCCTCTTAAACGATCCGAATGTTGTTTTCTTCAAGGTTTCTTCTACCGAATCAAACCAGACTGTAGTTTCCTCGATCTTTACAACGGTTTGGCAAGCCCCGTTTATGTTAACGCTGTCACCCGGAACCAATCCATCGAGGATCTTTGAGCAGTTGATCCCGATCGAAATCTCCTTGCCCCTGGGCCTGATATCAACAATTGATCCGGTCTCTTCAACTAATCCTGTGAACATGATCAATTTTTTCCTAAAAAAATGGCTGTGTCGCCGTCAAAATTTTTGATGGAGTTAACCCTCAACTCAACGGGTGCGTCGAGGCCGAAATATTTCAATCCGTCGAAAAGATTTCTACCCGGTCCGATGATCTTTGGGGCTATAAAGAGCACCATTTCGTCAAAAAGTCCGCGGTTTATAAGCTCTGTGGTTAACTCAGCGCCTGCTTCCACCATCACTGATGAAATTCCCATCCCGTGAAGCATCTTCAACACCTCTTCGATGTCAGGCCGGCCCTTGCTGTCTTTCTTAACATGCTTAACCTCCACCTGAAACCAATCGAGTTGTGCTTTAACATCCTGCGTTGCTTCTTCCCCCTCAGGAACAACGATCATCGACTTTCTATCCTCATTCCGGAAGAAGAAAAGTTGATCGTTAAAGAAAAGGTGAGAAGCGATCATCACTCTTTGTGGTGATGCCTTCTTGAGATTCCTCACATTAAGCTTGGCATCGTCCGCCGCAACGGTCTTCGAAGTTGATATTACCGCGTCGTTCTTGCCTCTGAGGTGCTGAACAAGTTTTCTCGAACTCTCATTGGTGATCCACTTCGATCTCCCGTCACTCTCGGCGATCTTCCCGTCGAGTGTCTGAGCTGATTTAATAGTAACATAAGGGAAGGGAGTGGTAATATACTTCGTGAATTTTCTGTAGAACCTTTTGTATGAGTCTTTGTTGCTCAATTCAACTTCGATCCCTGCATCGCGAAGTTTCTTAATCCCGCTGCCGGCAACCAGGGGATTGGGATCTTCCATCCCGATCACAACTTTCGATATCTTCTTCGAAATTATTAAATCGGTACATGGCGGGGTTTTGCCGAAATGAGAGCAAGGCTCAAGGCTCACATAGAGCGTTGAGCCTTCCAGGCTCTCACGGCATTTATTTATAGCATCAACCTCAGCATGATCACCACCGAATTTACGGTGGTAACCTGTGGAGATAACTCTCCCTTCTTTTACAATGAGACATCCGACCATCGGATTGGGGCTTACGAACCCGCTCCCACGATGTGCAATCGAAAATGCCCGGGACAGGAACGAACGGTCGGCGGGGTCCATCACTTACCTGATTTCAAGGATCTCAAACTGAATAAGGCCGGCAGGAGCTTTTACCTCCGCAATTTCACCGACTTTCCGACCGAGCAGACCTTGACCAACAGGCGAAGAAACAGAAATTTTTCCCTGTTCCAGATTGGATTCCTCATTTGAAACGATCTGATACTCTATCGCTTTTTGTGTTTTGAGATTTTTAATCTTAACCTTCGCGAGGATGTGAACCTTGTCTTTCGGCATTGTCGAGGGGTCGATCACTTTCGCCTTGGCGAGTACCGATTCCATTTTATGGATCCTCAACTCGAAGAGCCCCTGCTCTTCTTTAGCTGCATCATACTCGGCGTTCTCTGAAAGATCACCATGTGCTCTGGCTTCAGCTATTTTTCCGGCAATTTCTTTCCTGCCGGTCGATTTCATCTCCGCAAGCTCTTTCTCGAGCTCTATTAGCCTTTCCTGTGATAGATAAACAAAATCTTGCATATCGCTCCCGGTTTGAATAAATAAAAAAAAAGTGCCACTCCCGCAGATATTTTTGCGGGTGTGGCACTACAAATTTAGTTAAAATTTAGCTGAAATTCAAGCCTTATAAATGTATATCAGAAAGGGTACTCTTCCTGGCTCCTTAGCCTCTTCTCCAGATTGTGCTTCCTCAGCAATTCCTTTACCTCTTCACTCCCCATTCTGAAGTAAGGCTGAGGCGAACGGGCGAGCCCCTCTACCAGAAATGCTGTGGCCACCGAGGCCTGCGAAATATAATCTTTGTCAACCTTGTCGAAAGTATCAGCAAAATCGTGATAATGTGCGGTCATCTCTTTTGCAAGCCCGCCCCGTGGTGTAATTACCGGAATACCCGCGAACATGAAATACATGTGGTCGCTGTTAGTCCATGCGACACTCATGTAACTCGAAAGGTCAAAACTACCGGAGTGTGCTACAACATCACTTATGGCCTGCCTGAGTGTATCGAAGCCCATAACATTAAAACCGTTCACTTTGCCGGGCATATCAAGATTTATCATCGCAAAGATCGAATCATTTTTGTGAGCCTCCGCGTATTTCTTAGAGCCCCACAGGCCGGTTTCCTCGCCATTGAACCAGACAAACTCAATCGTTCTTTCAGGTTTTATTCCGAGTTTTGTTAGAAGAAGTGCTGCCTCATACATAACGGCACTCCCCTGTCCGTTATCAACCGCGCCGTCTCCGAGATCCCAACTGTCGAAGTGTCCGCCGATAACAATTTTCTCTTTTCTTTTCCCCTCGATCCTGGTGATCAAATTCGGAGATTGCATTGTCTCCACCCGCGATGTGGAGACGATATCAAAAGTAACTTTAATTCCAGCCTTAAGAAGTCGTTTTAGTTTCGTCCCCTCTTCAAACGAAAGAGTGAATGCGGGAATTTTCAAAGGATCCCCCTTGAAGTTACCGGCACCGGTTAAAACTTTTCCTCCATTGCTTTCATTTATGAAAAGACACGCCACAGCTCCTTTGGAGGTGGCAGCCCTGATCACCTGGCTTCGCAGGCGTTCCTGTTTCCCCGCGGGGGTTTCCTGAGAGATTACAACCACTTTCCCTTTTACATCGAGAGAGTCGAAGTCTTCATCATATCCCGAATTTACGAACACAGCTTCACTGCCGGTAACTTCCGCAGGCGAAGTCCAGGCCAGGGCGTAAGCGCGTAATTTCTTCTCATACGGGAGTTTCATCACCACTTCATCATTCCCACGAAACCAGACAGGTGAAGTAAAGTATTCGCGGTAAGGCTTCAGTCCGTTCTCTTCGAGCCTTCGCGAGAGTATCTCAAGTGCTTTCTCCATTCCCGGTGAACCCATCATCCGACCGCCGGCCTGATCGCAGACTTCGCGGAGCATGTAATACCCTTCATTCGTTGTAAAGGCCAGGCCTGTAAGCCGCTCTATCAGACTCTGTGAAAAAGTTGAACCAACCAGAATGAAGAACAACATGAGGATATTCTTTTTCATATCAAAACTCTATGTAAACGAATGGAAGGGTGGAGGTGCCGAGCACCTGATACACAAAAATAATTACAACTACGAATGAAAGAGCTTTAACACTCCAGTGCGTTGCCGCGAACCTGACATAAAGCGCCTTGTAAACGCGCTCAGGCACAACAGCCATGATGAGGCCTGCCACCATGACCAAAAATGGTATGGTATAATACTCCAGCCATCTTTCAGCGTGCGCAAATTTGAAGCCGGAAAAAAGTTTAGTAAGAAAAATACTCGCGCTCTCGAGCGATGGTGACTTGAAAACGATGAATGAGAGGGCGACAATATGAAATGTAACAACAATCTCGAAAAACCTGAACGCTCTCTCATTTACACGGGTTACGATCTTTTTCCTTGTATTCCTGAACATCGTGTCGAAAACGATGCAGACACCATGGATCAATCCCCACACTATAAAAGTAAGGTTTGCTCCATGCCAGACTCCAGAGATCAGAAAAGTAATAATGATCGCGACATGTACCCCAAAAATCCCTAATCGCCTCAATGAAAAACTGAGTGGATTAAAAATATTCTCGCTAAGAAAAGTGTAGAGTGTAATGTGCCACCGCCTCCAGAATTCACTAACCGAATTAGCGAGAAACGGCTTCCTGAAATTCTCCTCCACTTCGAATCCGAATAAATATGCCATCCCTCTTACTATATCGGTATATCCAGAAAAATCGAAATATATCTGGAGGAAGGCGCCATATCCGGCCATCAGACACTCAAACGAAGTGAAAAGATCGGGATTCTCAAAAACCCGGTCAACAAAATTCAGAGCGATGAAATCCGCGATCAGCACTTTTTTAAGGGTGCCGGTTATTAGCAGGTAAAATCCCTTACTCACATTCTCCCGTGTTATATTAGTTGGGGCATTGAACTGAGGGAGAAGATTGGCAGCCTTGCTTATAGGGCCCGCTACAATAGTGGGGAAAAATGAAACATAGAGAAGATAGGTAAGAAGGTTCTCTTCGGCTTTTTCAATCTCCTCCCTGTAAAGAGCGAGGGTGTATCCAAGCGATTTAAATATGTAGTAAGATATCCCCACAGGGGTGAGGATCTCCCTTGCGAAATAGGAGAAAAACTGGGATGATTGTAAACCGAACTGATTGACGATGAAGAAAGTGTACTTGAAATAGATCAGTATTCCAACATTTGTAACTACCGAGATGGCAAGGAAAAACCTCTTCCTGAGGAGCGATTTCTCCCGGGCTATTAACTTGCCCATCAAGTAATCGATTATGCCAACTGCCAGCAGTATTCCAAGATACTCACCCGAAATCTTGTAGTAAAAGTAAACACTGAAGATTAACAGAAGCCCGTTTCTCGCCTTAATATTCGATGATAGGGCCGTATATAGCACATATACTACAGAAAAAAGAAAGAAAAAAAGTACGGAATTAAATAAAAGGGGGTTTCCCGGATTATATTTTAAGAGCTCGAGTATTTCCAATTACAGTTCTCAGTTTTTCTTGACCGTCTTCTGGGTATTCTTTTTGGTTACAGGTTTAGTGTTCTGCTTTGTTGCTGTCTTTTTTTGTGTCGTGCCGGTCTTTGGCTTCACGGTGGTTTTATTGGTCTTACCGGTATTCGTTGATTTAACAGTGCTCTTATTCGTATTGCCGGTTTTGGCTTTCACCGTTGTTTTTGGCTGCGCTTTGTTGGTACTGTACTTGTTACCGTACTTTGTCTTTGTTTTGGTAGTCGCGGTGGTGCCGTAACCCTTCGACGGGATCTTTATTTTCTGTCCGGGTCTGATGTTATCACCCTTGATACCATTCGCGGCCTTTAGTTGGTTAACCGGTATCCCGGTTCTTTTCGAAATGGCATACCAGGTATCACCACCTCTAACGCTGTAATTCGTTACCTGCGGTGTAGTATTCCGTTTCACACCCCTGTAATTGTTCGCGTAGTTCTGTCCATAATATGCATTCCGGCGTGAATAGCTTGTGGCAGCATTCCCCTGGTAACCATAGTTGGTTGCCCGGGGCGCGGTAGCCACCGGTTGGCTCTTCCCTTTCTTTACATAGACCTTCAGTTCTTGATTAACCGCCAGAGCACCATAAAAATTGTTCCAGTCCCTGATCTCGCTTATCTCAACATTATACAGCTTGGCGATAGACCTTATCGATTCACCTCCGAGTACTTTATGTAACTTGTATGCGCCTTTTTCATCCTTCAGAGTTGAAGTATTGCTGCCACCGGCAATCACAGTAGTGTTGGCGGCAGAAAGGCTCTGTGACTCATTGTTATCTACATAGATGGCAAGGTTCTCGGGGATCGTACCTTCAAGATTTTTGTTATTCACCATGAGATTTTTTTCACCCGATACAAACCTCTCCTGAGAGTTCTTCAAGGCATTCAGGAATAGTTCCCCCTTCAGGTTATACCCTTTAGAGGTCAGGTGGATCTGATCAACATTCGCGAGAAAACTGGCGCGCCAGTTTAGCATCGAGTTACGCCCGCCGCTAACATTGTAGATGTCGTAGAAAAGGCAGCCATTCTCAAATGCGGTCTGCTGAACAAGTTGCGCGAAATCCTTACAGGCCTGAACATTGTTCCTTTTATTGAACGCGTCCTGCACATTCACCAGCATTATCACAGTTTCGGGGGATGCTTCCTTCACTTTCCGGATAATGGATGCCATGTCGCTCTTAATTCCGGCGGCATTAAAACCCCCGCCAAAGAAATCGTTGATCCCAAGGTCGAGAACAAAAAGATCGGGATTGAAAGCCTTGATCTCTTCAGAGAATCGCTTCTGCCTCAAAATGCTGGAGATCACTGCGCCGTTAACACCGGTGCTTGCATAAAGCACGCCATTTTCTGAATCACTTTCAAGGAGAATTCCATAAAACTCGAACGAATTTTGTGCCGGATCACTCTTCCTGAGCGATACTTCGATACTCTCACAATCGGAATCGACCACTGTCTCCACCCACGAAACTGAACTGGTTGAAGGGCTCAGCACGACCGGTTGGTCGATCCCCTTAACCTTGAGTTCTAAATCGTAAGATGTGGGATTATTTGCGACAAATATTTTAATTTTATTACGGTTAAACTTTTGGATGGTCTTCGAGAAAACCAGTTTGAAATTGGCGTTTGAGTCGCTGGTTCTTATCGCGTATCCGGTGAGACCGATGTCAAATGCCGGATTGGCTTCAGTATTCTTGGTGAACGACCAGTTTCCTTTTGAATAAGTAAAATAGTCGTACGCTGAATGGGTTTTGGCAGCTGAGTAAGGGAATACAAGTCCTCTTCCTCCGGCACCATAAAGCTTTTGTAGCTCCTCCCTGATGTAACCAGTGTAGATATCAGCTTGAAGGTGCGAGTCTCCAATATGGAGAACCCTGAACTTCTTGGAGGACGCGGAGGCCAGTTTGGTGAAGAATTTTTTGGCCGTTTCTTCGTCATTCCACTCTATGAAATTTTGGCTCGTCCGCAGGAAGGGGTAGGTACCAAATTTAGTGTAACCTTCCGGTTTCGGCTCGTTTATCCCCGACATTTCATCGGGTATAGTATCAGCGAGAGCGGTTTGACTCGTCACCCCGATCGAATCCGGAGGCAGCGATATTGTTTCTCTTTTACCGGGATCAGGAGTGCTAGAAGAGGCAAAAGTACCGACAATGCCTAACAGAACCATCAAGAAAAGCGAAAGGCTTTTCTTCATGCCTCTGTATGTATCGTGTAACTTTTTCATCATGAATGTATCCGTTCTTTGTTCAGGATCGTTTATTTTTTCTCTCATTAAAATTCTTGTACGAGTCCATCAACCCTTTAAACATCTCCCCTGCTATAATCTTTTGCCCCCTGTTGATGAAATGTCCATCCCTTGCCGCGAATCCCTTCTGTGCCCAGGTCATTATTGAGTTCTCCCCACCCATTAGCTCGTAGGTGTTCCAGAACGCGCATCCGTTCTCTATTGCTGCCTGCTTAATTATTTCAACCACTTTCCCAATATAAGGATGTGACACATTACTACCGCGTCTGATCACTCCCATATCACCCGGCCCTATCACCAGTATTGAAGCTCCATTTACTCTTTTACGCATTCCCGAGAAAAGCTCGATGTAGTACTTCCTCACCCGCTCAAGGTCTTTTTCCTTTTTCACGGTGGGCATTACATTCATTCCATACTGCAGTATTATCAGTTTTACATTTAGTTTATCGTACTGTTGCTCAAGAAATTTCCGGTCGATCTTAAGCAATCCATCACCTGAGTGCCCCCTTATGGCGAAATTATCAACCTGAACCCCCTTTTCTCCATCGATGAAGAAACCATAAATCTCAGGATTAACACCTGTCCGAAAATCAAATCTGAGAGTGTTGCCTGATCCGGCGAATTGCACCTTTTGCAACCCGAAAGGCTTACTCTCCGTGAGTTGTAAGGTAGTGATCTCAGTACCGCTTTTTTGGTCACTAATTCTCACCTCACTATCATCACCTGTGTTTCCGTAGAAAATTTTTATATTACTGAATCTCACTTTCGAAGAGAGATTCAATGAAACAGAACCGCGCAACATCGCTGCCCTGGTCTCACTCGCAGGCACATACGCCCGCCGGTAAAAATTGTAGCTGTCCGCTAAATAAATTGAACGAACCCCTCCTGTAACCGTGGAATCGGGTGGAGTCTCTATTGCCGGATCCTGTCCTGGATCCTGATCCACTTCCTTCCCTTCATTCCCTTTTTTCTCTTCTTCCTTATTCTTCGACTTTCCGTTGCCGTACCGGAACACAAGGCCGGAGAGGCTATACTTCCCCGACTTGTATGCATTATTAAAAACATTGAACCGCTCCCAATTTTCGGAGGTGCTACGGTAGTAGTTTACATTATCTGTAATATCGTCAACCGGTACATATCCGATGCCTTGACCGCCGAATTTCTCCTGAAAAAGTTCGCGGATATGGGTTGTGATCCTGTCACCCTCGATCTGGGAATCACCATAATGAGCGATTCTCACAGTGGTTCTCGAACTTTCTTCTGCAAGGGCTTCAAAAAAACTGTCGAGTGCCCTCCCCTCTCTATATTCAGGATTGATCAGGTAACCAATTGTATCTTCTTTGGCGGCCTCCTCGGGTTGAGGCTCGTCAGAATCATCATATTTACTAAGAAAATTCTCAGCGTTTTCGTTATTTTGTTGTGCGGATTTAAATAAACTCTCTTTCACATCGGGAAAACTGATCACAATTTCTTCACTGTCAAACGGTGAGACGATCGTAATTTCCGGGCCAAGCAACGCGAAACAGAGTAATATCCCGTTCACGATCAGGATGCTGAGAAGTATCTGAAGAGAGTATTTATTCATTTAAGTCCATAAATTCAAACCTTAAATTTAACTAATATCCTCCTTTTGTGTTGTACTATTAAATATCCCTGAGAGTTTGACATGTTTTCCAAACCAATTCAGTTTCTATCTCTTCTAGTAGTTCTCACTACCATTTATTATCCTCAGTTAAGGCCTGAATCTTTCACAAAATACGATTCTGTCGAAAACTTCATCAGGGATTCCTCTTTCCTTATAGAAAAACTCCGCGGTGTAGCGCGTAACGGGGAAAATAATTTCCCACTTAAGTTCTTCCTCCTCGGCGATTCCTATTTTGCCTCAGGAGAATTGGCCGGGTATTTCGAGAAGCAAATATCGGATACCCTGGGCAAAGCCGGTGAAATACTCCTCTCTTCAAACAAAAAATTCCCTGACTCCATCAACCGCGAAAAATTTCTGGTAACCTCCCGTTCGGGGCATATCAAAGGATTTCATCTGCTTACCGGGACCGGGCCGGATCAGATAAAAATCACAGCGGCAGAAGGCATCAACTCAACTTTCACAATTGATTCATCCAACACTAGCGGAATATTCGTTTCATTCAGCAAACCTTTAAAGAGTTTTTACCTCTCTCCGGTACAAAATGTTCCCAATATTGCCGTATCCGGTATCGTACTGAGGTATTCAACCCAGGGGGTTATTTCATCATACTTAGGGGTTGAATCAGCTTCCCTTAGAACTTACAATAATCAACTCCCCGGGGTATTCAGACTCCTTCAGTTAATACAACCGGATGTTCTGATAATAAATCTCGGGATTAATGATTGTGCGGGACCGAATTTCACCAGTAACTATGCTGATGTCGAACTTAAGTACCTTTTGAAGAAACTGAGGGCTGTTGTTCCAGGCGCAGCACTTCTCTTCATTTCACCTCCGGCATTCTGTGTCAAAAAGAATGGCCGGCTGACACCCTCGCCCAGTGTGGATATTTTCAGAGAGCGACTGAATATTCTGGCCGCGAAAGAGGGATTCGCATGGTGGGATATGAAAGCTGTGATGGGTGGTGATAGCTCGATGGCTCAGTGGGTAAAAGCGGGCCTCGCGATAAGTGACCATATACACCTCACTACCCATGGAATGTCACTCATCGCCAGACTGCTTTCCGGAGCAATCGTCGATCTATATAGAAAAGAAGATTGAATTTACAGTGATTCGATCTTGTTGATCGATTTCGTTTTCAGACTCTCGAGTGTCTCGTTGTTCAGCATGTGGAATGCAGTGTTTCTGATCTTTCCCCACTCCTCATGCATAGGACAGGGTGTAGCAACCGAACAGCCGGGAAAGCCGAGTACACAGGAATTGAAGACCTCCGGACCATCTAAAACAATGACGATATCAATTAATTTTATATCAGAGGCTTTCTTCCCGAGAGAAAATCCCCCGTTCTTCCCCTTTTTCGATGCTACTATCCCTGAATCGGTTAGTATTTGCATCACCTTGGAGACAAATTCCTTCGGAACTTTAAGTTTTTCTGCAACCTGACTGGCATTTACCCTCTCACCCACCGAAAGTGTGGAAAGAAAAAGTACCGCCTGTAGTCCCAGTTCACATTTTTTCGAGAAAATTACTGTCATATACTTCTGAATTATTGGAGTAGTAAATCGGATAAAAAAGACCGTTTAAAATAACAACTTGCTAACTATAAATCAAATATTAATAATTAGCTAACTTTAATTAATTTTCAATTCATTTTTCATTTTTTCTTTTAAGGAAGAACCATGGATCTCAAGCACCCGCTTTTTAGCGTTCCTCATATCGATACTGTTCAGGATATGGTACTAAACAGTGCCCGGGAATTTGCCGGTAAACCGGCAATGGAGGATCTCACAGACACACCAATAAACAGGGTAAGTTTCGAGGAACTCCTCGATAATATTCTCCGGTTCGGAACCGCTTTAAGAGAATTAGGCATAAAAGAAAGAACTCATATCGCGGTGATCGGTGAAAACAGGGTACAATGGGCCATCACCTACCTGACCGCTATGGCCTTCGATTATGTAATAGTTCCTATCGACAAGAACCTTACGGCCAACGAGATTCTTAATATAATATATGAGAGTGGCTCCGAAGTGATAGTTTTCTCTAAGACATTCAATAATCTGATGGATGAGGAAGCAGTCGCGATAAAGAAACTCAAATATAAGATCAGTATGGATATGCTCGAAGAGGAAGACGGTTTTATCTCGATGCCAAAACGGATCAAGAATACAAAGCCCCTTACATTGGCCGAATTGCCAAAGATCAACCCTGATGAGATCGCTGAAATAATTTTTACTTCCGGTTCTCTTGGAAGGGCAAAAGGTGTAATGTTAAGCCAGCGAAACATAGCCACGAATCTTGTCAGCATGACGAGTATGATCGAAATAACGAAGGCGGATAAATTTCTTTCAGTTCTTCCAATGCACCACACATATGAGTGTACCTGCGGAATGCTCTGCCCCCTCTACCGTGGAGCTTCGGTACATTTCGCAAGATCATTGAAAACCATTGTGGATGATATCCAATCCGTGAAAGCCACTATCCTGTTGGGTGTCCCGTTACTATTCGATAAGATGTTTAAACGAATATCGAAAACAATCAAGGACGATAAGGTTAAGTCGAAGATTGTCCCTCCCCTCGTGAAAGCGACTGGATTCCTGCAGAAATTCGGTATGAAAGATGTAAAGAAGAAGGTCTTTAAGGAGATGCACGAGAAGTTCGGTGGCCAGGTGCGTATCTTTATCGCGGGAGGCGCCGCTCCGGACCCCGAAGTGGCAAAAGGACTTCGTGATTTCGGCTTCACTTTCATTCAGGGTTATGGCTTGACTGAAACTGCACCGATCGTAGCTCTAAACCGTTTAATGGCGTTCAAGGATGACGCCGCCGGCCTGCCACTTCCCGGAATTGAATTAAAAATATCCGAACCCGATCCGGATGGCGTGGGTGAAGTGCTGGTGAAAGGAAAAAATGTCATGCTCGGTTACTACAAAAACGAGGAGCTGACGAAGCAGGTTTTCCAGGACGGATATTTTAAAACGGGTGACCTTGGTTATATCGACAGTGACGGCTTCCTCCATATCCGTGGCCGGCAGAAAAATGTGATCATCGCCAGCAACGGAAAGAATGTCTTCCCTGAAGAGATCGAAGATATACTCAACAGGCATCCCCTCGTTCTCGAGTCATTCGTGTTTGGGGAGGAGGATTCGAAACATCTTGAAATAATTGCTGCTCAGATCGTGCTGAACGCCGAAACCCTTATTGAATATTCAGACAAAAACAATCTGAAAATAGAAAAAGAGATGATGCACAAGCTGGTTGCTGAAATAGTTAAAGATGCAAATAAGCACCTCGCATCCTACAAACAGATCAAGAAATTCTATGTCCGTGAAAAAGAGTTCGAGAAAACCACTACCCAGAAGATCAAGAGATACCTTGTTAAGAGTGATCACTGATGAGTTATGAGTGATGAGTTATGAGTGATGATCCGCCGCGGCGGAATGAGTGATGAGTGATTTTAAAAGGCTGTTCAGATTTGGGCAGCCTTTTTGCTTTATGAAGGCAAAAAAAAGCCCGCGAATCTCTTCCCGGGCTTAATTTTCAATCGATAATGTAGTTCCCAAGTTCTGTTCCGCACGAATCCCTTCGGGAAAGTTCTCAGGTTCTCGAGTTCTCAAGTTCTCAAGTTCTCAAGTTCTCGAGTTCTCAAGTTCTCAAACGCCGATCTTGGTTTCTCTCATTGAATGAACTTTGTTTTTCACCGGGA
>Ga0116141_10001470_pt1 | contig 20139 bp, 17 predicted proteins | sample AD_UKC097_MetaG_FD_89744 | JGI IMG/M metagenome (GOLD analysis project Ga0116141, IMG submission 89744) | Active sludge microbial communities of municipal wastewater-treating anaerobic digesters from USA - AD_UKC097_MetaG | ecosystem: Engineered > Bioreactor > Anaerobic > Digestate | place: USA...
GTGCTCGGCATGGAGCTCGTGGCGCTGTACTGGATGCACGGCGTCAAGGGCGCATGGCACGGCTTCCTGCGCCTGAACGACCGCTCGTCGATCGCGTTCGTGCAGACGCCGCAGATGGCGTCGATCGCACCGCAGTTCGGCGTCAGCCACGCGGGCAACGCCGGCGCCCCGTCGGCCCCCGGCACCATGCAGCACCTGGCGCTGAACGTCGACGACGACGCGCAGCTGATCGCGATGCGCGACCGCATCCGGTCGCGCGGCGTGAACGTGATCGGCCCGATCGACCACGGCTTCTGCAAGTCCATCTACTTCGCCGGCCCCGAACACCTGACGCTGGAGATCTCGACCTCGCGCGCGGCGATCGACCCCGACGCGTGGATCGACCCCGAGGTGGTGGCCCTGGCCGGCATCTCCGCCGAGGAGCTGGCCCGCTTCCGGGCGCCGGCGCCGACCACCGGGCAGGGCGGCACCGTGCCGCAGCCGCCGATCGACCCCGCGCAGCCGCACATGCGCTACCCGGACGCCGCCTACCGCAAGCTGATCGAGATGCCCGACGACGTGATGACGGCCACGCGCAGCGAGACGACCCCGCCGGTGCAGCGCTGATCCGCAGGCACCGTCCGAACTTCCGTGCAGCGCTGATCCGCAGGCGCTGCCCGAACCGAACCGACAAGGAGTGATTCGAGATGACGAGCACCTATCGATGCTGGCGCCTGTTCGACGAAGGCGGCACCGTCACCGGCCGCCTGGTGCGGCAGCCGGTCGACGAGGCCGAGCGCGCCGGCGGCGTGCTGATCCAGGGCCTGTACGCCGGCGTCAACTACAAGGACGCGCTGACCGGCCTGAACCGGGCGAAGATCATGCGGCGCTTCCCCTGCACCGCCGGCATCGAGCACATCGGCCGGGTGCTGCGCTCCGACGATCCGCGCTTCGTGCCCGGTGACGCGGTGGTGGTGCACGGCTTCGGCATCGGCGCCGACCGGGACGGCGGCTACACCGAGCTGATGCCGGTGCCCGCCGACATGGTGCTGAAGCTGCCCGCCGGGCTCGACCCGTTCACCGCGGCGATCGTCGGCGTGGCCGGCTACACCGCGGCGCTGGCGATCGACGCGATGGAGCACAACGGCATGACGCCGCAGGGCGGCCCGGTGGCCGTGAACGGCGCGACCGGCGGCGTGGCCAGCCTGGCGATCGACATGCTCGCCGGGCGCGGCTACGAGGTCCATGCGATCACGCGGCAGGCCGACGACGGCTGGCTGCGCACGCTGGGCGCGGCGCAGGTGGTCGCGCCCGAGGCGATCGGCAAGCGCCCGCTCGAGACGGCGCGCTGGGCAGGGGCGCTCGACTCGCTGGGCGGCACCGCACTCGACGCGCTGGTGCGCACCATGCAGCAGGACGGCGTGATCGCGGCGTTCGGCAACGCGATGGGCAACGACCTCTCGACGTCGGTGCTGCCGTTCATCCTGCGCGGCGTGCGGCTGCTGGGCATCAACGCCAACAGCCCGATGCCGCTGCGCACGCGCGTGTGGGGCCGCATCGCCGGCGACCTGAATCCGCGGCACGCGGCGTCGATCGCCACGACCATCGGGCTTGCGGACCTGCCGCGTGCGTTCGACACCCTGATCGAGGGCCGCGGGCGCGGCCGCTTCGTCGTCGACCTGCAGCGCTGACCGCGCGCGACCGCACCCCGAAGGAGGGCATCGATGTCATCGCAGACCCATCGCTACATGGGCGCCGAGGTCCCGCTGACGACCTTGCCCAACGGCGCGCGCACGAACGCCGACGCCCTCGAGCGGCTGGCGCGGACCAGCTATCTCGCGCCGATCGCGGACCGCGTCGCGCCGGGCGTGACCGTCTTCGGCGGTGACGGCTTCCTGAACCTCACCCTGATCGAAGGCGACGACGGTCTGATCGTGTACGACACCGGCGAGACACTCGAGGACGGCGAGCGCTTCCTGCGCCAGATCCGCACGGTCTCGGACAAGCCGATCGTCGCCGTGCTGTATTCGCACTCGCACTACATCAACGGCACGACCGCACTCGTCGGCGACGGCGCCGGCGTGAAGATCATCGGGCACCCGCAGGTGAACGCGAACGTCGCCGCCGGGGCCGCCGGCACGGTGTTCCCCGAGACGATGCCGCTGCAGGTGTCGCGCACGCTGCAGCAGTTCAATCATTTCGTGCCGGCGCAGGGCGAGACGGCCGCGGTCGGCGCTGCGGTGCGCTTCGGCCGCGCGGGCGTGCTGCCGGTGGACACGCCGGTGCAGGACGGCGAATGCATGACGATCGCCGGCGTGCGCATGCAGTTCTTCGTGCGCCACGGCTCCGACACCGACGACTGCCTGACCGTGCACCTGCCGGACCGGGGCGTGGTGCTCAACAACCTGCTCTGGCCGTTCATGCCGAACATCTACACGCTGCGCGGATCGAAGTTCCGCGACCCGCGCGAGTGGCGTGACGGACTGCGGGTGATCCGCGACCTCGCCCCGGAGGTGCTGGTCACGACCCATGCACGGGCGCTGCGCGGGCGCACGGCGGTGCGCGAGACGCTCGATGCGGTGATCGACGCCCTGAACCTGATCCTCGACCAGACGCTGCGCGGCATCCTGCGCGGGCTGGGGCCCGACGACCTGCGGGCGTTCGTGCGCCTGCCGCCGCACCTGGCCGACTGCCCGAACCTCGCCGAGATCTACGGCGAGATCAGCCACTACGGCCCCTACCTGTACCACCACGCGCTCGGCTGGTTCGACGGCGACGCCGCGAGCATCAACCCGCTGCCGCCGCTGGAGCAGGCGCGACGGCTGGTCGACGCGATGGGGGGCGCGCGGGCGGTGCTGCAGCGCGCACGCGCGGCGTTCGCCGATCGCGAGTTCGCGTGGGCGCTGCAGCTGGTCTCCTACCTCCACCGGCTGGACCCGTCGGACCACGACGCGCGCAGGCTGAAGGCCGACGTGATGGAGCAGATGGGGATTGTCACCCCGGCCTACACGATCCGCAGCTGGTACGTGTCGCAGGCGCGCGCGCTGCGCGGCGAGATCCGGATCCCGCGCCTGCAGTTTCCGGGACCGGCGGTGCTCGCGCAGACGCCGCCGGCAATGTCGATCGAACAGTACCGCGTGCGCGTCGATCCGCTGCGCGCGGCGGACATCGACACGGTGCTGGCGCTGTCGATCGCCGATCGCGGCGTGCGTCACGCGCTGCACCAGCGGCGCGGCGTCGTCGCGTTCGTCGCCGATCCCGATCGCCACCCGGTGGCGCCCGCCGTCGAGGTCGAGACCGGCTACGACAACTGGCTGCGGTTCTGGTCGTGCAAACGCACGCTGGACGCGTTCCTGACCGAGGCGCGGGTCACGCGCGGCACGCCCGACGCGGCGCGCGCGTTCTTCGCGGTCTTCGACTGGTACGCACCGGAGGAGAACACGATCGTGCCGGACTGACGCACGCGGCGGCCGCGCCTGGACACCCGCCGCAGGGCACTGGTATGCTTGACCAGACTTAGCCAGGGAATGCTGCGATGCCCACCGTCAACATGCTGGAAGCCAAGACCTCGCTCTCGCGTCTGGTGGACGCCGTGGAGCGCGGCGAGGCGCGCGAGATCATCATTGCGCGTAACGGCAAGCCTGCGGCCCGGCTGGTCGCGATCGAGGCGACGGACCCCGGACTGCGGATCGGTGCAGCACGCGGGCGGTTCGAGGTGCCTGCCGACATCGACCGGCACAACGACGAAGTGGCCCGGCTGTTCCTCGGCGCCTGAGCCCGAATGCAGCTGCTTCTGGACACGCACGTCCTGCTCTGGGCCCTGGCCGACGCGCCGACGCTGCCCGTAAATGCACGCACGCTCCTGCTGGATGCACGGAACACGGTCTGGGTCAGTGCGGTCTCGATCTGGGAGATCGCGATCAAGCATGCGCTCGGGCGCGGCGACATGCCGATCTCCGGCGAGGACGCGCTGGGCTACTGCCGGCTTGCCGGGTATCGATGGCTCGACGTGCGGCCTGAACACGCGGCCGCCGTCGAGTCGCTCCCCGCGCTTCACGGCGACCCGTTCGATCGCCTGCTCGTTGCGCAGGCCCGCTTCGAACCGATGCGCCTGGTGACCCACGACCGGACAGTGGCCAGCTACGACACGTCGATCGTGCTGGTCTGACCTGCGTCACGAGCATCGTCCACAGGCCGCGCCGCACGCGGCGCCGGGCTGCGGTATGGTGGCGGGCGCTCCGCAACTTCAACCCCGAGGCCACCCCATGGACCCTGCCAGCCCGCCCCACAGCCGGACCCACAGCCGGCCACCCGGCCTGCCCATCGGCCGGCAGCGCAGCCTGCCGTCCACCCGCCGCGCCCGCGTCGTGCGGCGGCCCTTCGCCGCCATGCTGACCCTCTGGCTCGTGGCGGCCGCCTCGGTCGCGCCCGTCCTCGCACAGGCCCAGGACAAGGTCGTCTTCGCCACCAACTGGAAGGCACAGGCCGCGCACGGCGGGTTCTACCAGGCGGTCGCCGACGGCACCTACAAGGCCGCGGGGCTGGACGTGACGATCCAGCAGGGCGGCCCGCAGGTGAACAACCGGCCGCTGCTGCCGGCCGGCAAGATCGACTTCCTGATGACCGGCAACCTGCTGCATACCTTCGACAACGTGAAGAACGGCCTGCCGGTGACGGTGGTGGCGGCGATGTTCCAGAAGGACCCTCAGGCGCTGCTCGCGCATCCCGGGCAGGGGCACGAGCGCTTCGAGGCGCTGAAGAACGCGCCGGTGGTGATGGTCGCCAAGGACGGCCAGTTCACCTGGTGGCAGTGGCTGAAGGTGCAGCACGGCTTCCGCGATGCGCAGCTCAAGCCCTACAACTACAACCTGGGCCCGTTCCTGGCCAACCCGAAGGCGGTGCAGCAGGGCTACTCGGTGGCCGAGCCGATCTACGTCGAGAACCAGGCGAAGTTCAAGCCGGTGGTGCACCTGCTGGCCGACCACGGCTTCTCCACCTACTCGACCGTGATCGAGGCGCGCACCGACACCGTGAAGAACCGGCCCGACCTGGTGCAGCGCTTCGTCGACGCGTCGATCCTCGGCTGGGTGAACTACCTGTACGGCGACCGCAAGGCGGCGAACGCGCTGATGCGCAAGGACAATCCGGAGATGACCGAGGACGAGCTCGAGCGCTCGGTGGCGCTGCTGCGCGCGCAGGGCATCGTCGATTCGGGCGAGGCGCTCGGCAAGGGCATCGGCGCGATGGATCCGGCGCGCATCCGCGACTTCCACGACAAGATGGTGAAGGCGGGGCTCTACAAGGCCGGCGAAGTCGACCTCGGCAAGGTCGCGACCTTCCAGTTCGTGAACAGGGGCGTGGGCCTGGAGCGCAAGAAGGCGCTGGGGGGGCGCTGATCCGGCCTGCGCCCCCCGGCAGGCATCAGTCCATCTGGGTGACGAACTTCGTGTTCAGGTAGCCGTCGAAGGTCTCGATGCCGCCTTCGCTGCCGATGCCGCTGTCCTTGATGCCGCCGAACGGCGTCTCGGCCAGCGCCATGCCGAAGTGGTTGACGTTGACCATGCCGGCCTCCAGGCCGTTCTGCACCGCCAGCGCGTTCTTCGTGGAGCTGGTGAACGCGTACGAGGCCAGGCCGTAGGGCAGCGCGTTCGCGCGCGCGAGCACCTCGTCCAGCGTCTTGAACGGCACGCACGGCGCGATCGGGCCGAACGGCTCGGTGGTCATCACCATGCTGTCGTCGGGCACGTTGGTCAGCACGGTGGGCGCGAAGAAGCTGCCGACGTCGCCCACCTTGGCGCCGCCGGTCTCGATGCGCCCGCCCCGGGTCTTCGCGTCCTCGACGAACTGCAGCATCGCCGGCATGCGGCGGTAGTGCGCCAGCGGCCCCATCTTGGTGTCGGCGTGCAGCCCGTCACCCACCTTCAGGTTGCGGGTGTTCTCGATGAAGCGGGCCACGAAGCGGTCGTAGGCCTTCTCCTGGATGTAGAAGCGGGTGGGCGACACGCAGACCTGGCCGGCATTGCGGAACTTGAACGCCACCAGCATGTCGGCCGCGCGATCGACGTCGGCGTCGTCGAACACGATCACCGGCGAGTGGCCGCCGAGCTCCATCGTCACGCGCTTCATGTGCGCGCCCGCCAGCGACGCCAGCTGCTTGCCCACCGGCACCGACCCGGTGAAGGAGATCTTGCGCACGATCGGCGACTTGATCAGGTACTCGGACACTTCACCGGGCACGCCCCAGACCACGTTCAGCACGCCCGGGGGCAGGCCGGCCTCGTGGAACATGCGCGCGATGGCGACGACCGCGCTGGGCGCGTCTTCCGGACCCTTGATGACGATCGTGCAGCCCGCGCCGATGGCCGCGGCGATCTTGCGGATCGCCTGGTTGAACGGGAAGTTCCAGGGCGTGAACGCCGCGCACACGCCGATCGGCTCGCGCAGCACCATCTGGCGCACGTTCGGCAGGCGCGGCGTGATCACGCGACCGTAGATGCGGCGGCACTCCTCGGCGTGCCAGTCGCAGTGCTCGGAGCAGCTCATCACCTCGCCGACGGCCTCGGCCACCGGCTTGCCCATGTCGAGCGTGATGTTGCGGCCGATGTCCTTGGCACGCTCGCGCGACAGGTCACCGACCTTGCGCAGGATGCGCGCGCGCTCCATCGGCGAGCTCTTCTTCCAGGTCTCGAACGCGCGCTGCGCGGCGGCCAGCGCCCGGTCCAGGTCCTCGCGGCTGGCATGGGGCAGTTTTGCGATCGGCTGGCCGTTCGCCGGATTGACGACGTCCTGCTCCTTGCGTCCGCCGCCCTTGATGAACTCGCCGTCGATGTACAGGCAGAGGTCTTCGTAGGCGGCCTGCTCGACGGCAGCGCTTTCGGGTCGGGTCGCGGTGTTCATGGGCGGTCTCCGTGAGGGGTGACAGGGTCGGGGGCGTCGGCGCGCAGGTGCGCCGAAGAGCTTCGCACCATACAACAAACGCCGGCCCCGCCGGGATCGTCCCCGCGCCGCGCAGGGACCGAAATCCGCGCGCCCGCCCGCCGTGCGCTCAGGCGGCCGCCGCGGTCATCCGGTAGCCGAAGCGCGGGAAATGGACCACCACCTCGCCGGCACGCGGATCGGTGCGGCGCACCGCCACCGAATCGGCATCGGCATTCGCCAGCACGCCGACCACCGGGTCGACGCCGTAGTCGGTGGCCGCCACCTGCACCCGGTCCCCCACGCCGACCCCGTCGACGTCGCGCAGGCTGCGCCCGGGCAGCATCGCCGGCGCGGCCGCACGGGCGACCGCGATCGCCTCGGCACTGTCCATCGGCGTGGGCGTGCCGTGCCCGATCGCCGCCATGCGGCCGAGCCAGCCGCGCAGGTGCGGATACGGCTCGAAGATGGACGCGACCGGGCCCGCGCGCTGGATGAACCACAGCGGGTGGTAGACGGAGAAGTCGCAGATGCGTGCGTGGTCGCCCATCAGGAAGCGGCGCTTGTCGGCGAGCTGCGCGTCGACGCGGGCGAGCTTGCCCATCAGCAGCACGGTCGCCTCGGCCAGCCCCATGCGCGCCGCGCTGCCGCCCTGGCGCATCGCCTTGCGGTCGGCCGCGAACGCCTCGAGCGCGTCGCGCGACGCGCCCTCGAACATCGCCGCCAGACCCGCCGGCTGCATCGCGTAGGCGACGGCGGCGGAGAACAGGTGCTGGTCGGCGAAGTGCGCCAGCGCCAGGTCGGCGATGGCGCTGAGGTCCGAGGTGACCGCCGGCGCCGGGTGCAGGCGCTCGATCACGCGGGCGATCAGGGCGGTGTCGCAGTAGACGTCGGCACCGATCTGCAGCACCGGCGTGCGCCGATACCCGCCGGTCAGTGCGACCACGTCGGGCTTGGGCATGATCATCGGGATCGTGACGGACCGCCACGCCAGCTGCTTGTAGCCCAGCAGCAGGCGGATCTTCTCGGCGAACGGCGAGGCCGGATAGTGGTGCAGGATGAGATCGCTCATGGGTCGGCGCTCCGAAACGTGAGGAAGGGGCAGGCGTCGATGGTACGCCGCCCGACCCGCCGGTCGCGGCGGACGGGCCGCCGCCCGACCCCCGCCGCCCTCAGTACGTCTTGTACGGCAGGAACTTGCCCGACATCACGATCTGCACGCGGTCGCCCTTGGGGTCGGGCTCGCGCTGCAGATCCATCTTGAAGTCGATGGCGCTCATGATGCCGTCGCCGAACTCCTCGTGGATCAGCTCCTTGAACGTCGTGCCGTAGACGCTGATCAGCTCGTAGAAGCGGTAGATCAGCGGATCGGTCGGCACCGACGTGGGCAGCGACCCCTTGTAGGGGGTGCGCTTGAGCCACAGCGCCGCCTCCGCGGGCAGCCCGAACAGCGTGACGACGGCATTCGCCTGCGCGTCGTCGAGCGTCATCTGGCCCAGGCAGGCGGCGGTCGTCCACTCCTTGCTCTGGCCGACGTGCTCGGCAACCTGCGCCCAGGTGATGCCCTTGCGCACCTTGGCTTCGATGATCATTTCGGTGACGGTGTTGCGGTCCATGACGGCTCCTTTCGATGGGACGGCCGGTGATGTCCGGCCGTGGACGTGAGCGGCCGGCGTCGCCGGGCCGCGGGTTCGTGCAGCGCGCGCGGGACCGTCCTGCCGGCCCCGCGCGCCGGTTCAGTGGGTGGACGCGGCCGCCGGCGCACCGCTGGCGCGCGCCGCGGGCGCGTCGGCGTCCCCCGCGCCTTCCAGCCCCGGACGCACTTCCGGCGGATGCGCGGGCGCGCGACCGCCGGCCAGCCCCTTGGCGCGGCTGACCAGGAAGTCGACCAGGTGGTTGCGGATCCGGTAGTACTGCGGGTCGTGGTGGATCGTGCCGCGGGTGCGGTCGCGCGGCATGGTGTTGACGACCACCTCGGCGACGCGCGCGCGCGGGCCGTTGCTCATCAGCAGGATCTTGTCGGCGAGCAGCACGGCCTCGTCGACGTCGTGCGTGATCATGAACACGGTCTGCCGCGTGTCCGCGCAGATGCGCAGCAGCTCGTCCTGGATCGTGCCGCGCGTGAGCGCGTCGAGCGCGCCGAACGGCTCGTCGAGCAGCAGCATCTTCGGCTCGATCGCGAACGCCCGCGCGATGCCCACGCGCTGCTTCATCCCGCCCGACAGCGCGGCGGGCTTGCGGTCGATGGCGTCGGTCAGTCCGACCATGTCCACGTACTTGCGCACGTGCGCGTCGACCTGCGCGGCCGTCCAGTCCGGCCACTTCGACCGCACCGCGAACGCGATGTTGCTGCGCACGGACAGCCACGGCATCAGCGCGTGCCCCTGGAACACCACGCCGCGCTGCAGGCTGGGGCCCGACACCTCGCGCTCGTCCATGAACACGTGGCCGCTGCTGGCGGACTCCAGCCCCGCCAGCGCGTTCAGGATGGTGGTCTTGCCGCAGCCGGAGTGGCCGATGATGCAGACGAACTCGCCGCGCTCGATCGCGAAGTTGACGTCCTCGAACACCGGTTCGGAGGCGCCCGGATAGCGCTTGGTCAGTCGTTCGACCTTCAGGAAAGACGAGTGCATGCGCCTCACTCCACGTAGGTGACGGCGCGCTGCAGGCGCGCGAAGGCGAGGTCGAGCAGCATGCCGACCACGCCGATGACCAGGATCGCGAAGATCACGTTGGTCAGCGACAGGTTGTTCCACTCGTTCCACACGAAGTAGCCGATGCCGGTGCCGCCGACCAGCATCTCGGCCGCGACGATCACCAGCCACGCGATGCCCATCGAGATGCGCATGCCGGTCAGGATGGTGGGCGCGGCCGCGGGCAGGATCACCTGCAGCGCCTTGCGCACCGGCGTCACCTCGAGCGTGCGCGCCACCGCCAGCCAGTCGCGGCGCACGCCGGCCACGCCGAACGCGGTGTTGATCAGCATCGGCCAGATCGAGCAGATGAAGATCACGAAGATGCCGGAGATCGACGAGTCCTTGATCGTGTAGAGGGCCAGCGGCATCCAGGCCAGCGGCGAGATCGGCTTGAGCACCTGGATGAACGGGTCGAGCGCGCGGTACAGCAGCGGCGACATGCCGATCACGAACCCCAGCGGCACCGCCACCAGCGCCGCGATCAGGAACCCGGTGCCGACGCGCGCCAGCGAGTGACCGAGCTGCAGCGCAATCCCCTTGTCGTTGGGACCGTTGTCGTAGAACGGATCGGACAGGTGCCTGCCCATCGCCGCGCCCATCTGCAGCGGGGTCGGAAAGCCCGAGCTCTTCTGCGCGCCGGGGTCCTTGCCCATCAGCTTCTGGTACTCGAGCTGCTCCTGCGTGAGCGCCTGGCCCGCACCTGCGCCGGCACCCGCCGCGCCCGTGCGCCCCAGGCCGCCGTCCCCGGTGGCAAGCTGCCAGGCGCCGAGCACGGCCAGCAGGATCAGCACCGACAGCACGGCCGCCTTGAATCGTTCCGATCGGATCATCGTCGCATCTCCTTGCACATGGGCCCGCCCGTCTCAGCCGCGCTTGATCGCGAAGCTCTGCACGTAGGCGTCGGCCTTCGCGGGATCGAACTCCTTGCCCATCACCGTGAACTTCGGATACGCGCCGTCCGGCACCTTCTGGTCGAGGCTCTTCATGTGCTTCTTCGCATCGGTCAGCAGGAACACCCGCTCGGCGATCTGCCGGTAGTTGACGTCGCCCTTCACGTAGCCCCAGCGCTTCATCTGCGACAGGATCCACACCGCCATCGACTGCCAGGGCACCGGGTCGAAGTCGGCGCGCTCGGGCACGCTCTTCACGCCGCCCAGCCCGTCGGCGAAGCGGCCGGTGAGCACCTGCGCGACCACCGTCTCCGGCTGATTCAGGTATGCCTGCGGCGAGATCACCTTGGCGATCAGCTCGCGGTTGCGCGCCTCGCGCGCCATCGCGGCAGCGGTGAGCACCGCGCGGAACAGCGCCGCGAACGTGTTCGGGTTCTGCTGGATGAACGCCTCGGAGGTGCCGAACGCACAGCACGGGTGGCCGTTCCAGAGCTCGCGCGTGAGCAGGTGGATGAAGCCGACCTCGTCGTACACGGCGCGCTGGTTGAACGGATCCGGACCCAGGTAGCCGTCGATGTTGCCGGCGCGCAGGTTCGCCACCATCTCGGGCGGCGGCACCACGCGGATCTGGATGTCGCGGTCCGGGTCGAGCCCGGCTTCGGCCACGTAGTAGCGCAGCAGGAAGTTGTGCATCGAATACTCGAACGGCACCGCGAACTTGAACCCCTTCCACTGCTTCGGATCGCGCTTGTCCTTGTGCTTCACGTGCAGCGTGATCGCCTGTCCGTTGGTGTTCTGGATCGTGGCGACGCTCATCGGCACCTGGTTGGAGCCGATGCCCATCGAGATGGCCAGCGGCATCGGCGACAGGAAGTGGGTGGCGTCGTATTCCCTGTTGAGCATCTTGTCGCGGATCAGCGCCCAGCCCGCGGTCTTCACCACCTCGACGTTCAGCCCCTGCTTGCTGTAGAAGCCGAGCGGGTGCGCCATGATCAGCGGCGTGGCGCAGGTGATCGGGATGAAGCCGATCTTCAGGTCGCGCTTCTCGAGCGCACCGCCCTTGTCCTGCGCCATCGCCTGCATCGCGCCGACCGGCAGCACGCTGGCGATGGCGGCCATCGCCGTCGGACGCCCGACCGCGCGCAGGAAGCGGCGCCGCACGCTGTCCTGGGGGAACAGCGCCTTGACGATCGACGCCTGCACGAATTCGTCGATGTAGGCGGCGGTGTCGGCCTCGAGGCTGCGCGCCTTCAGGGTGTCGACGGCCGCCGCACGATCGTGGTCGCTGGTGCAGCCCGGTTCGCCGCAGCGGCAGCGCATGGTCAGCGGGCGGTCTGCATCAAAGGGATCGAAGTAGTCGGACATGGCCTGGCCTTTCGTTGGAGTCGTCGTCGAACCGGGTGCACGGTCCCGGTGCTCCGGGTCCGCTGCGCCGCACCCGCCCGGTGCATCCGGTGCGGGGGCCGCGCAGGCGCACCCTCTGACACTCTCCTTAGCCAGTGCCGTGCCAGGCCGCGTCGGGCACGCCACGATTCGCGTGTAGGGCCAGCCCTACAGCGGCCGCCGACCGCGCGCAGGCCGGCGTCGGCGAGGCGGCACGGGAACAGCACCGGTGCCCTGCCCTGCCGTGCGGCCGCAACTACGGCGTGACCTGCTGGTGCCGCACCGCGTACAGCGCGAGCTCGACGTCGTTGCGCGCGCCCGTCTTCTCGAGGATGCGCGCGCGGTAGGTGCTGACCGTGTTGGAGCTCAGGCACAGCGCCTGCGCGATCGCACCGACGCTCTGGCCGGCGGCCAGCATGCGGAACACCTGGAACTCGCGCTGCGACAGCGTCTCGTGCGGCGCGCGCCGCTCCTCGTGGACCAGGCGCGCCACCAGCGCGTCGGTGGCATCGGGGCTGACGTGCACCCGGCCGGCGGCCACCGTGCGGATGGCGTCGACGATCTGCTCCGGCTCCGCATGCTTGGTCAGGTAGCCGCGGGCGCCCAGCTTCAGGCAGCGCACCGCGTACTGACGCTCGGGGTAGGTCGACAGCATCAGCACCGGCAGCAGCGGGAACTCCGAGCGCAGCTGCTTGAGCACGTCGAGCCCGTCGCGGCCGTTCATCGCGATGTCCAGCAGCACCACGTCGACCCGCTGCGCCTGTTCGTGCGCGGCACGGATCTGCGCCAGCGCGGCCACCGCGCCGTCGGCTTCGGCGGCCACCTCGATGTCGCCCGCGTCTCCGAGCAGCAGCTTGAGGCCTTCGCGCACCAGCCGGTGGTCGTCGCAGATCAGCACCCGGATCACGGTGTCGCTCCGGCGGGTGCCTCGACCCGCAGCTCCACGCACGTGCCCTGCCCCGGTGCGGTCTGCACCCGCAACGTTCCGCCCACCTGACGGGCGCGCTCGCGCATGCCGAGCACGCCCCAGGAGCGGGCATCGTCGATCGCCGCCGCCGACGCGCCGACCCCGTCGTCGTCGACGCGCACGATCCACACGCCGTCGCGTGCGACCACGTCGACCGTCACGCGCCGGGCGCGCGCGTGACGCGCCACGTTGCTGAGCATCTCCTGGAAGATGCGGAACACGGCGATCGCGGTCGCCTGCGGCGGTTCCGGCAGCGTCTCGTCGACGTCGAAGCGCAGCCGGCAGTCCAGCTCGGTGGTGCGCGCGAACTCCTGCGCATGCCACTCGAGCGCCGCCCACAGGCCCTGGTGATCGAGGATCGACGGCCGCAGGTCGGTGATGATGCGTCCGACGTTGCCCACCGCCGTGTCGATCAGACGCGACATCGCGCGCCCCTTGGCGAGCAGCTCCGGACGATCGCCCAGCCGCTTGGCGAGCCAGCCGAGATCCATCTTGAGCGCGACCAGCAGGCTGCCGAGCTCGTCGTGGATCTCGCGCGCGATGCGGGTGCGCTCGTGCTCGCGCACCGACTCCAGATGCGTCGACAGCCGGCGCAGCTGCTCCAGCGCCGTGCTGAGCGCCGCGGTGCGCTCCTCCACGCGCTGCTCGAGCACCTCGTTCGCCCGCCGCAGGGCCTCGTCCGCGGCGCGCCGCGCGGTGATGTCCACGAAGGTCACCACCGCGCCGAGCACCGCGCCCCCCTCGACGATGGGATGCGACGAGTACTCGACCGGGAACGACGTGCCGTCCGCCCGCCAGAACAGCTCGCGGTCGATCCGGCAGGGCGTGCCTTCGCGGAACGCGGCGAAGATCGGACACGCCTCGTGGGGATAGGGCTGGCCATCGGGGCGGGTGTGGTGGGTCAGCGCATGCATGTCGCGCCCGATCACGTCCGGTGCGGGGTGCCCGAGCATCTCGGCGCCCGCCCGGTTGATGAACACGCAGCAGCCGCGGGTGTCGATGCCGAAGATGCCTTCGCCGGTCGACTCGAGCAGCAGGGCCAGACGCTGCGCCCAGGGCGACACGCCGGGCGCGCGCCCGATCGCCGGCAGCGCGACGGGGGAAGGGAAGGCGGCGGATTCCATGCCGGCGCGGTTGCAAGAACCGCGCCACCGGCGCATGCGCACTGCGGTCGCCGCCCTCGCAGCCGCCCTCGCACGGACCTCGCACCCGCGCGCGACGCCCGGATGCACGGGGCCGGACCGCGGCGCGCGGACCCGCGGCGCCGGGATTCTCCGGGCTGCCCGCCGCCGCCGGCCTTTGCTATGTTGCAGCGTTCAAAAACGCGACCATCCTACGGGGAGACACCATGTACGCAGGCAAGTACGCCGTCCAGTGCGCCGGGCGCGCGGCGTTCATCATGGCCGGCACCGGCGAGTCCGTCACCTACGCCGAGCTCGAGGCCCGCACCAACCGGCTCGCGCACCTGCTGCGCGCGCACGGGCTGAAGCGTCTCGACCACTACGCGATCTTCATGGAGAACAACAACCGCTACCTGGAGGCCTGTGGCGCCGGCGAGCGGGCCGGGCTGTACTACACCTGCGTGAACTCCTACCTGAAGGCCGACGAGCTCGCCTACATCCTGAACAACAGCGAATCGAAGGTGCTGATCACGTCGGCGTCGCGTCTGGAGGTCGCCCGCGAGGCGCTGAAGCAGGCGCCGAAGGTCGGCCTGTGCCTGGTCGTCGACGCGGCCGCCGACGACGGCGGCTGCCGGGCCTACGGGCCGGCAGTGGCCGCTTTTCCGTCGACCCCCATCGCCGACGAATCCCTGGGCACCCCGATGCTGTATTCGTCGGGCACCACCGGACGGCCCAAGGGCATCGTGCGCCCGCTGCCCGAGAACCCGCCGTCGCAGCCGCTGCCGCTGTTCGACTTCCTGGTGAAGCTGTGGCAGTACCGCGAGGACATGGTCTACCTGTCGCCCGCGCCGCTCTACCACTCGGCCCCGCAGGCGGCGGTGGGGCTGACGATCCGCAAGGGCGGCACCGTGGTGATCATGGAGCACTTCGACCCCGAGCAGTACCTGGCGCTGGTCGAGAAGCACCGGGTCACCCACACCCAGCTCGTGCCGACGATGTTCAGCCGCATGCTGAAGCTGCCGGCCGAGGTGCGCACGAAGTACGACCTGTCGTCGCTGGAGATCGCCGTCCACGCGGCCGCGCCCTGCCCGGTGCAGGTCAAGGAGCAGATGATCGCGTGGTGGGGCCCCATCATCCACGAGTACTACGGCGCCACCGAAGGCCTGGGCTTCACCGCCTGCAACAGCCAGGAATGGCTGGCGCACCGGGGCACCGTGGGGCGGGTGCTGCTGGGCGACCTGCACATCCTCGACGCCGAGATGAAGCCCTGCCCGAAAGGCACGCCGGGCGAGATCTGGTTCAAGACTGCAACGCCGTTCGAGTACTTCAACGACCCCGGCAAGACCGCCGAGACCCGCTCGGCCGACGGCACGATGAGCACGGTGGGCGACGTCGGCTACGTCGACGACGACGGCTTCCTGTACCTGACCGACCGGTCCACGTTCATGATCATCTCCGGCGGGGTGAACATCTATCCGCAGGAGTGCGAGAACCTGCTGATCACGCACCCGAAGGTGGCCGACGCCGCCGTGTTCGGCGTGCCCAACGACGACCTCGGCGAGGAGGTCAAGGCCGTGGTGCAGCCGATGCCGGGCGCGGCGCCGGACGCGGCCCTCGCCGAGGAGCTGATCGCCTTCTGCAGCGCCCACCTGGCCCGGCAGAAGGTGCCGCGCTCGATCGACTTCGCCGACGAGCTGCCGCGGCTGCCCACCGGCAAGCTGTACAAGAAGGTCCTGCGCGACAAATACTGGGGCGACCGCAAGAGCCGCATCCTGTAGCGCGCACGCCGGCGACGGCGTGCGCTCGTCGGCGCATGCGCGCCGCCGGGCTCGACCGGTCGCGGGGGGACCGCGGGGAGCGCTAGATTCGACGGGTTAGGATGGCACCTCGTCCCGTCGCATCGCGTTCCATGAGCCACAGCCCCCGTTCGACCGACCCCGCCCGCCGGCGCGCCCTCCGTGAGCGCCGCCTGCCGGCGGCTGCCCTGACGGGCGTGCTCGCGGTCGGCGGCGCACTGACGGTGTGGGCGTGGCTGCACGAGGCCCGGCAGGCGGCGGCGCTGGCCGACGCCGACTTCGACCGGTACGCGCAGACGACCGCGGGGGAACTCGCCAGCCGGATCGAGAACGTGCAGGATGTGCTGGCCGGATTCCAGGCGCTGTTCAAGACCTCCGGCGAAGTCACCCGGGTCGACTTCCACCGGCACCATCAGGCGATGCGGATCGCAGAGCGTTTCCCCTCGATCCGCGCGGTGCAGTACGCACGGATGGTGCCCGCGCGCGAGCGCGCCGCGTTCGAGCAGGGGGTGCGCGCCGACACCAGCCTCGAGCCGGGCGGCTACCCGCACTTCGCGATCCACCCGGAGGGCGAGCGCGCGCGCTACGTCGCGGTCGTGTTCAACGAACCGATGCGCGGCAACGAGCAGGCGTTCGGTCACGACAACTACGAGGAGCCGACCCGTCGCGAGGTGCTCGAGCGTGCACGCGACAGCGGGCAGCCCGCGGCCTCCGCACCGATCGGACTGCTCCAGGGGCACACCGGCGTCGTCCTGCGGCTGCCGGTGTACCGGCACGGCGCCCCGGTCGACACGGTGGCACAGCGGCGCGCCGCCTACCTCGGCCAGGTCAGCGGCGTGATCGGCACCCAGGACCTGCTCGCCGAGGCCCTGCCGACCGGGATCGCCAAGCCGTACCGCGTCTCGGTCACCGACGTCGGCGCCGTGGCCGCGCCGCCGTTCGCCGCCGTGCCGGGACCGGCGCTCGTCGCACGCGCCGCAGGACAGGACGACGCGTCATTCGACGACCCGGCCCCCCAGGATCGCCGCGCCCACCGGCTGGACGTCGCCGGGCGCTGGTGGAGCCTCGAGATCGTCCGCGCGCCGGTGCAGCACGCGCTCGGCCGCGGCCCGCTCGTCGTCCTCGGCGCCGGCCTCGCGATCACCGGTCTGCTGGCCTGGCTTGCCTGGGGTGCCGCGTTCCGCTTCGCCGAGACCCGCCGATTGGCGCAGCGGATGAGCGCCGACGCCCGCGCCAGCGCGGCCCGGCTCGAAGCCGTGTTCGACAGCGCGGTCGAGGGCATCGTCACGATCGACGCGGCGGGCACGATCCTGAGCGTGAACCGCGCGACCCAGCGGCTGTTCGCGATGTCCGCCGAGGAGCTGGTCGGCGCCAACGTCGGGCTGCTGATGCCCCACGTGCAGGCGCGCGCGCACGACGGTCACCTGCGCGCGCATGCCGCCGGCCACGGCGCAGGCGTGGTCGGCACGGCGCGCCGGCTGGTCGCCCGCCGCGGCGACGGCACGGAGTTCCCGATCGAGCTGAGCGTCAGCGAGATGCAATTCGACGGCGCCCGCCAGTACGTGGGCATGATCCGCGACATGACCGAGGCGGTCGCCGCCCAGGAAGCGGTCGAGCAGTCGCGGCGCGCGCTGCACGAGGCGAACGCACTGCGCGCCGCCGTGTTCGAGCATTCCGCACTGGCGCTGGTCGTCACCGACGCCAGCGGGCTGATCCGCGCGGTGAACCCGGCCGCCGAGCGGCTGCTCGGGCGGCCGGCGGTCGACATGGTCGGCCTGGTCGACATCGGGCGGTTCTGCGACCGCGACGAACTGCGCGAACTCGCCAACCTGCTGTCGGAGCGGCTGGGCCAGCCGGTGTCGCCGGGCGTCGAGTACTTCGTGCGCAGCCTGGGGGCCGACGGCACCATGCACTGCGAGCTGCACCTGCTGCGGCCCGACGGGGTGCGCATGCCGGTGGCGCTCACGGTGTCGGTGATCCGCGACGACGACGGCACGATCACCGGCTTCGTCGGCAGCGCGCAGGACAACACCGAGCGCAAGCGCCTGGCCGACGAGATGATGCACCTCGCCTATCACGACGGCCTGACCGGGCTGCCGAACCGGGTGCTGCTGGAGGATCGTCTCGGTCAGGCGATCCGCACGAACATGCGGCAGGGGCTGCCGCTGTCCCTGCTGTTCATCGACCTCGACCGCTTCAAGCCGATCAACGACACCTGGGGCCACGCCGCAGGAGACCAGGTGCTGTGCGAGGTGGCACGCCGGCTCACCAGCGCGCTGCGTTCGAGCGACACGGTCGCGCGGATCGGCGGCGACGAGTTCGTGGTGCTGCTGGCCACCCTGAAGCGCGCGGACGACGCCGCGATCGTCGCCGACAAGCTGATCGACACCCTGTCCGAGCCCATCCTGGTCGGCGGCCAGCAGCTGCAGGTCGGCGCCAGCATCGGCATCGTGCATGCACCGGACGACGGCGTCGAACCGCAGGCGCTGCTGCGGCGCGCCGATGCCGCCATGTACGCGGCCAAGGAGTCAGGCCGCCGCGCCGGCAAGGCGCGGGGGCTCGCCGACACCAACTGAGGCCGGCCGGCGACCCCGGCGCCCGTCGCGGCCCCTTCGACCGCAGACGTTGCCCCGCGATCGCTGCCGTGCCTACTTCAGTGCCTTGAACCGGATGCGCTTGGGCTTGGCGCCCTCTTCCCCCAGGCGGCGCTTCTTGTCGGCCTCGTATTCCTGGTAGTTGCCGTCGAAGAAGGTCCAGTGCGAGTCGCCCTCGCAGGCCAGGATGTGGGTGGCGATGCGGTCGAGGAACCAGCGGTCGTGCGAGATCACCAGCACGCTGCCGGCGAACTCGAGCAGGGCATCCTCCAGCGCACGCAGCGTCTCGACGTCGAGGTCGTTGGACGGCTCGTCGAGCAGCAGCACGTTGCCACCGGCCAGCAGCGTCTTGGCCAGGTGCAGCCGGCCGCGCTCGCCGCCCGACAGGTTGCCGACGATCTTCTGCTGGTCGGCGCCCTTGAAGTTGAAGCGGCCCAGGTAGGCACGCGACGACATCTCGAAGCGGCCGACCGTCAGCAGGTCGGCACCGCCCGACACCGCCTCGAACACCGTCTTGGCGTCCTCCAGCGCGTCGCGCGCCTGGTCGACGTGCGCGATCTTCACGGTGGGACCGATCACGACCTCGCCGCCGTCGGGCGACTCCCGGCCGGTGATCAGCGGAACAGCGTCGACTTGCCGGCGCCGTTCGGGCCGATGATGCCGACGATCGCGCCCGGCGGGATCGTGAAGCTGAGATCGTCGATCAGCAGGCGGTCGTCGTAGCCCTTGCGCACGCCCTTGAACTCGATGACGCTGTCGCCCAGGCGCTCGGCCACCGGGATGAAGATCTCCTGCGTCTCGTTGCGCTTCTGGTACTCGTGCGAGCTCAGCTCCTCGAAGCGCGCCAGGCGGGCCTTGGACTTGGCCTGGCGGCCCTTCGGGTTCTGGCGCACCCACTCGAGCTCCTTCTTGATCGTCTTCTGGCGCGCCGACTCGCTGGACTCCTCCTGCTTCAGGCGCGCCTCCTTCTGCTCGAGCCAGGAGCTGTAGTTGCCTTTCCAGGGGATGCCGTGGCCGCGGTCGAGCTCGAGGATCCACTCGGCGGCGTTGTCGAGGAAGTAGCGGTCGTGGGTGACCGCGACCACCGTGCCCGGGAACTTCTGCAGGAACTGCTCGAGCCAGTCGACGCTTTCGGCGTCGAGGTGGTTGGTGGGCTCGTCGAGCAGCAGCATGTCGGGCTTGGACAGCAGCAGGCGGCACAGCGCGACGCGGCGCTTCTCGCCGCCCGACAGGTTGCCGACCACCGCGTCCCAGGGCGGCAGGCGCAGCGCGTCGGCCGCGATCTCGAGCTGGTGCTCGACGTTGTCGCCGGCGCCGGCGGCGATGATCGCCTCGTACTTGGCCTGCTCGGCGGCGAGCTTGTCGAAGTCGGCGTCGGGCTCGGCGTAGGCGGCGTAGATCTCGTCGAGCTTCGCCTGCGCCTGCATCACCTCGCCCATGCCTTCCTCGACCGCCTGGCGCACCGTGTGCGCGGGGTCGAGGCGCGGCTCCTGGGGCAGGAAGCCGATCTTCAGGTTGGGCATGGGCGTGGCCTCGCCCTCGATGTCGCGGTCCTCGCCGGCCATGATCTTCAGCAGGGTGGACTTGCCGGAGCCGTTGAGCCCGAGCACGCCGATCTTGGCGCCCGGAAAGAACGACAGCGAGATGTCCTTGAGGATCTGACGCTTCGGCGGCACGACCTTGCCGACGCGGTTCATCGTGAATACGTATTGGGCCATCGGATGGGGAGGTCAGAAGGGGGATGAAGGAAGGCGGCTAGCTTACCGGATGTGCCCGTCGCCCCGGCACGAACATATAA
>Ga0116141_10001481_pt1 | contig 20078 bp, 19 predicted proteins | sample AD_UKC097_MetaG_FD_89744 | JGI IMG/M metagenome (GOLD analysis project Ga0116141, IMG submission 89744) | Active sludge microbial communities of municipal wastewater-treating anaerobic digesters from USA - AD_UKC097_MetaG | ecosystem: Engineered > Bioreactor > Anaerobic > Digestate | place: USA...
GGCGAAAACCGTTCCAAGTGCATGGACGGGGCGAACAAGGAAGACATTACCGTCCTGTTCCAGTTCAACTCCATGGCGAACGATAAGAAGTAGGTTCAGGGGGGCGTCCGCGCTTGCGGGCGTCCCCGCCTGCCACCGGCCTCCTCCGGCTTGCCATCGCGGGGCGCGTTCCCCATCTAGGCGCCGACAGCTTCCGGAGAACCTGCGATGACCGACAAGATCAAGCTCAGCGAAGCGGAATGGCGCGAGCGGCTGAGCCCGATGCAGTACCACGTGCTGCGCGAACATGGCACCGAGCGGGCCTTCACCGGCGAGTATGAAGGCAACAAGGCAAGCGGGCTCTATCGCTGCGCGGGTTGCGGCACGCCGCTGTTCGCATCCGAAACCAAGTACAATTCCGGGTCCGGCTGGCCGAGCTATACCGCGCCGGTCGATACCGATGCGGTCGAGGAATTCCGCGATGCCAGCCACGGCATGGTCCGCACCGAAGTGCGCTGCGCGCGCTGCGAAGGCCATCTCGGCCACGTCTTCCCTGACGGACCGGGGCCGGACGGCCTGCGTTACTGCATCAATTCGGCTTCGCTGCAGTTCGAACCGGAAGACGGCGCGGCCTAGAGTCCTGACCCTTAGGCTGGCGGGCAGGGGCGGCATTCACCGTTCCTGCACAGGATGCCAACGAAAATCATCGTTAACCGCCTGTTGCATTTCGCCTATGCATAGACGGCAGCGTCCGGCGATCCGCCGGGCGGAAGGACCAGCCGAGCCACATGGCCAGAAATGATATCCGGCGCGCGCCGCCGACCAAGTCCAGCCGTGGCGACAAGCCCCAGCCATCGCGCCTGCGCCGCTTCGTGGGGCGCCTGTTCGTGTGGGGTTTCGCCCTGGCGCTGCTGGGGGCGATGGCGCTGGGCGCGGCCGTCGGTCTTACCGCGCGCTCGCTGCCGAGCTTTTCCGAACTCAAGGGCAGCCAGGTCGGCCAGACCATCGTCGTGCGCGCGCGCGACGGGACGGAGCTGGTTTCGCTCGGGCCAAGCTATGGCCGCTGGCTGGCCTCGAACGAGATCCCGCAGGTGATGCGCACCGCGATGGTCTCGGTCGAGGACCGCCGCTATTATTCGCATTTCGGGATCGATCCGCTCGGCCTGGCCCGTGCGGGGTTCGTCGCGGCCACCAGCGGCAAGTCGGTGCGGGCGACCTCGACCATCACCCAGCAGCTGGCGCGCACGGTGTTCCTCAACAACAGCCGCAGCCTGACCCGCAAGGCGCGCGAGGCGATCCTCGCGATGGCGCTCGAATGGAAGTTCTCCAAGGCGGAGATCCTCGAGCTTTATCTCAACAAGGTCTATTTTGGCGGCGGGGCCTACGGCGTCGATGCCGCCAGCCGCAAGTTCTTCGGCCATCCCGGCACCACTCTGTCGCTGCCCGAGGCGGCGATGATCGCGGGCATGGTCAAGGCTCCGTCGCACTATTCGCCCACCGCCGACCGCGAGGCGGCGATCGGCCGCGCCAAGGTGGTGCTGGGAGTGATGCAGGAGAATGAGGCGATCACGCCGGCCCAGGCCGACGCCGCCGATTTCGAAACGCTCGAGTTCGCGAAGGAGAGCCCGCAGAACTCGGTGCGCTATTTCACCGACTGGGTGCTTGACCAGCTTGATCTGCTGCTGCCCGAAAACAGCGCCCCGATCGAGGTCTGGACCACGCTCGATCCGGCGCTGCAGCGCGCCGCGACCGATGCGATCCTGCGCAATGCGCCCGGCGGCGCGCAAGGCGCACTGGTCAGCCTGGACCGCGACGGGGCGGTGCTGGCGATGATCGGCGGCACCGATTACGTCACGTCGAACTACAACCGCGCGACCAAGGCGGTGCGCCAGCCGGGCTCTGCCTGGAAGCTGTTCGTCTATCTCGCCGCGCTGGAGGCGGGCTATACCCCCAATGCCGAAGTGGTGGACGAGCCGGTGACGATCGAGGGCTGGAGCCCGCGCAATTCCGGTGGCACCTATGCCGGCAAGATCGACGTGCGCACGGCCTTTGCCTATTCCAAGAACACCGTCGCGGCGCAGCTTGGCAACGAGGTCGGCTTCAGCGCGGTGGCGGGCATGGCCCGGCGGCTGGGGATCACCACCCCGATCTCCACCGTGCCGTCGATGGTGCTGGGCTCCAACGAGGTGCGGTTGATCGACCTGACCCGCGCCTTCGCGGTGGTATCCGCGCGCGGTGCCGCGATCGAGCCCTACGGCATTTCCAGGATCACCACCAATGACGGCCAGGTGCTCTACAAGCGCGATGCGCAGCAGCCGCCGACGCTGCTGGCGGCCCACGTTTCAGCCGGGATCACCGACCTGCTGCAAAGCGCGGTGAGCATCGGCACGGGCCGCGCGGCGCAGATCGGCCGTCCGGTGGCGGGCAAGACCGGCACGACCACGTCCAACAAGGACGGCTGGTTCCTGGGCTTTTCCAGCGGGATCACCACCGGCGTGTGGATGGGCCGCGACGACAATCGCGCGGTGCCCGGCCTGCAGGGCGGCACAGCCCCGGCGCGGGCCTTTGCCACCTATATGCGCAGCGCCGTTGCCTCGCGTCCGATCGAGAAGTTCCAGACCGAAGCCGTGCTGCCGACCTGGCAGATCGAACCGGATGACGAGGCCCTGATGAGCGGCAGCCCGGCCGACTATTCCTACATCGACGAACAGGGCAACCTGGTGACCCCGCGTGGCGATGCGGCGCCGCCGCCTGCGGAAGCCCCTGCTCCCGCTCAGGGCGGCCTCGTCCCGGTTGCCCCGCCGCCGGCGGCCAACGACGATTTCCTCAACGAGGCAACCGGGGGCCAGGGCCCCGGCTGATTATCGGACAGGGCAACCGCAAACGAAAGGGCCTCCGTCCGGCTGGACGGAGGCCCCTCTGGTGCATCGCGGCAAGGCGGCTCAGCGCAGCCGCACCGGCAGGTAGGCGGCGGGCTGGCCGCGGCGCTGGATCCGCAGCAGCACAGCCGCGCGGCCATCGGCCTTGGCGGCCCGGACGATGGTTTCCAGCTCGGCCACGGTCTTCACGTCGGTATAATTGGCCGACAGCACGATATCTCCGCGCTGGAGACCCTTGGAACCGGCATCGGACGACTGGTCCACCACCGAGATCACCAGCCCGCCGGTGCCATCGGGAACGCCCAGCTGGCGCGCGATCTGCGGGTTCATCGGCAGGACCGACAGACCCAGCGATTTTTCGACCAACCCTTCGCCCTGGCGCTGGGGCTGGTTGAACTGGTCATCGTCCTGCGGCTGGTTCGGGTTGAACTGCTGCGCGGCCAGTTCCTCCTCGCCGGGGCGCTTGGCCACGGTCGCGGTCAGGGTCATGCGCTTGCCGTTGCGGATCAGTTCGATCGGGATGCGCTTGCCGGGCGCCGTGTTGGCGACGATGAACGACAGGGTCTGGTCGCGGCTGACGTCCTTGCCATCCACCTTCAGCACGATGTCGCCCGGCTGGATTCCGGCGTTGGCGGCGGGCTGGTTCGGCTGGACGGTCTGGACCAGTTCGCCCCGGTTGTGCGGCAGGCCCAGCGAATCCGCGACATCCTCGGTCACCGGCTGGATCTGGACGCCCAGGTAGCCGCGATCGATCGTCTCGCCCTTGATCAGCTTGGTGACGATCGGCGCGGCGGTTTCGGCGGGAATCGCGAAGCCGATGCCGACGCTGCCGCCGGTGGGCGAGAAGATCGCGTTGTTGATGCCGATCACCTGGCCCTTCAGGTCGAACATCGGCCCGCCCGAATTGCCCCGGTTGATCGAGGCGTCGGTCTGCAGGTAGCGGTCATAGGCGCCGCCGGCGCCAGTGTTGCGATAAACCGCCGAAACGATCCCCGCCGTTACCGTGCCGCCCAGCCCGAACGGGTTGCCGATGGCGATCACCCAATCGCCCACCCGCGCGCTGCGCGAATCGCCGAAAGTGACGAAGGGCAGGGGCTTGGCCGAAGTGATCTTGAGCACGGCGATATCGGACGGCGCATCGCGGCCCACCACCTTTGCGGGATATTCGGTGCCATCGGCCATGGTCACGGTGATCGATTCGATCTGCCCGCGCCCGTCGGCAGTAACAACGTGATTGTTGGTCACGACATAGCCGTCGGCCGAAACCACGAAGCCCGAACCCAGCGACTGCGCCTCGCGCGTGGCCTGACCGCCGCCCTGATCGCCGAACAGGTCGGCGAAGGGCGTGCCGGCAAAGGGATTGCCGGTGCGGACCTGGATCTTCTGGCGGGTCGAGATGTTGACCACCGCCGGCTGCAACTGCTGCACCAGGTCGGAGAAGCTGGCCGGGGCGCCAGCGCGCGGAGCCATGGTCTGCATGTGCTGCGCGTCGTTCTGGGCCACCTGCGCGCCCGCGGTCAGGCCGGTTGCCAGCGAAAGGGCAGCCCCGCCCAGCAGCAGGGCGGTCGTCACTCCATAGGCATATCGCACGGTCTTGGTTTCCTCTTTATCAAATAGTGCGGAGGGTTTGCCCCCGGTGTTCCCCTGCCGGATTCACGCCGGTTCGCCTGAACGCAGATTGAATGGCGCTATTCGCTACGGAAGTACTTGAGATAGCCGCTGCCCGGCCCCAGCACGATGGTCGTCCTGTTCTTCGCCTCCGGGTCGGCAAGGATCGTGTCGTAGCTGCGCATCGCCCGGTAGAAGCGGTAGAATTCGGGGTCGCGTCCGGCGCTTTCGCCCAGGATGCGGGCCGCTTCGGCCTGGGCGGCGGCAGTGATCAACTGGGCCTCGCGCACGCCATCGGCCTCGATGCCGCTGACCATGCGCTCGCGCTCTTCCTGCATCCGGGTCAGCACTTCCTGCCGCGCCTGATCGGACAGTCCGGCCCGCGCGATCCTGAGATCGACCACCTGGGCGCCGGATTCGCGCGCCTTGGCGTCCAGTTCGGCGCGCACCCGGCCAAGCGCGCCGCCCGCGCCGGGCAGCATCACCTGCCGCGCATCGAGCTTTGCCAGTTCGGCGGCGAGCAATCCGGGCAGGGCGGCGCTCAGCTGGCTGTCGAGCCGGTCTTCGGACCCCTGGGTGGTCGCCATGCGGACCGGATCGTAGACCCGGTAGCGCAGCTCGATGTCCAGATCGAGCAACTGCCCGTCCACGGTCCGCACCTGCTGGCGCTGCGCTGTCAGGGCTTGCAGCCCGCGCTCGGCCCAGACGAGCTGTTCGACCAGCGGGATATGCAGCAGCAGCCCCGCGCCGCCGCTGCCGGGCGCGGCGCCGGGCACGAAGCGGTTGACCACCCGCACTGCCGCGCCTTCGCGCATCACCACCAGCTGGCGGGTTTCGGGCACCACCACCACGCTGGCACCCAGCAGCAGCAGGATCACGCCGAGCGCGAACAGCAGGTTCCGGCTTTCACGCAGGATCGCGGTCATTCCGTTTTCCCTCCTGCCGGGGCGGCGGGGGGCGCCGGGGCCGCAGCGGGCGGGGTCGGGGTCTTGCCGCCATCGGGCAGGTTCAGGTTGACCGCGCCGCCCTCGGCAATGATCTTCGGATTGTTGGCGAGCACGCGTTCCATCGTTTCGTAATACATGCGCTGGCGCGTGACCTCGGGCGAGATCTTGTACTGGGCATAGACCGCGTCATAGGCATCGGCCTCTGCCCGGGCGCCTTCCAGCGCGGATGCAGCCCATTCCTGGGCGCGCTCCTGCGCCTTGCGCGCTTCTTCGCGAGCCTCGGTGATCCGGCTGAAGGCGGGGCCAAGCCGCGCCGGCGGATTGGCGCGGGTAATGTCGATCCCTTCAAGCCGCACCCCCATCCGCCAGCTGTCGACCACCGCCTGGGTGCGGGCCAGCACGCGGGCCTGCAATTCACCCTGGCGCGATCCGTCCCACAGCGGGTTGAACGGCAGTTCGGCCACGGCGGCGCGCATCTGCGCGGCGGCGAGGCTGCGCAGCGCGGCCTCGGGATCGCTTACCTGGTATTCGAACTGGCGCAGGTCGCTGACTTTCCAGCGAAGCTGGAATGTCAGGTCGATCAACTGGCCGTCGCGCGTGACCAGCAGGTTCTCGCCCGCGCCTTCCGGCACGGCCATCTGTTCGACCTTTCCGGCGGTGCGCAGGGCGATCGCCTGGACCGGCCAGGGCAGGGTCAGGGTCACCCCCGGATCAGCCAGGTGCGAGAAGCGGCCCATGGTCGTGACCACGCCTTTCTCGCCCTGGCCGACAACGTGGACCGTGGTGGTTACCAGCCACGCGCAGAGCGAACCGGCCAGGGCCCAGCGCCACCATGCGCCCTGAACCGCGCGCCCGGGCAGGCTCCGCAGCGGGTCGCCGCCACCTTTGCCGCCGCCGCGCCGCTGGCGCAGGATATCGTCGAGCCCGGCAGAGCGGCGTGCCGCTTCGTCCTTCGCCGGGGGGAGCCATGGGCTGCCGCTGCTTGTCTCGCCCACGATCGGCGGCGCCGGATCGGCCGTGTCCTGCTCTCCCGCCGCGCCGATGCGCCCGCCCCACGGGTTCTTGTCGCCGCTCATCGCCATGGTCTGGCCATCATCGCCGCTGCCTTTTCGATCCATGCCCTGCACTATAGGGAATGGCGCGCACAAAAACAGTGTCTCGCCCCGCTTTTTCCTTGCTAGGGGGCGGGAAGGAACAAGGAGCATGATGAAGTGAGCGAAGCGGACGCGGTGATCGAACGGCTGAAGGCGGCGCTGCCCCCGCTGGCGCGCGCACGGCTGCAATCGCTGCGGCTGGCCGATGGCGGCACGGCGATCGTCGTGCTCGACGCGGCGGGCCTTGACGGGATCGAGCGGGAGCGGCTGGAAGCGGCCATCACCGAAACCCTGTCCGGCCAGAGCGGCGTCAGCACGGTCCGCGTCGCCATGATGGCGGACAAGGTGCGCCGCCGGATCATCGCGGTCGGATCGGGCAAGGGCGGGGTCGGCAAGTCGACCGTTTCCACCAACATCGCGGTCGCCCTGGCGCGGATGGGCCGCAAGGTCGGGCTGGTCGATGCAGACATTTACGGCCCCTCGCAGCCGCGCCTGCTCGGCAATGAAGGCGTGAAGCCGCAGGCGCGTGACAACAAGCTGATCCCGGTGCCCAGCGAATGGGGCGTGCCGCTGCTGTCGATGGGCCAGCTGATCGAACCCGGCAAGGCGATCGCCTGGCGCGGGCCGATGGCCAGCAATGCGCTGGGTCAGCTGATCGATGCCGATTGGGGCGCGGTCGATACCCTGATCGTCGATCTGCCGCCGGGCACGGGCGACGTGCAGCTGACCATGCTGCAGCGCCACAAGCCGGCGGGCGCGGTGATCGTCTCCACCCCGCAGGACCTCGCCCTGATCGACGCGCGCCGCGCGATCCAGCTGTTCGAGGTGGGCGAAGTGCCGGTGATCGGCATGGTCGAGAACATGGCCGGCTATGCCTGCCCGCATTGCGGCAAGATCAGCGATCCGTTCGGTTCGGGCGGCACGGAAGCAGCGGCAAAGGAACTGGGGCTGCCGTTCCTGGGCCGGATCCCGCTGCAACTGGCGATCCGCGAGGCGAGCGATGCCGGGCAACCGCCTGCCGCTGGCGAGGGCGAGGGGGCAGAGGCTTTTGCCGCCGTCGCTCGCCGCATCGCCACCTGGCTCGACAACCAGTAGGAGCGGGCGGGGGCCATGCACATTTCGCGCCGGGGCGTGCTGCTGGGCACCGGGGCCGCGGGCGGTCTGCTGGTCGCCTGGGCGCTGACCCCCCGGCGCTTCGACCCGCCGCTGGTGGCGGGCGCGGATGAGCACGCCTTCAACGCCTGGCTCAAGATCGGGCGCGACGGGGTGGTGACGGTCGCCGTGCCGGAACTGGAGGCGGGGCAGGGCATTTCCGCCCTGATCCCGCAGATCGTCGCGATGGAACTGGGCGCGGACTGGCGGCAGGTGGCGGTGGAGCCGGCCCCGGTCAGCGGGGCCTATGCCAACGTTCCGCTCGCCGCGCGCTGGGCGCCGCTGTGGATGCCGCTGTTTTCCGGCCTGGCCGAGGGCGAGGACAGCCTGCTCGCCCGCCGCTTTGCCGAGCGCGAGGCCTTTACCGTCAGCGCCGATGGCACCGCGCTGGCCGCGCACGAGCTGCCCGCGCGGATCGCCGCCGCCAGCGCCCGGGCGATGCTGGCCCAGGCCGCCGCTGACCGCTGGGGCGTGGCCTGGGAGGAATGCCAAGTGCAGGGCGGCTTCGTCACCCACGGCAAGAACCGCGCCGCCTTTGGCGAACTGGTCGAGGCTGCTGCGGATTTCACGCCGCCCAAACCGGCCGTGCTGCGCACCGAAGCCCCGGCCGAACGGCCTGCGCAGTTCCCGGCCGGAGCGAAGCCGCGCTTTCCCCGGCTCGACCTGCCGGCCAAGGTCGACGGCTCGTTCGCCTTTGCTGGCGACGTACGCCTGCCCGACATGGTGTTTGCCGCGATCCGCCACGGCCCGCATGGCGAGACGCGGCTGGGCGAAGACCTTGACCTTGGCGATGCCCGCCTGCGCTCGCTCGGGCTGGTGGCCATGGTCAAGGGGCCGGACTGGCTGGCCGCCGTGGCGCCCAACTGGTGGGCCGCCGAACAGGCGCTGAAGCGGATCGCGCCGCGCTTTGCCGCCGGTCAGCGGGCCGAAAGCGGCACTGTCGCCCAGCGGCTGGAAGAGGCGCTGCGGCGCGGCGAAGCGAGGCGAATTGCCGAGGCGGGCGATCCTGACGCCTGGCTGTCCAGCAAGTTCGAACACGTCGCCAATTACGGCGTGTTCCCCGCACTCCACGGCACTCTCGAAACCGCCAGCGCCACCGCGCGCTACGCCGATGGCAGGCTGGAGCTGTGGATCGCCAGCCAGGCCCCGCAGGCCGCGCGCCGCGCCGCCGCCGATGCGCTGGGGATCGGGATCGACGACGTGGTGCTCTATCCGATGCCCGCCGGGGGCAGCTTCGATGCCCGGCTGGAGCATCCCCACGCCGCAGAGGCCGCCCGGATCGCGCGCGAGGTGGGCCGCCCGGTGCAGCTCGTCTGGTCGCGCTGGCAGGAACATGTTGCGGGCCTGCCGCGCACTCCGGCCCGCGCGGTGCTGGCGGCGCGGACCGGGCCGGAAGGCTCGCTGACCGCGCTGAAAGTGCGGGTCGCCATGCCCGCAACCACCCGCGAATTCGCCGCGCGGCTGTTTGGGGGCGAGGGGCGGCACGAGGCGCTCTCCGCGCAGGACGCGCCTGATCCGCTGGCGATGGAAGGCATGGTCCCGGTCTACGGCATCGAGCATCTGGTGGTCGAGCACGTGCCGGTCGCCATCGGGCTGCCCACAGGCCGCCTGCGCGGCAATTCGCACGGCATCGGCTGCTTCCTGATCGAGACTTTCATCGACGAGCTGGCCCAGCGTTCAGGGCGCGAGCCGATGTCCTATCGCATGGCCATGCTGGGCCAGGACCTGAGGCTCGCCCAGTGCCTTCAGCGCGCGGCGAGCCTTGCCGAATGGGGCGGCGGCGCGGGCGGGAGCGGGCAGGGGATCGCCTGCCACCGGATGAGCCTGAACGGGCGCGAAGGGCGGATCGCGCTGGTTGCCTCGGCCCGGCGCGACGAACGCGGTATCCGGGTGGACAAGCTGACGGCGGTCGCCGACGTGGGCCGGATCGTCAACGTCGACATCGCCCGCCAGCAGATCGAGGGCGGGCTGATTTTCGGCATGGGCCTCGCGCGCGGGTCGTCCACCGCCTACAGCAATGGCCTGCCGCTGACGGGGCGGATCGGCCTGCTCGGCCTGCCGCTGCTGGCGGACTGCCCGGAGATCGAGGTGGAGTTCATCGACAGCCCGGCCGATCCTTTCGATCCGGGCGAACTGGGCGCGGTGATCGCGCCGCCCGCGATTGCCAACGCGCTCTATTCCGCCGGGGGAACCCGGCTCCATTCGCTCCCCCTTGGTGCAGGAGAAGTCTGAGATCATGCCCGCCGTGCTGCCTGCCGGTCATCCCCCCGTCCTGCGTCCCCGCGTGGGCGTGCTGCTGGTCAACCTGGGCACGCCCGACGCGCCCACTCCGGCGGCGGTGCGGCGCTATCTCAAGCAGTTCCTCTCCGATCCCCGCGTGGTGGAAATTCCGCGGCTGGTATGGTGGCCGATCCTCAACGGGATCATCCTCAACACCCGCCCGAAAAAGAGCGCGCACGCCTATCAGCAGGTCTGGACCGAGCATGGCTCGCCGCTCGCCGCGATCACCCGCGCGCAGGCGGAGGCCCTGCAGGAGCGTCTGGGCGATGCCGCGACGGTGCGCTGGGCGATGCGCTATGGCAATCCGGCACTGGGGGCCGAAGTCCAGGCGCTGAAGGACGCGGGCTGCGAGCGGATCCTGGTCGCGCCGCTCTATCCGCAGTATTCGGGCGCGACCACGGCTTCCTCGCTCGATGCGCTGGGCGCGCAGCTGGCGGCGATGCGCTGGCAGCCCGCAGTGCGCACTCTGCCGCCCTATTACGACGATCCGGTCCATATCGAGGCGCTGCGGCAGGATACCGCGCGCCAGCTGGCCGCGCTGCCCTTCGTGCCGGAAGTGCTGCTGCTGTCGTTCCACGGCACGCCGGAGCGCACCCTGCACCTGGGCGATCCCTACCACTGCCAGTGCCGCAAGACCGCGCGGCTGCTGGGCGAGGCGCTGGCGGGCGAGTTCCCTGACCTGCGCGTCGAAGTTACCTTCCAGTCCCGCTTCGGCCGCGCCAAGTGGCTGGAACCCGCGACCGACGCGGTGATCGCCGCCGAGGCCGCCAAGGGCACGCGCCGCATGGCGATTGCGGCACCCGGTTTTTCCGCCGATTGCCTGGAAACGCTGGAAGAGCTGGCGATCCGGGGCAAGGAACAGTTCGTCGAGGGCGGGGGCACGGACTTTGCCGCGCTCACCTGCCTCAACACGTCCCCGGCCGGAATGGCCATGCTCGAAACCCTCGTCCGCCGCGAACTCGGCGGCTGGATCTGACCTTCAGGAGCCTGCCAATGCCCGGCCTCAATCCCGCGATCGACCCCGACGGCCTGCTCGAATTCTCGGTGGTCTTCACCGACCGCTCGCTTAACCACATGAGCGCGGCGTTCCAGCAGGTGATGCGCGACATTCACGCTGGCCTGACCGATGTCTACAAGGCCAGCCGCGCGGTGGTGGTGCCGGGCGGCGGCTCCTATGCAATGGAAAGCGTCGCGCGCCAGTTCGCCACCGGTAAACGCGTGATGGTGATCCGCAACGGCTTCTTCTCCTATCGCTGGACCCAGATCTTCGAGGCGGGCAGCATTCCGGCCAGCGAAACCGTGCTCAAGGCCCGCCGGGTTGGCGAGGGGCCGACCGCCCCCTTCGCGCCCGCGCCGCTGGAGGAAGTGATCGCCGCGATCGAGGCTGAAAAGCCTGAGGTGGTCTTCGCCCCGCACGTCGAGACTGCCAGCGGGATCATCCTGCCCGACGCCTATATTGCCGCAGTGGCCGAAGCGGTCCACCGCGCGGGCGGGCTGTTCGTGCTCGATTGCGTCGCCTCGGGCTGCGTCTGGGTCGACATGGCGGCGCTGGGCTTCGACGTGCTGATCTCCGCCCCGCAAAAGGGCTGGTCGGCGCAGCCCTGCGCGGGGCTGGTGATGATGAACGATGCCGCGCTGGAGGCGTGCCGCACCGCGAAGTCGACCAGTTTTGCTGCCGATCTGAACAAGTGGGTGGCGATCATGGAGGCTTACCTCGGCGGCGGCCACGCCTATCATGCCACCATGCCTACCGACGCGCTGCGCGTGTTCCGCGATGCGATGCGCGAAACGCTGGCCTTCGGGCTCGACAGGGCGCGCGATGCCCAGTGGGAACAGGGCCGCGCGGTGCGCGCGCTGCTTGCGGCGCAGGGCGTGCAGTCAGTCGCGGCGGAAGGCTTCGAGGCACCGGGCGTAGTGGTCAGCTACACTGCCGATCCGGAGATCCAGAACGGCCGGAAATTCGCCGCGCTGGGCCTCCAGATCGCGGCGGGCGTGCCGCTGATGGTGGACGAGGGTGCGGACTACAAAAGCTTCCGCCTCGGCCTGTTCGGTCTCGACAAGCTGAAGGACGTGCCCGCCAGCGTGAAGCGGCTGGAAGCGGCCTTCGACGCGGTGTTTTAAACCCTCACAACCAACCCAAACCTCCGTTCGTGTCGAGCGTAGTCGAGACACTTTGGCGCTGACGTGTCTCGACTACGCTCGACACGAACGGAGAGGGACGGATTGCGAATAGGGCGGATTCCGCCCCTCAGAAATCGATCGCGATGCCCTTTTTCACCCAGTCGCCGTAGCGGGTGGGGGAGAGGCCGTCGGGATCGGGCTCGTCCTTCGCGGGGGCGGGCTGGGGCGCAGGATCGTTGGTCCAGTGCTCGGGCTTGGCGAAGGGCTGGGGCCGCTGGGTGGAGCGCTTGATCATGGCCATGCCATGCGCCCGCTGGCCCTCGAATGCAATTGCCTCTAGGGGCACGGAATGGACATACCCGGCTTTCCCGCGCGCAAATCGGCGCTGCGCCTGCTCGATGCCGTGCTGCGGCGGGGCGAGACGCTTGATGTGGCTGCGCACGGTGCCCTTCAGGCCCTGCGCGGCGCGGCGGACAAGGCATTGGCCCGCGCGCTGGCGGCAGAGGCGCTGCGCTGGCTGACCGATCTCGACGCCCTGATCGACAGTGCGACCCGCCAGCCCCTGCCGGAAGACGCCAAGGCGCGCGCCGTGCTGCAACTGATGCTGGCGGGGTGGCTGCGGCTCGATACCCCGCCGCACGCAGTGATCGCCACCGGCCTGCCGCTGCTCAGCGGCGGGCCGAGGCGGCTGGCGCACGGGGTGTTCTCGACGCTGGTCAAGCAGGGCGCCAGCCTGCCTGCCGCGCCGACGCTGCCGCCTGAAGTCAGCGCCCGCTGGGGGGGGCGCGCCGCGGCCATCGCCGCCGGCCTTGCGCTTCCGCCGCCGCTCGACCTTACCCTGCGCGATCCCGCTGGCACTGCCGAATGGGCCGAGCGGCTGGGCGGCGTGTCGCTGCTCCCCGGCCACGTCCGCCTGCCGCGCGGCACGGCGGTCGAGAACCTGGATGGCTATGACGAGGGCGCCTGGTGGGTGCAGGATCTCGCCGCGAGCCTGCCCGCGCGGCTGCTGGGCGAGGGGCAGGGCCGCCGCGCGCTCGATCTGTGCGCCGCGCCGGGCGGCAAGACGCTGCAACTGGCCGCACGGGGCTGGCAGGTGACCGCGCTGGACATGAGCGCCAAGCGGCTGGAACGCATGGGGCAAAACCTCAAGCGCACTTTACTTGGCGCAAAAACCGTTGTGGCAGATGCGCTTGCATGGGAAAGCGAAGAGCGCTTCGACGCCGTCCTGCTCGACGCGCCCTGCACCGCGACCGGCACCTGCCGCCGCCACCCGGACGTGCTCCACCGCATCGGCCCGCGCCAGATTGCCGAAATGGCAGAGCTTCAGGCCGCCATGCTGGAGCGCGCCGCGCGGCTGCTCGCCCCCGGCGGACGCCTGGTCTACGCGGTCTGCTCGCTGGAGCGCGAGGAGGGCGAGGATCAGGCGGCGCGGGTGGCGCTGACCCCCGATCCGGTCGGCGCCGAAGAAATCCCCGGCTTTGCGCCGACACCGGAAGGTTGGCTGCGCACCGACCCCGCCATGCTGGCCGAAGCCGGCGGGATCGACGGGTTCTTTATCGCGCGGTGGCGGAGCTAGCCCTGTTCAACCCTTGAGCTGCCCGGCAAATCCCTTGTGCAGCTTGGCCAGCTTGGGCGGGATCACCGCCAGGCAATAGGGGTTCCGCTGGCCATCGCCGTCCCAGTATTCCTGGTGATAGTCCTCGGCCGGATACCAGGTGGCCGGACCCTCGATCATGGTGACCACGCGCCCGCCATGCTCTGCCTGGGCGCGGGCGATCCCGGCTTCCGCTTCGCCGCGCTGGCTTTCGTCGACCAGGAAGATCGCCGAGCGGTACTGGGTACCCACGTCGCCGCCCTGCCGGTTGAGCTGGGTCGGATCGTGGGTGGCGAAGAACACGTCCAGCAACTGCGCGTAGGAAATCACCGCGGGATCATGGGTCACCCGGATCGCCTCCGCGTGGCCGGTCGTGTCGCTGCAGACCTGTTTGTAGGTCGGGTTCTCGACGTGCCCGCCGATATAGCCGCTTTCCACTTCTGAAACCCCGGCCAGCTGGCGGAACACCGCCTCGGTGCACCAGAAACAGCCGCCTGCGAGAATTGCCTGTGCCATTTGCGTCCTTTCTTCCAGACTTCCCAAATAGGAATGCGTCGCGGCCTTGTCATCCGGGCCGTGCAATCTAGAATCATTCGCAGAAACATCTGATCCTTGGAGAATTCCATGCGCCGACTGCTCCTGCCCGTTCTCGCCCTGGGGCTCGCCCTGCCGCTGATGGCCGCTGAGGCCGCCCCTGTGAAGAAGCGCGCCGCCGCTGCCGCCGCCAGGGTCGATCCCGCGCTGGCCGCCGCCGTAGCCGATCCGCGCCGCGATCCCGATCGCGCCCGTGACCAGTACCGCAAGCCCGCCGAGACGCTGAGCTTCTTCCAGGTCGCGCCGGACATGAAGGTGGGCGAATATGCCCCCGGCGGGGAGTGGTATTCGCGCCTGCTCGGGCTCTATCTGGGGCCGAAGGGCAAGCTGGTCGGGCTGTACTTCGATCCCACGTCCGGTGCGTTCGATGAGAAGCGCCAGCAAGGCATCCGCGAGGGCGCCGCGAAGTATGCGTCCGACATCGCCACCTGGTCGGGCCAGCCGGCGGAGCGCTTCACCGCCTATACCCTGGATGCCGTGCCGGCCGGGGAGAAGGGCACCTTTGACCGCATCCTCGTCATGCGGATGATGCACAACCTGCTGCGCTGGAACATCGCCGACCGCGAGATCAAGGCGATGCGCGACCTGCTGAAGCCCGATGGCATGGTGGGGATCGAGCAGCACCGGGCCAGGCCTGACGCGCCCTACAGCTTCAGCGACGGCAGCAAGGGCTACCTGCGCGAGGCCGATGTCATCCGCCTGATGGAGCTTCATGGCTTCACCTATGTCGGCAAGAGCCAGGCCAACGCCAACCCGAAGGATCCCGCCAACTGGCCGAACGGCGTCTGGACCCTGCCGCCCACGCTGGGCGGCGCCAAGGAAGAGGACAAGGCCGCCTTGCGCGCCATCGGCGAAAGCGACCGGATGACGCTGCTTTTCCGCAAGCGTGCCTGATGCTAGGGGCGGCGGCATGACTTCCTTGCGTGACAGGACCCTTGCGGTCGCCGCCCTGCAACTGCCGCTCGGCTCGGCTGACGAGAGCGAGAACATCGCCGCCGTCGCCGCTCTGGTGGAACAGGCGGCCGGGCAGGGCGCGCAGGTGATCCTGCCGCCCGAGCTGTTTTCCGGCCCCTATTTCTGCAAGCAGGAGAACGAGGCGCTGTTCGACCTCGCCCGGCCTGTGACGGAGCATCCCTCGGTCCTCGCCATGCGCGGTCTGGCGGCGAAGCTGCACGTCGCGATCCCGACCAGCTTCTTCGAACGCGATGGGCATCACTATTACAACACCCTTGCCTGGATCGGCGCGGACGGCGAGATCGCCGGTACTTACCGCAAGAGCCACATTCCCGACGGTCCGGGCTACGAAGAAAAGTATTATTTCCGCCCCGGCAACGACGGGTTCAAGGTCTGGGAGGCTTTCGGCGCCCGGATCGGCGTGGGCATCTGCTGGGACCAGTGGTATCCGGAATGCGCCCGCGTGATGGCGCTGCTGGGGGCGGAACTGCTGCTTTATCCCACCGCGATCGGGTCCGAACCCTATGATGCGGATCTCGACACCAGCCGGATGTGGCGCCGTGCGATGCAGGGGCACGCCGTGTCCAACTGCATGCCGGTGATCGCCGCCAACCGAATCGGCACGGAGGAAGGCCAGCGTTTCTACGGCCACTCCTTCATCGCCGACGAATGGGGTGATCTGGTGGAACAGTTCGGTGCCGGGGAAACCGGCGTGCTGGTCCGCACCCTCGACCTGACCGGCGCCGCCCGCCACCGCGCCGGCATGGGCTTCTTCCGCGATCGCCGCCCGCAGCTCTACGGCCGCATCGTGCAGGATATCTGAGCGCGGTGCATCGCTACCTGATCGCGCTGGGTTCGAACGTGCGCCACGCGCGGTTCGGTCGGCCAGAACAGGTGCTGACCGAAGCGCTCCACGCGCTCGAAGCCTCCGGCCTAAGGGTGGAGCGCGCGGCGCCGCTGATCCGCTCGGCGCCCATCGGCCCATCCACCCGCCGCTACGCCAACAGCGCGGCCGTGGTGGTCAGCGAGCTTGAACCGGACGCGTTGCTGAAAAGGCTGAAGGCAACCGAGCGCGCCTTCGGGCGCAAGCGCGGCGGGCAGCGCTGGGCGAGCCGGGTGCTCGATCTCGATATCGTGCTCTGGTCCGGCGGCTGCTGGGCCGCGCCAGACCTGACGATCCCCCACCGCGAGTTCCGCCGCCGCGATTTCGTCCTGACCCCGGCGGTGGCGATTGCGGCCGGCTGGCGCGATCCATTGACCCAACTGACCCTGCGCCAGCTGCACCGGCGTCTAAACCGCCCGCACCGCGCTTGACCCGATGCCCCGCGCCAACTAGGGCACGGGCTCCGTGGCACGGGCCCTTAGCTCAGTCGGTAGAGCAACTGACTTTTAATCAGTAGGTCGCTGGTTCGAACCCAGCAGGGCTCACCATCCAGTCCGCCAATGGCGAGGCTTTTGCGGATGCTCTCAAGACTTCGGAAATTTTCTGCTTTTCCGAAGGTTTGCCGGCCATGGCCGCTGGATCGGGCTTGGGCATGGCGGCGCAGCAGCGGATCGGCCTGCCGCCCCCGGCAGACCGTGCCTCCGCCAACCACAGCGACTATGGCGAACCGCCGCATTCTATTCCGCGAAATTCTAGCGGTCAGGAGCAGACCTTGGCCTTCGCACCGAACACCCGTCTGCTTCCGGGCCTAGTGCCGAGCGTCGCGCACGCCGGCTTTGTCAGCGTCTTGAATGAACCAGCGCCGCTGGAACCACAGGGCAAGGTTGACCAGCGCGATCAGCACCGGGACTTCGACCAGCGGGCCGATCACCGCCGCGAAGGCGACCGGTGAGGCAAGGCCGAAGGCGGCGATGGCAACCGCGATCGCCAGCTCGAAATTGTTCGACGCCGCCGTGAACGACAGCGCGGTCGTGCGCGGATAGTCCGCGCCAATCGCGCGCCCACTGGCGAAGGCGAGCACGAACATTGCGACGAAGAACACCACCAGCGGCAGGGCCACGCGCAGCGCGTCCAGCGGCAGGGCCAGGATCTCCCCGCCCTTCAGGCTGAACATCGCAACGATGGTGAACAGCAGCGCGACCAGCGTGATCGGGCTGATGGCGGGCAGGAACCGGCTTTCGTACCACGCGCTCCCCCGCGCCTTCACGAGCGTACGGCGCACCAGAAACCCCGAGAGGAACGGCACGCCCAGATAGGTCAGGACCGCCTGTGCAATGGTGCCAAATTCGATGTCCACCACATGCGCGTCCAGCCCGAACAGCGGCGGCAGGACAGTGAGGTAGAACCACGCATAGGGTACGTAGAACACGATCTGGAACAGTGAGTTGAAGGCGACCAGCCCGGTCACGTATTCCGCGCTGCCCCGGGCCAGCTGGTTCCACACCAGCACCATGGCGATGCACGGAGCGATGCCGATCAGGATCAGGCCGGTGAAATATTCCGGCTTGTCGGGCAGCAGCAGCGCTGCCAGCGCGAACATGAAGACGGGCGCCACGATCCAGCACAGCACGAACGACAGCGCCAGCACCTTGCCGTCGCGGAACACGTGGCCCAGCTCTTCGTAGCGGACCTTGGCGAGCGGCGGGAACATCATCAGGATCAGGCCGATGGCGATGGGAATGCTGGTCGACCCGACCGACATCGCCCCCAGCGCGCGCGGCACCGCCGGGGCGAGCGAACCGATCGCGATCCCCAGCGCCATGGCCGCGAAGATCCAGACCGTGAGATAACGGTCCAGGAACGACAGGCGCGGGCGCGGCGCCTCCATTGCCAGCGTGGCCATCAGGCGGCTCCTTCCATCTGTCCGATGCGGGCGAGTTCGACGCCCAGGTGTTTGCGGTCCATGGTCTCGAACGGCAGGTCCAGCAGCGCGCGGACCCGCAGGTCCAGCCGGCGCCAGGTCTGCTCGAAGGCGGCGTCGACTTCTGCTTCGCTGCCCTGCACATCGGCGGGATCGGGCAGGCCCCAGTGGGCCTTCAGCGGCGCGCCCATGAACACCGGGCAGGCCTCCCCGGCAGCATTGCCGCAGACGGTGATCGCGAGGTCTATGTCCGGTGCGCCAGGCCCCGTGAACTCGTTCCAGCTTTTCGAGCGGAACGGCGCGGTGTCGATGCCCTTGCGCGCCAGCAGGCGCAGCGCCCCGGGGTGCGGCGCGCCTTTCGGCTTGCTGCCGGCGCTATGCGCGGCGATCCGCCCCGCGCCAAGCTGGCACAGGATTGCCTCGCCCAGGATCGAGCGGGCGGAATTGCCGGTGCACAGCACCAGCACGCTGAACGGTCGTGCGGGCATGGTCGGACCTCAGCAGCAGGACGACCTGACCGGCGCCGCGACCTGCGGCGCGCAGCAGGCGCTGGCGGCGGCATTGTCCGAAGACAGGGCGGCGAAGTCCGGGCTGTCGCCATAGACAGTGCTGTCGCCCTTGGTCAGGAAGGCTTCCCAGACCACGCCGTCGGGATCGGCGATCCAGCTCTTTTCGGACCTGGCGTAGCAGCAGGTGGTGGCGCCTTCTTCCAGCACCGGGCCGTTTGCGGCCTTGAGCCGGCCATAGACTTCGGCCAGTTCCGCCTCGTCCTCCACCTGCACGCCCAGGTGTTCGATGCCCTTCGCCGCGCCGCACTTCTGCGAGATCGCGAAGTTGATGCGCGGGTCTTCGAGCATCCACTTGGCGTAATCGGGCTTGGTCACGCTGGGAGCAGCCCCGAAGAGGCCGGAATAGAACGCGATCGAGGCATCGAGGTCGGCAACCCCGACATGGACATGGAAACGCTTCATGCGACGTCCTTCTCTTCCTTGGTGGTTGGAGCGCGGGCGACGGTGGGGGCGCAAGTGGCCCCGCCGCAGCAGTTTTCGGTGAGGTAGGCCATCAGTCCGTTCATCGCGGCGTAGTCGGCCGAATAGATGATCGAACGGCTCTGCCGACGCTGGGTGACAAGCCCGGCATTGGCAAGCTGGGCGAGGTGAAAGCTCATCGAGGATGCGGGAACGCCCAGGGCTTCCGCGACTGCGCCAGCTGGCATTCCGCCGGGTCCGGCCTGAACCAGCAAGCGGTACGCCGCAAGCCGGTGCTCCTGCGCCAGTGCCCCAAGGGCGCGAATGACCGATCCTGCTTCCATTTCCACATTCCCATAATTCGATTAATATCAAAATATCGGATTGCTGTGTTTTGTCAATTGCCAACCGGCGGCGCAACTTTTGCGTCGGAAGACAGGGTTGCCTCCAGATCAATTGGCGCAGGGCGACCGGCAATGTCCAATTGGCTCACCCTGATCTGGCTCTCGTTGCGTCAGCGACGATCGGCTGAAGGGACCGTTTCCCAGTGAGATCCACGCACTTGCCGAAGACCTCAACCTCTTCATGGATCACGCCAGCAAGTCCACTGCGCTCGCCAGAGCTCAGGCTGGCAACCTCGCCCACGCCCTGCGTACCACCCTTGGCAGTCAACGCAGCGGGTGGAAGCTCCGCAATGCATAGATCACGGCAATATCAATCCGGTCGGCGCGCACATGAGGCGTGCATCAGCTGGTCGGTCCTGTCTCGCGACCGGGCCGGAGTTGATCAGCGACACGGAATCGTCTGGCTGGTCAGGGAAGGGGCATCCGTGCGCGCCTTCGCAAGCGGCTGCCGGGTTCGGGCCGGGAGAAACGGCGATCTTGCGGCAGTGCCGAGTGGGTTGCGCCGCTTCCTGTTGCGGCTGGAGAGGCAGGATCGCCCGGGAACGGGGCTGCCGGAAAGAAACTTCGCACACCGCGAAAAAACTGTTTGACCGAATCGCGGGTGGTGCTTAGAGGCCGCTTCACCGGACGGGAACGCCGCTTCAACGGCTCTACCGCCCCGGTCGCCACCATAGACGGACAGCAGTCCCCCGAGATTGAA
>Ga0116141_10001482_pt1 | contig 20075 bp, 19 predicted proteins | sample AD_UKC097_MetaG_FD_89744 | JGI IMG/M metagenome (GOLD analysis project Ga0116141, IMG submission 89744) | Active sludge microbial communities of municipal wastewater-treating anaerobic digesters from USA - AD_UKC097_MetaG | ecosystem: Engineered > Bioreactor > Anaerobic > Digestate | place: USA...
GAACGCAATACATGATGGGCAGAATATTGATTGGGATAATGTATCCCGCCAGAGGCAAGAAAAAGGCCTGGTCCGGCTGGGACAGGTCTTGAATCCACCAGAAGAACGGGGCGCCCTGCAGCTCGATGGCCTGGTTGAATGTACCCCACAGGGCGATGAAGATCGGCAGGGTGGGGAGCATGGTCAGGCAGCCTGCCATGGGATTGACCTTGTGCTCCCGGTAGAACTCCATGGTCTTGCGCTGAAGCTCCTGGGGATTGTCCTTATATCGTTCCTTGAGAGCGGCAACTTGGGGCTGCAGCTGCTGCATTTTCTTCATGGAAGCCATCTGCTTGTGATACAGGGGATACATCAGAAGGCGCACCAGAAAGGTCAGCAGGATAATCCCGACACCGTAATTCGGGATGATCCGATAAAAAAACTGAAGCAGGTGCAAGAGCAATTTCGCGATCGGCGAGACCACGGAGGACAACCAGTAATTCTCGACCAGGTCTTCCAGAGTTTCATCGACAGCGGTCAGGCGGGGACCTTCTTTCGGACCGACATACAGATCGAAGAGGTCTTCACGTATCTGTCCCGGATTCAAGTCATCGAGCGCGATCTCCATTCCCATGGCAGGTCGGATGTGATCCGCAGGATCGCCTGGAATTCTCGATAGCCCGACCAGGGCAACTCCGACCGGCATTTGGGGACGAATTGCGCCGAGAAAGTACTTGGTGTCGATTCCAATCCACCGAACGCCGCTTTTGGGAAGACGGTTCATCCACAACGTCTCAAATCCATCGACTGGCATGGGTACGTTGCTTTCTTCTATGGCTGTTTTGGCGATGGAAGCGTAGTGAAGGGTTTTGCGCGGCATTTGCGGATAGCTTTCCATGTCGCCATCCGTGCTGGCCACATGGACCGAATTCAGGCGTTGCTGCTGGGTGGAGGGACGTGCAATTCCTCCCTGCCAGGTCAGGCCATATTGACTTTCTTTGCCCCATTGGAGAGGAGCATCCCCGGTGTTTTCAATTCGGATTGAGAAGTCCACCCGGTATTCGCCTGGGGTGAATCGATAGATCTTGGAGATGCGCAGATTGCCCTGTTCGGCGGTGTAAACCACCTCGACGGGCTGGTCGTCCACTCGGAGGATGCCTTGTGGCCCTGTGTACGTCACCGAGGTATCCCAGGTGTCGTTACCCCAGCGGCAAAGCATGGGAGAGGCGGGATACAGCAAATCGCCCGGCACCAGTTCATCCGCGCAGAACAGCCGGTCGTCCTCATTGAGCACCGCGTCCTTGCGCAGGAACGGTTCCATTTCGTGATACATTTCCAGTTCTTGCCGGTCCAGATGCAGGTCGGCGAGCGGAAGAAAGGCCTCCAGAACATAGTCGATATCAAGCCGGGCGGAGACAGCAGGAGGAATCGGTTTGGAGGCGCGAAGCGCCAGGTAGCGCGGATCCGAAAAAACCTCCTGGTACTTCAGCAACCGCCAGGAAACCGGGACGGCTCCCTGATTGGTAAAAACGACGTGCCACAGGTCGCTGGTGACGACGCATGTGGCCGGAGCGGTTTGTTGCGCGGTCAGCGTCAAAAGGCTCCAGGGATGGGTGTCAGGGGGAGTCGGCGTGGAATCCTGCGGTGTCGGCTCGATGTCCGGTGGTGCTTCGGTGATGGATGGTGTGGTTGTGGCGGCAGAAGGAGTCGCCTGGGTCTGTTCGGCAACGGATCGAGCCGCGCGTCGATGCTGAGCGTCCCGCAGGCGCTCGCTATTGCGCCAGCTGAATATGAAAATCAGAGCCATCGAGAGAACGATGGCCAACACCATTCGTTTTTCCATTCCGCCTTGTCTCACACCGTGCAGGCTTCCTATCGCTCAGGCGGCAGGTCAATGCCTCCGGGATGCCACGGATGGCATCGCAGAATCCGAGCGAATGCAAGACGGAGACCGCGCCGGAGGCCGAAATGCTCGATGACCTCATGCGCGTACACGGAACAGGTCGGGTGGAAGCGGCAGAGCGGTGGCAGACAGGGAGACACAACCTGTCTGTACACCCGCAGGCACATCAAAACAATTGCTCGCATTCCACTTGTCATGCAGGTAACGGGACCGGCTGGTCTACTGGATTGACCGGGGAGGTGAGCAAGTCCGCTCGGGACAGTACGGACTCCAGTTCTTTTCGAATCAAAGCCGAGGAAGCCGTTGCACTCTCAGGAAAAGCCCACACCAGAATATCCGTCGGTTCTTTGATCCGGCGTTTCAGTTGCCGAAATTGTTCCCTCAGTCGTCTCTTTACTCTGTTTCGTTCTACTGCCGATCCGACCTTTCTTCCGACCTGGACTCCGAGACGGGAAACAGAAGCGGGGCTTGGCATACACCGTATCGCCAAAACGGCCCCTTGAATTCTCCGTCCAGCCCGCAATCGTTCAAAATCACGTCGCCCACGCAATCGTTCATGCCGCCGGAAAGTCTGCCGAGTCTGTGTGGATTTCACCGGTTCGGTCATCTGAGATTACCGGGTTCCGATTCGGTCCGAGGATGGGATAGAGGCTCCTTGGAGAACGGAGCTGCCGCAGACCCGCCAATGGCCATCCCACCTCCGACATCCAACACCAGCGTCATCAAAAATCGTGGCGACGTCGCTTTTGTTATTCTTTTTCATGAAACCGCTTTGCAGCCGGATCCGCCCATGCGGATCACACGGAGAGGCGATATCGCCCTCTCTTGCGTCTGCGGCGGATTACCTCACGGCCTCCCTGGGTGCTCATCCGCGCCCGAAATCCGTGAGTTCTTTTTTTCTTGATTACACTTGGTTGATAGGTCTGTTTCATGACTCTGAACTGATCCGTATTTCATTTATCCAGATATTGCAAACTCTTACTATAACACAAGTTCGCATTGAATCAAGGAAGATCGGCGCTGAAAAACCACTTGACCTATTGACGCGAATTGTGCAACGGATAGACTACTGCGGATTGCGCCCGTATCCAGGATCGCCGTCCTCGGTGGCTGGAAAGAAGGGCGCGTCGGAGGGATCTCGTCGATGAACAACTATTTATGCAGCGTTTGTGGTTATGTATACGACCCGGACACCGGGGATTCGGAATCCGGCATTCCGGGGGGAACCGATTTTGAAGAACTGCCTGATGATTGGGTGTGTCCGGTCTGCGGCGTTGACAAGGCCCAATTCAAGAAGTTGGGCCTGACCGCACGAGCCTGATTGCCCATCGTTTGAAAGGAATGCCCCCGTTCTTCCATGATGAAGATATCCCGTGAATGGTTGATGAAGTGGATGCCCAGCTTGGCTGTGTTGGTTGCGCTCTGTCCGGCTGTATGGGCGGCCCCATTGTACGAGGCGGATTTCCTTTTCGAGGCGAACGAACGGTACCCGGAGTCGCACGGGTCCACGATCACCATGCTTCCCAGCGGGGATCTTCTGGCGGCCTGGTACGCCGGAGCACGAGAAAAAGCCTCCGATGTGGCCATTCTGGGGATTCGTCGTTCCCCGAAAGATCGACAGTGGTCTACGCCGTTCCTACTGACCGACGATCCCATTCGGTCCGACGGAAATCCGGTCCTGTTTGTGGATCGCGATCAGACGGTGTGGCTGTTCTACAATGTCATGTACGGCAGCGGGGAAGGTCGCACCCGCCAGGGTACCGGCTGGACAAGCTGTAAAATTCACTATCGGACATCGTCGGATGACGGACGAACCTGGAGTTTTCCACGGACACTCACTGAAGAGTGGGGATACTTAACCCGCTCCAAGCCGATCCAACTGGAAAACGGCGATATCCTGCTTCCCGCCCATGACGAACGGGATTGGTCTTCGCTGTTCCTGATTGCGGAAGAAGGTAAACCGGTCTGGACAACGGGCCAGCGGATCGACTGCGGCGGCGGATTTCACTGGGGAAATATCGAACCGACTGTGATCCAGCGAACCGATAAGAGTCTTCTCTGTTTCATGCGGGCGGGTGGGCCAGAAACCCGTCGGATCTGGCAATCGGAATCGTTCGATCAGGGGCGCACCTGGACCCGGCCGGTTACCGTTTCTCTCCCCAATCCGGATGCCGCCGTGGACCTGTTGCGGCTCAAGACCGGAGACGTGGTGCTGGCATTCAACAACAGCACGGTGGAACGATGCCCGCTTACCCTGGCTCTTTCAAAAGACGATGGAAAGACCTGGCTGAATTTTCGGGACCTGGAGACGGAAGGCGGTGCCTATTCCTACCCCAGCCTGACGGAGGCGCAGGATGGGGCGATTCATGTGACCTACACCTACCAACGGAAAACCATTAAGCATGTCCGCCTGAATGAGGATTGGATTCTCCAGGAGAAGTGACCGAATCACAGAAAAACGGCGTCATCGCCTTTTCCCACCGATTCGGGCTTTTCGGAGAGGATGCGATCCATGATTTTCAGGCGTTTCTGAGCTTCCCGGACACGGCGCACTCCATCCCATTCGTTGCGTTCCGTATCTTCTCTCACGGTTTGTGCTTCTGACAGGGTGTAGGTTTGGCCTGCCTGGTCGAGATTGAATTCAAAGGGCTGTTTGTGCAACGCCAGGGCCATTTGAACGCAACAGGAGCAGATCAGGACACTCTGGGTGCGGCTTTCACGAAGTGCCAGATCGAGTGAATCGAGCAACCGGGAAAGTTTGATTCGAAAAATGGCAGCTTCCCGAACCGCTTCCGAGAAATCGTTCAGAAGGCGATCTCGGTCGGCTTGGGCCTGGGCGATCTTCTCCTGCAAATCCGGAACGAGTTGTTGAAGCTGGCTGATCTTCGAGTTAATTTTGAGCAATGCGACACCGGGAATTCCCTTGCGCTTTCGCTCCTGTTCCAATGACTGAATGATCTCCGGAATTTTGTTTTTGAAATCGTCCAGGCGATTCTGATACCCCACGATCATGGAGTTGAATTCCAGGAGCATCTTCGATGAGTTGCGCATCGCTTCATCGGAAACCCCGTCCTGGAGCAGCTGTTGAATACGCTGCTTGGAGCGCAAATGGGAGGTGGCTTTGGCGAGCGCCTCGTTGAGGCGTTCGATGTCCCCGGGATCCTCCAACTTCCCTGTGCGGAGGGAAGCGATAGGGCTGAGCAGCGTTTCGGTTTCCTGCTCGGCCTGCCTGGAGACTTTCTGGTAGATTTCATAGCTCTTACGCGCGATGAATTCTTCCTGTTGGCGATCGTGTTCTGCATCGCGCGCATGAGTATGGGATTCACGGTCCCAGGAACGAAAGCCGGCCATGCTCGTTCACCTTGGGCGGGATCCCGGCTGCCAGGCGAGGTTACCGAGTCCACCACTTTTTTTCGAGATACCGGCATCCGACGGTCGGTATCCGAATGAAATTGAAGCACGATCTATGGTATACTGAAAACGGCATTTTGCCCATGTGGACCGAAGAATCATCCTGGAAGAGCCACAATGGATCTGAAAAAGACGGGAATTCGAGTTTTGGCCGTATCGGCAGCCTTGTTTCTGCTGGTGGGGTGTGAGGACAAGAATCTCCGGGAGACGAACGGACAGGCGGTTGTCGCGCTTGAAAACGGTCACCCCGATGAGGCCATCCGACTTTTGCAGCCTCTGATGGATTCCACCCGAGTGTCGCCGGTGGTGATCGTGAACCTGGGGCACGCCTACCTGGAAACGAACGACATGGAGAAAGGGCTGCAGGTTCTTCGAGAAGCGATCCCCCTGGTGGATGAGAACGATCCCCTCATTTTTCTGATTGCCCGGATTTTTCTGGTTTACGGTGAGGTGGCCGATGTCGATGAGATGATGGAGCGGTGCGGTTCCAAGCTGCGCCGGACCGCCGAATATCATTTGATCCGGGGGAATCTCTTGTTTGATGTCGGGTCCGAGGATGCGGATGTCCTGAACGAATTTCGAGAGGTACTGCGAATCGAGCCGGGGAACCGGGATGCAGTGGAGTCGTTTTTCCGGGTGATTCGCAGGATGACGGATCTGACAAATTTGGATCGAATTCTCTCCGAACTGCCCGAAGAAGCGCTGAACAGTCCGGGGGCGAAACTTGCGATGGCTCGGTTGTCTGCGCAGCGGGAAGAATGGGAGGACTGTATTCTATATGCCGAGGAAGCGACGAAACTGGACCGCGAAGACGAAGACGCCTGGCGACTTCTTGCGCGGGCACATCAGGCGATGGGAGACATGCAGTCCGCAGAGCGTACGTTGAGGAGCGCCATGAGTTCATTCGATAGATCGCCCTCCATTGTGCTGGAGTATGCAAAGGTTCTCGTGGAGAGATCAAAGGAAGACCTGGCGATCCGAGTTCTTGCCCTGGTCGCGCAGCAACAGAAACAGAAACCGCTTCCGGAGCAGTCGCCTGCTCTGCATAATTTCCTGGCGGCGTTGTATGCACGGAAAGGGCAGTTCTCATTGGCCGAAACGGAACTCCGAACCTCCCTCGGCATCAAACCGGACCAGCCGCAGATTCGGGAGGTCCTGGATCTTGTTGCACAGCGACAGCAACTGAACGAACTCGAAAGCGGTTCCTGATATGAATGATTTCCTGAGACAGGTCGTGTTGAGTCAAGAACAGATCCGACAGAGAGTGAGCGAACTGGCCCGCGAAATCCTTTCGTTGTATGGCGACACGCGGTTGATTCTGATTTCCATTCTGAAAGGGTCCGTGATTTTCATGTCCGATCTGGTTCGGCAGTTGCCGCCGAGCACGGAGTTTTACTTCTTGCAGTTGTCCAGCTATCGCGACGCAACAGTTCCGCAGGGAAAGCCGGACTTCTACGCATTGCCTGTACCGGATCTTCGCGGACAACACGTGCTTCTTGTGGAGGACATTCTGGATACGGGGCAAAGCCTGGAATACGCACGAAGGCATTTTCTGGAAATGGAACCCGCCTCTCTCCGAATCTGTGTCCTGCTGGCCAAGGAGGGATATGAATCTTCACCGATGCCGAAACCGGATTTCCTGGGATTCGTGATCCCACGGGAGTTTGTGGTGGGCTATGGGCTGGATTACCAGGAACGGTATCGGGGATTGCCGGAAATTGGGATTCCAGCGGATTTGTGAGTGGATGAAAGGGGACAAAAGGGACAACCGGAAAACGGTCAAACTCTCCATTCAGCGATGCTTGAGTGCTTCTTTGATGAGAGGTTCGACGGGGCTGTCTTTGCCAACGATCTCCACGGCTTCACTAACCGCGCGATGGGCCACCGAGGGTTTGCAGCCGAGTGCCATCAATGCCTGTACCGCTTCCTCGAACGCTTCGCCGGACATCGGTGCGGGACCTTCTGTCGGTTCCCGGCGGACGGCTGTTCTTCCCAGCGCCAACAGCGATTCCTTGTCTTTTAAATCGAAAATCAGGCGTTCCGCTCGTTTTTTTCCGATGCCCGGTACACGGCACAAGCCACGTTGATCCCCGGCCTGGATGACCGCTGCGAATGCCTCTGGGGAAAACGTGGAGAGAATATCCAAAGGTGTTCTGAATCCGATCCCCGGCACTTGCGTGAGAGTCTGGAATAATTCCTTTTCCTGGGGAGTGGCGAATCCGAACAGGCGGACATCATCCTCGCGAAACACCAGCACCGTATACACTAAGGCCTTTTCCCCCACGGAGGGCAGTTTCCCGAATGTCGAATAGGGGATGGCGATTTCGAACCCTACACCCCCCACGTCGATGACGGCGCGATCCTGGCTTTTTTCACGCAGTACTCCGTTGAGAAATGCGATCATCGTCTTCCTCGCGACCAGATTTCTTTCATGATTCGGCTGTGTACATAAGTCAGCGCGGCCGCTAGCGCGTCCGCCGCGTGTTCCGATTCGGGCGGTTCGGGAAGTCCGAGCAGCAGCTGCACCATCTTCTGGACCTGGCTCTTGCCGGCACGCCCTTTTCCGACAACGGCGTTCTTGATTTCGGTCGGGCTGAATTCATCCATCGGCAAATCCGCCTGTGCTCCTGCCACAATCGCCGCCCCCCGTGCCTGGCCCAGTGCGAGAGCAATTGAAACGTTCCGGTGATAAACCAGTTTCTCACAGGCCATACGGTGGGGCTTGTACTTCGCAATGACCTCTTCAATTCCACGATGGATGGTCAGAAGCCGTTGGGGAAAGGAATCGTTCGAATCCGTCTCGATGGTCCCGGCTGCCACCAGCCTGGCATCCCGCCCCTGTGCGTCGATCACACCATATCCAACGGCGCGCACACCCGGATCGATCCCCAATACTCGCACGGTTTCTCTGCTGTTCATGACATGCGAACGGTATCCCGTTTCGTTTCGGGAGGCAATGCTTCCGGGGACAAGACCGGGGGCAAGATGCCACCGCTCCCGTGATATTGCCTTTGCAGGAAAATTCATTTTACTAAAATATCAATCAAATGTGTGGAACATGAAAAAACAGGAGAATGATATGTCTCAAAAAGGAAAGCAATTTCAATGGGGAGCGATGGTCGCCGGCATTCTGGTTGCGGTCTGGCTGCTGGGGATTTCTGCGTCGGGTTTGGCGGTGGAGAAGGGCGATCAGGCCATCCCCTTTGAGGCGAAGGACATCAATGGAAAGAAGATATCCCTGAAACAATACGAAGGGAAACTCGTTCTTCTGGATTTCTGGGCGAGCTGGTGCCCGCCTTGCAGGGCCGAGATGCCTATCGTATTGAAAGTCCATGAGAAATATCAGAAACAGGGATTCGAGGTCATCGGCCTTGTGCAGGATGACGAACCTGAGGAAGCATTGGATTATATCAAAGAGAAAAAACTCCCCTGGCGGCAGATCCTGGATGACATCGAATACCAGGGGAAATTCGGCGACCTGTACAAGATCCGTGGTGTTCCGACGTGCATTCTGATCGGACCCGATGGGAAAGTGATCGACACGCTCGCGCGTGGTTCCCGGCTGGAGCCGCTTGTTCAGAAGCACATCGGCTCCGTCACGAACAAGGAACCGATCAAGATGGAGGAAGATACTCCGAAAAAACAGGAATCGGCAAAATCAGAGTAAACTTCCGTATTCGTGGGGCTGTGTGCCTTCCACACCAGGGAGTTTTCTGCTACGAATCTCCAGGCTTTTTATTTTCTTCCGTCACTCTTGTTGAATCATGCAAGTCGAATACGAATCCGTCTCAAATGCGTTTGTTCTCCGGCCTGTCGGCGACATCAATGTCCAGTCGTCCCCGGAGTTGCGGAAGATTCTGTTGGAGCACTATCCCGGCAAAGGGTCGATTGTGGTGAATCTGAACCAGGTCCGGTACATGGACAGTTCGGGCCTGGCAACATTGATTGAAGGGATGCAATTGGCGCGAGGCGGGGGAGGGATATTGATTCTATGTGAGATTCGGGAGCAGATGCTGCTGGACTTACTGGAGATCACTCACCTGCTCGATGCCTTCCCGATCTTCGATACCGAGGCTCAGGCCGTCCGGTGATGCCGGTTCGGTCTCCGTATGCAGGGGTATCAAATCCGGCGGGAAATCTTTCGCCCAATCCTGCAGGGCAATAACCACCTCGTCCGTTTTCTCCAGGTGATTGACTACGCGACGCATTTCCTTGACGGTTGGATATCCCTTGAGATACCAGCCAACATGCTTTCGCATCTCGTGGACCCCCTTCGGTTCCCCTTTTTCCTCTACGACCAGGTGGATGTGCCGAACCAGCACCTCGATTCGCTCGGCTAGTCCCACCGGGGGAGGCGATTCCTGTGTGGCGAGGTATTGCCGTATCTCCCCGAAGATCCACGGATTCCCATAGCTGCCACGCCCCACCATGACACCATCGCAGCCGGTTTCGGCGATCATTCGTGCGGCAGATGGGCCATTCCGCACATCACCATTGCCGACCACGGGAACAGTCACGGCGGATTTCAGTTCTCCGATCCAGGGCCAGAAAGCCTCTCCTGTGAAGCCCATTGCACGGGTCCGCGCATGAAGGATCATGCCGTCCACGCCTTCCTCTTGTGCAATACGGGCCACCTCGAGAAAGGTGATTTCCTCCGCGTTCCAGCCCGCTCGCATCTTGACTGAAAAGGGCAGGGAAGTAGCACCTCGGACTTTTCGTATGATTTCGGCGAGAAGCGGAAGATCGCGAGTGAGCGCGATGCCGGAGCCGTGATTGACCACGTTCTTCGCAGGGCATCCAAGGTTCAGGTCGATCCCATCGGGACCGATATCGCTGATGAGTCTCGCCGCATCCTCCATTTGAATGGGATTCTTGCCGAAAATCTGGATCACCAGGGGATGCTCGTTCCGGCAGATTTCGAGCATGGCCAGGGTCTTCCGGTTCCTCATAGCAATGCCGGTTGCACTGATCAATTCCGAAAAAGCAAGCGGGCATCCCGACTCGCGCGCGATGGTCCGGGCCGCGCGGTCGGTGACTCCGGCAATCGGAGCCAGCATAACGGTGGAGTAGAAGGTCCGTGGGTCCGCTGTCATGGCATCGCGTCCATGTCCCATTCTGCCCGGTATCCCTTCTCCAGCAGAATGGTCCCCAGCCCGGCCACCATCACTCCGTTGTCAGTGCACAGGGATACGGGGGGTGTCACCAGGCGCATTCCATTCGACCGGGCGGCCTTCGCCATGGTCTCGCGAATCGTCCGGTTTGCGGCCACTCCGCCGGTCAGGGTGATGGTTTTTACTCGATGCTGTTGAGCGGCCATCAGGGTTTTCTCCACCAGGCTGCCGGCGACGGCTGCCTGGAAGGAACAGCAGATCCGGTCGATCTCGGCATCCGACAGAGAAGGGAGCGATTCGATATAGCGTGCCACGGCGGTTTTGAGGCCGCTGAACGAGAAAGCCATCGTCGGACCGGTCAGGGGGCGGGGGAAGGGAATCGAATCTCCTGCCCACTGCTGCGCGCGTCTTTCGATCACCGGGCCGCCGGGATAGCCCAGATTCAACAAGTTGGCGACTTTATCGAACGCCTCTCCCGCTGCATCGTCGCGGGTGGAGGCCAGGCGAACCATATTCTCCCACGATTGAACCAGGTAGACCGCTGTATGACCGCCCGAAACGATCAGGGCGACATGCGGATGATCCACCGGTTTCTCTTCCGATGCAAAAATCGCGCTGTAGACATGCGCATTGAGATGATTGACTCCCACCAGCGGAAGGCCACAGCCGTACGCGAAGGATTTGGCCACCGCAATGCCAACGAGCAGGCATCCCACGAGGCCGGGACCTTGTGTCACTGCGACGCCATCAAGATCCCGCGCATCAAGGTCCGCATCCTTAAGGGTCTGTCGGAGAAGCGGCAAGAGAGTATTCGCATGGGCGCGGGAGGCAACCTCCGGTACCACTCCACCGTACGGGCGGTGGAGTTCCACCTGAGACGACAAATGGGCGGACCGTATGTTCCGCCCATTTGAGACAATCGCTACTCCGGTATCGTCGCAGGAGGTATCAATTCCCAGGACGTGCAAGTCCGACCTCCCCGGCCTGATTGTCGATGAGGATCAATGCCGTCTTGAGGGATTGATAGGCCGCCAGCAGCTCCGTATCGAAGACCTCTTCCTTGGGTTCTTCCTGCAGAGTGTCCTGCGCGCCTTCCTTGAAGATATCACTTGGAGTGAGATCCTTCGGCTGTTCTTCCGGAACGGGTTGAGGCTCCGTCTGCGGTGCCGGTTCCTTTGGTTCCTGTGGCTGTGGATTTTCGGCAGGATTCTTGGCCACCGGCTCCAGGATTCCGGCGGATTTCATCACGTTGGGCGGAAGCACGCCATATTTGCGGTTGAGACGAATCGAATAGTGCTCATCCGGTGTGACATTCGCCAGGATGTCGGGAGTCAATCCTTCCAGGTCCGAAATGGATCGTTCTTTCGGCGTGTAATACTTCGCCGTGGTCAGTTTGAGCATGGCTCCCTGGCCGCCTTTTGTGGAAAGCGGAATGAGCGTCTGCACGGACCCTTTACCGAATGTGCGCGGGTCCGGTTTCCCGTCCCGCATGGAACCCGCCGAACCGACGATGACCGCACGCTTATAGTCCTGCATACAGCCCGCCACGATTTCCGAGGCGCTCGCCGAGAACTCATTCACCAGGACCGCCAGCAGGATGTGCCCCACCGGGTCCCGTTTCGCGACGTATTCCTTGATCTGATCCCCGCGTCCCCGATAGGTCACAATGACCTTGCCGCGTTCGATGAACAGATCGCATGCATCCACCGCGACATCCAGAAGCCCGCCGTAGTTATCTCGCAGGTCCAGGACCAGCGCCCGCATTCCTTTCTCTTCGAGCTCACGGATGTATCTCTCCAGTTCCCGGGCCGCATCCTTGCTGAAATCCTGCAGGCGCATGTAGCCCACTTCATTGTCCAGCATTTTCGGATTGATGATCGCGGAGGGGTTGATCACATCGCGTTCCACGTCAAATGTGAGCAATTGCGTTTCCGACCGACGTGCGATCCGCAGATTGACCTTGGTTCCTTTGGGACCTTTGAGTTTCTTGACGGCTTCCTGCAGCGAGATCCCCTTCGTTCCCTGGCCATCGATCTCGATAATCCGGTCGCCTTCGAGAATGCCGGCGCGCTCTGCCGGCGTTTCGTGCAAAGTCTGGACGACTGTCAGCCATCCGTCCGTCAGGTTGATCTGAATTCCGAGTCCCTCGAATTCGCCCTGTGTCTGATCGTTGAATTCCTTCGCTTCCTCCTGGGTGAAGAAGACGCTGTATCGGTCGAGTCCCTCGACCATGCCCTGGATGGCCTTTTCAATGAGAACATCCGGCTTCGTCTTGTCCTCTTCAATATAGCTTTCCTCGATGGTTGCCATTACTTCGAGGAACAAATCGCTTTGTTCCATCTTGGTCTCGATGTTCTCCACTGCCATGACAGTGGAGTGGACGCCCAACCCCATGACACCGAGAATTGCCAGCGACACCATCCACAAGAGAACCATGTGGCCACGACGAACCATTCGAGACATGAACTCGAATCCTCCTGACTTCGATTCCCATAGAGAGCGAAAGAGATCTAACGGGCGAGCCATTCGCCCGGATCCAACGCCTGATCGCCTCTACGGATTTCAAAATGATAAACCGGACCTTCGTCCCGGTTCTTTTGTCCGACAACACCAATTGGAGCACCTGCGCCCACATCCGACCCGGCTTTCAGGGACCCCGCCTCCACATTCCCATAAACCGTCAGGTATCCGTCCCCGTGGTCCAGTGCGACCAGCGCACCGTAACCCTCCAGTTGGCCGATATAAAGCACTCGCCCATCTGCAACCGCTTTTATAGCGGCTCCCTCTTTTGTAGTCACATCAACCCCTTTACTGATCAGTCTGACGTTGAGGGTGGGGTGGGTAAAGGGTCCGTAACCGCGCACCACCTTGCCCTGTGCGGGCCATGGCAATTTCCCTCTCAATTTTACAAACGCGGTTCCCGGTTGAAACGGTGCTTGAGTGGTTTCCGGCTTCGTGATCTTGGTCGTACCGGGTTTCGGTTGAGCGGGTTTCGGTTTGAGAGCGGCGCGGCGCAAGCGGGCCAGCTCCTCGTCCAGGGCGTTCAACTGTGCCTGCATTTTTTTCAGTTCCGCCGCCAATTTCTGTTCGGTTTTCAGGTTGGTCTTCGCCCGATTCTCGGCGGTTTCGAGCTGTTTCTGCGTTTGTTCCTTCAGAGCCTCTTCATTCACCATGTAATGCTCGCGGATCCGCTTCTGGTAGGCTTGTTCCTCGTCCAGTTTTCCCGTCAGTTTCTCGCGGCGGGGACGTTCCGAGAGTTCCTGCTGAAACAACTCGGTCACAAGAGCCACCGCATTCTCGTAGAGAATCGCTGAATCCGCGTTGTTTGTCTGTGTCGCGACCTGACAGGCGGCGTCGATCAGGGTGTCCCTTTTTCCCGCACGGTCCAGCAGGTCCAATAGTTCTGTCTCAACCGTTTCGGCACGCTGTTCCGAGTTTTCCAGGTTGGCCAAGTAATTCCGAAACTGTTTGTCGAACTGTTCCAATTTCTGGTTATGCAAGGCGGCCGTTCGCTCCAGTTCTTCGCGACGTCCGCGGAGCTGATTCATTTCTTTCTGACGTTTTTGTATTGTTTCGCGAAGCTGAGATGCCTGCCGCGCCGGTTCCGGCGCACCCGTAGCCGTGTGTGGGCCGAACATGAAGAGAACCAGGTGGAAGACCGGAATGAAGATCAATGCGCGGGATGCAACGTGCTTCAATTCATGGAATAGGAATCTCCCCCGCATCAGTGCCGCAATCCTTTCTTGAACTTCCGGTGGCCATCCGGGTGTTTCTCCACACCGGAAGGCTCCTGGGTCGCGGTCCCTTTCGGAAGCAGCAGGTTGGGTATGATGATCCCGATGATGCAAGCCAGGATCACAGGGGAACTCAACTTTCCCTCCGGACCCGTCGGAACCATCAACGGAGTCACAAGGAGGGCAAGCAGTCCGCCCCAGATCCCCCCGATCAATGTGACGATCAACCGGACATTCTGTGGGGAGACCCGCTGATGCCAGGTCCCCTGATTCGTCATGAGAAACAAGACCAACGCCAGCAGCACCGCTCCGCCCCCCAGCCCCGCGATGCGCGCCATCCAGCCTCCGCTTTCGGCCTGGTCCTGGAGCGTGCGCAGTCTCTGCCAGTCCTTTTCGGGCGGTTCGACTTCCGCTACTCCACTAACGGACCGAATCTGGTCCGATATCTTCGGCAGGGAGGGAATCTGCGGAGTATTCGTATCCAGAAAAACCGAGCATTTCGCCGGGACACGGGCATTCCAGAGCGATTCCCATTCCGCCGCTGCCTCGGCCGGTCCGGTCCATGGAGGGATGAATCGGCTCCAGGTGGCGGATCGGACTTCCGCAATTCCCGCGATTTCCTGTGTTATGCGATCATAGTCTTCCGCGACAAGGTCTTTCTGAAGCTGAACGGATATCGCCAGTTGGCCTGTCCCTTCAGCGACTTGGTCTGTCCACAACCTCTCCGCTACTGTGCCGATTCTCCAGACTGTCCCAAGCAGGACGGCCAGGGTTGCGCACAGGAATCCCACGATCAATGATTTCGATAAAGACTGGTCGGACATTTACTCCTCTTGGATGTTTGTTCGGTCAACAAACGGATCATGAAGCGTCTCGGTTATGATAGTAGTTCGAGCGATGCGCGCACGACATCCTCGGTTCTTACCAGAGTCATACAACAGTGTCTGTCCGGGGCCGGGCAACTTTTCTTCCAGCAACCAAGGCAGGGAACATTCGCTTGTACCACCCGATGCCCTTCGCCGTAAGGACCGTTTCGGTACGCATCCGACGGCCCGAAAAAGGAAACGCTGGGGATGCCTAATGCCACCGCGATATGCAGCGGCCCCGTATCGTTTGTGATCACCAGGCCGCTGCGCCGGATCAGCTCGATCATCTCCAGAATATCCGTCTTTGGCGCGGGAACAACCCTGCCGGACATTGACGATGCGCGTACCGTGTCCCGCAGCGATTCCTCACCCGGACCCCACAGGACAACAGCGGGCCGTTTTGTCTTCTCTGCCAGGATGCCCGCCGCCTCGCCGAACCGTTCCGGTGCCCAGCATTTCGTAGGCCATCCAGCGCCCGGTGAGACAACAATCGGGGGTACTCCCCCGGCAAACGATCCCAGCCATTGTTCCATTCGTTCCCCTGCTTTCCAATCAACTGTCATCTCGAATCGGACTTCAGGATTTTCGATCCCCAGTGGCTTGAGGAGGGAAAGGTCGCGGTCGATGATGTGACGTTTGTCCTCTGCGGGAAGAACCAGCGTGTTGTTGAGCCAACGGCTGATTTCCCCACCTTCTTTTCCATCATATCCGATTCGAATGGGAATTCCTGCCAGGTAACTCCATGCGGCGCTCTTGGTCAGTCCATGCACATCAAACGCCACCTGGTACCGCCTGGACCGCAGACGTCTCAACAGACTGCCCAGCAACCGAATGCGTTCTGCAACGGAGCGTGTCTGCCGGAGTTGTCTACGCGGCATGACGACTACTTCATCCAGGCTTCTCAGGCCATACAACATTGGGGCGAGATAGTCCTCCACAAGCCATCCGATATGCGCCGCTGGGAATGCGTCTCGCAATGCCGTCAGCATCGGGATGGTGTGAATGATATCCCCGATGTGCGACATGCGGATAATGAGAATGCGTTCCGGCGGCCTTGTCAGGTCGTATCGCAGCGGTCGGAAGGACATCAGAAATCGCCTCGGACAGCGGCAAAATGCTCTTTTTCCCTCCCCAAGATTGGGGAGGGTAGGGTGGGGTTGATCCATTCGGCGCATTCCTCCCCCTCGGTCGGGGTGAGGGAATTGCCGATGTGTCCACGGAAGCCCCAATGACCTCGAAACCGTCTCATCAGATTCGCCCCATCCCCGTAATGACCACCCACAACGTCTGAAGAATGATATAGACATCGAAAAAGAGAGATTGGTGGTCGATGTAATACAGATCGTGGTTCAATCGCACGAGCATGTCTTCCGTGCCGCGACAGCGGATCTGCTGGTAGCCGGTGATCCCCGGCTTGATCCGCAGTCGCGCGCGCGTTGCTTCATCGTACCGATCCACCATCCAAAGTTCTTCCGGGCGGGGGCCGACGACACTCATCTCGCCGCGCAGAACATTCCAGAATTGCGGCAATTCATCCAGGCTGAACCGACGCAGCCACCGTCCCAGGGGCGTTACACGCGGATCGTGTTCCAGCTTAAACACAGGCTGCGACAGGCTTTCCACATCCACAACCTGATCCAATTGCTGTTCGGCTTCTTCCACCATGGACCGAAACTTGTAAATGGTAAACGGCCTTCCGTTCAGACCGGCGCGCTCCTGTCGAAAGATGATGGGACCTCGACCCGACAGGCGAATCCCCAGCGCGATCAGGGCCATCACAGGCGAGAACAGAATCAAGACGACTGTTGAAATCACCACATCCATGGCGCGCTTCAACGCCTGAGACAGGCGATCCCAAGCGGTGCGCTCCAGCGTATACCATTCCCCGTTGTCCACGACACGCCAGCGGGGATGGGGGCGGATTTCCCGATACAGGCGATGCGTAAAATGAAGGCGAACGGGTTCCTGCTGGCATTGCTCGATGAACTCCGCTGCCTCCGGTCCCTCTTTCGGTCCCAGATCCAGAAACAGATCGTCAATATCGTGTTTCTCGAAAATGGGATATAGCGCCGGTCCCGATGCACGGGCATCATTCCTGATTTCTTTCAGCGATGTTGCGCGGCGCAGAGAATATCCGTACTCCGGATGGTTCCCCAGGACCTCGTGAATCCGTCGATCCGACTGCTCGGAGAAAATGAGCAGGGCATTGGCCAGGTCGTATCCCTTTTTGCGGAAATACGCCGCTCCCTTCAGAACCGCCCATCGGCAGACGGAAGATACCAATACCAGGGATATCCCGTTCATCAGCATCACCATCCGGGAGAACGAAAAGAACCGATACCAGAACACCAGCGAGAGGAAAGTCAGCGAGGCCAGCGCCACCGCCCGAAGCGTAAGATCCATCTGTCCCCCCAGGCTTGGGGGGCGACGAGTCTCGTATCCGCCGAAGAACCACAGGCTGCTCAAATACAGCAGAGAGAGAACGCACTGCGCGATCAAATAGTGTTCGTAAGGGGTCCCGTAATGGGTGCTGAAATACCCGGACCAGAATCGAATGATGTACGAGCCGATAAAGCAAATTGACAACAGAATAGCGTCCAGGTACAGCAGGATACGGTCGGTGCGGATCATGATTCCTCGGTGGATCTATCGGGGGCGGCCCCCGTTTTTCCCATTCGAAAACGAATTGTGCCTGAGATCAGTCCCGCACCCAAGGCCAATGATCTTGCCGCCAACAGGAGGGGAACCCGTGCCGTAAGGTCCGACGCACGGTCTCGGCACAGTCGCAATGTGCCCGACATACATGCAAGATTGGCTGCTGCAAAGAGGATACAGAACCACCAGGATGGTGACCAGAACGGTATTGCCACCAGGAATCCCAGAAGTCCATAGGTCAGGGGAATTTGCGCGATGAGTGTCGGAGGTGTATGTGTATCGCCTTTCACACGGCCCGGGTGGCGCACCAACAGATACGACTTGTAATAGGCAATACGGAATTTCTTGCGAATATAGTGAGATAGCGTCTCTGCGTGTCGATGAACTACCCGCGCATCGGGAACGAAAACCATCCGGTATCCATGTTCAGCCAACCGAAATGAAAACTCCTGGTCTTCAACGGAGGCCGTCGGAAATCCTTCATCGAATCCGCCCAGGCTCAGGAAGACATCCCGTCGGAATCCCGCCGAATAGGTGTCGATGAAGTCGATAGAATCGAACTGCGCCATACGGATATATTTTTCTTCGTATTCCACCTGAACAAGACGCGCTACCCAGCTTGTCTGACGGGTTTCGTAGGCTCCTTTGACACCCTGCACGGCGGGATCTTCAAACGGCGCCAACATTCTTTCCACCCAGTCCGCGTGAGGCTCGCAATCGGCATCCGTGAACAGAAGAATCGGGCCGGTTGCCTCTTTTGCCCCCCGGTTTCGCGCGACGGCGGGACCGGCATGATCCTGAGCCAGAGTGCGAACGATCCTGTCCGGGGTTGCGTGGTCCGCAATCCAATTCTCGATGATTGAGACGGTGTCGTCCTTCGATCCGTCATCCACCACAATTATTTCCAGGCATCGATCCGTTTCTTGATGCAGAATAGCATCCAGGCATCGCAAGACCGACTCCGCATCCCGGTACACGGGAATGATGATGGTTGCACACGGTGACTTGGATTCCACGGCTGTTGTCCCTCCAACTCTGCACCATAACAGTGTAGCAGATCCGACTGGAAGAACGCCATGCGAATGACGAACCTATTGTGCATAACCTCATTTTCCCGGTTCTCCGTTCTCTTCCGGGCACAAAGGCGATATAAATAAAAGTTTACAGATCAACTCAGAATCATCTTTGAATTTCGCCGGGCCAGAGGTATACAGCCGTGATTGTCACAATGAAGGCGGGTGCTTCCAGGGAGCAGATCGACCAGGTCATTGCGCTGATCGAGGAATGCGGATACAAGGCGCACCCGATTTTCGGTTCCAATCTGACCGTATTGGCCGCTGTGGGAGACGAGCGGGGCAAGAGTGGCGTATTCGAGCGTTTGGGCAGCCAGCCGGGTGTCGGCAAGGTGGAGTATATTCTGCCCCCGTACAAACTGGTGTGCCGGGAGATCAGTCCCGGCCTGGAGCGGGAACCGACCGTGGTCAAAATCCGTGTCCGGCACAAGGAGAGGGTTACGGAACGGGCGATTGGAGACGGCAGACTTTCGGTGATCGCGGGACCCTGCTCGGTGGAATCGCTGGAACAGGTCATGACTTGTGCCCGGGAAGCCAAGAAATACGGCGCGACGTTCCTGCGTGGCGGCGCATTTAAACCCCGCACCTCCCCATACAGCTTCCAGGGCCTTGCAGAAGACGGCCTGAAAATCCTGGCCGAAGCCCGCGAAGAATACGGTCTTGGTGTGGTGACCGAGCTGATGGATATCCATAACCTGGATCTGGTGAGTAAATACACGGATATCATCCAAATCGGCGCACGGAACATGCAGAACTTCATGCTTCTGAGAAACCTCGGCGATACGGACAGACCGATTCTTCTCAAACGGGGCATGTCCTCAACCATTGATGAATTGCTCATGTCGGCGGAATACGTGGTGTCGTGCGGGAATCCGAACGTGATTCTCTGCGAGCGTGGAATTCGAACCTTTGAAACGGCGTATCGGAATACACTGGATTTGAACGCGGTCCCGACACTCCGCGCGGCAACCCACCTGCCGATCATTGTCGATCCCAGCCACGGAACCGGCCGGTGGGAACTCGTGAAACCAATGAGCATGGCAGCGGTGGCAGCCGGGGCGGACGGATTGATTATCGAGATCCACCCGGAGCCGGCCAAGGCATTTTCCGATGGACAACAGTCTCTCAAACCAAAGAAATTCGGCGAGCTCATGGACGCCGTGGCCGCTGTAGCCAGTTGTGTCGGAAAACCGCCCTGTTGGAAAGACTGAACCGAATCGGCGGCAGAAGGCGCTCTTCCGAGCGTGACTCCGGCGGGGCCGGTGATTGGGATCAAGAAAGCATCGTGTCTCGCGCGATGGGCGAAGGAGTGAAGATACGCACAACCCCCTCTGTGTCTCCCC
>Ga0116141_10001487_pt1 | contig 20058 bp, 14 predicted proteins | sample AD_UKC097_MetaG_FD_89744 | JGI IMG/M metagenome (GOLD analysis project Ga0116141, IMG submission 89744) | Active sludge microbial communities of municipal wastewater-treating anaerobic digesters from USA - AD_UKC097_MetaG | ecosystem: Engineered > Bioreactor > Anaerobic > Digestate | place: USA...
CCGGCGTGCCGGTGGACGCGGTGCAGCTCCTGCACGGCCCCGGCGAGACGGTGGGCGCCGCGCTGGTGGCGCTGCCGGGCATCGCGGGCGTGGCCTTCACCGGCTCCACCGCCGTGGCGCGGCTCATCAATCGCGCGCTGGCGGCCAAGGACGGCCCCATCGTGCCGCTGATCGCCGAGACCGGCGGCATCAACGCCATGGTGGTGGACAGCACCGCCTTGCCCGAGCAGGTGGTGGACGCGGTGGTGCAAAGCGCCTTCCGCTCGGCCGGCCAGCGCTGCTCGGCGCTTCGGCTGCTGTGTCTGCACGAGGGCATCGCCGACGGCGTGATCGAGATGATTCAGGGCGCGGCCAAGGAACTGGTGGCGGGCGATCCGGCCGATCTGGCCACCGATGTCGGCCCGGTGATCGACCGGGAGGCCTTCGAGGGCATCCGGCAGCACCTGAACCGGCTGAATTTTGAGTCAAAATGCCTGTTTCCCATCGCCGAATGGCCACAAGATGCTACGAATTTGATACCGCCCGCAGCGTTTGAAGTGCCGTCGATTGCCAGTGTTCAGCAGGAAATCTTCGGCCCGGTGCTGCACATCGTGCGCTGGAGCGGCGATCCGCTGGTCGTCATCGCGCAGATCAACGCGCTGGGCTATGGGTTGACGCTCGGCATCCAGACCCGCATCGACAGCCGCGCCCAGGCGATGGCGCAGGCCGCGCGGGTCGGCAACGTGTACGTCAACCGCAACATGATCGGCGCGGTGGTGGGCGTGCAGCCCTTCGGCGGCGAGGGCTTGAGCGGCACCGGCCCGAAAGCCGGCGGTCCGCACTACCTGATGCGCTTCTGCGCCGAGCAGACCCTCACCGTGAACACCACGGCGGCCGGTGGCAACGTGCAACTGCTGGCCTGATCACCCGGCCCGCACCGGCCGCGACCACAGTCCCCGATGCCGGGTTGGGCGTTCGCGGGTTCAGTGGTGGTGCCCGTGCGCCCCGTGGGCGTGCCGGTGCGCGATTTCCTCCGGCGTGGCGGCCCGAACGTCGATCACCTTCAGGCTGAAGCGCAGCGTCTTGCCGGCCCAGGGGTGGTTGCCGTCCAGGAACACGGTGTCGCCTTTGATCTTCACCACGGTGAAGGCCTGCTCGGCGCCGTCGGCGTCGCGCCCCATCAGCTGGCCGCCGACCTTGACGCCCGGTGGAAAGTCCTTGCGCGCGATGGTCTGCAGCAGCGATTCGTCGCGCTCGCCGAACGCGTCGGCGGGCTGAAGTTGCAACGTGGTCTGGTAGCCCGCCTGCTGTCCCTCCAGCGCCGCCTCAATCTTCGCCAGCGTGTTGCCGTAGCCGCCATGCAGGTAGGACGTGGGCTCTTTGGCCTCTTCGATCAGCTTGCCTTGGGCGTCAGACACCCGGTAGCGGATGGTGACGATGGTGTCTTTTTGAATGTTCATGACCGGGAGGGGTGAGGCGGGGGGGCGATGGGGAGTTCCGCCTATTTGTCGTCCTTGTGCGGCTTGAGCGGCAGGTTGTCGTCGTATGCGGCCTGCATCTGGCGCAGCTTCATCACGCCGTAGAACACGACCAGCGCCATCGAGATGACGAGCGTGGCGACAAGCGCTTTTTCGACCGCGAACGCACCCATGCGGTTGGCCGCGGTGCTGCCCAGGATCAGGCCGAGGATGCCGAGGTTGATGACCCAGTTGACGGCGCGCGGCACCACGTAGTGCAAGGTGCCGAAACCGCCCAGTTGGTACAACATGAACGGCAGGATGGCCACGGCGGGCAGCAGTTCGGTGATGCCCAGTGGCACGGCCACCGCGCCCGGCGTCGCGCTGTGCAGCAGCCTGCTGTTGGCCAGCTCGTGGAACAGGCCCGGCACCGCACACAGGATCGGTACCGCGCACAGCAGTTCCAGCACTAGGCCCCCGCTCCAGGCCGAGACGCGGGACGAATGGTCGGCGCCGGCCGCGTCCGATTGGGTGCCGATGAACAGGCCGGCCACGATGGCTGCGGTGCTGGCCAGCATCAGCAGCTCCACCGTGATGCCGAAACCGGTGGGCTCGCCGACCTTGAGCAGCAGCAGGGCCAGGAAGCCCGGCGTGTAGACCACCACGCGCGTCAGTTTGGCCCAGACCCGCACGTCGCGTTCCGGTGGCAGGATGGGCAGGGGGAGCCCGTTGGCTCCGATGGCGGCTCGTTCCTTCGACATGGCTGTTCCTCAGATCATCAGGATGGTGGGAAAAACAGGACCGTACCACAGGGCGCGGCCCCTGAAAACCGGCGTGCCACAAGTTCGCGCCGTTTCGTTGCGCACGGGTGGCGCGGGCACGATGGACGGGTCCCGCATGGGTGGGAGTCAAGAGTCAGGCGGGTTCTTTTCGGCGGACTTCGCCGGATGCCCGTCGCGGCGCTGGCGGGCCCGCTCCATCAGGGCCTCGGCACGCAGGTCGTTGTAGCGTGCGACGAAGTTCACCAGCACGCTGGCGGTCCAGGCGAACGTGAAAATGCCTGAGATTGCGATGATCGGGGCCAGCAGGCGCCAGGCATGTGGCAAAGAGAAGGGTTCGCCCAGGGCGGTATAGCAGTTGGCGGCAAAGTAGCCGGCCTTGGCCCATTCGGTCACGACGCCACCGAACACCAGCCCCACCGACCAGATGAACACCTCGGCCATGTGCAGCGACAGCAGGGACACCACCATGATGGCAAACAGCAGGTCTGCCCGCCAGAGGCGCGTGCGCACCGATTTGCCTTGAAGACGCTTGAGAAAACTGCTGGTGATGAAGCGGATCCAGAACGCGTGGAACATGATGACCAGCACCAGCATGCTGCCGCCGAACACCATGTCGGGCACTGGCAGCGCTTCGGTCAGGGCCGTTTCGACCGCGCCGGTGGGCAGGCTGATCGTGGCGCTGGATGCCGGCGCATCGGTGGGTGCGGCAATCTTGGGTTTTGGCGGTGCGAGCGCCGGGGACGCAACAACGGTGGTGGTCTGGTCGGTGGCGTGCATGGCGGGGGGTGCTGGTGCTCGGGCGACCCGGTCGGGTGGGGCGCATCATAGCGGTGATGCCCTGGCAACCGGACGCGGTGAAACCCGAATGGCACGCCTGCTCGGGCGCGGACCTCAGCGGTTTTCCAGCCGGTTGTAGTCGAACAGGCCGGCCTCCAGCGGCGACCACTTCGCGTAGGCGTCGATCAGCGCATCGCTGGCGGCCCAGAAGTCCGCACTGGTGCGCCGGATCGCGAACCGGTCTGCCAGCGCGCGGTAATCCTTTTCCGATCCAAGCCCCTGCACGGCGCGGGTGAACGCGGGCAGCTGCGCGGGCGTGGCACGGTAGATCGCGTTGGGGTAGGCGCCGATGAAGCCGGGCACGACGGTCAGGGTGTTCTCGGCCGGCAGCAGTTCGCCCTTTTCGCGCAGCATGTGCGCCACGTTGGCATGGCCGGTGTTGCGCAGCAGGCTGAAGTACCGGGGCGCGGCCGGTGGGGCGTCGACGCGCAGCACCGTTGCTTCGGGCAGCCACGAGAGGCTGGCGCCGCGCACGCTGGCCAGGTCCTGAAGGCTTTGCCGCAGCGCCGCGTCCGGCACCGCGTTCAGATCGAAACGGTGATCGAGCACCGGATTCAGCCGCTGCCGCAGCAGGCCGTAGAGCTCGGCCTGTGGATCGGCGGAGTGATACCGCACGCCGGTCTCCGCATCCAGCGGGTTGCGGCTGCCGTCGATGTAGGCTTTCACATTGGCGCTGGCGCCGCGGTACCAGCGGTCGCGGATCGGTCCACGCGCGGCTTTGGGCAGGAACAACAGGAAGTTGCTCTCGCCTTCCATGCGCAGGAAGTCCATGTAAAGCCGGCTGTTGAGCTGGTGCCCGATGTTGCCGAAGGGGTCGTAGCCGGCCACCAGCAGGTAGTAGATGCGCTCGAACAGCGGGTAGCCGATCACCCAGGCGGTCTCGGGCGGCTCGCCGACCAGGCCCTTGACCACCGAGGCGCTGTCGAAGTGCCGGAACACCGTGAGTGCTGCGTTGCGGTTGGTGCCATCGCCGTCCCAGATCAGCGGCAGATCGACTTTCTGCGCGCCACCGAAGCGCTGCCGCAGGCTGTCGTTCTTGGCAGCCAGGATCTGGTCTTCGATGCGGGCCAGTTCGCCCCACGCCAGCAGCATCGAGGCGTCGCTGCCGTAGTAGGCCGGCAGCCGCAGGGTGCTGGCCAGGCGTGCCTCCAGTTCCGCGCCGGCAAGCCCCGCGCCGCCGTCGTGACGGGGGTCGATGAAATAAACCCAGAACCGATCCTGGATCACGTCCAGCGCCATCTGCCCCCGACAGACCGGCCCTTTGATGAAGTTCATGATGAAGAACTCGGCCTCGTCCAGCAGGAACCGGTAGCGCGAGTCCGGCGGAATCGCGGCAAAGGTCAGGAAGGGGTTGGACGACTGTTCGATGTCGTACGACGGCAGGGCGGTCACCGGATAGGCCGGCTCCAGGAACCAAGCGCGGTACTTCGCCATGCGCTGCGGCGACAGCACATAGGGCATGTGCGTCTTGGCCAGCAGGGTCTCGCGCTCGGGTTCCAGCCGGTAATGAACCCGCTGCACGCCAGGATCGTCGTAGGGGCGGCGGGTGGCCACGGCCTGCACGGGCTGGCCGGGCGGCGTGGCGGACCGGACCAGGCGGAAGTTGTGGCGCTGCGCGTCGCCTTCGAACACCAGATGGCCGAGGAACAGGTGCTCGTACAGGTAGCGGCTCATCAGCTGCTCTTTGAGCGAGCCGCCATTCAGGAAGCGCTCCCAGTCGGCCACTTGGCGTGCGACGGATGCGGGCAGCGTCGCTTGCGGCACGTCGGGCGATCCCGCGGCGAGCCAGCGCGTGATCACGTCCAGTTCCTTGGGCGCCAGCCCGGGCAGGCCGTAGGGCATGCCGGCCAGCGGCTGCTGGCGCGCGTAGGCGTCGTATTCGTCCAGGCGCGGGCAGGTCTGCGCACGATCGAGCGAGAAGTCGAACGCGTCCGAGAGCACCGGCTCGTCGGGCAGCGGATGGGCCTTCTTGAGGGCCAGGCTGCGGTACAGCACGCTGGCGGCCAGGTTGTTCTCGGGCGTCGGCGTGCGCTCGTTGAGCACCGAATCGAAGCCCTTTGTGCGCCACTTCGAGGCGGTCTGCGCATCGACGAACAGGCGTGTGGGCGGCGCTTCAAGCAGTCGGGTGCCGTCATAGACCATCGCCTTGCTGGTGCCGCGGGCCACGCCCTCCCACGAGCCCAGCTTGAGCTGGCAGGGTGCGTCATAACAACCGTGGCAGACGACGCAGCGGCGCTCCAGGATCGGGCGCACGTCCTGGCGGTAGGACACCCCGCCGGGCGCCGGCACGGCCGGTTGGTCGAACCGCATGGGGTCAGCCGCGCCGAACCGGGTGTCCAGAGCGTCCTGGGTCAGGGTGGCGCAGCCGGCGATGCAGGCCGCAGCCAGGGCGAAACTGGAAATGCGCATGGTGGGTCGCGCCTGCCGGTGGGAGGAATGGGTCGGGTGACGGGCGATGGTACCGGGTTCAGCCCCCGAGCGCCGCCTGCGCCGCCGCCAGGCGAGCGATCGGCACACGGTACGGAGAGCAGCTGACGTAATCGAGCCCCGCGCGGTGGAAGAAGGCGACCGACGCCGGATCGCCCCCGTGTTCGCCGCAGACGCCGGTTTCCAGGCCGGGACGCGATCCCCGGCCCTTTTGCACCGCCATCTCGACCAGCACGCCGACCCCCTTCTGGTCGATGGATCGGAACGGGTCGTGCTCGTAAATGCCGTTGCGCAGGTAGTCGGGCAGGAACTTGCCGGCGTCGTCACGCGAGAAGCCCAGCGTCATCTGCGTGAGGTCGTTGGTGCCGAACGAGAAGAACTCCGCCGCCTTGGCGATGCTGTCGGCGATCACGGCGGCGCGAGGGGTCTCGATCATCGTGCCCAACAGGAAGTCGATGCGCTCGCCGCGCTCGGCGAACACCTGCTCCGCCGTGCGCCGGATCACCACGGCCTGTGCGTTGAATTCGCGCACCGTGCCGACCAGCGGCACCATGATCTCGGCCTTGACGTCGGCACCCTTGAGGCGCGCATCGAGCGCCGCTTCCAGAATGGCGCGGGCCTGCATCTCGGTGATTTCGGGGTAGGTGATGCCCAGGCGGCAGCCGCGGTGGCCGAGCATGGGGTTGAACTCGTGCAGGTCGTCGACCCGCATGCGGATCTTGCCGACCGAGACCTTCATCTCCTGCGCCAGCTGGCGTTGTCCGGCCTCATCGTGGGGCACGAATTCGTGCAGCGGCGGGTCGAGCAGACGGATCGTGACCGGATGCCCGTTCATCGCGAGGAACAGGCCCTCGAAGTCGGCGCGCTGGATCGGCAGCAGCTTGGCCAGCGCCTTGCGCCTGCCGGCCTCGTCGTCGGCCAGGATCATCTCGCGCATCGGCAGGATGCGTTCGCCTTCAAAGAACATGTGCTCGGTGCGACACAGGCCGATGCCGGTGGCGCCAAAACTGCGGGCCACCTTGGCGTCCTCGGGTGTGTCGGCGTTGGTGCGGACTTCCAGGCGTTTGTGCCGGTCGGCCAGGGCCATCAGCTTGCCGAAGTCGCCGCTGAGTTCGGGGTCGCGGGTGCCAACCTGTCCATCGTAAACCTCGCCGGTGGAGCCGTTGAGCGAAATCCAGTCGCCCTCGCCCCAGGTCTTGCCGTCGACGCTGAACTGGCGCGCCTTGTAGTCCACGTGCACCGCACCGGCGCCGCTGACGCAGCACTTGCCCATGCCGCGCGCGACCACCGCCGCGTGCGAGGTCATGCCGCCGCGTGCGGTGAGGATGCCCTTGGCCACGCTCATGCCGCGCAGGTCCTCGGGCGAGGTCTCCTGCCGCACCAGAATCACGGCCTTGCCCGCCTTGGCCCATTCCTCGGCCTCGTCGGCAAAGAAGACCACCTGCCCGGTGGCCGCGCCGGGACTCGCCGGCAGGCCGCGCGCAATCACGGTGGCCGCCTTCTGCGCCGCCGGGTCGAAGATCGGGTGCAACAGGTCGTTCAGGCGGTCCGGGCTCACGCGAAGCAGCGCGGTTTTTTCATCGATCATGCCCTGGTCGAGCATCTCCATCGCGATGCGCACCATGGCCGCGCCGGTGCGCTTGCCATTGCGGGTCTGCAGCATCCAGAGCTTGCCTTCCTGGATGGTAAATTCCATGTCCTGCATGTCGCGGAAATGGTTCTCCAGCAGCGTTTCGGCCTGCAGCAGTTGCTGGTAGATCGCGGGCATCAGTTCTTCGAGCGAGGCGAACCGGGCACGACGCTCCTCCTCGCTGACCAGCGCCAGCTGCGCCCAGCGTTGCGACCCCAGCCGGGTGATCTGCTGCGGGGTGCGAACCCCGGCGACCACGTCTTCGCCCTGGGCGTTGATGAGGAACTCGCCGTTGAACAGGTCTTCACCCGTGCCGGCGTCGCGCGAGAAGGCCACGCCGGTGGCGCTGCTGTCGCCGAGGTTGCCGAACACCATGGCCTGCACGTTGACCGCCGTGCCCCATGACTGCGGGATGTCGTTGAGTTCGCGGTACACCTTGGCGCGGTCGTTGTTCCAGCTTTCGAACACCGCGAACACCGATCCCCAGAGCTGTTCCCAGGGGTCGACGGGGAAGTCGCGGCCGATGCGGGCGCGGATCAACGCCTTGAATCGCTGCACCAGCTCCTTGAGGTCGGCGGTGTCCAGGTCGGTGTCGAGCTTGACGCCGCGCTTTTCCTTGACCATGTCGATGATCACCTCGAACGGGTCGTGCTCCTCCTTGGACACCGGCTTCAGGCCCATGACCACGTCACCGTACATCTGGATGAAGCGGCGGTACGAATCCCAGGCAAAGCGCTCGTTGTTGGTCCTGGCGGCCAGACCGGCGACCGCCTCGTCGTTCAGGCCGAGGTTGAGAATCGTGTCCATCATGCCCGGCATCGAGGCCCGGGCGCCCGAGCGCACCGACAGCAGCAGCGGGTCGTCGTTGTTGCCGAAGCGCTTGCCCATTTCCCGCTCGACCTGGGCCACGCCCGCCTTGACCTCTTCGCTCAGCATGGCCAGGACGTGCGCCTGCCCGTGGTCGGTGTACACGGCGCAGGCCTCGGTGCTGATGGTGAAACCGGCGGGGACGGGAATGGCCAGGCGACACATCTCGGCCAGGTTCGCGCCTTTGCCGCCGAGCAGGTTCTTCATCGAGGCGTCGCCCTCGGTCAGGGCTGCGCCAAAGGCGTAAACGTATTTTTTCTGAGCGGACATGTTCTTTCCTCGTATGACAGACGGTTTCGAAGGTCAGGGCGCTCGCGCCGCGCCGGATCGACCGAAAACCAAGTTTGGCGGCTCATCGCGACCGATCACCCGGCTTCGGGTTCGATCCGAAAGCATAGCGGCTGCGGGCGCTTCGGTTGATGACATGCGGCAACCTAGAATGAAAAACATGGGAATCCCCGTCGTTTTGGTTCAACGCGCCCGTCCATGAGCTTGCGTCGACTCGTTGGCGGGTTGGTGCTGGCCGTGGGCCTGGCGGGCACAGCCCTGGCCCAGGCACCCGGGGTCGCGATACCGGCGCATGCGCACCTGCTTGGCGTGCGAAGCTGGGCGCCGCCACCCGGCGCCGACGATCTGGCTTCGGCCCAGGCCGCGTTGCAAGCCATCCAGCCCGAGGCGCCCGGGGGCGCTCCGGCCGAATTCAAGGTGCCGCCGCGCCAGGCCGTGTGGATGGCACTCGACCTGGCCGTCGACCCCGCCGGTGGGCCCTGGGTGCTGGAGCTGACCCATCCATCCTTGCGCGCCGCCGATCTGGTCCTGCCCCGCACAGACGGTCAACCGCTGGTGCTGCGCGGCGGGCGCGACGTGCCGATGGCCGAGCGCGGCGGCGGGCGCTTTCCGGCCACCTTCGCCTTGCCGCCCGACAGCGCATCGGGCACGGCCTACCTCCGACTGATGGGAACCGTGCCCATCCGTGGGCAACTGCTGTTGCTGCAGCGCGATGACTGGAAGAGCCAGTCCCGGTTGCAGTTCTGGGCGATGTCGGTGTGCTTTTCCGTGGTCGCGTGCGCGGTCGCGTACGCGATGGCGCGCGCGTGGCGATTGCGCAGCCGGGCCTACGGCCTGTACGCGCTGCTGGCGCTGACCATCGGGGCGGCGGGCATGTTCATCTCGGGCTACGGTGAAAGCTGGCTCTGGCCCGCCGTGGCCGACTGGCGCGGGCCTCTGGCGTCGGGCATGGCCTGCCTGGCGGCCGGGCTGGCGCTGTTGCTGGCCGAATGCGCCTTTGCGCTGGAGGTGCGGGCGCCACGCTTTTCGCGGCTGCTGCGCTTCATGGGTGTGTTGTGTCCGCTGGCCGGCGTGCTGGGCCTGGCCTTCAGCCTGTCGGTTTACCAGTCGGTCTCCCACGTGGCCGCCACGGTGGCCACCATCCTGGGCCTGTGCAGTTTCTGGTTTGCCTGGCACACCGAAAACCGCGCGGCGGGCTGGTTGTTGACCGGTTTCGTGCCGGTCAGCCTGGGGGTGAGCATCACGACGCTGGCGGTATCCGGAATCATCCCGTTCGAGCCCTGGGTGCTGATGGCGATGCCCTTGGGCAGCATGCTGGAGGCGCCATTCAACCTGTTCGGTCTGAGCCTGCTGGAGCGGCGGCGCGCGCTGGTGCAACAAAGCAGGGCTGAGTTGGAGCGGGTGAGCGGCCCCGCGGCGGAGTCGCGCGACGCGATGCTGCGGCGGCTGGGTTCGTCGGCGGCGGGCGCCAGCGAAGAAGGCGGGTTGTTGATGCTGCTGCGCTTTCCCGCGCTGGCGCCGGGCTCACCCCGGCTGCGGGTGCTGGATTCGGTCGGTGTGGAGCATTTCCTGCACGCGATGATGGTGGCCGCCGTGCGCCCCGGCAACCATGTCGGGCGCCGCGCGTTTCATGAAATCGTGCTGCGCAACCCGCAGGACAGCTCGGAAGCCGCCATCCGCAGCCTGGTCACGGCGCTGTTCGCCAGCGCCCTGCGCTGCGAGCGCCATGGCATTGAGCCGCGCGACGCGGCCCTGCGGATCGCCTACGGTCGGGTGAAGCGGGCCGCGCTGCCGATCGAAGCCGCCGTCGGGCAACTGGTGGCGGCGCTGGACGATCCGACCCGTGCTGGTGCGCGACGCATCGAAGTGGATCTGGACGACTCGCCCGCCGAGCTGTCGCGGCCTTGACGAGCATCGACCCTGCAGGCGGCCACAATCGCGCGCATGACCGAACTCCGCTCCCCCCTGCAAGCCCAGATCGTCCAATGGCTCGTGGCGCCCGGCGACACCGTTCGCGATGGCGATGTGTTGCTGATCCTGGAGGCCATGAAGATGGAGCACGAGTTGCGCGCGACGGGTGACGCGCGCGTGGTCGAGTTGCTGGCGCTGGTCGGCGACGCGGTGAACGAAGGTGATGTGCTCCTTAAAATGGAGCGCCCGGTGGCCGTCCCGCGCTGGGAAGGCCCCGAAAATGCTTCAATTTCAGCGGTTTTCGGCCCGCCGGCCGCCACTCAACCCGGTCCGACCGCTGCCGCGCTCCGCCCGGATCTCCAGCGCGTCGTGGACCGTCACGCGTTCACGCTGGACGCCAGCCGCCCCGACGCCGTGGCCCGGCGCCACGCCCTGGGCCAGCGCACCGCCCGCGAAAACATCGCCGACCTCTGCGACGAAGGCAGCTTCATCGAATACGGCGCCCTGGCCGTGGCGGCCCAGCGCAGCCGGCGCAGCGAGGACGACCTGATGCGCAACACCCCGGCCGATGGCATGGTGACCGGCATCGGCAGCATCAATGGCCTGATCCATGGCCCCGAAGCGAGCCGCGCGGTGGTGATGGCCTATGACGCCACGGTGCTGGCCGGCACCCAGGGCATGCGCAACCACGCCAAGACCGACCGCATGCTGGGCATCGCGCTGGACCAGAAGCTGCCCGTGGTGTTGTTTGCCGAGGGCGGCGGCGGGCGCCCCGGTGACACCGACATGCCCATCGTCGCGGGTCTGCACGTCGGCACCTTCGCCAGCTACGCGCGGCTGTCGGGGCAGGTGCCGGTGATCGGCATCGTCAGCGGCCGTTGCTTCGCCGGCAACGCGGCCCTGCTGGGCTGCAGCGACGTGATCATCGCCACGCGCAGCAGCAGCATCGGCATGGGCGGCCCGGCCATGGTCGAAGGTGGCGGACTGGGCGTCTTCAAGCCCGAGCAGATCGGCCCCGGCAGCGTGCAGCACCGCAACGGCGTGATCGACATCCTGGTGGAGGACGAGGCGCGCGCGGTGGCGGCGGCAAGGCACTACCTGTCGTTCTTCCAGGGCCGCACCCGCGACTGGATCACACCCGACCCGCTGGCGCTGCGTGCCGTGGTGCCCGAGAACCGGCTGCGTGTCTACGACACCCGGGCGGCCATGACCGGCATCGTCGATGCGGGCAGCCTGCTGGAGTTGCGCACCGGCTTCGGCATCGGCATCCACACCGCGCTGGGGCGCATCGAAGGCCGCTCGGTCGGCCTGCTGGCCAACAACCCGCTGCACCTGGGCGGCGCCATCGATGCCGACGCGGCGGACAAGGCCGCGCGTTTCATGCAACTGTGCAACGCCCATGGCCTGCCGCTGGTCAGCCTGGTGGACACGCCGGGTTTCATGGTCGGGCCCGACATCGAGGAGAAGGCCCAGGTGCGCCATGTGAGCCGCCTGTTCGTCACCGCGGCCAGCCTGCGCGTGCCGTACTTCAGCATCGTGCTGCGCAAGGGCTACGGCCTCGGCGCCATGGGCATGACCGCCGGCGGCTTTCATTCGCCGGTGTTCACCGTGGCCTGGCCGACCGGCGAATTCGGCGCCATGGGTCTCGAAGGCGCGGTGCGACTGGGCTATCGCAAGGAACTGGAGGCGCTGCCCGAAGGCCCCGAGCGCCAGGCCTTGTACGACAAGCTGGTGGCACAGCAATACGCCAACGGTTCGGCCCTCAACATGGCCGCGACGCTGGAAATCGACGCCGTGATCGACCCCGCGGAGACGCGCAACTGGCTGGCCCGGGGGCTGGCGTCGAGCCGGCTGGGCGAGCGATCCCCCGGCTTCATCGACACCTGGTGAGCCTGCAGCGCGAGTGCGGGCTGGTATTCGGTGGTCGGGCACCAGAACGATCGCCGTGCTAAGCTGGCAGGTTCCCGATGGCGTGGCCGGTTGGCTGGCGCCCGTTGTTTGAATCAGGAGACTTCCCATGCCTGGCCTGCTGCCCCACGTCGATCCCGACGGTCTGCTCGAATTCTCGGTGGTCTACACCGACCGCGCCCTGAACCACATGTCCAGGAGCTTCCAGGGCGTGATGAAGGATATCTCGCGCATTCTCAAGACGGTGTACCACGCCAAGTCGGCGGTGCTGGTGCCCGGCAGCGGCACCTTCGGCATGGAGGCGGTGGCGCGGCAGTTCGCCGGTGACAAGAAGGTGCTGGTCATCCGCAACGGCTGGTTCAGCTACCGCTGGACGCAGATTTTCGACATGGGCCGCATTCCCGCCGAGTCCACGGTGCTCAAGGCCCGCCGCACCGGCACCGGCAGCCAGGCACCCTGGACGCCCGCGCCGATTGCCGAGGTGGTGGCCACCATCCGCGACAGGAAGCCCGATGTGGTGTTCGCGCCGCACGTGGAAACCGCCTGCGGCATGATCCTGCCCGACGACTACCTCAAGGCCGTGGCCGACGCGGTGCACGGTCGGCGGCCTGTTCGTGCTGGACTGCATCGCCTCCGGCGCGATGTGGGTCGACATGAAGGCCACCGGGGTGGACGTGCTGGTTTCGGCGCCGCAGAAGGGATGGAGCAGCTCGCCCTGCTGCGCCATGGTGATGCTCAGCGAGCGCGCCCGTGCCGCCATCGACGGCACCACGAGCTCCAGCTTCGCCTGCGACCTGAAGAAATGGCTGCAGATCATGGAAGCCTATGAAAACGGCGGCCACGCCTACCATGCCACCATGCCCACCGACGCGCTCACGCGCCTGCGCGAGGTGATGGTCGAGACCGAGGCCTACGGTTTCGACAAGGTGCGTGCGGAACAGATCGAGCTCGGTGCGAAGGTGCGCGCCTTGTTCGAAAGCCGCGGCATCCCCAGTGTGGCAGCCGAAGGTTTCAAGGCGCCCGGCGTGGTGGTGAGCTACACCACCGATCCCGACATCCACAACAGCAAGAAATTCCTGGCCGAAGGCCTGCAGACCGCCGCCGGCGTGCCGCTGCAGTGCGACGAGCCGGCCGACTTCATGACCTTCCGCGTCGGCCTGTTCGGCCTGGAGAAGTGGCACCACGTGGACCGCACGGTGGCGCATCTGGCCGCCGCGCTGGACCGGCTGGGCATTGGGGCCAAAGCCGCTGTTGCGGAGCTCGCACCGGCCAAGTAGGCCCAAGGGTGAGATCAGGCTGGTGGCGTACGCTGCTTCGTCGGGCTGCTTCCGTTCGACGGCCAGCGGCCTTTTTTTGACAAACCGAACAGGGGCCGCAACCACCGCACGCGCCGCACCAGCTCGAAGACCACGAAACTGAGCACCACGGTCAGTGCGACCAGCAAAATCCCTTCCAGCACCGGGTTCAGCGCAAGCGGCGCAAGGCTGTGGGCCAGGACCAGGATCAAAGTCTGGTGGATGATGTACACCGGGAACACGGCTTCCGTCAGATAGCGGCGCGCCGGCCCCTCGCGGGTCAGGTGGACTTGGGCAAAACCGAGCGCAGCGACGATCGCGCACCATTGCTGCATGCTGTAGGCCAAAGGCCCGATGTAGCGCACGGGCCAATGCGAATCGCGTAGCAGCCAAGGCGCCGTCACCAACATCAACCAGGCCGTCAACGCCAGCAACAAGCCTGCCCGACGCCAGTGAACCATCTGCTGCCAGATGCCGGCCGATGTTGTCGGTACTCGGGCCGCTGAAGCCCCCAGCAGGAACATGGCCAGGTACTGGCTGTGGGCAAACCAGTCGCCCCAGACCGAATAATTCTGCGGAAAGCTTCCCCGCAGCAGCAAAGACGTCAAGGCCAGGTACAGCACCGGCCAAATCAGCAAACCCGGCCCCTGCAAACTCTTGCTGAGCCAGGCGCCCAGCCGCTCCAGCGAAGCCGGCCAGCGGCGCAACACCAGCCAGAGCAGCAATGTGTACAAGGCCAGATAGGGCAGGAACCACAAGTGGTTCCAGGTCGGCAACACCAGGCATCGGCTTGTCGCGTCGCAGAAGCCCTTGTAATGGGTTAGGTACAAGCCCATGAACTCGGCATAGCTTCCGTTGTAAGCGTGCTTCTGCGTCACCTCCAGCCACGACTGGGGCGGCACGATCACCAACATGCCAAACAGCAGCGGAATCAGCAGCCGCCGGGCACGACGGCGCAAGAACGTGCCGCTGGCGCCGTCGCGCAGCAGCATGAACGACGTGGCCGACCCGGATACCAGAAACAGCAGGTCCATGCGCCAGGGGTTGAAGAGGCGCATCAGCGGTTCGATGGTGCGGTCGGCATGCGGGCTTTTGATATGGAAGTCCCAGCTCACGTAATACATGCCCACGTGGTAAAACAACAGCACGCCAAAGGCCAGGATGCGTACCCAGTCCAGGAATATCAGCCGATCCGTTCTTGTGTCAGCGGCCGGCATGTCAGAGGCCCATGTCATGGACTTGCCAGCCAAGAATGCAACCGGCCACGCATTGCTGGCCGGGCCTAGAACCGGGGCAAATCCGGGTGCTTGAGTTGCCCGCCGCGCACCAGCATCTTGCCGTACTCGGCGCAGCGGTTGAGTGTCGGGATCACCTTGCCGGGGTTGAGCAGGCCCTTGGGGTCGAAGGCGCGTTTGACGCCGAACATCTGTTCGTTCTCTTCGGCCGAGAACTGCACGCACATGCTGTTGACCTTCTCGATGCCCACGCCGTGCTCGCCGGTCACCGTGCCGCCCATGGCCACGCTGGTCTCCAGAATCTCGGCGCCGAACAACTCGCAGCGGTGCAGCTGGTCGGGGTCGTTGGCATCGAACAGGATGAGCGGGTGCAGGTTGCCGTCGCCGGCATGGAACACGTTGGCGCAACGCAGCTGGTACTTTTTTTCCATCTCGGCGATGGCCAGCAGGATGTCGGCCAGGCGCTTGCGCGGGATGGTCGAGTCCATGCACATGTAGTCGGGGCTGATGCGCCCGCTGGCCGGAAACGCGTTCTTGCGCCCGCTCCAGAACTTCAGGCGCTCCGCCTCGCTTTGGCTGACGGCAATTTTTGTAGCGCCCGATGACCGCAACACGATGGACATGCGCTCGATTTCTTCCTCAACCTCCTCCGGCGTGCCGTCCGACTCGCACAGCAGGATCGCCTCTGCGCTCAGGTCGTAACCGGCGTGCACGTAGTCTTCCACCGCGGCGGTCATGGGCTTGTCCATCATCTCCAGCCCGGCGGGGATGATGCCGGCGGCGATCACCGCCGCGACGGCGTCGCCCGCCTTGCGGATGTCGTCGAAGCTGGCCATGATGCAGCGCGCCAGCAGGGGTTTGGGCACCAGCTTGACCGTGACCTCGGTGGTCACGGCCAGCATGCCTTCGCTGCCGATGGCCAGGGCCAGCAGGTCGTAGCCCGGGGCATCGAGCGTGTCGCCACCGAACGTGACCGGCTCGCCCTCGATGGTGAAGCCCCTGACCTTCCGCACGTTGTGCACCGTCAGGCCGTATTTCAGGCAGTGCACGCCGCCCGCGTTCTCGGCCACGTTGCCGCCGATGGTGCAGGCGATCTGGCTGCTGGGGTCGGGTGCGTAGTACAGGCCGTGGGGTGCCGCCGCCTCGCTGATGGCCAGGTTGCGCACCCCGCCCTGCACCACCGCCGTGCGGCTCACCGGGTCCAGCTTGAGGATGCGGTTGAACTTGGCCAGGCTCAGCGTGACGCCCATGCGGTGCGGCATCGCGCCCCCCGACAGGCCGGTGCCGGCGCCGCGCGCTACCACCGGCACGTCCAGCGCATGGCAGGTCTTGAGGACGGCCTGCACCTGCGCCTCGGATTCGGGCAGTGCCACCACCAGTGGGCGCTCGCGGTAGGCGGTCAGGCCGTCGCATTCGTAGGGCGTGGTGTCTTCAGCCGTGTAGAGGATGGCGTGGGCGGGCAAAGCCCCCTGGAGCGCGGCGACCACGGCCTGCTGGCGCGCGGCGCGGTCCGGTTCGACGGGGTTCGAGGCGGTGGCGTTGTTCATGCGGCAACTCTACGCCAGCCAACGCCGCGTCGGGTGAGCTTTTTTACAGCGGCCGTTGAAAACCCGGCCAGGCGCGATCAGCCCACGCTCTTTTTCAGCCACTCGGCAAAGGCGGCGCATTCCCAGCGGTCCAGCGCACCGGTGCGCCAGCACAGGTAGTGCGCGTGCGGGCTGGGCACGTTGCGGCTCCAGATCCGTTCGAGCGAGCCGTTCTCGATCCACGGCGCGCCCAGCTTCAGGCGCACCAGGCCGATGCCCAGGCCCTGCGCGGCCGCATCGCACATCAGGCCGATGTCGTTGAACGAGGAGCCGTCCACCGGTTCGGGCCAGTCGAGGTCGTGTGCTGCAAACCAGGTGCGCCAGGGCTCCAGCGGGCTGCGCAGCAGGGCGGCGGACTTCAGGTCCTCGGGGCTGTCGAAGGGGCCGTTCTCGCGGATGTAGGCCGGCGAGGCCAGCGGCGTGACCTCGTCCTTCATCAGGCAGATGTGCTCCACGTCGGCGTAGCGCCCGGTGCCGAAGCGCACGGTCAGGTCGGCGTCTTCGGCCACCACGTCCAGCAAGGGGATGCTGACCTGCAGCGTGATGTCGATTTCGGGGTAGGCCTCCAGAAACGAACGCAAGCGCGGCATCAGGATCGAACGCGAGAAGGTCGGCGTGACCGCGAGCTTCAGTTTGCGCTTTCCCGGCGCCGACGCCGCGCCCGGGAAGCGCTGCAGGCTGGTGAGCCCCTCGCGCACATGGGCCAGGTACTCGCTGCCTTCGGTCGTCAACGAAAAATCGGCACGGCCGAACAGCGGCGTGCCGATGGTCTGCTCCAGTTGCTTGATCCGGTGGCTGACCGCGCTGGGCGTCACGCACAGCTCCTCGGCTGCTTGCGTCACGCTGCGCAGCCGCGCCAGCGCTTCGAAGGTCAGCAGGCACTGGATCGGCGGGATTCGCATCACTACTTGAAGATCACGGTCTTGTGGCCGTTGAGCAGGATACGGTGCTCGCTGTGCCACTTCACGGCGCGGGCCAGCACCTGGCTTTCGGTGTCGCGGCCCTGGGCCGTGAGGTCCTCCACCGTCTTGCTGTGGTCCACGCGGGCCACGTCCTGCTCGATGATCGGGCCTTCGTCGAGGTCGGCGGTCACGTAATGCGCCGTGGCGCCGATCAGCTTCACGCCGCGATCATGGGCCTGGTAGTAGGGCTTGGCGCCCTTGAAGCTCGGCAGGAAGCTGTGGTGGATGTTGATGGCGCGCCCGGCCAGCTTGCGGCACAGGTCGTCGCTGAGGATCTGCATGTAACGCGCCAGCACCACCAGCTCGGCGCCTTCGGCTTCGATGATCTCGTGCTGCCGCGCCTCGGCCTGCACCTTGTTGTCCTTGTTGACCACGATGTGGTGGAAGGGCACGTTGTAGCTGGCCGCGAGCTGGTAGAAGTCGCGGTGGTTGCTGATGATGGCGCGGATGTCCAGCGGCAGCAGCCCGCTTTTCCAGCGGAACAGCAGGTCGTTCAGGCAGTGGCCCTCCTTGCTGACCAGGATGACGGTGCGCATCGGCTGGGTGGTGGCATGCAGGCTCCAGCGCATCGCAAACGGCTCGGCGAACGCACGCAACTGCTGGCGCAGGTCTTCCTGCGGGACCTGTTCGCAGGCGAACTGCACGCGCATGAAGAACAGGCCGGTGCCGTGGTCGTTGTACTGGGCGGCCTCCTCGATGTTGCCGCCGCGTTCCAGCAGGAAACCGGAGACGGCGTGCACGATGCCCGTGCGGTCGGGGCAGGAGAGGTTCAGGACGTAGGCGTGGTTCATAAGGCCCGGATTGTCGCAGGCTGGCGCCTCATGCGGATTCGCCTTCAAACGCATCACCGCGTTGCTTCGCCTCGCCGTGCCGAAGCACTGTCTTCGGCTTCGCGCCTTGTTCTGCGCTTGAACGCAAACCCGCCTCAGCGCGTGGGCGCTGCCGGCGCCTTCAGCTCCGCGCAGTAGTCCTTGGGCGGCAGCGTCGGCGTCATCCAGACCGCGTCGGCGGCGCGTCGATCCTCGCCCGCCGGCCCGGACGCCGGAACCGGGACGAGCGTCAGCGCGCTGAACCGCACCCCGACTCCCAGGTGGGTCGGCACGCCGAGCTGCCGGTCCACGTGGCCGTTGCCTGCGATCAGCAGCACGGTCTTGCCACGCTGGCGCGCGTCCAGCACGGTGCGGGCCATGGCGGCGTCGCGGGCCAGCTGCACGCGCGCCATCGGCACGATCTGGCGCTCGGGCAGCAGGCCGCAGTGACCGTCACGCATGTTTTGTTGCTGTTTTTGCCATGATTCCAGCGTCAGATGGCCATCAAGCGCTACGGATTGCATAGCGCCACGCAGCTCCGCCATCGGCAGGTTCGCGCCCAGCACCGGCACACCGGCGCGCACCGCGGCCATCACGACCGGGCCATAGGTGGCCCAGGGCCAGCTGGCGTCGCGCCATCTGAGCGCTTCGCGCACGGGTTGCTCGCCGGCGCCGGGCGGCAAGCCGGCGGTGGAGGTGCCTCGCTCGGCCATCTCCAGCGCCACGGCGGCGAGCACGCCGCGCTCGGCCAGCAGCTGCACCACGGTGCGCTGCAACTGCTGGTGCGTGGGGGCGTCGTGCTGTTCGCCCATCAGCAGCACGTCGGCCGGCAACAGGGGCTGGAGCTGGCGCCAGACGGCGGCCGGGTCGGGCGCCTGCTGCGTTGGCGTGGCAAAGGCCGTGGAGGTGAAGCCGCCGGGGCCGGCGGGCGGTGCCGCGCAGCCCAGCAGCGCGCCCAGCCATGCAGCGGTGACAGCCATTCGACAGTTCATCCCGCCATACTACGTGCAGCCGAGCCCTGCCGCATGCGCCTGCACTTTTTCCTTCGTGTCGTCCTGACCTTGTTGTTGGCGCTGGCCGCCGCGCTGGCCTGCGTGGTGCTGCGCACGCCGCTGCCGTGGATGATCGGGCCGCTGGTGGCGACTGCCCTGATGTCGATGACCGGCCTGCCGACCGAAAGCTGGGTGCCGCTGCGCAACGGCGGGCAATGGGTGATCGGCACCGCGCTGGGGCTGTATTTCACGCCGGCGGTGACGGCCCTGGTGGTCAGCCTCTGGTGGGCGATCGGGCTGGCCATCGCCTGGGCTTTGATGCTGGGCCTGGGGTTTGCCGCCGTGCTGCACCGGCTGCACGCGCCGCGCCTGCCACAGGTCGAGCCCAAAGCCATGCGCGCCACCGCGTTCTACGCCGGGGCGGTGGGCGGCGCCTCGGAGATGACCTTGCTGGCCGAGCGCGCCGGCGGGCGCACCGATCTGGTCGCCGCGGCCCACAGCTTGCGCCTGATGGTGGTCGTCCTGGTGATTCCCTTCGGCTTGCAGGCCAGCGGTCTGACCGGCGTCGACGTCACGCCGGCGGGGCCGCGCGTGGTGCATCCCGCCGGGCTGGCGGCGCTGGCGACGCTCACCGGCGCGGGGGCCTGGCTGATGCGCCGGCTGGGCCGGGCCAATCCGTGGTTCATGGGCGCACTGGTGGCGGCGATGGCGCTCACGATGGCGGGCATCACCTGGTCGGCGATTCCGGCCAGGCTGTCCAATGGGGCGCAGCTGGTGATCGGCGTGAGCCTGGGCGTGCGTTTCACCGCGGGCTTCCTGCACACCGCGCCGCGCTGGCTGGCCTCGGTGGGCCTGGGCACGCTGTGCATGATGGCCTTGTGCGCCGGATTCGCCTGGCTGCTGTCCAGGGGCACCGGCCTGCACCCGGTGACGCTGCTGCTGGGTACCTCGCCCGGTGGCATCACCGAGATGTCGATCACCGCCAAGGTGTTGCAACTCGGTGTGCCGGTGGTCACGGCGTTCCAGGTGTGCCGCCTGGTGGCGGTGCTGCTGCTGGCCAACCCGGTCTGGCACTGGATGGAGGCGCGCCGCG
>Ga0116141_10001492_pt1 | contig 20037 bp, 13 predicted proteins | sample AD_UKC097_MetaG_FD_89744 | JGI IMG/M metagenome (GOLD analysis project Ga0116141, IMG submission 89744) | Active sludge microbial communities of municipal wastewater-treating anaerobic digesters from USA - AD_UKC097_MetaG | ecosystem: Engineered > Bioreactor > Anaerobic > Digestate | place: USA...
CCTACGAAGCCCGCGTAGGGCGGAACCCGCGCAGCGGTTTCCGCCGTGGACCATCGGGGCGTTGGACGATGGCGCCCGGCTGTTTCACCGCGGCGGCGTGTGATGGCGGAATCGCCTTCGGCGGTTCCGCCCTACATAGCCCGGGTAGGGCGGAACCCGCGCAGCGGTTTCCGCCGTGAATCCGCTTACGGTGCCACCGGCTCCTCCTCCTTCACCCGGAACCAGGCGGCGTAGAGGGCCGGGACCACGAGCAGGGTGAGGCCGGTGGCGGCGATGAGGCCGCCCATGATGGCCACGGCCATGGGGCCGAAGAAGGCGCTGCGCGAGAGCGGGATCATGGCGAGCACGGCGGCCAGGGCGGTCAGCGCGATGGGGCGGAAGCGGCGCACGGTGGCGTCGATGACGGCCTGCCAGCGCGGGTGGCCGGCGGCGATGTCCTGTTCGATCTGGTCCACCAGGATGACCGTGTTGCGCATGATCATGCCGGCCAGCGCGATGGTGCCAAGCATCGCCACGAAGCCGAAGGGCACGCGGAACACCAGCAGGAAGGCGGTGACGCCGATGAAGCCGAGCGGGGCGGTGAGGAACACCAGGAAGGAGCGCGACAGGCTGCGCAGCTGGATCATCAGGAAGGTGAAGACCGCCACCACGAACAGCGGCACGCCGGCCTTCACCGAATTGGCGCCGCGCGCCGAGTCCTCGACCGTGCCGCCGGTTTCCAGCAGGTAGCCCGTGGGCAGGCGCGCGCGGATGTCTTCCAGCGAGGGCAGGATCTGCGCCACCACCGAGGCCGGCTGCTCCGCGCCGTAGATGTCGGCGCGCACGGTGACCGTGGGCAGCCGGTTGCGGTGCCAGACGATGCCTTCCTCGAAGCCGTGTTCCAGCGTGGCCACCTGCGACACCGGCACGGCGCGGCCGTTGGCGGTGGGCACCGCGAGCGAGCCGAGCAGGGTGAGCTGGGCTCGCTCCTCGGCCGGCCCGCGCAGGAGGATCTGGATCAGCTCGTTGTCCTCGCGGTAGGTGCTCACTTCCAGTCCCGACAGCGAGCTTTGCAGGAAGCGCGCGAGGTGCGCGGAGCTGACGCCCAGCGCGCGCGCGCGCTCCTGGTCGATCACCAGGCGCACCACCTTGCTGGGCTCCTCCCAGTCGAGGTTGACGTTGGTGACGTGCGGGTTGGCGCGCACCCGATCGGCCACCTCCCGCGCCAGCGCGCGGGCCACGTCGATGTGCTCGCCCGAGACGCGGAACTGCACCGGGTAGCCGACCGGCGGGCCGTTCTCCAGCCGCGTCACGCGCGCGCGCACCGTGCTGAAGTCGGTGGCCAGCGTGTCGATCAGGGCCTGTCGCACGGTTTCGCGCGCTTCGAGGTTGCGCGCCAGCACCACGAACTGGGCGAAGCTGGTCTGCGGCAGCTGCTGGTCGAGCGGCAGGTAGAAGCGCGGCGAGCCGGTGCCGACGTAGGCGACGTAGTTCTCGATGCCGTCCATCGCGGCGAGTTTCTTCTCCAGCCGCTCGACCTGCGCCTGCGTGGCCGGCAGCGAGGCGCCCTCGGCCAGCTTGAGGTCCACCATGAGCTCGGGCCGGGTGGAGGAAGGGAAGAACTGCTGCGGCACGAAGCGGAACAGCGCGGCCGAGGCCACGAGCAGCGCCAGGGTCCCGGCCAGAACCAGCCAGCGGCGGCGCATCGCGCCCTGCACCAGGGCGCGGAAGCGGCGGTAGAAGGCGGTGTCGTAGGGATCGTGCTCGACGCCCGTGCCGCCGCGCGGATCGGGCAGGAGCTTGTCGCCCAGATACGGCACGAACACCACCGCCGCGACCCAGCTCAAGAGCAGCGCGAGCGTCACCACCTGGAAGATCGAGCGGGTGTATTCGCCGGTGGCCGAGGCCGCGGTGGCGATGGGCAGGAAGCCGGCGGCGGTGATGAGGGTGCCGGTCAGCATCGGGAAGGCGGTGCTGGTCCAGGCGAAGCTCGCCGCGCGCAGACGGTCGTAGCCCTGCTCCATTTTCACCGCCATCATTTCCACCGCGATGATGGCATCGTCCACCAGCAGGCCCAGCGCCAGCACCAGCGCGCCCAGCGAGATCTTGTGCAGGCCGATGCCGAAGTAGTGCATCGAGGCGAAGGTCATCGCCAGCACCAGCGGGATCGAAAGCGCGACCACCAGGCCGGTGCGGAAGCCCAGCGAGAAGAAGCTCACCAGCAGCACGATCGCCACCGCCTCGGCCAGTACCCGCACGAACTCGCCGACCGAATCGCGCACCGCGGCCGGCTGGTCGGAGACCTTGCGCAGCTCCATGCCCACGGGAAGCGTCTGCTGCAGCTGCGCCAGCTTGGCGTCGAGCGCCTTTCCGAGTTTGAGGATGTCGCCGCCTTCGCGCATCGACACCGCCAGCCCCAGCGCCTCTTCACCCATGAAGCGCATCTTGGGTGCCGGTGGATCGGAGAAGCCGCGCCACACCCTCGCCACGTCGTCGAGGCGGAAGCTGCGGTCGCCCACGCGGATCGGGAAGGCGGCGATGTCCTCCACCGAGGCGAAGCGCCCGGACACGCGCAGCTGCACGCGTTCCTCAGTGGTTTCGAAGAAGCCCGCCGGAATCACCGCGTTCTGCTCGTCGAGCGCGCGCTGGATGGCGTCGAGCGGGATGCCCAGGGTGGCGAGCTTGGTGTTGGACAGCTCGATCCAGATCTTTTCTTCCTGCAGGCCGATCAGCTCGACCTTGGCCACGTCGGGCACGCGCTGCAGTTCGATCTCCAGGCGGTCGGCGTAGTCCTTGAGCACGGCGTAGTCGAAGCCGTCACCGCTGAGCGCGTAGATGTTGCCGAAGGTGTCGCCGAATTCGTCGTTGAAGAACGGGCCGATGATCCCGCCCGGCAGGCTGGCGCGGAGGTCGCCCACCTTCTTTCGCACCTGATACCAGAGCTCGGGCAGCTCGCGCGAGGTCATGGAATCCTTGGCCATGAAGATCACCTGCGATTCGCCCGGGCGCGAATAGGCGCGGATGAATTCGTAGCGACCGGTTTCCATCAGCTTGCGCTCGATGCGATCGGTGACCTGGCGGCTGACTTCCTCGGCGGTCGCGCCCGGCCACAGCGTGCGCACCACCATGGCGCGGAAGGTGAAGGGTGGGTCCTCGCTCTGCCCTAGGCGACCGTAGGACATCGCGCCGATCACGCCCAGCAGCACGATCGCGTACAGCACCAGCGAGCGGTGCCGCAGCGCCCAGGCGGAAAGATTGAAGCGCGCCGGTTCCATCAGGGCACCGCCGACAGATTCACCGGGCGGTTGTCGCGGTCGATCGGCGCGAGCGCCTCGCCCTCGCGGATCAGGTGCACGCCGCCGCTGACCACCCAGTCGTCGGGCGCAAGGCCCGCGGATACCGTCGCCTCGCGCTCGCCCCAGGCGGCCACGGTGACGGCGCGCCGCAGCGCCCGCCCGCTGGCCGGATCGATCACCCAGACGAAGGCCTCGCCGGCTTCGCCACCCACCGCCGAGAGCGGCACGGAAAGCTGCGCATCGTCGCTCCCGACCAGGTACACCCGCGCGCTCTGGCCCAGATCGATGCTGGCGCCGTCGGGCGCGGTGAAGCTCACCCGCGCGGCAAAGGTTCGTGCCTGCGGATCGGCGGCGGGCGAAACCTCGCGCACCGTGCCGGGCCAGCGCTCGCCGCCGCGCGACCACAGTTCCACCAGTACCGGCAGACCGACCGTAAGCCGACCGACCTGCGCCTCGGGCACGCTGATGGCGACTTCCCGCGCGCCGTCCACCGCCAGGGTGAAAACCGCCTGTCCGGCGGCCACGACCTGCCCGGCTTCGGCCATTCGCGCCGCGATCACGCCGTCGGCCGGCGCCGGCAGGCGCGCGTAGTCGCGCTGGTTTTCCATCACCGCGCTCTGCGCGCGGGCGCTTTCGGCCTTGGCGCGGGCGGCATCGAAGCTGGCCTGTTTGGCGTCGAACACCGAACGGCTCACCAGCTGGCGCTCCAGCATCCGGTCGTAGCGATCGCGCTCGGTCCGCGCCAGCTCCAGCTCGGCCTCGGCGGCGGCAAGCTGGGCGCGCGCGGCCTCGGCCTGCAGGGTCAGGTCCTGCGGATCCAGCTCGGCGAGCACCTCGCCCGCGCGGACCCGCGCGCCGACATCCACGCGGCGCTGCGCGATCTTGCCGCCGACGCGGAAAGCCAGCGACGGCTCTTCGCGCGCGCGCACCTCGCCGGAGAAGACCTGCAGGGTCGCCGCGGCCGGCTGCGGCTGCACCACGATCGCCGGGCGAGGCGGCGCCTGCGCCGGCTCGTCCGCGCCGCAGCCGGAAAGCAGCAGTACCGCCATTCCCAGCGCCAGACCGGAAAGAAAACGCGCGTGAGTCGCCATGCGGGCCGCCCTTGAGTAAAGTGAACTGGCCGGTACAATATAATTTCCGAACCGAACAGTCCAGTATTGGTCCCTGAACATGCCCAGCCCTACGCCTCCCCGCCGCGCCGCCGGCCGCCCCAAGAGCACGCAGAAACGCCACGCCATCCTCGCGGCGGCGCAGCGGCTGTTCCTGCTCTCGGGCTTCGAGGGCACCAGCGTGGAGCAGATCGCGGCCGAGGCCGGCGTGTCCAAGCTCACCGTCTACAGCCACTTCACCGACAAGGAGGCGCTGTTCTTCGCCGCGGTGGAGGAACGCTGCCGCGAACAGTTGCCCGATGCGCTCTTCGATGCCGCGCCGGCCGGCCCGATCCAGGCGCGGCTCGTCTCCATCGGGCAGCGTTTCCATGACCTTCTTGCCAGCGACGACGCCGTGGCCCTGCACCGCATGCTGATGAGCGATCCACGCACCGTCGAACGCCTGGGTGAGCTGCTCTGGCAGGCCGGTCCGGCGCGCATCCTCGCCAGCCTGGAGGTCTTCCTGAAAACCGCGGTGGCGCGCGGCGAGCTGGATATCGAGCGCGTGGACGAGGCCGCGCGGCAGTTCCTCTGGCTGCTCAAGGGCGATATCAACCTGCGCATGCTGTGCGGCCCCAGCGGCTGCACGCCCGACCGATCTGTCGGCGAGCACGTCGCCGCCGTGGTGCGCATGTTCCTGCGCGCCTACGGGCCGCGCTGAGTCGTGTCTCGGGAAGAAGGAAGCGTCCCGATCGCCGCCGCGCGCGGCGTTGCCATGCGATAATGCCCGACCTTTTGCCCGCGCCGCGACCCGGTGGCGCGGATGTCCTTACATTCACGACACGGGGTTCTGTGATGCTTGAGCAATACGGCTTGTGGCTGGCACTGGGCTGTGCGGTGCTGGCGATTCTCTATGGCGTGGTCTCCACGCGCTGGATTCTGGCGCAGCCCGCCGGCAACGATCGCATGCGCCAGATCGCGGCCGCCGTGCAGGAAGGCGCGAGCGCCTATCTGCGCCGCCAGTACACCAGCATCGCCCTCGTCGGCGCGGTGCTGTTCCTGGTGATCGGCTTCGTGCCGGCGCTGGGCTGGCCCACCGCGATCGGCTTCCTGATCGGCGCGGTGCTCTCGGGCCTGGCCGGCTTCATCGGCATGTTCGTCTCGGTGCGCGCCAACGTGCGCACCGCGCAGGCGGCCACCCTGGGGCTCAATCCCGCGCTCAACGTGAGCTTCAAGGGCGGCGCGATCACCGGCATGCTGGTGGTGGGTCTGGGCCTGCTCGGCGTGGCCGGCTACTTCATGCTGGTGCTCAAGGGCGGCAGCGACAAGGCCGCGCTCGACGCCGCCCTGCCGCCGCTGATCGGCCTGGCCTTCGGCTCCTCGCTGATTTCCATCTTCGCGCGACTGGGCGGCGGCATCTTCACCAAGGGTGCGGACGTCGGCGCGGACCTGGTCGGCAAGGTCGAGGCCGGCATCCCCGAGGATGACCCGCGCAACCCGGCGGTGATCGCCGACAACGTGGGCGACAACGTCGGCGACTGCGCCGGCATGGCCGCCGACCTGTTCGAAACCTACGCCGTCACCGTGATCGCCGCGATGCTCATCGCCGGCATCAGCTACGCCACCTACGGCTGGAACGGCGTGCTGCTGCCGCTGGTGCTGGGCGCGGTGTCGATCGTGGCCTCGGTCATCGGCACCTTCTTCGTGAAGGCGCGCGAGGGCGGCAAGATCATGAACGCGCTGTACCGCGGCCTGGGCGTTTCCGGCGCGCTGGCGGCGATCGCGTTCTGGGTCGTGGTGGACAACCTCTTCGCCACCGAAGTGGCCATGCCGATCTTCTGGTGCGCCCTGATCGGTCTTGCGCTCACCGCCGCCCTGGTGGTCATCACCGAGTACTACACCGCCACCGAATACGCGCCGGTGCAGCAGGTCGCCAAGGCTTCGGAAACCGGCCACGGCACCAACGTCATCGCCGGTCTTGCCGTGTCGATGAAGTCCACCGCCGCGCCGGTGATGGTGGTGGCGCTGGCGATCTGGGGCTGCTACGAGCTGGCGGGCCTCTACGGCATCGCCATCGCGGCGGTTTCGATGCTGTCGATGGCCGGCATGATCGTGGCGCTGGACGCCTACGGCCCGATCACCGACAACGCCGGCGGCATCGCCGAGATGAGCGGCATGGACCCGGAAATCCGCAAGACCACCGACGCGCTCGACGCCGTGGGCAACACCACCAAGGCGGTCACCAAGGGCTACGCCATCGGTTCGGCCGGCCTCGCCGCGCTGGTGCTGTTTGCCGACTACTCGCACAAGCTGGCGGAAAAGTTCGGTGAAGGCGCGGTCAACTTCTCGATCGACCAGCCGAACGTGGTCATCGGCCTCTTGATCGGCGGCATGATCCCCTACCTGTTCGGCGCCTATGCGATGCAGGCCGTGGGTCGCGCCGCCGGCGCGGTGGTGGAGGAAGTGCGCCGCCAGTTCCGCGACATCAAGGGCATCATGGAAGGCACCGGCAAGCCGCAGTACGACAAGGCGGTGGACCTGCTGACCCGCGCCGCGATCAAGGAAATGATCTTTCCCTCGATGCTGCCCCTCATCATCCCGATCCTGGTCGGCGTGATCCTCGGCCCGGCGGCGCTCGGCGGCCTGCTCATGGGCACCATCGTCACCGGCCTGTTCGTCGCCATCTCCATGTGCACCGGCGGCGGCGCCTGGGACAACGCCAAGAAGTACATCGAGGAAGGCCACCACGGCGGCAAGGGTTCGGAAGCGCACAAGGCCGCCGTCACCGGCGACACCGTGGGCGACCCGTACAAGGACACCGCCGGCCCGGCGATCAATCCGCTGATCAAGATCATCAACATCGTCGCCCTCCTGCTGGTGCCGGTGCTCTGATCTTCCGCGTCCGCGGAGCCTGCGCGAACTCTTCGACGCCCCGCACCCGCGGGGCGTCGTCGTTTCCGGCACGGGCAGGAAAGCCCCACGGCAGGGTGCGCGGAGCACGCCCCGAAAAGCGCGCAGCCACTATCATGGCCGGCTCGCCGGCGAATTCCGGGCCGGCGCAACGAACCGGGAGCAACGCATGGCCGTCCCGCAGCTCGATGCGCGTCAGATCCGCCGCGGCTTCTCGCGCGCGGCGGCCGGCTGCGCGCGGCACGAAGCGCTGCAACGCGAGGTCGAAGCGCGCCTGCTGGATCTTCTGGAGTATGTGAAGACGCCGCCGCAGCGCATCCTCGATCTGGGGGCCGGGCGGGGCACCGCGGCGCGCGCGCTGCGCAAGCGCTGGCCCAGGGCGCAGGTGGTGGCGGTGGATCTGGCCCTGCCGATGGCGCGGGAAGCACGCCGCACCGCGGGCCGCTGGCGGCCGGATTTCGCCACCCTGTGCGCCGACGCCGCGGCGCTGCCCTTTGCCGCCGGCAGCTTCGACCTGGTGTTTTCCAACCTCTGCCTGCCCTGGATCACCGATCTGGAAAGCCTGTTCGCGCAGTGGCGCGGCGTGCTCAATCCCGGCGGGCTGGTCGCCTGCTCCAGCCTCGGGCCGGAAACCCTGGGCGAGCTGCGCGAAGCCTTTGCCGCGGACCCGTCACCGCACGTCAACGCGCTCTCGCACATCCAGCAGGTCGGCGATGCGCTGATGGCGGCGGGTTTCCGCAATCCGGTGCTCGATACCGACCGATTCACCCTCACCCACGCCTCGCTGGATGCGCTGATGGCCGACCTGCGCGGTGCCGGCGGAGTGAACGCCATGCGCGAGCGCCGCCGCAGCCTGAGCGGGCGCGGTCGTTTCGAAGCCGCGCACGCGGCCTACGAGGCCTTCCGCACCCCGGAAGGCCTCCTGCCTTCCACCTGGGAGGTGCTCTATGCCCACGCCTTCGCGCCCGAACACGGCCAGCCGGTGCGCCAGGCCGGGCACGACCTGGTTTCGGTGCCGCTGTCAAAGATCCCGATCCGGCGCAAAAACTGAAGGGCGCACCGCCGGATTGCCGCGGTGCTTCAGCCCGGCCCGCGCGTCCGCCGCTGGAGAGGTGGGTTGCCTGTTTGCCACGGTGACGAGTCAGCCCTCGAAGCCGTCGCGGAAGATCTCGCTCGAACCGGATGCGCCGAACTCGAAGGCACCGATGTCGCAGGCACCTACGCGCGCATAGTCGCGCTGGTCGCGGGTGATGGGGCCGAGCTCGTTAAGGCAGCCGCCATCCAGTGTGCCGGCGTTGATGGCATTGCTTCCTGCCAGCAGGGGCACGGTTTCCGTGGGGCCTCCATGCTGGCCAAGGGAACCCAGAGAGCCTGCCGAAAGCAGGCCCCAACTGCCGGTCTGGGTCGCGATGGTGCAACCGCTGGTGTTGCCGAACAAATTGCGTCCGTAAGAACCGATCTTCCCGCGGCAATCGTCGGGCACGGGGGCGTCGGCAGTGTAGTTTTTCGCTATCAGCGTGTTGCGGATGGCGAGATTGCTGCCGATGACGAACACGCCGCCGCCGCCGGCTCCCGTCGGACTGCCCTGCGCCCCGGCGTCGGACATGTTGTAGGCGATGGTGGTGTTGTAAAGATTCACGGGGCCAGAAACATGAATGCCGCCCCCGTCCTGGCTTGCGTCGTTGCCGACGATGGTGCTGTTGCTGATGTCCGCGCTGGCCGGAACCCAGCCGGGCAGCGTGAGCGCGGAGTGCACCAAGATTCCCTCCGCCGAACTTTGCTGCATTGAACAGGATCGCCGTGTTCCTTGTGTACAGCGCATGCGAGCTGACGACGACACCGCCGCCATTCCCGCTCGCGACATTGCCGCGAACCGTCGAATGTTCGAGGTAGGTCGTCGTGCCGACAACCAGTGCGCCACCCCCGCTTGCCGCATTGTCGGACAACAGGGAGTTGCGAATCACGGCCCATCTGCCGATTGCATGCAGCCCGCCGCCGGAAGCGGTTGCCACCGACCCGGAAATCTGCGATTTATCAATCGTGATGGCTCCATCGCTGGCGATTCCACCACCGTACTCGGCGCGGTTGGACATGACACGCACGACGGTCATGCTGAGATTTCCCGTCGCAGGCGTCGCGTTGTAGATTCCGCCACCGTACCCGGTCGCGCGGGAATCGCGCACATCCACGCGATCGAGTGTCAGATCTCCGGCATTGAGCAGTGCGCCGCCGGCGCCCACTGCAAGGCCGTTGCGCAGGGTGAGATCCTTGATGATGGCGCGGCGCTGGGCTGCCACCGACAGCACGCGATCGATCTGGTCGGCATCGATGATGGTCGTGTCGCGGCCGCTGCCGAGGATGTGGATCTGCGGATTGCCGATCACGGGCGCATTCAGATCCAGGTCGCCATCGAGCTCCCCGCCGGTCGCGGTGCGCGGACGCACCAGCTTGTAGACCCCTGCCGGCACATGGATGGTCACCACGCCGAAGCCTGATGCCCGGTTGGCCTGCATGATCGCCGCGCGCAGGGTGCAGGTGCCCGCGGCGGTCGCGCAGATGCCGTCGCTCGTATCTGCGTCGATCTGATCCAGCGTGCTGTTGACGTTGAAGATCGAGTCGGCTTTGGCAGGGTGCGGTGCGAGGCCGCAGGCAAGCAGGGCAAGACTGGTCAGGATGCAGGTGATACGGGGGGACATGGATTGCTCTCCCGGGCCGTGATTTGGCCCGTTGACGGGGATACGAAAAATCCAGGGTGAAGTGGACATGGACCATTGCGTGGTGTCGTCGATCGGCCGTCCCGCCCTCCATCAATCTTTCTGGAAGTCTCGCCTGGATGCCCGAAGCGACTCACCCGCCTTTTGTCGGGACCTTCACGCCGGGACTTTCGGCAGGCGCAAGAAATGGCGCTTGTTGCATACTTTTCGACTCCCGATCTGCGGAATCGCCCGATGAAACCTTCCCTGCTCGCCGCGCTTTGCGGCCTTGCGTTCTGCGGCGGCGCCTGCGCCGCGCCCGATGCCCTGCTGACCCAGCCCGACATCCAGAACGGGCGCATCGTCTTCGTGCACGCCGGCGACCTCTACATGGTCGGCGCCGAAGGCGGCACGGCATTCCGGCTCACTTCGCACCAGGGCCAGGAGCTGTATCCCAAGTTCTCGCCCGACGGCAGCCGCATCGCCTTTTCCGCCGAGTACAGCGGCACCCGGCAGGTGTACGTGATGCCGGCCTCCGGCGGCGAGCCGCGCCAGCTCACCTGGTACAGCGACGTGGGCCCGATGCCGCCGCGCGGCGGAACCGACTACCGCGTGCTGGACTGGACCCCGGACGGCAGGAACATCGTGGTGCGGATGAACCGCCTTCCTTACGACGAGCGCAGCGGGCGCCCCTATCTGGTACCGGCGGACGGCGGGCTGGAAACGCCGATGCCCATTCCCGAAACCGGCGGCGGCATGTTGAGCCCGGACGGCACGAAGTTCGTCTACACCCCGATCGACCGCGACTTCCGCAGCTGGAAACGCTACCGCGGCGGCCGCGCGCAGGACGTGTGGATCTATGACCTTGCAGCGAACACCTCGCTCCAGCTCACCGCCGACCGCGCCACCGACCACCAGCCGATGTGGGTGGGCGACACGGTGTACTTCGTCTCCGATCGCGGCGACACCAAGCTCAACCTCTACTCGATTTCCCCCGCCGGCGGCGAGCCGCGCAAGCTCACCGATTTCCGCGATTACGACGTGCTCTGGCCCAGCGCGGGCTCGGACGCCATCGTGTTCGAGAAGGGCGGCGGCCTCTGGCGCTTGGACCCGGCCACGCGCGAGGCGCGCGAGGTGCCGATCCGGGTGACGGGCGATGCGCCCGACACCCAGCCGCGCTTCGTCAAGGCCGGTGATTTCGTGGAATCGTTCGGCCTTTCTCCCGCCGGCGAGCGCGCAGTGTTCGGCGCGCGCGGGGAAGTGTTCACCGTGCCCGCCAAGGAAGGCGAGCCGCGCAACCTCAGCCGCACGCCCGACGCGCGCGAGCACAGCGTGAGCTGGTCGCCCGATGGCACCCAGGTCGCCTGGCTGTCGGACGCCAGCGGCGAATACGAGATCTGGGTGCAGGCCCAGGACGGCCGCAGCGAGCCGCGCCGGGTCACGACCGACGGCGACATCTGGCGCTTCGCGCCGGTGTGGTCGCCCGACGCGAAGAAGTTGGCTTATGCCGACAAGCGCCAGCGCCTGCGCGTGGTGGACCTGGCCAGCGGCGCCACCTTCGAGGTGGACACCGGCCGCTACGCCGACATCACCCAGTACGTCTTTTCGCCCGACAGCCGCTGGCTGGTGTACGTGAAGCAGCACGCCAACGGCAACCGGGCGCTGTGGCTGTATGCGCTCGACACCGGCGCCACCCGCCAGCTCACCTCGGCCGAATCCAGCGCCATGAGCCCGGCCTTCGACCCGGAAGGGCGCTACCTCTACTTCCTGTCCAACCGCGACTACAACCTCGCCTTCTCCTCCTACGAGTTCAACTGGCTCTACCGCGACGCCACCCGTATCTACGCCGCCACGCTGGCGGCCGATGGCCCGGCGCTGTATCGCCCGCGCCCGGACGAAGCCGGGCAGGCCGCGGAGAAGAAGGACGACGCGGCCGCGGGGAACCCGGTGCCGGCGCGCCTGACCATCGACCTTCCCGGGTTCGACCAGCGCACCGTCGCGCTCAACGTGCCGGCGGGCAACTATCAGGACCTTTCCGCCAATGCCGAGGGCGTGTTCTTCCTGTCGATGACCGGCGCCGGGCGCGGCAACGCGCCGGCCGAACTGAGCTTCCTTTCGCTCCAGTCCGACGCCAAGCCGCAGAAGGTGGCCGAGGCCTCCGGTTACGCGCTCTCGGCCGATGGCAAGAAGCTTCTGCTGCGCGGCGGCGCAGGCTTCGCCATCGTCGACGCCAAGCCGGACGCGGACTTCGCCAAGGGCCGGCTGGCGCTGGAACGCATGGAGCTGCGCATCGAGCCTTCGCGCGAGTGGAACCAGATGTTCGTGGACGCCTGGCGCATCCTGCGCGACTGGTTCTACGACCCGGGCATGCACGGCCAGGACTGGAACGCCATCCGCGCCCAGTACGAGCCGCTCGCCCGCGCCGCGCGCACCCGCGCCGACCTCGACCATGTGCTGCAGGAGCTGGTGGGCGAACTCAACGCCGGTCACGTCTACGTGGAATCGGGCGACCAGCCCGCCGTGACCCGCCGCCCGGGCGGCATGCTGGGCGCCGAGCTGGCCGCCGACCCCGGTGGCTACGTGCGCATCGAGCGCATCTTCGCCGGCGAGAACTGGAACCCGCGCACCCGCTCGCCGCTGACCGAGCCGGGCGTGAAGGTGAAGGAGGGCGAATACCTCATCGCCATCGACAATGTCTCCACGCGCGGGGTGGACAACGTCTATCGGCTGCTGGAGAACAAGGCCGAGCGCCTGGTCACCCTGCGCGTCAACGCCCGCCCGCAGGAAGCGGGATCGCGCGAGGTGATCGTGCGCACCCTCGCCAGCGAGCAGGAGCTGCGCTACCTCGACTGGGTGCAGAGCCGGCGGCGTCTGGTCGAACAGCTCTCGGACGGACGCATCGGCTACATCCACGTCCCCAATACCGCGGTGGAAGGCAGCCGCGAGCTGTTCAAGGGGCTGGTCGCCTGGCACGACAAGGACGCGCTCATCATCGACGACCGCTACAACGGCGGCGGATTCATTCCCGACCGTCTCGTCGAGCTGCTGGCGCGCACGCCGCTCAACTACTGGAAGCAGCGCGGGCTGGAACCCAACGCCACGCCCTTCCTGCACCACCGCGGCCCCAAGGCGATGCTGATCAACGGGCTTTCGAGTTCGGGCGGTGACGCGTTGCCGTACTACTTCCGCAAGCTCGGCCTCGGCAAGCTGATCGGCACGCGCACCTGGGGCGGCCTGATCGGCCTCTCCGGCAATCCGCGCCTGATGGACAACGGCGCGGTGCTGGCCGCCACCTTCAGCTTCATGGACACCGACGGGAACTGGGCGGTGGAAGACGTCGGCGTGACGCCCGACATCGAAGTCATCGACCGGCCCGAACTCCTCGCCGCCGGCCGCGATCCTTCCATCGAGCGCGCGGTGCAGGAGCTCCTGGCCGAGCTGGAGAAGAACCCGCCCCGGCCGGTCGTGGCACCGCCCGCGCCGACGGTCTTCCCCAAGGTTCCGTACTGAGGAATCGCTGCCAAGGCAGACGGGAAGGGCGGCCGTGGGCCGCCTTTCCCGTCACTGCAATGCGCCCGCGCGGCCGGTGGCGGCGCGCGCCTGGAGGCAGCCCGCCGTCGCCAGGGCCAGCTCGCCCTCGCCCGCTGCCAGGGCGGCGATCTGCGCGTCGGACTCCACCGTGTCGATGCCGCGCTCGCGATACCACGCATCGCTGTAGTAGCTGTGCGCGTAGCGCTCGCCGCCGTCGCAGAGGATGGTGACGATGGAGCCCTCGCGGCCTTCGCCGCGCAGCCGGCGCGCGGCCAGCAGCACGCCGACGAAGTTGGTGCCGGTGGAGCCGCCCACGCGCCGCCCGAGGCGGCGGCTGACGTAGCGCATCGCGGCAAGACCGAGCGCATCGGGCACCTTGACCATGGCGTCCACGCAGGCCGGGATGAAGCTCGGCTCCACCCGAGGACGACCGATGCCCTCGATGCGCGAGCCGCAGTGGTGGGTCAATCCGGGATCGGCGCAGCCGGCCTGCGCGCTTCGGTAGTAGTCGAAGAACACCGAGTGCTCCGGATCGGTGCACAAGATGCGGGTGCCGTGCTGGCGGTAGCGCACGTAGCGCCCGAGCGTGGCGCTGGTGCCTCCCGTTCCCGGATTGCACACGATCCACTCGGGCACCGGGTGCGGCTCCTGCGCCATCTGCTTGAAGATCGATTCGGCGATGTTGTTGTTGGCGCGCCAGTCCGTGGCGCGCTCGGCGTAGGTGAACTGGTCCATGAAGTGGCCGCTGCTTTCGCGCGCCAGCCGCGCCGATTCGGCGTTGATCGCGGCCGGGTCTTCCACCAGATGGCAACGCCCGCCGTGGAATTCGATCGCCGCGATCTTGTCGGGCGAGGTGCAGGTCGGCATCACCGCGACGAAGGGCAGGCCCAGGAGCCGCGCGAAATACGCCTCGGAAACCGCGGTCGAACCGCTGGAAGCCTCCACCACGGTGCCGCCCTCGCGCAGCCAGCCGTTCGACAGCGCGTACAGGAACAGCGAGCGCGCCAGGCGGTGCTTGAGGCTGCCGGTCGGATGGCTGGATTCATCCTTGAAATACACCTCGATGCCGGGAAAACCCGGGAGGCTCATGGGGATGAGGTGGGTGTCGGCCGAACGGTTGAAGTCGGCTTCGATGGTGCGGATGGCCGAGGCCACCCAGGCGCGATGGTTCATGGGTCAAAGCCAGGATGGGATGGCGGCATGGTAGCCGGGCCCGCAGCGCAGGTCGCGCTGCGCCCTCAGCCCGCGGCGGCCGGCGCGCCCGCCACCACGGCGTTGCGGCCGTGCTGCTTGGCGCGGTAGAGCGCGGCGTCGGCGCTGGCGGTGAGTTCATCCAGATCCTCGCTGTGCGGCGGGATGCGGGTGGAAACGCCCACGCTGATGGTGACTCGACCTGCGTCCGGATGGCCGCGGTGCGCGATGGCGCGCGCCTCGACGCGAGCGCGCAAGGTTTCGCCCAGCTCGCTCGCCGCGGCGCGGTCCGCGTGCGGCAGGATGACCGCGAATTCCTCGCCGCCGTAGCGCGCCAGCAGCGCCTCGGGGTGGTTCGCGGCCACGCTTTCGGACAGGATCGCCGCCACGTCCTGCAGGCAGCGGTCGCCTTCCGGATGCCCGTAAAGATCGTTGTAGGCCTTGAAGTAGTCCACGTCGATCATCAGCAGGGACAGCGGCGCGCCGCTGCGCATCGCCGCGCGCCATGCGTCTTCCAGCACCTCGTCGAAGCGTCGGCGGTTGGCGAGCAGGGTGAGCGCGTCGGTCTGGGAAAGCTCGCGCAGGCGATCTTCCAGGCGCTTCTGCATCGTCACGTCGCGGAACACCAGCACCAGGTTGCCGATCCGTCCGCCGGCCTCGCGCACCGCATCGACGCTGGCGTCCACCGGAAAGGAATCGCCGCCGGCGCGCTGCGCCCACAGCGGGCCGCTCCAGTGCGAGGCCTCGCGCAACCGCGCGAGGATCTGCGGCGCAAGCTCGGGCAAGTCCTCGCCCAGGATCGGCAGCGGCTGGCCGGTGATGGCGGTGCCGCGCCATCCGGTGATCCGCTCGAAACCGGGATTGACCCGCACCACGCGCAGCTGCGGATCGAGCACCGCGATGGCCTCGCCGGTATGGCGGAACACGGCGTCGGCCAGGGTGAGGTCGGCCTGGGCGCGTTCGAGCGCGGCCACTTGCTGCGCCAGCCGTCCGTTGAGCCGCGCCAGCTGCCCGGCGTTGCGCCGCTGCCGCGCGAGTCCCAGGAGGAAGAAGACCTCCAGCAGCAGCACCAGGGCGCAGATCGACAGCGCGAAGGCGCGATAGCGGGCCAGGGTCGCATTCCAGGCATCGGCGCGCAGGTCCATGCCCAGGACGGCGACCACGGCCCCCTGCGCATCGCGCACCGGCGCGATGGCCGTCACCCAGCGCCCCCAGTCGTCCCGGTGCGGCGGCTGCACCTGCGCCTGCGCGCTGCGCCATGCCTCGAACAGTTCGTCCGATGGTCCATCGTAGCGATCGCCCGGCGCGGAGTAGTCGGGCGAATTGGCCTCTTCGGCGTCGGCGAGGAAGATCATCTGCCCGGGGCGATCCGGCGCGGGCCGCATCAGGTAGACGAAGCGGAAGTCGGGGTTGACGTCGCGCACGCGGCGAAGCTCGCGCCGCACGATGCCCAGCGCCGGCGATCCGGCATCGGCGGGACTGCCGTGCAGCTGGGCGACTTGCTCCGGTTCCAGGGTCGCGGTGACCGTCTGCGCCAGGGCCAGGATGCGGTCGTGCTCCTGCCGGTCGCCGATGCGCGTGACCTGCGTGGTGAACCAGAAGGACAGCAGCAGCGTCGGCACGAGGATCGCGCACGCGATCCACCGCGGATGCCGGGCAATCGGAAAGGACGAGGGCGCGTTGGTGGTCATGGCAATCCCTCGATTCTACGTTGCGGCAGCGGCGGCGCATGAACCGCAGTCTTCCGCGGCGCCGGCACTGTCGCACCCGACGCATGGCCCGTATCGTTGGCTTTTTCCCCCGCCTGGACCTCGCCATGCAGCCGCGCCACCTCGCACTGACCCTCGCCGTCGCCCTTGCCGCCTGCGGCGCGCCGCCGCCCGATTCCGGCACACCGGCGCCTGCCGTCCCGGTGCAAGCCGCCCCGGCTCCCGCGCCCGACGCGGCGGCCGATGCCGCCTTCGGCACGCTGTCCGCCAAGGCGCTCGATGCCTGGATGCGGCTATCGCCGGTGGGCGCCACCCAGACCGGCGACCATCGCTTCGACACCGCGCTGGACGACCTGTCCGCCGCCGGCCGCAAGGACGCGCTGGACGCCAATCGCGCGCTGCTGGCCGAGCTTTCCGCGATCCCGACCGGCAAGCTCTCGCGCGAGAACCAGGTCGATGCCGCGATCCTGCGCAACGCGCTGGAGTCGAGCCTCTGGAATTCCGAAGTCATGCAGGACTGGGCCTGGAACCCGCAGGTGTACAACGACCTGGCCGGCGGGGCGATCTATGGCCTCATGGCACGCGAGTTCGCACCCCTGCCCGAGCGCATCGCCGCCGCCACCGCGCGCATGGAGAAAATCCCGGCGCTGTTCGCGCAGGCGCGCGAGAACCTCGACCCGGCGCGGGTGCCGAAAATCCACGCCGAAACCGTCGCCAAGCAGAACCGCGGCATCCTCTCGATCGTCGCCACCTTCATCACTCCGCACCTCGGCGAACTTCCCGGGGAGCAGGCCGAGCGCACCCGCGCCGCCATCGCCGGACTGGAAAAAGCGGTGGCCGAACACCAGCAGTGGCTCGAAGGCACCCTGGTTCCCAACGCCCAGGGCGACTTCCGCATCGGCGCGGAGAAGTACGACCAGAAGCTGAAGTTCGCGCTGTCGTCCTCGCTGTCGCGGGCCGAGATTCGGCAGCGCGCCGAGGCGGAAATGAAGCGCGTGCGCGAGACGATGTACGGCATCGCCCAGAGCGTGCTCAAGGACAGGCCCGGTGCGCCCGAGATGCGCCCAGCCCACGCCCGAGCAGCAGCAGGCCGCGATCGAAGCCGCGCTGGAGCTGGCCTACGCCGACCATCCGGCGCGCGACGCGGTGGTCGAGGACGCCAAGGCTTCGCTGAAGGTCGCCACCGACTTCGTGCGCGCCAAGGATCTGGTGACGCTGGCCGACTCGCCGGTGGACGTGATCCTCATGCCCGAGTTCCAGCGCGGCGTGGCGGTGGCCTACTGCGACTCGCCCGGCCCGCTCGACAAGAACCTCAAGACCTTCTACGCGATCTCGCCCATTCCCGAGGACTGGAGCGATGCGCAGGCGGAATCCTTCCTGCGCGAATACAACGGCAAGATGATCCACCTGCTGTCGATCCACGAGGGCATCCCCGGCCACTATCTCGAAGGCTGGCACTCGGCCAAGTTCCCCTCGGTGCTGCGCGGGGTGCTGCGTTCGGGCCTGTTCGCCGAAGGCTGGGCGGTCTATACCGAGCGGATGATGCAGGAGCAGGGTTACCTCGATAACGACCCGCTGTTCCATCTGGTCCAGCTCAAGTTCTACCTGCGCACGATCGCCAATGCGCTGCTGGACCAGGGCGTGCACGTCGACGGCTGGAGCCGCGAACAGGCGATGCAGCTGATGACCCGCGACGCCTTCCAGCAGGAGAGCGAAGCCGCCGGCAAGTGGACGCGCGCGCAGCTCACCTCGGCCCAGTTGCCCACCTACTTCGTCGGCGCGCAGGAGCACTTCGACCTGCGCGAGGCGATGCAGAAAAAACTGGGCGACAAGTTCGACCTCAAGGCCTACCACGACCAGGTGCTGTCCTTTGGGGCCCCGCCGGTGCGCTACGTGCACGCGCTGATGCTGGACGAGTCGATCCACTGAGCCGCAGCCGCCCGCGCCACGGGACGCGATCCTGCGGCGCGGCGGCCCTTTCGAAAGCTGAACCGCGGCCAACGGATTTTTCGCGCGTCCTGTCAGGCTTCGATGGCAAAGCTCGTTTCCCATCCATGAGCAGCCGCTCGCAAGCCCGGGAAATGCCATGACCATTCGAAACCGTTTCCTTGCTCTCCTGATGGGAGCGTGCGCCCTGCTGGCGGCGGGCGCAGTTACCGCCGCCGGCAACCCGGCCGACCCCGACCCGAGCTTCGGCAACTTCGGCAACGGCTGGCAGCTCATCCCGGTCGTGGACGATCAGTTCGTCGTGGCCGTCGTGCCGTTCGGCGGCGGCATCCTGGTCTGCATGAGCGAGGACGGCGGGGCCGGCGGACAACTGATCCGCCTCACCAAGCGCCACGCGGACGGCACCCTCGACACGTCCTGGGGCACCAACGGCCACGTGGTGAAGGACGCCTACCTCTACGGCGTCGCCGACATGACCCTCGACAAGCAGGGGCGGATCGTGGTCGTGGGCGCCACGCCCGCCGGGGGCGGCGGCTACCATATGGCAGTGGTGCGCTTCAAGGCGGACGGCACCGACGACGCCAGCTTCGCCGGCGACGGCGGCCTGGCCGTCTCCTTCAACGACTGGGACGGCTCCGGCAACCCTTTCGTTTGTGTCGCTCAATCGGCCATCGCCCTGCCCAGCGGGAGCCTGATCGTGGTCGGAAACGTGTTAGGCACCGGCGGCTGGACCGGCGGTACGGCCTTCATCTCGGCGGATGGAAACACGGCCCAGCCCCTCGGCGACATGCGATTCGAAACCGGTCGCCCCGCGGTGGTCAACCGGATCCTGGAAGTGGCGAGCATCCCCGAGATGCCGCAGGGCGGCTACGTCGTGGCGGGCGCAAGCCAGAATTCGGCCGGCAAGTGGCGCTTCGGCGCGGCTCTGCTCAAGAAGGACCACACACCGCTCTCGATCACGACCTGGGCCTTCCAGGGCGATGGCCAGGCCGACGAGATCGTTTCGGACCTGACGGCGGTCGATGCGACCCACCTCCTGGTCGCCGGTACCACGAACGACCGCATGGCCGCGCTCCGGCTGCAGATCCTGGACGATCACGTCCATCCAATCCACCTGGCGCTGGACACCAGCTTTGTCGGGAACAGCCAGGCGGGCTATTTCGGGTACCGCTACGTCAGCCCGGAAACGGGCGTGCCGGACGTTCCTGTTTCCGGGCTTCGGCCCTTCGTGCGCAGCCTGCAGGACGCTTCCGGCCGCGTCCTGCTTGCCGCCACAATTCCTTCGCCCGTCATCCCCAACGTCTATCTAGGCCTCGCGAGCCGCCTGGACGCCGCCGGCCAGCCGGATGTCGGCTTCGGAAGCGCCGGCAGCGCCAGCTACCGTTTCCCCGTGTCGGAAACCGGCTTCAGCAGCCTGACGGCCTTCACCGCGATGATGCTGCAGGGCGAAAAGCCGGTGCTGGCGGGCATCATGGAAAACCCGGACCTGATTAGCCCTGAGTCTCAGCTGTAAAGCTCCCTCTCCCCCATGCAAATGGGGGAGAGGGTTGGGGTGAGGGGGCTTTCGGAACCGTTCCGCGAAGACCGCAATAGCGCCTCCCAGCGCGTACCCCCTCACCCTAGCCCTCTCCCCCGCCCATTGGCGGGGGAGAGGGGACTCGCCCCTCTGGGCGCGGCTGAGACTCAGGGCTAA
>Ga0116141_10001494_pt1 | contig 20013 bp, 17 predicted proteins | sample AD_UKC097_MetaG_FD_89744 | JGI IMG/M metagenome (GOLD analysis project Ga0116141, IMG submission 89744) | Active sludge microbial communities of municipal wastewater-treating anaerobic digesters from USA - AD_UKC097_MetaG | ecosystem: Engineered > Bioreactor > Anaerobic > Digestate | place: USA...
GGGCTGTTAATGAGTGTTCAAGGAGTTTTTAATACACGTGTAATGGATTCATCGAGTATGTGGGCTGCAACCAGCTGGGTTCATATATCAGCATTTGCTGCAAGTATAAGTTTATGGTATTTTTCGGGACGGGAAGCATTGCTTTCGGTATTTGAAGTGAGTGAAAAAATTTACTTACTTGGCGGCGTCATAGGTGCTTTTATTACATATACCGTTATTAAAGGAATTTCAGAACTAGGACCTGCATTTGCAACAATGTTCATCCTTTTGGCTCAGCTTGTTGTATCTTATTTGATTGAAGTTTTCGGATTGTTTGGTACCGAAAAGGTTAGTTTCGAATGGATAAAATTTATCGGTGTAGCTCTGATGATTTCCGGAATAGTTGTATTTTGCAAGGGCGGTCTTTGACCGCCCTTAATTATTCAACGGTAACCGATTTTGCCAAATTCCTTGGCTTATCAATATCGCATCCTTTTATCAAGGCAGCATAATAAGCCAAGTATTGAACAGGGATTATTGTTGCCAAAGGTGACAGCAGTTCATGTGCATCATCTATTACTATGTGGTCTCTTTCCTGACTGATTTTATGCATGGATATAACCATGGTGGCAGCTCCTCTTGCTTTAACTTCCTTAATGTTGCTTCTTGTATTGAGATTTATATTTTCTTGTGTAATTACTGCAATTACGGGAGTACCCTTTTCAATTAAAGCTATTGTTCCATGCTTTAATTCTCCTGCCGGAAAGCCTTCAGTCTGGATATAAGAAATTTCTTTTAGCTTGAGAGCCGCTTCAAGGCATAAATAGTAATCCATGCTTCTTCCTATATAGAAGCAATTTCTTGAGTTTACAAGATACATTTCTGTTAATTTTTTGTATTTATCCTTATTATCACAAAGAGATTCCATTATATATGCAATTTTGGACAATTCCTTAAAAACATCAATATTGATTTTGTTGTCAACCAAAGCTGCAAGTATCGCTAATACCGTAATTTGAGCAGTGTATGCCTTTGTGGATGCAACAGCTATTTCAGGTCCCGCATATAACAAAAGCGTGTTGTCTGCTTCTCTTGATAATGTTGAGCCTTTCACATTGGTCAATGCAAGAGTCTTATAACCCATTTCCTTTACCTTTACCAACACAGCCCTGCAGTCAGCAGTTTCGCCGCTTTGTGAAATAAACATAAAAAGCGGCTTTTCAGTAAGAAGGGGCATGTTGTAATTAAATTCGCTGGCTATTATTACTTCTGTGGGCTTATGAGAAATTTTTTCAAAGTACTGTTTGCCGATTAGTCCGGCATGGTAGCTTGTGCCGCATGCAATAATATATATTTTGTCACAATCTCTTATTTGTTGTAAAATTTCCTCGGAAATTCTCATATTTCCACTATCGTCGGAATATTCTGACATAATTTTCCTTATCACAAATGGTTGCTCTTCAATTTCTTTCATCATATAGTGAGGATATGTCCCCTTTTCAGTATCCGAAGCATCTATATCCGCCTTGTAGGGCTGCCTGTTTACTTTGTTGCCATATATAGTAAATATTTCTATGTCGTCTTTCTTAATCTTCAAAAATTCTTTATCCTCGATTTCATAAAATAAATTTGTATGGTTTATCATTGCCATAGCATCACTTCCAAGCATGTTAAAACCATTTCCTTTACCGGCTAACAAAGGTGTTTTATTCTTTGCTGCATAGAGTGTGTTCATGTCCTCTTTATCTATTATGGCAAGGGCGTAAGAACCTATCAATTTGCTCATGGTATGCCTTATGGCAAGCTCGACTTCTTCGCCGTCATTAACAAATTTCTCTATAAGCTGTACAATAACTTCTGTATCCGTATCGCTTTGAAATTCAATATCGCTTAAATATTTTTGTTTTAATTCTTCTTCATTTTCAATAATCCCATTGTGTACAAGGGTAAATCTCTTAGAGCTGCTCTGGTGAGGATGTGAATTTATTTGGTTGGGAGCCCCGTGAGTTGCCCACCTTGTATGCCCGATTCCTATATTTCCGGTAATTTTTGAGTCTATATTTTTTCTTAAGTCTGAAATCCTTCCTCTTTCTTTGCATACATATACTTCATTGTTATTTAATACAGCAATACCTGCTGAATCGTATCCTCTGTATTCAAGCTTTTCGAGTCCTCCCAAAATTATTTCCTTAACATCTTCATATCCGATATAGCCTACTATTCCGCACATAAAATTTCTCCATTCTTTTTAAATTTTTTAATAGCAAATAACACCTGAAAAATTTTTTCAAGCAAAGAAATCCTTCACCTGCAGTAAGAATAACAAAAGAGATTCTTCACTGCGTTCAGAATGACTAAAAAGTTTATTCGTTGCAATAACAAAAATGGGGAAACTAAGACTATTATTTCAGTAGATTTGAAGCTGTCGATTTTATTTTGTCATTACAGTCGCCTGTAATATTTGTAAAAATCATATCGGTGCAGCTACACCGCAGAGCACCCGCCGAATTTTCGAAAACTCTGTCCTCGTCAACTTAAAAAAGTTCTGGCGCTATAATAATTTTTGTTTCCCAAACTACATAATACCAGATTATGTTTATACTAAATTTTAGTTACTACATTTAGTATTTTATCACAAAATCAATTAAAAGTATAGATTTTTTTGATAAAACATTACCCCCGCTAATCAATCATATGCGGGGGTATCTAATTTAATCATTATTTTGTTGAATTTTATCTTTGTACTCTACCGGAAGCATCACCTTTCAGAAGTGTTTCAACCTCTTCAACAGTTACCATATTAAAATCTCCATGTATAGTATGTTTTAATGCAGATGCTGCCACGCCAAATTCTAATGCGTCTTTGAAGTTTTTACCTTCCATCAATCCATAAATAACACCTGATGCAAAGGCATCACCGCCTCCTACTCTATCAACTATTCTTATATCATATTTTCTTGAATGATAGAATTCATTGCCGTCATATGCACATGCAGACCAACCGTTGTCTGAAGCTGAATAGGATTCTCTTAATGAGCTTATTACATATTTGAAACCAAATTTTTTCTTCATTTGCTCAAATATATCTTTATAGCCGGCTAGTTCTAATTCACCCGTTGTTACATCTGTCTTCCCGGGTTTAAATCCCAAAACCTTCTGAGCATCTTCTTCATTTCCTATACACACATCAACATATTGCATCAGGTTCGTCATTACCTCTTTGGCTTTTTCCGGTGTCCATAGCTTCTTTCTGTAGTTTAGGTCTACAGATACCGTAACACCATGCTTCTTTGCAGCCTTTAAAGCTTCTTCCGTCAATATTGCAGCCTTATCGCTTAATGCAGGTGTAATACCCGAAAAATGGAACCAATCGGCATCTTTAAATATGTCATCAAAATCAAAATCACTTACATCGGCTTCAGAAATGGATGAATGCGCTCTGTCGTAGATAACCTTTGAAGGTCTCATAGAGGCACCGGATTCCAAATAATATATACCGACCCTTTCTCCGCCTCTTACTATATAATTTGTATTAACGCCAAATCTTCTTAAATGGTTTATTGCAGCCTGCCCGATTTCATTTTTGGGCAGTTTGGATACATAGTATGAATCATATCCGTAGTTTGCTAAAGAAACTGCAACATTTGCTTCACCGCCTCCGTAGACAACATCAAATGAATCTGCCTGAACAAATCTTTGAAATTGCGGTGTAGAAAGCCTGAGCATTATTTCACCTAAGGTAACAACCTTTTTCATTAACAATCCCTCCAAGTAATTATTTTCTAACTTCTTTTACTTTATCGACAAATTCCTTTGCAGCCTTGGTCATATCTTCACTAGTACCCTTTGTAAGGTTCCCGCCTACACCTACGGCAATACATCCGTTTTTAATCCATTTATCCACATTTTCTAAACTGACTCCGCCTGTTGGCATTAAAACAGCTTGTGGCAGCGGACCTTTTATAGCTTTAATAAAATCAGGGCCAAATACACTTCCCGGGAATACTTTTATAACGTCAGCTCCGGCTTCCATAGCAGTTATTATTTCCTTTATTGTCATGCATCCCGGCATATAAGGAATTTGGTATCTGTTACATAATTTTGCAGTTTCTAAATCAAAGGATGGACTAACGATATATTTAGCGCCTGCTAATATTGCAATCCTTGCGGTTTCGCTATCCAGTACGGTGCCGGCACCTACCAACAGCTCATCACCAAATTCTTCTGTTAATGATTCAATTACCTTTTGAGCACCGGGAACCGTAAAGGTTATTTCAATGGAATCTATTCCGCCGGCCATGCAAGCTAATGCAATTTTTTTTGCCTCTTCACTGTTTTTTGCTCTAACTACAGCAACCACGCCTACTTTTTCAATTCTTTGCAAAACTTCATACTTTCGCATTTTAAACCTCCTTGATTTTCATAAGGAAAAACTTTTACTATCAATAAATGTTTCCGTTTTTACGGTATTCTCTCCAAACAGTTTCAAAGAAATTATCTTCTTTTGGTATTTCTCTGACCTTACGCCAAGTAAAATTACATTTATTATCTTCGTATGAAACTTCTTGCACAAAAACATTATTCACACCATCATCAAGACAATAGGTGAACATATCTGGCAAAAATTCATAGGGACGAATTCCTGTTTTGTTCGTATATAAGGCTGAGCCTCTGCTCTTCCCGCCATGGCTTATATAATCGCTCATTGCAGATAAGTATACGTATTGGGCAATTAATATATCATACAGGCGATAAACCTTTTTTAAACTTTTTACATCTTTAATTTTAATCAAAGAACTAAATTGATTGAGCTCCTTTAAAACTTCATCGGCAGCTTTTTTTATCATTTGTTCTTCTCTGATTGCTGCACCTGCAAGGCTCATACGCTTCGTTGCATTTTCCCACATAATGTCTATATTATCTTCTTCTGCGATACAGCTTTCTCCAAGTTGTATTGTATCCAGTAACTGCCGTGAAACTTTTTTTATTAATTCATCTGCTGCTAGGGGTGAGCCTTTACCATTTGCAGCTATATATTGAGCAGCTCTTGTTGAGCCTACTTGACCGGCATTCAAAGCACTGCCTCCCGGTCTATAGATACCGTGGCTGGCGCTTACTTCACCAACTGCATAGAATCCTTCCACATTGGTCTGCCACCAGCAATCTATCGTTAGACCACCGTTGTTATGCTGTGCACAAAGTGCAATTTCCAAAGTCTGTGTTGATAAGTCTACACCGCGCTCTTTATAAAAATCTACAGCCGGTTTGTTCATATGTAATAAACGTTCATATGGAGTTCCAAATGTTGCATTTGCTCTTTCTAAGTATTCTCTTGCTTCTGTCGATAATTTCGTAAAGTCTATTTCTTCATTTTCCGGATTTTCTCTATAATCTAAAAATACTCTTCTTCCTTTTAAGCAAGTTTCAATATATACCAAAAGGTCTATAATTGAGGAGCCGTCATCAATCTTTCTTACATCAAAGGGCCATTGATAACCCTTTAAAAAGACTTTGCTTAAAATATCATATTTATCATCAAAATAATCAAACAAAAATTCTTTTTCATCGTTACCATCTGCATCAGTAGAAATAAATTTAGGTATTACCTGCATATAGGTTCCGGATACATTCCATCGAGGTTTGACAGAAGCCAGTCCGTATTGCCATTCTGTCAGGTTTTTCCCTCTTACTCCGGCTTCAAATGCTATGCCTGTAGAGCCATAATGACCAAAAGGATAAACAGAATCTGAATACATTCCGGCAGGGCCGCCTGTTGCAAAGACTAAATTCTTGCAGTTGAATATTACATATTGGTTTGCTTTGCCTTCAGCTTCCAAATTGAGGCATAAGAGACCATAGGTTTTGCCCTCGTGAGATAATACTCTTATGCATTGCATTTTGTCAAAAATCTTAATGCCTTTATCAAGTACGGACTTCTCGAGGCATTCCGTCATAATTTTTGAAGTGTAAGGTCCTACGGAAGTAGCCCTTGCTCTTGGGTCATGGTCTGTTTTATAGCCTACATATTCTCCATATCGATTTTTAGGAAATGGTACTCCCAGTTCAACCAGTCTGAAAAATGACTGAGCGGATAATGCGGCTTCACAAAGTGCCAAATCACCATCCACACTCCCGCCTTCAAATAATGTCTGTGTCATTTCTGCAATTGAATCATTTGTATCTCCTGACAATGTCAGCTTATAATATGTTTGTTTGTCCGAGCCGGTATTTCGCGAGGTTCCTGCATTAATATATTCGGTTACCATTGCAACATCGGTTTGACCAAACTGATACAGTCTGTCCGCAGCGTTAAAACCGGCAGCACCAGTCCCCAAAACAATAGTATTATAAGAGTAAACCATAAATGAATAGCCGTTTAATTCTATCATGTTTTCAATCATCTTAATCACCCTTATCCTACAATTTTCTAATATGGAATCCGCCATCTACATCAATATAATTGCCTGTTGTATATAAAAGTTTATCTGATGCAAATACTGATACTGCATCTGCAACATCTTGAGGTGTACCCCAACGAGCAATCGGGAAAACACCGCTTTCAATCAATTTATCATACTTATCTTTTACGGTTAAAGTTAATTCAGTAGCAATGACACCCGGTCGTATTTCATGCACAAAAATACCTTCCTGTGCCAAACGGTCTGCATATAAGGTAGTCAACATAGACACGCCTGCTTTTGATACACAGTATTCGCCTCTGTTTGTTGATGAAACTACTGCCGAGCATGATGAAATATTGATGATGGTTCCCGTCTTTTTATATAGTTTTTCTTGTGAAATCATTTGTTTTGCAACTATCTGAGTTAAAAACATGGTACCTTTCGTATTAATTCCTATGAGACGGTCGAAACTCTCGTCTTCCATTTCCAATAAGTCTTTTCTCTGTAAGGGTCCTACTCCTGCGTTATTAACAAGTAGGTCTACTCTGCCGTATTTATCGATTGTTTCTTTTAATAACCTTTCTCTATCTTCTTTAAATTCAATACTTCCTTGAACATAATGATAATCGATATTTTCAGATTCCAAAATACCGAAAGAATCTTTATATGCTTCTTTTGGTCTGGTTGCAAGTATAACTACATTATATCCGTCATGTCCTAATTGTCTTGATATTGCAAAACCAATTCCGCGGCTGCCGCCTGTTACTATAGCAATTTTTTTCATAATATTCCTCCATATTTTTAATTTCGTTTTGTAAACTTAAAAACAGTAAATTACGGCTTAATTATTACTTTAACTGCAGCTTTTGACCTGTCTAAGCATGTTTCAAGACCTTCTTGAAGCTTATCCAAGGGGAATTTATGTGTTATTAGCTTTTTCAAAGGAATAGTACCGGCAACACTTAGTGCAACCGGAAAATCCCAACAATATCCTTGAGAGCCCTGCACCCTTATTTCATGTGTGATAAAGCGCGTTGCAGGTATTGTAATATAAGGGTTTTCAAATATGCCTACTATAGTTGCCAATCCATTCTTTTTAATACTCATCATCGCTTGAATAAATGTTTCTTCAACACCGACACATTCAAATGATTTATCCATTCCGCATCCATGGGTTAATGAATTGACTGCTTCCAAAACATCCTCTTTTTTGCGATTAATAACGTGTGTTGCACCCATTTCCAATGCTAATTCCAGCCTGTAATCATTGGAATCCACCACTGCAACTTCGGCTGCACCGGAGCGTTTTGACAATGCGGCAATTAAAATTCCGATTGCTCCGCCGCCGATTACTAGTACTTTTTCTCCTAACTTAATATCTGCTCTTCTTACTGCATGAGCTGCTACGGATAAGGGTTCAATCAATGCACCTTCATCATAGGACATATTATCAGGCAATTTGTAAACATATGGCTCTAATGCTATGATATAGTTGGCCATTGCTCCATCGCCAATGCGATAGGTATAAGTTATATTTTCACAATATCCGTAGTTTCCTGTTCGACAGGCAACACATTCTCCGCATACAATACACGGCTCTACCGTGACACGGTCTCCTGCCGCTATATTCTTTACCTTATCCCCAATCTCCAATACTTCTCCCGAGAATTCGTGTCCAATAGTTGCAGGTAACGGTGCGGAAGGGTGTTTTCCCTTAAAAATGTGCAAATCGCTGCCGCAGATGCTGCTGGATTTAATTTTTATTAATACTTCGTTCCCCTTAGGTTTGTTTACAGTCCTTTCAAGAAAGTCTACTTTTCCGGGCTCATAAACTCTACCGATTTTATTTGATAAACATTCCATATAAATCTCCAATAACTATTTTCCCTTATTTTATTATTATTTATTTCTTGGATGCATTCTCCCTTGCTTCCTTGTATAAGGGTGCATACACTTTATGGTCTCTTATTACGCAGCCGGTTCTTCCGTGGTCACGCATAATCTGAGTGCATTTGCTGCAGGCAATACAACATTTATTGTGCTCTAATTTTCCGTTTAGCAATATATCCTTAGGTGCATCCGGATAAGCAAATGCCTGGCGTCCTAAACCAACCAAAGTACAAGAGCCATCCTGCAAATTAGCCGCTCCTATATATGGAATGAATTCACGCAGCCAACTGTAACCGTTTCCTACTACGGGAACATCACCGGCTACTTTTTGAATTTGTCTTGTAAAGTTAAATAATCTTGCAATACTTTCTAACGGATGCTCATTAGGAGTATTTGCTCCGATGGTCGGTGTGTCCAACGGACGTGTTACTTGCGGATATATATAATACGGATTGCCCGCTGAATTGCTCAATAGATTAATACCGTTTTCGCATAAAAGTTTTACAAGCTGTAACGGCTCAGTAAAATCTTCCTTTGAAAAATCTTCTTTATCTACACCAAACCCATATGGATACGGATGATAATCAAATACATTAAATCTGCATGCAATAATAAAATCTTCACCTACAGCTTTTCGAACTTCCTTTATTATTGTCAGTAATAAACGAGTACGATTCTCAAAACTTCCGCCGTATTTTCCTTCTCTTGTATGAGAAGCTAATATTTCAGACAAAAGGTATCTGTGGCATGATTTAATATCTACGCCGTCAAATCCTGCATCCTTTGCATTTAATGCCGCCTCAACGTATTTCTGTATTAAATTATCCAGGTATTCATCCGATACAACTTCTTCTGAGCCGTTTAAGCCCACTCTCGGGTCCAATAACGGGTCATGCTGTGCAATAATCGGTGCAGCCTTATCTACAGGGCGTGAATATCTGCCGGAATGAGTCAGCTGAATTACATTTACGGGTATGTGGTCGCTTCCCATAGAGTCTGTAGCGCTTTTTTTTGCTATTTTTATTAAATCTGAAAATTCCTTTTTATTTTCTTTTGTCAACATCATTTGTAAAGGATTTGCCCTTCCTTCAGGCACTACTGCGTTTGCTTCCCACCACAGAAGTCCTGCTCCGCCTGATGCAAAGCGTTTATACCTTCTATGTACCAATTCGGAAGGACTGCCGTCCGGATTGCTGTCGCAACCCTCCATCGGAAGGACTGCCATTGAATTAGGTGCTGTTTTATTGCCAATCTTTACAGGCTTTTTCAAAGGCTCAAAATCATCTGACAACTCTATATTAACTCCAAGAGTTTCAATTTTTTCTTTTAATTCCTCAACAGATTTAATATTAAATTTCTCAAATTTAGACATTACACTTTCCTTTCTATAGTAAATATTTTTTAATCGTATCTATTCCTATCCTTGCTACATTGTCCGGTAGGTCTAATATTACCCATCCACTGTCAAATATTCCATTTGCAAATGTTTCAACGGTAATATGACCTTTATATTTATAGTCTTTAAGAATAGAAACTGCCAAATTAAAATCTATATGCCCCATACCGGGAGCGCCTCTGTTTGAATCACTAAAATGTACGTGCAGCAATTTTCCTGATTTGCAAGCAAGCTTCAGTGCTTCAAAGATATTTTTTTCTTCTATGTTGGCCTGATAAGTATCAAAGAGTATTCCGACATTTTCTTTGTCAATATCCTTAATCATTTGTAATGCTTGTTCTATTGTATTTACAACACTGGTTCGATATCTGTTTATAGGCTCGATAGCAATTGATATGCCATGTCCTTTTGCTTCATCTGCCATTTCCTTCAAGCCGTCTACGGCTAACTTCCATTCCCTTTTTTTATCGGAAGGATTAAGCAAATGTGCTTTACCCCCTCCTGCGTAGACAGGCCCGACAAACAGCTTTGCCCCAAGCTTTTTCGCTATATAAAAGCATTGTTTCATATATTGTTTTGTATTTTCTCTGATTTCTTCATTAAAACTCGATATATCTCTGCCTTTGCCGAGAGCTGCACAGATAGTTACAGCTAGATTATTGTCTTCTATGGCTTTTGAAACGAGCCCCAAATCAAATTCAGTATTTTCTAATCCTATTTCTATGGCTGTATAACCTATTGATGCAGCCTTTTCTATATATTTAATACCGGAAGCATTAAAGTTTCCGGTCCAGTTCCATAAATTAATTCCTATCGGATTCATAATTTACCGCCTTATATTGTTGTTTTACGAATAATGATTTCAGTATTTAACACATCAACCACCGGCTCTTTCGGACCTTGTCCGTTTATAATATTGTAAATTTTCGTTGCTGCCAATTTACCCATCTCATAAAAAGGTTGTGAAACAGTAGATAGAGGCGGGTTTAACATTGTACTGACTTTTATATTATCAAAACCAAGTACTGAAATATCATCCGGTATTTTAAGACCTAAATCATGAATTGCTTTCATGGTGATAATTGCTTTGTGGTCATTTGTTGCAAATATTGCATCGATTTGGGAATCTCTTTTTAATAGCTCTGTGATTCCTTGATAAAGCCCATTATCCCCGCTTGTCTCATTAATAATCAACTTTTCATCAAACTCAATTCCTGCATTCTTAATTGCTTCCTTGTAACCTTCCAATCTTTGTCCGTATACATTTAATTCTTTAGGACCTAATACAACGGCAATCCTTTTTTTACCTGTTCTTAACAAATAGTTAACAGCATCATAAGAAGCCTGAAAATTATCGATAATAACTGCATTGCAATTATCGTTATAATATCTGGCTACCAAGACTACAGGAAATTCTTCTTTAATTAATTTTCTTATACTATCGCTTTTGCTCAGCATCGAGCATATGATAAATCCGTCAACAATACCATTACGCAATTTATTTACATAGTATTTTTCGATTTCCAAATCATCGTTAATAATGCATAAAATAATATTGTATCCTTTCTTTCGCAAAAAATCTTCTGCTCCTTTTATAATAGGTGGAAACATTTCGTTACTGATGGATGGAACAAATAACGCAATATTATGTGTAGCTGCACCATGTATTCCTGCCGTAAAACCATTAGGAAAATAACCTAATTCTTTTGCTGCAGCCAAAACCTTTTCTCTAGTGCTCTCTTTTATATAATATTTTTTATTGCTGAATACACGTGAGACTGTACTGATTGATACATTAGCTTTTTTAGCGACCTTTTTCATATTTATCATAGTTATCACCTATTTCTCGTAATATACGGTAGCTCCTTTATGGGCAGAGCTGCAATTCTTTTTATATAAACCAAGCCATCCCGGCGAAGGTTTTTCTATCGGTTTCCAATTCTTTTTTCTCTCCAGTAATTCTTCATCCGTTAATTCTACGGTTAGTGTCCTGTTCTCAATATCTATATTTATTATGTCGCCATCTTGAATCAGTGCTATGTTGCCTCCTTCGTATGCTTCAGGGGACACATGTCCGATTGCAAGACCGCCTGTTGCACCGGAAAATCTTCCATCTGATACAAGTGCGATTTCTTTACCCATTCCTTTGCCCAGTACTGCTGCCATAAAAGTTTCCATATGAGGCATACCCGGCGAGCCTTTCGGCCCCTCATATCTAATGACAACAACATCTCCTGATTTAATTTCATCCTTTAATATGGCATTCCATGCATCATCTTGTGAATTGTATACTTTTGCGGGTCCTCTAAATTTCCATACTTCCTTCTCTACAGCAGAAAATTTAACTATGGAGCTTTCTGTGGCAATATTACCGGATAATACGGCTAAGCCGCCCTGTTCATGAATGGGATTAGATACAGGATGAATTACTTCCGGATTTTTATTTTCGGAAAGATCTATTTCATCTCCAAGACTTCCAAACATTCCTTTTGTCGATGTATCGATAAGCCCGGCTTTACTGAGCTCCAATAAAACCGCTCCCAATCCTCCCGCAGTACTGAAGTCTTCCATTGTATAGCTTGGATGATTCGGATAAATTGTACTGATAACGGGAATTTTACGACTTATTAAATCAAAATCTTCAGGCGATATATCAATGCCGGCTTGTCTTGCCATGGCGGGGATATGCAAAATAGAATTTGTGGAGCCTCCGGTTGCCATCATATATTTTACTGCATTTACAAAGTTTCCTCTTTTTACGATATGACTGGGCCTGATTTCCTTCTTTACCAATTCAACTATTTTTTTAGCTGACAAAACAGCCATTTCATGCCATTGTGGAGTTTGTGAGCGAACACTTGCATTGCCATATGGTGAAAAACCTAATATTTCTGCAGTAGCACACATTGTATTGGCCGTCCCCATAAATGGACAAGCTCCGGGAGTAGGACATGCATTTCTTACTACTCTCTTATATTCTTCCTCTGAAATATCATTTGCTATATACGCGGCATATGCTTGCTTTGTATGGGTTAATGTAATCATCTTCCCGTCCAAATTGCCTGAAGCCATAAAACCTCCGGTAAACATAACAGTAGGAATATCCACCCGCAAAGCACCCATAATCATACCCGGCACTACCTTATCGCATGTGCTAAGCATTATCATGCCCTCTAAGCTGTTTAGCTCAGCCACTGTTTCTACTTCAGCCGAAACCAAATCACGTGCAGGCAGAGTATATCGGTCCCCGGGATTATTTGAGCATATGCCGTCACATATGCCCGTTACCGGCAATTCTACAGCCAATCCGCCTTCTGCATATATTTCTTCTTTTATTTTATTTACAACATCTTTAAAAGGAAAATGTCCCGGATTCATTTCATTCCATGCATTCACTATACCTATTATGGGACGTTTTACATCTTCATCAGAAACACCCATTGCATACAGAAGTGCATTCCTATGATCCAGGGATTCCTCATTCCATATTCTTATCATAACTTAACCTCTTGCTGATTTATTTTTTATTCTGCAATAAATGTACCGCAAATCCGGCAATTTCTTGTTTTAAATATAAAACACTCATTGAGCCGTCTTCATCATACTTTATATAGTCTTCAAAGAATTCCAACCCTAATGATTCCAAATATTCCTTTGCCATATAAATATTATCTGTACCTACCGCAATATGTCCATGATATCCAAGTCCCCGGCTTTTCATAAATTCAATCTCCGCTCCAGTATAAATCGAATCTTTTCCTATGTTTTTGGGAATCTTAAAAAATTTTTCGAAAAAATTAGCGGACTCAATTGCTTTTTTATCATCTTCACAATTAACGCCTACATGTTTGATTTGAAAATTAAGGTTGTCCAATTCCATTACTAGCCTCCCAAATATGCTTTTTTAACCTTTTCTGATTTCAAAAGCTCTTCTCCCGTTCCTTCTAAAGTTATCATTCCATTTTCCAATACATAAGCTTTATCGCATAAAGTTAAAGCTTTTTTTGCATTCTGTTCTACAAGCAAGACTGTAATTCCCCTTTTTTGTATCTTTAAAATCAAATCATAAACTTGATTCACGATAAGGGGCGCCAATCCGAGAGAAGGTTCATCAAGCAGCATAATTTTAGGTTGTGACATAAGCCCTCTCGCAATTGCCAGCATTTGCTGCTCTCCTCCGGAAAGTGTACCTGCATATTGGTCTTTACGCTCTCTTAAAATAGGAAAAAGCTCATAATTCTTTTCCAACTCCTCTTCATTTACAGACTTGCTAAACAGATACCCTCCAACCAAAAGGTTATCTTGTACTGTTAGCCCGGAAAAAGTTCTTCTTCCTTCGGGAACATGAACTAATCCTTGCTTTACTATGTTATTCGGTTTTTTTGGTATTGGCTTTCCCAAAAATTCAATACTGCCGGAAGTCGGCTTTACTAATCCCGAGATACATCTAAGCAGAGTGGTTTTACCGGCACCGTTAGCACCAATGATAGATACTATTTGTTTTTCTTTCGCTTCTATGCTTACTTCCTTTAGAGCTTTAACATATCCATAACACGCACTTAATTTATCTATTTTAAGCATTATTTTCCCTCCTCTGCACCTAAATATGCTTTTATTACCTCAGGGTCATCTCTAACTTGTTCAGGTGTGCCGACAGAGATGGTTTTTCCAAAGTTTTGAACAAATATTCTGTGAGAAATACCCATTACAAGTTCCAATCTATGCTCAATTAATATAATTGCAAAACCGAATTTTTTGCCCAGGTCCACAATTAAATTGCTTAATTCACTTATTTCTGTAGGGTTTAAACCCGCTGCCGGCTCATCAAGCAATAAAACTTTAGGATTACACATCAAGGCACGGGCTATTTCCAAACGTCTTTGATGTCCATAAGCTAAATTCTGCGGTTCACTGTGTAGTTTATCTTTTAAACCGACAATTTCTAAATAATGTTTACAAAGCTCCAAACCGCGTTTCTCTTCTGACATTCTTTTGGGTGTTGGGAGTATACTGTCTATAAAACCATACTTTGATTGCGGGTCAAAGGCACACATAACATTCTCTATCGTAGAAAGACCTTTAAAAAGACGTATATTTTGGAATGTTCTTCCGATACCCAGTTTAGTTATTTCATGCTGCGGTAATTTTGTAATGTTTTGTCCGTCCAGTATAACAGAGCCTTTATCGGCAGTATATACTCCGGAAATAACATTAAAAATAGTAGTCTTACCGGCACCGTTTGGTCCGATAATACCGACTATCTCACCTTTGTCTACACCTAAATTCAAATCACATATTGCCTGTACGCCGCCAAAGCTTTTCCATACTTTCATTACTTCTAAGAGCATTTGGTATCCTCCTTTTCCTTGAATAGACTTTTTACACCCTTTGGAGTTAATTCCCAAGTACCCAGCAAACCGTCAGGTTTAAAGTTTATTATCAATAAAACCACTATTGCATAAAATACCATCCTGTAATCAGACAAAAATCTAAGAACTTCAGGTAAAGCTGTCAATACAACTACTGAAAGAACCGAGCCCGTAAGACTGTTTACCCCTCCAAAGAATGCCATTATTACCCATTCCGCACTTTTCCTCCAGCCGAATAAGCTTGGGTCTACATAAGTAATAACAAAGGCGTACATGATACCTGATAAGGATACCAGACCAACCGAAAACAAAAAGGCAATCATCTTAACTCTAGCTACATTTATACCCATGGCTTTTGCCGCTAACTCATCACCTTTTAAAGCAATACATTGTCTGCCGTATTTAGATTTTTTAAAAAATGCTACCAATATAACGCTGACAGCCGCAACAGAAGCTGCAATCGGCAAGGTAATCAATTTTGGAAAACCGCTGAAACCTGAGGCACCGCCTGTCAACCAGCTCATTTGATTCAGTAAAGCTGCCATAGCTTCACCAAAACCTAAAGTTACCAAGGATATATAGTCACGCCTAAGATTAACCGTAGGAAGTCCTACAATAAACCCTATAACAACACTTACCAATATAGCAATTATAGCTGACGGTATAAAGGGCCATCCCAATTTTACAACAAAAATACCTGATGTATAGGCTCCAATTGCCATGAATGCTGCTTGTCCTAAGGAGAACATGCCTGTCAAATTAGAAAGAACATATACACCCGCAACTGCTATTAAAGTAATCATAGTTTGTGTAATAACTGATATATAAAATTGCATTTGCTTCCTCCTTAAGCCTTTTCTTGTACATTAGAACCTGCAATTCCTTGCGGTCTTAGGAACAAGAATACTATCATCACCAAGAATACCACAACAGGTGAATAACCGGAGCCGATAAAATATATCAATACTGTTTCCAACAGTCCTAATAATATAGCCCCTATTACAGCCCCCGTAATACTTCCCAAGCCTCCGATTACTGATGCTATAAAACCTTTGGTTACCATTGTACCAAGCTGAGCTGTAAGTGTGAAATTATAAATTCCAAGGAACACACCTGCCAAACCGCCTAAAACACCTGATATCACGAATGCAATACGTATTGTTCTATATACATCGATACCCATCAGATATGCAGTATCTCTGTCAAATGACACAGCACGCAAACCGCGTCCCGTCTTGGTTTTTTCGATTACATATACCAAAATAATTAAAACAACTGTTGAAATGCACAGCATTACCATACTGCCTGTCTGAATTACAAAATTGCCAATCCAAATGGCGGGTTTCTTGAAAAACATAGGATACACATAAAATCCCGGTCCAATAATTATTGTTACTATAGCTTCGTAAAGAGTACCAAGTGTAATTGATGAAACAAAATAGTAAAAATTAGCTGATTTTTGAATTGTAATTCTTCTAAATGCCACTAATTCACCAAAAAATGCAATGACTCCCCCTGCTAACATGGATGTTATCAATATTGGTATCAAAGACCAACCCGTTGCAACCGATACGAAATATCCCACAAAAGCACTGGATGTCATTAAGCCTCCATGCGAAAAGTTTGAAAACTTTAATATGTTAAATATTAATGCAAATCCCGTAGCTATTAACGCATAAACTGCCCCAACAGCTAGTCCGTTCAGTAAAATCTGAATAGCCATATTTCCCTCCTTATATCTCTCAGGGAGATACGATTTGTTTATTAAATTATTTCCAGCCCTAATTCTTCTGCAAGCAATGCCATCGGCTCTGCAACATCTTCAAATGCAAATACCTGATGACATCCTAATGCAGTATTAATATAATGCTTAAAATCGTCAAATTTTATATATAATTGAGTACGGCATGCCGACTCATATTTACCGTCAATTGTAATACCCTTATTAATCGTAATCTTTCCGGCATTATCAGAAATTCTACATGCAGTAACTACTTTATTTAAGGGAAGCTCAACCTGGATGCTTGTGCCAATGCCGCTTTCGTGATGATTTCTTAAAATATAATTGCAATTTCCTTTGTTTTCTACATCAATCGGAGCTGTACAATGAGAAAAGTTTATTATTCCTTCAGGATGAATTCCGGGATTTGCCATCCAAAGTTTTGTATTTACAAGTTTCTTCATTAACAGCATTGTAACAGCACTATCCAAATCTCCCTCACAAGATACGAATTTATCGGTACAGTCGTTAATATAGCTTGCACCTAAGCAAGAGCTTGTTCCTTCTTTAAGTAAATTAAAACAAGCCAATGCCATACCGTCTGCATTATAGGTATTCATTACTTTTTGTAAGGCAACTGCCATCCTTGCTGAATTTACGATATCCTCGTCAGTAGGCTCAACAATTTCAGATGCCCCGCTCTTATATTTATTATAGTATATTTCTGCTTCAGCATTCGTAATACTTCGGTAAACTTCTGCAACTTCTTCTTGCGGTACTTTTTCGATTTTAACACCGAGCTTTTCGTAATCTTTAATGTCGTCACTGTTGCTGACAACCCACGGCTCGGTTTCTCCAACTAAAATAATTTTTGCATTTTTTACATATTGTAATGCTGAAAAAACTTTTATATGCATTTGTAATTCACTCTTGTTTAATGCTATGCGGACGTGATTATGGCTGCGTTTCAATGCCGCCCAGCAGTCCATCACTGTAGGTGCCGCATTCTTCATAACCATGAGACTAGAAGCTTCTTCCGAAACATTGCCTATTATGTAGGCTGCATAAACAATTACATATTTTGCTTTCTTTGCAGTTTGAATTATTTCTTTTTGTACTGCCCCGCTCATGGGGATTGCAACTAAAATATCTTGTTCTTTCAGATTAAATTTTTCTATATCATTCATATCATTAATAAGATATTTTTTAGAATCATCATCGATTATATTTTTACTTATCTCCTCATAATAGCTTTGGAGCTGCTCCTCATTATTCCAATAACGGCGTGCTGCATAAAAAGCATATATTATACTCATAATAAACCTCCTGTAGTATTTAATGTCATTATTTTTGTAACCTACAGTAGAAGGTACAGTGAAGACACTGTACCTTCAATCTGGCTAATTTTACCATAAGGTAGGACAACTGTCTAGATTAAGCTAAAAATTTTGCTATCAATCTGTTGCATACCTCTTTATCATTACAGATTCTCCGTTTACAATTTCATGTACGTACATTTCAAGTCCCGGAGCCTGATGTGTTTTTGGATCTATAGAATTAACTCCTGTTAATCCTTCAAATCCTGATAGATTTTCAACAGCATCCCTTATTGCTACAGGGTCAGTACCTACTTCTTGAACTATTTGATATATAATATTAGTAACATCATGTCCTAAGAAGAATTTGTTTGTGGCATCTACACCGGTTTTATCCTTATAAATTTTCATAATTTCTGCAATCTTCGGGTCGCTTTCAGTAATATTGTTAATATAAATTACTCCGTTAGCAGCATCACCTGCAAGAGAAGCAAATGGCGGAGCAGCATCAAGTCCGTTTATAATACGTCCCTGATATCCGATTGCTCTTGCCTGTTGTGTAATTGTGATTAATTCCTGTGTATAATTAGGTGCGAAAATTGTATCAGCACCTGCTGCCATAAGTTTCATCAACATTGTACTAAAATCAGTATCAGAAGACTTGTATTCTACTTCTTCAACAATTTCAACACCTTCAACATCCGTTGCCTTTACATAGGCTCTGAAAGCATTTGAAATACCTACAGAATAAGCATTATCATTTCTAAAAATGATACCAATCTTCTTTGAGCCTAATTCTTCAATTGCATATTTTGCCATGATTTCGCCCTGTTGTTTGTCAGATGGCTGTAATAAAAACATATTCTTGTATGTAGTGCCGTCTTCTTTTTGTAATGTATTTGGATCAATAGCAAATCCTAATACCGGGACATCATATAATTCGGAAATTGGTGCTATAGCTAGTCCAATATTTGCAACCGGCGGTCCGACAATAGCATTTACCTTATCCTGTGTACAAAGAAGCTCAAATGCATTAACAGCTACTGTTACATCTCCGGTAGTATCACGGGTAATAACTTCAATCGGTTTACCGTTAATACCGCCGGCAGCATTTAGTTCTTCAACTGCATATTTAACACCTGCTTCAATCATCTTTCCAAGTGTTGCTGTTTTACCAGTAATGTCTTGCAATAAACCTATTACTAACTTATCTCCATCTTCTGACGGTGATTCCGGTTGTTCCGGTTCTTCGGGTTGTTCCGGTTGTTCCTGTGCTGCCGGTGGTTGTTGATTTCCTGTACAAGCTGCTAAACTAAATACCATGCTTAATACTAACAGGATCACAAATAACTTTTTCATTTACTTCCTCCTCATTATAAATATAATTTATGAAATTTTTTTGCACAAAAGACTGAAATCATGAAAAATCTGCAATTTTTTTGTGCTTGTTAAGGATTGTAATTGTTAAAAAATGTTTATTATTTGTCAAATATTAAACGTTTGCATTCCCTAACAATATAAATTATATATATATTACCTTCTAATGTCAATACGGATAATTTTTATTTTAACATTTCCATTATGAAAAAACCTGATAATTTTCTGAATATTTTCTGAAAATTTTATCATATAATGTCAGAAGAAGTCTATAAATACAATCTGTACGGCATAAATTTAAACTGTAATTGATTTTTTATAATAATATTTTTGTTACCAATTCTATTAAATTGTACAAATTTTTCCCACGTATTTAATTTTATTGCGCCGTAAATAATAAGCATAGAAAGTCAGTCTTGATTTTCAAAAATTTAATCAATGTAAATTTTGCAACCTGTTACATAAAACAGGTTAATGGGGCCCATGAGTAATTTACCAATTTAACATAATATTACATGATTAAATTGAACCTAATTGATAATAATAAGAATACATCTTAAGAGAA
>Ga0116141_10001500_pt1 | contig 19963 bp, 21 predicted proteins | sample AD_UKC097_MetaG_FD_89744 | JGI IMG/M metagenome (GOLD analysis project Ga0116141, IMG submission 89744) | Active sludge microbial communities of municipal wastewater-treating anaerobic digesters from USA - AD_UKC097_MetaG | ecosystem: Engineered > Bioreactor > Anaerobic > Digestate | place: USA...
AAAATTCATCAATCTCTTTGTCGGATGTGTTGTTTAAATCAGCAAAGGTTGGGTATTTTATAAGCATTTTAAGCTGAACTGTACAAGCAAAGTCACCAAAAAGAACTTCATGCAAAGGGAAATATTGTCTAATAACAAAATGAAGCTTGTTTATGTGTCTTGCCCTGTTTTGAGTCATTCTTGTATGAATTATTGAAAGATTTTTCAGTTTTTCAATTTCATGTGAATTATAAACCAACTCGCGGGTGTAGCGATCATTGCTTCGCAGATATTCCGCAATTGCTACAGCATCAATCTCATCATTTTTATTTCCAGAAACTTTGAGTGATTCTTTAAATCGTTTAATTTTTAAAGGATTCAAAGAATACAATTTATAACCATGCTCATGAAGATAATCAACAAGCGGTCCATGCGGCAATTCGAAACCGATTTTACTTTCTTTTAACTGATTAATTTCATGATTGAGCTTTTCGAATCCATCAAAATCGTTTGTAATTGTAAAAGACAAATCCAATTTACCATTTTCGTCAATTACCCGTACTTTGTGATCCAGAGATGAGTTATCAATACCAATAAAATGTTCCATGATACCAACCTCCATTATTCTGATAGTTTCTTCTGCTGCACCCTTATATTGGTTCATACAACCCACTATAAGCAGTCAGAAGATTTGGAGAAACTGTAATGCCCTAAGCCTTCTTTGAGGCGGGACGTCCTTAGTTTCTCCAAAATCAAGATACTGAAAACTAATTCATGTATCCAGTATACTATATACGGACGCCCGACCGAAAGTTTTTTTGGCCGTTTCATATAACGTACAAGCATACCCGAAGTGCGGCAACGCCGCATTTGCCGAGCGCCCGAAATGAGCGGCGCGATCGGAACTGGACTTAACCCGATAATGTATCCATGATTTCAATAGAATGATGCTTGTTCTCAGCGAACTTCCTGTTCGCTTCGATAGTATATTAAAGATAATTTTACGCATCCATCTCTGAGGCGAATATTGAGTTCTCCCGCTAAGAGCTAAAGCTCTTCCCGCGGGTAATGTTTCCGCCTCGTGCGGAAACTCGCATCCCCTCTCCCAGAATAAAGCACATGATTGGCAAAGCCAATAAAAATAATCCATCCAGGGAGAGGGCTTTCTATCATTATATTACTGCTTCAGAAAAGGATGAATGAGAGAAAAAACACCTAAACCATTCGGCGAAGCCGAATACCAAATAAGCTGAGCTTTCGCAATCCGCTGAAAGCGGTGCGAAAATCGAAGCGAAAGAAAAAGCCGCGCGGCGACTGAGCGACGTCTTTTTCTTTTGCCGGTTTCTTTTGTGACGAGACAAAAGAAATCGGCAAAACCGGGTAAAGGGCGTGGAACGCCCTTTGAAATTATTGCATGATCCATGCAAATAACAGATTACAAAGACGAAGTCTTTGAGAGTAATCCCGACTCTCGGGAAAATGGATTCCAAAGGCGAAGCCTTCGGTCGCCACTGCGAACAATTAATTCCTTGACTTTTAACAAAATATGACGAGAACATAGCTAACCGGCAAAACGGTATATTTTAGGAGAGTTTTATGAACAGAAGAATGCCAGTTCTGCTTTTAGCGGCGGTTTTTTTGATATCAGGCGCGCTGCTTGCACAGTTTAAACCATCGGGCGGGTCAAACCCTCACTCAGTGGTAAAAAAACTGAGCATAGACAACTTCAGAGCTATAAAAAATCTTTATTTTGCCATCATGAATTTCGGCGGAGGAGAAGCAGAATTCAACCGTCTTGTATCGGGTTACGCTTCAGCGACTTCAAAGTATTTTGCAAAAGAATACGATGATTCTGCCGCAGCTTTTAAGCTGAACGAAAAGGACATTATAGAAACAGGGATGTCAATCGCGGCAAAATACAAAGATTCTACTTCAAAAATGCACACAGAAATAATCGAGATTCACACCAAATATACAATAAAACTTTCGCTGGACGGAAAAAAGGCCGATCCTGCGCTTGAAAAACTTCTCAACGAAGCTTCAGAGTCGCTTGCAAAAGCAAATGATTTCTACATTAGAAAGAAACCTGTAAATGCAATCGATCTTTACCGCAGATCAAAAGAAAAAATTCTTCTTTATTATGAAGCAATCAAACAGCCTATTCCGCAGGAATACGAAAAAGACAAAAAGGACAATGCCCTTGAACTTTACGTCTCAAAGGAAAAGGAAAATTAAAAAATCAGCCCGCCGCAAGGCGGGTTTTTTATTCCATATTATCAGAAATTTCCGCACTCTTTTTTAAGACTTTAAGCGACCTCACTCTCACTTCGGCATTAAGACTTACGAGAAGTTCCTTGATTCTGACTGACAATTCAGCATCAATAACAAAACCTTCAAGCGCAGAAAGAAGAGCGCAAAGATATGTATGCTTTTGCAAATTCTCCTTTTTTAAAACTTCCGCACGGATTAGCGGATAGGCCTTAACATCCCTGTATGAAAGCGAATTCAATGCCGCAATCCTTACGCTTAAAGAATCATCCGAAATGACCATCGGGAAATACTCATTCTGAATCCTTCCGATCTTTGAATGGTCTATCGAAAACAATCCCTTCACCGCAGCTTCGCGAATCATCCAGTTAGCATCGTCATATGAAAAAATAAAAATATCAGCGCATGCAGGGCTCTTAAACTCCGCAAGAACCTTCAGAGCTTCCAGGCGGATAACATAATCATTCTTTAACTGCGCTATTTCCGAAAGAACGGATATTGTCGAAGGTGTATTAAACTGAGCAAGCGAACGAACAGCTTCAATTCTTACTTTGTTATACGGATCAGAACTTGCTTTCTGCAGAAATTTTTCCGTTCTTGAATACGGGTATTTTGAAGCAAGATTAACCGCGTTTCTGCGGTCGATCCAATACGCACTTTGGTATTGCTTTTCCGCTATCGAAATAGTCCGGAGATATTCCTGCATTTTTGCTTCATCGGCGGTATTATGAGAACATGACAGATGAAAAAAAAACGACACAACAAGAAGTAAAATAATATTTCTGCTCATCTTATTTTGCTTCTTCAGCATAATCGGCATGCATCCTTTTGCTGAATTCCTTATCTCCCCAGACAGAATCAACTATTGATGACTGCACCGGAGTTTTATAGTAAGAATCATAATGAATCAGCTTGAACTTTTCGCTTTCAACCCCTTCGGAAAAAGTATCAATCTTCGCAAGAATTTCCTCAAATGAAAGAATCTTCTCTTTTATCTTTTCTTCACGTGTAAGATGCGGCTGAATCCGCGCAAGAAAGGCATACCTCTTCGCTTCCTTTAGTCTTTTCATCGCACGGGAATATTTATGCAGTCTTAGTGAATAAAGCAGGGGCTTATAGTTATCGGCCATTGTCGCTTCAATCTTCGCGCTCGCAAGCTCCCGGTAACCGAGTTTAAGATAATGCTTCGATTTCGCGTCTCCTGAATTTACAGCCAACGGAGCAAACTCATCAAGCAGAGCCTTGACTGATATTTCTTCATCATCGAGCTTCTTAAGATAAAGTTCTATCAGATCTTTTTGATTTTTCCTTATCTGACGGTATGCCGCACGAAAATCAAACTTGAGATACATTACCTGACATAGAATATCCCTTCTGATTATTCCTTCAAACTTTGTTCTGTCTTCCTCCGAACCGAAGTTGGTTATGGTGGAATTTATGTAATAAATATAATATCTGTTATCTTTGAGACCCTTCTGCGCAAAACGCTGAACGCCCGCTCTTGTACTTGATGCCGCTTTTTGTGCGTCAAGCTGCGGATGAAAAACCGCAAAGCAAAGTAGAAATATTGTTATGTAACGGAAAAAGCGCATGTAAGTTCCTTAGTTAATTAAATCCCTTAAAAATAAGATTTTGGCAATATTTTTTTTCTGCAAGTCCAATTAAACTTGACTGTCTAAATAATCGGTATTTTCATGAAGCCATGATAAAGAAAATTCTTCCTGTATTAATATTCTCGGTTTTTTGCGCGATGAGCTTCCAGCAGCACGAAAACACCCTTCCGGCGGAAAAAGGTTCCGCTCTTGTCATATTCCGAACATCATACCAGAACGCGGTTCCGAGAGAACAGATTTTAACTGAAATTCTCCGTCAAACGCTCGGAAAAACCGTAAGTTTTCATTTTATCCCCTATGCTGATGATTCCCTGATTTTTTTCAGCCCGACAGCTAATAAAATCGCTCAATACAATAAATCTCTTAACTTTGATAAATATAAAACATCCGCGTATGCAACAAATTATCTCAAAGATAACATGACGTATTTTCAGAAGCTTATGGGAGAAAAATACACCCATATAATTATTTTTGAATCAGATTCGCCTTTTAATAAAAATACAGCTAAATTAAAAATAAATCTGTGCATGGTGAGCGCGGATAAAAATCTTGAAATCAAATCTGTTTCCTACTGCGAAGACAGCTTCAGCGAAAAAGCATTAAATGATTCACAGAAGGAAAAATACTCAAAAATAATTTCAGATGCGTTTGTTGCAGAATTGGGAAAGCTTGGTTTTTTCGTTAAGATTAAAAAATGACTTTAGAAAAATGAAATGCAGGCACTTCATAAGGATGATTTTTTCTTATAGTATCAGTTAAAAGCGGAATTAGTTCCTCATCACATGCCATTTCAATGCGGATTTCCTTAACCTGCTCAATGACATTTTTTTTGCCGATAAAAGGATTGCTTCCTTCAAGCGGTCTGAACTGTCCCATACCCTCAGTCTGCCATGAACATCTGTCATAACCCGCATAGCTACCCGCACCGGCATCAAATAACGCCGATTTCAAAGATTCCGAATGGGATGAAGGAACATATACTACAAGAATATACATAATATTAAATAAGCGGCTTACGCCGCTTTATCACTTTTTAGCAGGAAGAACTGAATCTTTGCAGGCTTTCGCGATTTTGAACTTAAGAACTTTCTTTGCAGGAATCTTAATCGCTTCACCGGTCTTAGGATTTCTGCCTGTTCTTGCTTTTCTCTGCTGAATTACAAGTTTGCCGAGACCCGGGAAAGTAAATCCGTTCTTCGCTTCTTTATATGAAAGCTGAATTAGAATATCAATGAAATTCTGAACTTCTTTCTTTTTGAGACCTGTTTTCTCTGCAAGAGAAGCAATAATCTCAGTTTTTGTCATTGGTTTCGATGCCATTATAAACTCCTTATCTCTTTTATGTGTGGAATACGTTAAGAATGTTTTAATTGGTATTTGTACGTGTTTCATGTCAATAAAATTTAGTATCAAATTGAAAAGCCTGCTTTTATTTGATTTTACCAAAAATTTGATTCCATCATAAATTATTTGAAATAATTACAATACTTGTATAGATTTACAAAAAACCTGTTCTGCCTTACCGGACTGAACGACAATGAACAGCATATATGTTTAAATGATTACTATAAGGAGAAACCTGTGAATCGGCGTGATTTTCTAAAAACATCTTTAAGAACTGCCGGAAGCATTTTCATCTCAAGTTCAGTATTTTCCGGAAGGGTATTCAGTGCAGAAGAATCAAATGCAGGACACTTCGATCTTGCCGCGGTGCGTAATGCCGAACCGGAAAGACTTTTCGACGAAGCAATTAAAGCTCTCGGCGGCATGAGCCGTTTTGTAAAAAAAGGCAAAACTGTACTTATCAAACCGAATATCGGATGGAATATCGAACCGCAGTACGCGGCAACGACGAATCCCAATCTGTTAAAACGCATCATTCTGCACTGCAAGGAAGCAGGCGCGTCAAAAATTTACGTTAATGATCATCCAATCTTTGACTGGAAAACATGTTATAAAATAAGCGGAATAGAAAAAGCCGCAAAAGATGCAGGCGCTATAATAGTACCGTCAGGAAGTGAAAGCTATTATCATTCGACAACCATACGAAGAGCTAAAGCGCTCAAGCAGGCAAAACTTCATGAAATTTTTATGTCTGCTGACACTATAATAAACGTTCCCGTTCTCAAACATCACTTTGGAAGCAAAATGACATGCGGATTAAAAAATCTGATAGGAACAACCTGGGACATGAATGCCTTTCATTCGGCGGGTCTTCACGAATCAATCGCTGATATTGCTACTGTCCGCAGAATAGACCTGACGGTAGTTGACGCGTTCTGCATCGTAAAAAGAAACGGTCCCAGAGGCGGTGATTTCAGCGATCTTCTCAAGATGAAATCACTTATCGCGTCGCCCGACATTGTAGCGGCAGACACAGCAGCAGCAAAACTTTTCGGAATTAATCCCGAGGCAGTTGACCATATAAGATATGCTGCGGACTTCAAACTCGGACAAATGGATCTGTCCAAACTCAGAATTAAGCGGATAGTGCTATGAAAAAATTTAAAATTATCAGAATCATTTTATCTATTATCGTTCTTTCCCTGACATTGCTTTTTTTCTATCACAAAAACATACCCGGATCAGCAGTGCATTTTTATGAGAAGGCTGCACAGTTCATCATCAATTTGCAGATTTTGCCCGCAATTCTATCTATAACTCTCATTTATATAATCGCAATTATCTGCATTACGCTTATTACCGGCCGGGTCATCTGTTCGGCATTCTGTCCTTTGGGAATATATAATGATCTGATTTCGCGTCTCGGTGCGAAAATCCGGAAAAAGAATTTTCATTACATTAAAAAAATCAATTTTCTCAAATACATCATCCTGTTCGCAGTCATCATTCTTTCAGTGCTCGGGCTTTCCGCTTATACTGGTCTGTTAGAACCTTTCAGCATATTCGGCAAAATAAGCGCTTATTTTTTTATACCTATATTTTCAAACGTTGAAAATGCTTTCGCAACTGTCATAAATAAAATTTCAGGCTACTCTATTCCGCACGAAGATCATTCAATTGATAATTTACATTTTGCAATAGGATTCATTTTTTTTACCATTATAACAGGCCTGGCGTTTTTCCGCGGAAGAATATTCTGCTACGCACTTTGCCCCTCAGGCGCGCTCTTTTCTCTATTCTCTAAAATTTCATTATTCAATATCAGAATCAATGAAACCAAATGTGTATCATGCGGAAAATGCGAATCGGTCTGTCCGTCTAATGCAATAAGTAAAAACAAAATAACTTCCGAATGCGTGCTGTGCCTTAACTGTGTTGGAACATGTGCACAAGATGCATTGAATTACAGTTTTCAACTTCCACGCATAAAAACAAATAAAACCTCCGGAGAGAAGACAAATGCCGAAGGAAGAAAAACATTTATTAAATCAGCACTCATCCTTACAGCCGGAATATTAACACCGCGCATTTTAGCTTCTTCAAGCGCATCAAAAAAAATACGCGCAGTCCCGCCAGGTTCGGTTTCAATCAGAAATTTCAAGAATTCATGCACGGGCTGTTCTCTTTGTGTTTCAAAATGTCCGACTGGCGTTCTTTCGCCTTCACTGTTTGAAAACGGAATCGATTCGATTATGCAGCCGTTTATGAATTATCAGAAAGCATATTGTCTTTTTGAATGTACTTCTTGTTCTTCGGTCTGCCCTTCCGGCGCGATAAAGAAACTCCAGCCGAAAGAAAAAAAATCCGTCAAAATCGGTGAGGCAAATTTCGCTCCCGGCAAGTGCATAGTAAAAATTGAAAACAAGGCATGCGGAGCTTGCGCGGAAATTTGCCCGACACATGCAATAAAAATGAATTCTCCGCTTGAAGGTCACCCTTTTCCGTATTTAGAAGCGGAACTCTGCATAGGATGCGGCGCCTGCGAATATGCTTGCCCCGCGAAACCGAAAGCCTTTCTCATTCAGCCTCTTGAAATTCACGGAAAGGCAAAGCTTTCAGCTGAGTCTTCATTTCCCATCGAGGAAGATAATTCAAAGGAATTTCCATTTTAATCAGCTGTTAATTCACCAGCCGGTTTTTCAATAAAACCGGCTGGACATAATCACTTTGCAACGATATAATCTTGTTATGAAGCGTTTTGCCGCGATTATTTTTTTTATTTTTCACATAGTTGCTGGAATCGAACACTTATACTCTAACGAAGATACACACTTTTTCAGTTCTGCACGAATTGCCGCTGATACCTCATTCTTTCTTCTCAACAATAAAAAATATTCCGGAAGCCTGACGAATTTCATGGAAATTAACCTTTATAAAAGTAATTATTTCTCACTTTTATTTTCAATGAATGAACAAACAATTTACGGCGGAAAGGAAATTCCGAAAAATAAACCTTACACAATACAATATCTTCCCATTGAATTTCTTCATGCCCGTTTTGATACTGGTGCAGGGTATTTAGGATTCATTATTGATCATGAATGCTTTAACTACCCCGGAAAATTAGTTTTAGCAGAAGACCGCTACCGTTGGTACGGAGCCGCGCTCAAGTGGACAAGCTACGGGATGAATGTTTCAGAAGGGAACTACACTGATTCAGACTCCGTTTCTTTCAATCCGAAACTTCATTATTCTCTTTATGCAGGAAGAAGACTTGCCACGATTGAATATCCATACAAGTTTATTCTTAAAACAGATATCCGCTTTGAAATCGCAAATATTTACGGCTTTTTCCCTTATGTGCGGGCATTCGGATATTTCACAATTGATGACTCACTGCGCATAAGCCGCATATTCGAAACAGGATTTGTACATCCTTTCGGAAATGTTTACCTGATGCCTTATGTAAGATATTCACACTCAGAAGATACTGACTATTATAAATGTCCTCCGGCGAAATACTTTTCAGCAGGTCTTAACGTTGAAACACTTTTTTCTCTTAATGGGACAAACGAAAGCGGAAACGAAATTACATCTCATAATAATAAATCAATCTTCTTTCCGGCGATGCACTTTTCTGTTGGATACGGAAGAGAATTCCGCAGCAGTCATTACGGCAACACTGCAGAAGGAGACATCGCAATAGATGTATTTTCTATAAATAATTTTACCGCATACTTTGAAAATAATCTTATCCATCGTTCACCCGTTCAGATTACAATGATGTATCCATGGCGCTTGGAATATTCCGCCCGCGGTGGATTATTTACAGGTGGCGCTTCTTCATCAGCTGTATTATCCGCAGAGTATGCATTCACTCAAAATCTCTACGGCAATGATGATAAAACTATTCCGGAAAAATATCATTCGGTTTTCATATCCGCAGGCAGTCCCGGAATGTATCCGCGCACAGAATATGATTACTACGCGTACTCTGAAAAAGATGATGATTACCCAATGAATTTTCTGTGGAAATTAGAAGCCGCAAAGTATTTCAAAAGGGAACACTTTGCATACGATTATCTCGCAAGGGCTTCGCTTGAAGTGGATTTTCACAATTCTGAAAAATCAACAATATATATTCTGCCTTCAATCGGCATCGCAGGGAAAACAATTAGAAAAATATCATATTCAGCGGAATTCGGCCTGAAATATATTTCAGGCATCCTTTGTAATCCTTATATTAAATTTGCCGATGATGTGCAAACTTTTGAAGGAAATTCTGAGAAGGAAAAATTTATATTCGCAGGATTCCACCTGTTAAGGTAAATTACTTATTCAATAGTAAAATCTTAGAAAAATAGACCATGTTAATGCAAATTATTTAACATTTCAATCTTCAATGGAAATCCGGATTCCTTTGCAACATGAACTGTTACTTCATCTCCAAGCTTAACAGAATTGATGGAATTAAACGGTATAGAAAGTTTTCTGTCTTCAATTGTGATTATCAAGCTACTTTTATCAATACTCGAAATTTTACCGGTTATCATCTCCTTTATTCCTACTTCTGAATCTTTTAACAGAGATGACATATTTTTTTTGAATGTTTTTGTAATGAAAATCATCCATATTATTTCACTTATCAAGAATACCAAAAAATAATAATAATATTTTTCTTTTCCAAACTTATAATTTATAATAAAAAATATTACAAGACCTGAAATGACAGCAATTTTTAATATCAGCAGCGAATTATTTTTACTTCGAATACACTTCTACAGATTGGATTTTTCATCACTCGTCATCAAAACTGTTTGAACCTGCATCTCATCCTCCGCATTGCGATTATAGCGGATTTCATTCTGACAGTCAAATCAAATTGCAGTCCGTACAGACTGATATGCAACGCCTTACAAAAATAATCTCCTTGACAGATTGCGGCGAAACAGCCGACTATGCCGTAAATGCTAAGAATCATAACGGCGGGAGCCGTTTGAAATATAATAAATAGAAACTAATGATCCCAGTAAAAATTGTTTTGGCAAAGGGGGCGTCTTTTCCGGATTATCAGACAGAAGGTTCCGCAGGTGCGGATTTGTGTGCGTTTACGGAAACAGACATACTTTTAAAGAAAGGTGAAACTGCGCTTATTCCAACCGGCGTTTCAATGGAAATACCGGTCGGTTACGAAGCACAGGTCAGACCGCGCAGCGGTCTTGCAGTTAAACATGGAATTACTCTATTGAATTCTCCCGGAACAATAGACAGCGACTACCGCGGAGAGATTAAAGTCATAATGACCAATCTCGGTGCGGAAGACTTCAGAATAACAAACGGAATGCGCATAGCGCAGATTGTTTTCGCAAAAGTCTACAGAGCGCACTTCCTTGACTGCGAGCTTTCCGAAACAAAAAGAGGATCAGGCGGTTTCGGGCACACAGGGGCATGAGGAAAAAAAATTTTAATCCCAAACAAAAAAGAAAAAACGAACCGGCGCTGAAAATAATTCCGCTCGGAGGACTCGACGCAATCGGAAGAAACATGACATTGTTTGAATCCGAAGACTCGATAATAGCCGTTGACTGCGGAATTATGTTTCCGACAACTGAAATGCCTGGAATAGATTTCATCATTCCGGACTTTTCTTATCTTAGAGAAAGACGTTCCGACTTCAAAGCTCTCGTAATCACTCACGGACACGAGGATCACATCGGAGCAGTATCACACCTTCTTCAGGAATTTGACGTTCCCGTTTTTGGAACTAAACTTACACTGGGTCTTATCAAAAACAAAGTAAAAGAACGCGCTTTAAATTTTCAGCCGCGTTTTATTGAAATAGAACCGAGAGAAAATGTTAAAATTGGATCTTTCGATATCGGTTTCATCCGGATGAATCACTCAATCATTGACAGCGTAGGAATTTCAATCAAAACGAAAAATCTATCAGTTGTTCATACCGGTGATTTCAAGTTTGATTTTTCACCTGTTGACGGAAAAGTTGCAGACCTTTACAATCTTGCCGAACTCGGAGAAAACGGTGTCGATCTTCTTCTTTCGGATTCAACCAACGCGGAAAAACCCGGCTATACCGGAACCGAATCCGACTTAAACAGCAAACTCTTCGACATGTTTTCAAATGCAAAAGGAAGAATCATTGTCGCAACTTTTGCTTCAAACATCAACCGAATTCAGCAGGTTCTTGATGCCGCAGCTAAATTCAACCGAAAGGTTGTAATTTCCGGCAGAAGTATGATAAACAACATCAATATCGCAAAAGAACTGGGATATCTTAATTTCCGCGACGGCCTGATAGTCGAATTAAATGAAGCAAAAATACTTCAGGACAAAAAACTAGTCATCGTATGCACGGGCACGCAGGGTGAACCGATGAGCGCACTTTCGAGAATCGCAAACGGAACTCATCAGCATTTCGCATGCAATGCGGGAGACAGAGTAATAATCACTGCAAGCGTAATTCCCGGAAACGAAAGAACGGTTTCGGTCGTAATAAACTCACTCATGAAAATGGGAGCGAATGTTTTTTATGAAAATGATGATAATGTCCATGTATCCGGACATGCATCACAGGAAGAATTAAAACTGATGATATCTCTCATCAAACCGAAATTTTTCATGCCTGTTCACGGAGAGCATAAACATCTCAAAGCGCATGCCCGTCTTGCTGAAGGACTCGGAATAAAACCATCGAATTTAATCGTCGCAGACAACGGAGATATAATTACCGTTTCAAAAGATAAGATCGAAAAACGCGGAAAGATTGATATCAAAAACGTATTCATCGACGGACTCATGACTGATGACCTTTCGAGCGATGTAATAAAAGACCGTCAGGTCATGAGTGAGGACGGGATTGTTTTCATCACGCTCGTAACTAATAACGGACTGCTCGCTTCGAATCCTATCATAAAAATGAAAGGTTTCGTCGGATGCGGAAATGAAAAAATTAAAAATGCTATTACCGACAACATAACCCAGCGTCTTGAAAAGATGGGTTCAGCCGTCAGTAAAAACGAAATGGCTTCATCGGTAAAACGCAGCTTGAGAACATATTTTGAAAAGTCGCTTCAGCGCGACCCTATCGTTGAAGTTCAGATAATTGAAACTAATTAAGGAGAAAAGCATGGGACTTTCACTTACGTATAAAATTCTTAAGGAGCATCTTCTTGAAGGAGAACTCAAAGCCGGTAACGAAATCGGAATAAGAATCGACCAGACTCTCACTCAGGACGCGACAGGCACAATGGCCTATCTTCAGTTTGAAGCAATGGGAATCGACAAAGTTAAAACGGATATTTCAGTTTCGTATGTAGACCACAATACACTTCAGATGGGATTCGAAAATGCCGATGACCACAAATACCTTCAGACCATGAATTCTAAATTCGGAATTTATCATTCTAAGGCCGGAAACGGAATATGCCATCAGGTTCATCTCGAAAGATTCGGAAAACCGGGTAAAACCCTTCTCGGATCCGACTCGCACACTCCGACCGGCGGCGGAATAGGAATGATTGCAATCGGTGCCGGCGGACTTGACGTTGCTGTTGCGATGGGCGGCGGACCTTTTTATCTTACATGCCCCAAAGTAATAAATGTAAAACTTTCAGGGAAACTCCGTCCTTATGTTTCTGCAAAAGACGTTATAATCAAGGTTCTTGAAATTCTGACTACTAAAGGAAATGTCGGATGTATAGTTGAATATACCGGCCAGGGAATTGATACGCTTTCAGTTCCTGAACGCGCAACCATTACAAACATGGGCGCAGAACTCGGTGTAACAACTTCATTGTTTCCGTCTGACGGAGTAACAAAGAAATTTCTTTCAGCGCAGAACAGAGAATCAGACTGGAAAGAGCTTCTTCCGGATTCTGATGCATCTTATGACAGAACAATCGAAATTGATCTTTCAACACTTGAACCGATTGCATCATGCCCTCATTCACCTGATAATGTAAAAAAAGTTTCGGAACTTGCAGGAATGAAAGTCGATCAGGTTGCTGTTGGAAGCTGTACAAATGCTTCATACAAGGATATGATGACTGTTTCAGGTATTCTCAAAGGAAAAAAAGTGTCTCCGGATATAAGCTTTATAGTAGCTCCGGGTTCGAAACAGGTTTTTGAAATGATTGCCCGAAACGGCGCTCTTGCTGATATAATCGCATCCGGCGCACGAATTATGGAATCAACATGCGGCTTCTGTATAGGATCTGGTCAGGCACCGCAGACAGGCGGAATTTCTGTGCGTACCAATAACCGAAATTTTGAAGGCCGCTCAGGAACAAAAGACGGACAGATTTATCTGGTTTCTCCTGAAACTGCTGCGGTAACCGCCCTTGAAGGAAAATTTACGGATCCGACAACTTATCCGGCTTCTGAATTTCCAAAATTTGAAATGCCTGAAAGCTTTCTAGTCGATGATTCGCTCGTTATAAAGCCTTCTCTCAACGGAGATATATTCAGAGGTCCGAACATCGGAGAGCCGCCTTTTACCGAACCTCTCATGGATTCTTTTAAAGGTGTAATCGGTCTTAAAGTAGCAGACAAAATAACAACCGACCACATAATGCCAGCCGGAGCAAGACTCAAATTCCGCTCAAATATTCCGGCTTATGCGAATTATGTTTTTGAAGGTGTCGATGCTTCTTTCGCAAAACGTTCACTTGATGCTAAATCGAAATCGCTTTACACGGCAGTTGTTGCAGGACTCAGCTACGGTCAGGGATCAAGCCGCGAACATGCAGCTATTTGCCCGATGTATCTCGGAGTACGTCTGGTGATTGCAAAATCTTTTGAGCGCATTCACTCTGCAAATCTCATAAATTTCGGAATTCTTCCGCTTTATTTTGTAAACGAAGCTGATTATGATTCAATTTCTCAGGGTGCTGAATTTGAAATAAAAAATCTTCGTTCAGCTGTTGAGAGCGGTTCGAAAGAAATCCATATCAGCATTTCCGGAAAAAACTATATGCTTAAAATGGATTTTTCCGAACGTCAGAGAAAGATTCTTCTCGACGGAGGACTTCTCAATTATACCAAAAAGGTTCAGAAATAATTGAAAAGATTCAAGCGAGTTTATGTCGAAATAACCAACGCCTGCAATCTTGCCTGTCCATTCTGCGCGCCGAACGAAAACGGCGCGCGTTTTATGTCAGCAGAAATTTTTGAAAAATGCTGCAAGGAACTTTCCCCAATTACAGATGAAATAACGATGCACCTTCTCGGTGAACCGACATTTCATCCGCTTTTTTCTGAATTCACAGACATTGCTGCAGAAAATAATCTCAGAATCTGCCTTACTACAAACGGAACATTAACAGATCATATCCGCAGAACTTACAAACCAGGTAAATTCAGTCAGATAAATTTTTCAATACACGCTCTTCTTGAATCAAATCTATTCGAAAAACATATTGATGATATTCTTGCGTTTGTTCGTGAAATAAAGTCGGATAACCAGCCTTTTATAAATTTCCGTTACTGGAGCATACTTAACAGCAAAGCTGATTCATTCGTTTCTCCTGAAACAAATGAATCTATTGAACATATTGTCAAAAATATTGAACCCGGGTTTGACATGAACCTTTTAGAAAAAATAGACACGGACAAGAAATACAAGAGCATCAAAATCACTGATAAAATTTATCTTCACTTCAATAACCGTTTTAAATGGCCTGATATAAACGACAAACCTTTTCAGGAAACCGGATTCTGTCTCGGAATGAAAACTCATTTTGGAATTTTATCCGACGGCAAAGTTGCACCATGCTGTCTTGACTGGAAGGGAAGTTCTGCTCTCGGAAATATTACAGAAAACAATCTTCGCGATATTCTCGAATCCCCAAGAGCATTAAACATTGGTTCTTCATTCGCAAAAAACCTTCTGCCGGAAGAACTATGCAGAAGGTGTGATTATATCAAGGTATTTGCAGCAAAGAAAACAAATGTGCATCAAAACTGATTAGATCAAAATCAGCACGCATTCTATATCACTTCTTCCTGATTATATCTTTCAACTTTACATTCGGATTATTATATCTTCTTCTGCCCTTGGTCTTTCTTGCAAAATCAATCGCCTTTTCCGGGCACCAGCTTATGCATGCAACACATCTTTCACATTCGTTTCCCCAGACCGGCCGTTTATTTTTGATTTTTATATCATCAACAGGACAAACCTTCGCACATATTCCGCATCCAGTACATTTATCTGAAACATGAAAATTCCTCTCCCACTTTCCCATTCCTGTATAAATAACTTTGTTGAAATAATTAGAAATAAAAACAAAACGCTGTTTCGGAATTTTAATTTTTTGATTTAAAATATCATCAGTTACTTTCGCCAAGGTTTTTCTGCTTTTTTCAAGCATACTCTTCACTCTTATTCTTGAAGGAGGATTATACATAGTGAGATAATTCCCAGGCATACGTACAGCTGCGGCATAAGAAAGAAAAAGACCTTTTGTTTTCAAAAGTGTATCAACAGAACCCAGTGTATTCATATAACTTCCGCCGTACGTCGCAACAGAAAAACAATATGTATCCGGCTTAATGTTTAGGTTTTCAATATAATTCTTAACTAATCTCGGCATTCCTTCAAAATATACGGGAAAGACAAAACCAATTGATTCTTTTTTTCCGCCGATTGCCTTTTTAGGAAATTTTTCCGCCATTGAAATTATTTCCGATCCCTTAATACCGGAAGAAATCATCCTTGCGACATCAAGAGAATTACCTGTAGCCGAAAAATAAAATACACGCGTATGCTTCATGTTTCCTCCGTTGAAGAAAAATTTCATACGCGGTATAATTTTGCAATTGTTTTTTAATACAATTTAGTCCGGAATTACAGCTGCTTCTATTATTTATTTTTTGAATAAGCTGAATTACGCTTGATAGTATAAGTTTTTTCTGACGACATTTTCTTTGCATATTCGTCATATCCGATATCTTTAATGCAGTTAAGACATCCGACCCGGCTTGAGCGCAGAACAAATCCGATAATCCGGCCGATAACAGTATTAAATTTTCCGCATTCATTTGGATTAGAAAATTCAGCACAATCAGCACAAGACTTATAAGAATTTTCCAGACAACAGGTACGTGTTTTGCACCATTTTGCCTTTTCATTCTTTGCGCAACCCGCGCACTTTCCGCTTAAAAACCAGTTGCACGCTCCGCAGTAAAGTCCGCAAAAAGCTATGTTTGATTTGTCGGAAGTAATTTCTTTTTTCATAAAGTCTCCTTTTACGGAAACATACACTATAGCAGTGACAGCAGTATGTCATATTTGAAATATTTATTTAAATTTTATCTGATAAATCACGAGTATAAATAAATCTCCGGCTGGCAGAAGCGAGCAAGTATTCTTGAAGAAAATTAATATTTCTTAAATTCTGACGGCGTCTTTCCAAAGCGCTTTATAAAACTTGAAGAGAAATGCGCAGAACTTGAAAATCCGCACTGAAACGCAATTTCAGTCACGCTTTTTCTGCTGCGCATAAGATAACTTTTAGCACGTTCAAGCCGCACACGAATTAAATATTCCTGCGGAGTAAGTCCTGTCTCTTTTTTGAATATTCTTGAAAAATGCGACGGAGACAATGCAATAACGGATGCAATATCTCGAACGCTTATATTTTCCGAATATTTCTCATTGATATACTCGGCGGCTTTATCGACATCAAATCTGTCGGATATTTTTTCCGCATTTGAATCAACTCCAAAAAAAGAACGCAATATCATGTGAGTTATTCTGCATTCAAGCGCTTTTATCAGTTCTTTGTTTAATTTGTTCTTATCAGAAAGTTCTGCGATATATTCTTTCAGTGCCGGAAGAAAACTATCAGGCGGCTCAAGAGAAAACTGCCTGGCCTGATCAATTACTTTTGAATAAAAGGAAGCTTCCTTCTCAAAATATTTGCGTTCAATCATAAGAGCAAAAAAACGAATGAATGTATCTTCTGCAATTTCATGATGAGGAAAAAACGGAGGAACACCGTACAATATTCCAGGAACTGCCTTAACAGTTTTATCTCCGTCAAAAAAGCTGATGGACTTGCTGTAACAGATAAAAAATGAATATGAAGGATGCACATGGTTACTCTGCACAGAATAGAGGCAATTTCCGGTAGACGGTATAAATACAGCGGCATTTATACCGGTAAACGAATCCACATTCACAAGATCGGACTCATTTACATTACCGATAAATCCCCTAATTTTCTTAAAGTCTGCGTTTTGCATATTCCTTAACGGATTTAGCATATCCGCGTATTCCGTTATTAAGCGTCATCGATGTAATATTCATCAAAAACAGATCATCCATTATTTCATCTGAAGCTGATGCGGAAATAGTGATTTTATTTATAAAGTTTTCCGGCTGAGCGATATTCTTTTTAGCACATAATTTAGACATAGAAATCAGCGAATACTCAAAATCTTTTAAAAAACCGCCGTTAAAAGTAAAAAATCCCTGACGCTGAAGAAAACTTATTGTCTTTCTCGTCGGATTGAACGGAAAAATAAAACCCGGATTATCTTTGAGTGAATAATCAAATACAGAATCAAAAATATCAGCTCTTCTGTATTCACCAAACGGAGCCTCTGCCGGAATTCTCAATTTTTCCGAATAAAGAAATTCCCTGCAAATATTTTCAAGAACGCCTGTATTGATACAGAAAATTGTTATCGGTTTTTTTAAGACTTCATCGGAACTTAATGCAGAATAAAGCGCAACGTAAGGGGAGAAACTCCAATCCAGCAATGGATCCGGTGCACCATAATAATTCATCAATGACAGATTCTCAAGGATGTCATTTCTATGCGGAGCAACATCTCCTTTAAGATAAAGAGAAATGCTTGAAGAGAACTCAGACAAATAAGCTTTTATGATATTTGCGCGGTTTGCGCTTTCGGGATGATTTCTTTCAAATTCCGAAAGAAAAACAGCATCGGGATTTTTTGCCGCTCTGAAAACCCATTTTCCGCCTGAAAAAAAAGTCGAAAAATGTTTTCTTGCATGCTCCCATCCGGCAAAGTGAACTTCCACCTCGCCGACTGAATATTCTTCTTCGGAAAATGCCGATTTAATTATCATTTCTTTTGCTTTCATACCGGACCCCCGATAAATAAAAGCAAAAGCTTTCAGAATTGCAAGTACTTTTGGAGATGGTGGGATTTGAACCCACGTCCTACAGTATGAACCAACAACTTCTACACGCTTGTTTCATTCATTTAATTTAAGCTTATCGCCGGAGAATGAACAACCCTACTCAAAGCCTGTCTTCTGAATTTCCACCTTCCGCGCCGAAGCTTCACGGTCAGCTGCTCCCTCATCGTTTACGCCTTGAAATCCCCTGAGGGCGAAGGACCCCAAAACGTCACTGCTTACGCAGCGAGTGCAAAATTTTCGTTTGCGTTTAATTTAATCCCGCCGTTTTTACGATACGCCAGGTCAATCGGCGTGCCACTGCTGACTAATAGCTGCAGTCGAAACCAATTCATCCCCCTCACAGCCCAATGTACAGAAGGAAGCCCGAAGCGTCAACAGTTTTGTCAGTCAAAAACAACAGTCTTATTTCCGTTTACCATAACTTTGTCATCAAAAACCAGCTTAAGAGCCTTTGAGAGAACGGATTTCTCGACATCACGACCCGCACGCGCCATATCTTCGGCATTCATTGTGTGATTGATGTTTATTACATCCTGAGAAATAATAGGACCTTCATCCAGATTATGGTTAACAAAATGTGCAGTCGCACCGATAATTTTCACACCGCGTTCATACGCCTGCTTATATGGATTAGCTCCAATAAATGCCGGGAGAAATGAATGATGAATGTTTATAATCTTTTCAGGGAACAGCCCGGTAAATTCGGCATTAAGTATTCTCATATATTTCGCAAGAACTATGTACTCCGGATTATACTGATTAATTATGTTCAAAATCTTGCTCTCATGCTCTTCTCGTGAAATGTTTTCGTGAGAAACAAAATGGAAAGGCAGATCAGATCTTTCGGTAATTGACCTTAAAATTTCATGATTGCTGATAACTGCGAGAATATTCGCATTAATATCATTGAATGAATGTTTTACAAGAATATCACCGAGGCAATGATGTTCTTTTGAAGCCATGAGTAATATGTTTTTTTTGCGCTTACCAGTCAGCTTTACTTTAGAATTCGGGGGAAGAATTTTTGTCATATCATCATACATTTTTCCGGAATCAAAACTTCCGGAAAATTCAGTCCGCATAAAAAAATGTCCGCTCGAATGATCTACAAATTCCTGATTTGTTTCAATGTTAACATTATGAGATCGCAAAACACCCGTTATATCATGAATAAGACCCTTTTTATCCGTACAATCAATCAGCAAAAGACTTCTGTTCATATTACCCTCTGCTTTTAATCTCGGAATCTGACTCAATAATGCAAGAATAATTCAATCCTGCTGCCCTTTCATTTGGAAATTCTTTCTGAAAGCATGATTTTAATCATTGACACAGGCACCGCACGTCAAAAATTATACTGATTGCCTTCATATCATTCTTATTTATCAATGATTTACATACTTAGAGAAGGCTTTAAAATTCAGTAATTATGACTTTCAGGAGATAATATGAGCGAAGAATTAGTTGATATCAGAACCCAGCGAATAGAAAAAATCAATAAGCTTAAAGCCAAAGGAATAAATCCGTATCCTCTTCGTTTCGCAAAAGAAAATGAAATCGCAAAGAT
>Ga0116141_10001507_pt1 | contig 19930 bp, 11 predicted proteins | sample AD_UKC097_MetaG_FD_89744 | JGI IMG/M metagenome (GOLD analysis project Ga0116141, IMG submission 89744) | Active sludge microbial communities of municipal wastewater-treating anaerobic digesters from USA - AD_UKC097_MetaG | ecosystem: Engineered > Bioreactor > Anaerobic > Digestate | place: USA...
CCTTGAGCACGCGGAAGGTCTCGGTGGGGTAGTCGGCGCCGGCCACGTCGGCGGGGTCGAGGATGTAGCGCAGCTCGTCGCGCGTCAGGCCGTACAGGCGGGCATAACAGGCGTCGAGCTCGGCGCGCAGCTCGGCGCGTCGATCGGGGTCGAAGGCGAAGGGCGGGCCGTCGTGGCCCAGGGCCTGAGCCCAGGGCGCCATGTCGTGGGCGGTGTAGGTTAGTTCGCGGATGCGGTGGACGATGAAGGAGAGGTCGGCTTCGGTGTAGCGGTCGGGTGGCAACACCGGTAGTTGCTTGACATGGAAGTACGACATGGACGTACCGCCGACCTTCTGCCTTGCTGCGTAGTCCAGCACCAGTGCGGACAGGTTGCCGAGCAGCGCCGCATTGAGTGAGGGTGTCCACTTCTGCGCGACGAACCACAGCGGCGTCTTGTGGTTCACCGCCGCCAGCGGGAGAGCGGATGCAATCATCGTGCGCTCGTCGGTCGCACGGCACACATCACGCCATCCCATCAACCACTTTGGGCAAGACGCTTCCAGCCACGCCTCCGCCAGCGCCAACACCTCATCCGCCGTGGCCAGCGCCTGCTCGGGCAGCGGCAGCCGGCTGCGGTGCCCGGCCGTCCAGCCCAGCAACTGGTCCAAGGCCATCGGGTCCACGGCGTACCAAGCCGTGCTGCTGCGTTCGTTGGACATGAAGACCTCGAAGCTGCCCTCGGCGGGCAGGAAGTCGTCGTCCAGCGCTTGCAGGCAGGGCGGGTTGTCGCCGCACAAGCCCAGGCTGGTGGGCGGCACGCGCTGCGCGTAGGGGTGCCGGGCCGCGAAGTCTTGCCAAGCGGGGTACACGCCCTGGCCGCGCCGATCGGCCTGCCACCAGCCGAACAGCAGTTGCGTCACGCCCAGCACGATGGCCGGCTCGACGCCCTGCTCCAGCGCCTTGCGCAGGCCCTCGGGCAGCGTGCTCACCTTCAGCCACACCGCGCGCTGCGGCACCCAGTAGCGCGGCGTGATGGTGGTGGCAGGGTCGCGCTTCTCGTCGGGCGTGAAGTCGCGCGTCTCGCCATCGGCTCCGTAGGTGGCCCAGCGGTGGTCGAAGTGGTGGATGAGCTTGGCCTCGTACAGCGGCAGCCGCCCGGGGCCTGGTGCGTCCAGGAACAGGTGGCTGTCGTTGGCCATGTGGAACACGGTCGAGAACGAGATGCCCCACGGGTTGCCGTCGGCCCCGGCGCCGTCGCGCAGCAGCACTGGCGCGGCGCGGTAGAGTTTCTTGGTCAGCTCGGCATCGCGGGCGCTGCGGAAGATCGGGCAGGTGAGGGTGTTGGGGTTGAGAAGGCGGAATTCGTCGGGGGTGAGCTTGAATCGGCGACGCGCATCGCGCAGTTCAGCAAGGTCCTTGAGGTGAAAGGCGAACTCGGCCTGCTCTGTAGCACCGAGCGTCAGCAGGCAGAACGAGTCGCGGCTGTCAGTGCCAGGAAATAGGCGCCTGATTTCCCAGAAGCCGAACAGGCTGGCCAGCTGGGCCTGCTGCGCGAGATGGCCAAAGTAGGCTTTGGTCGTGTCGTCGGTCGCGATGCCCGTCGGCACGATGAATCCCGCCCGGCCTTGCTCGGCGTGGATCTGCAGGATGGTCTCTGCGAACAGCGCGTAGGTGTTGACGTCGCCCACGCCGGTCAGCCGGTAGCGCCCGCCGTCGTCACCGTCCACATGCGCAAACACGCTCGCCGCCTCGGCCGTGCGCCGCGCGTTGATGAACTCGGCGAACAGCCGCTTCTCGGCCTCGCTCTCGGCCGGCATGTGGTGCGCCACATCGCCTGGGAAGAGGTGCTGCGCCAGCAGTCCTTCGCTCAGCCATTGGATGCGTTGCGCGCGCTCGGCCTTGTTGCGAGCCTCGGCCACGGCCGCATGGCGGGTGGCGAAGAACTCCTCCTCCTGCAGCTTGATGCGCTCCCAGGGCGGGTTGGCCAGCACGCAGTCGAAGCCGCCCTGGGCGAACACCTGCGGAAACGCCAGCGGCCAGTGGAAGACGCGTGCCGCGCTGCAGGCATCGCGGGCGGCCTGGCAGGCCTGGGCGTGTGCGCTGCCGGGCTCGTGAGCCGCGGCCGAACCTGTCAGCACCGCGTGCAGCGTCTCGGTGGTCGGCACCTGCGGCAGGGTGTCGGGGGTCTTTGGCAGCAGGAAGGCGCCCACGGCCAGGTCGGCCGCCAGCGCCAGCGGGCTGTTGGCCGCGTCGGCCAGCAGATGGCGATACGCCGCCTCTTTGGCAGCCACCTGTTCGGCCGATTAGGCGGGCATGGCCTCGATCGCGCGCAGGGCCTCCAGCGCCGCCGGCTGCGGGTTGAAGCGCAAGCCCTGCTGCAGGCCCTTCAGGTCCTTGCCGAGCTGCTTGAGCCCCGCTGTGTTGCGCTTGGCCAGGTCGCGGCAGGCGGCCTTGTCGTCGCCGGACAGGGCCTTGTACGCATCCTTGGCGATGCCGTGCTCCAGCGCCTTCAGGTCGGTCAGGCCCAGCAGCGCGTCGCCGCACTGCAGGTGATGGTCCAGAAAGCCCAGGGGCCGGCCTTCCTCGAAGCCTTCGATCCACAGCGCCGTGCGCGCCAGCTCGATGGCCATGGGGTTGCGGTCCACGCCGAAGATGCAGCGCGCCACCACCTCCCGTAGTGCGTGGCGGTAGGCCTGGGGCGCGACGGCGCCGTCGGCCGAGCGCAGCGCGGCCACCCGTTCGGCCAGGCGGCGCGCGGCGGCCAGCAGGAAGTGGCCGCTGCCGCAGGCCGGGTCCACCACGCGCAGGGCGAGCAGCGCCTCCGTGGGCTGCGCTGGGTGCTTCGCCACGCGGTCTTCGATGACGGGGTCGAGGGCGCTGCGGATCAGCTCCTGCACCAGGCTGTCGGGGGTGTAGTAGCTGCCGCTGGTCTTGCGTTCGTTGCCGGCGGTGCTGCCCACGCTGGTGAGGCCGACGAAGCCGAACTGCCGCGCGTGCACGTCCACCTCGGGCACCAGCTCCAGCAGGCTTTCGTACACGCTGCCCAGCTCTTCCGTGCCCATGTTGCGGTAGTCAATGGGTGCCAGCGCGCCGCCGGCCGCGCTGGCCCAGCGCAGGCTCTTCATCGTGCCCAGCAGCGCGGCGTTGGTGAGTGCCGCGCTGTCCAGGTCGGCGCATTGGCTGGCGGCAAAGAGGCCGCCCAGGGCGGGCAGGCCCAGCCGTGGCTGGCCTAGGCCGAGGCCACGGAAGACGATGCGCACGGCCTGCCACAGGTCGTCGAAGCGGGTATGGGCGCGGCGGCGCAGCGCCAGGTCGCGCAGCCGGGCCATAGCGTAGCCGTCGGCATACAGCTGGGCTGCGGCGCGGCGGGCCTGGGCGGTGGCGTCGTCGTCGCCTGGCTGGGCGGCGGTGGGCACCAGGCCGCGCTCTTCCACCGTGAACAGGAAGATGAAGCGGTACACCAGCCGCAACAGCTGGGCGAAGTAGTCCTCGCGCTTGAGATCGCCCGCCTGCAGCTTCTGGCGCAGCGCCTCGTTGGCCGGGTGCTGCAAAAAACCCTGGCCCAGTGCGAAAAGCGCATCCGTCACGCCGCGGCGCAGGCCCTCGCGCACGCGGGTGCCTTCTTCCTGCCCTGCTTGCTGCCAGCTGGCCCACACAACCGCCGGGGCGGTCCTGGCGGGCTCGTCGGTGGCCACGCCCAGCAGGCCGGCGCGGCTGGCGTGCAGCAGACGCCAGGCGCTGCCGAACTCCACGAAGCGCTGGCCGGCCAGCAGGTCTTGCAGATCCACCTCCAGGTAGCTGGGGCGGGTGAGCGTGGCGGCATCACGCAGCAGGCGCAGGATGCGGCCGTTGCTCACCAAGGCCCACTCGTGCCCGGGGCTGGCGTTCAGAAACTCCTGGGCCAATTGGAAGGGCGACTTGCGCTTGGCGCCCGAGCCCTGCACCGCAAACCGTGGGTCGGAGTCGTCCAACCCTTGGTTGTGCGGCGCGATGACAATGGCCACGGGCTTGGCGCCTGCGGCCAGCGCGCCGGGCGCGGCGTGGGCCAGGTGCGTGATGGGGTAAATGCGGTCGCCCACCGGCACGCCGCCGCCGACCGCGGCCAGCGCCGGATAGGCAAAGGCGTCACGCAACAGCTCGCTGATGAACTGGGTGCTGGCACGCTGGGGGTTGAAGTCGGTGCGGTCCAGCAAAGCGGCAAACGTGCGCCATTGCGCGCTGGCGATCTGGAAGGCGCGGCTGGCTTCGTCGCGCAGCTTCAGGCCTTTGGGCAGGCCGTAGTCGGCTTCGGTCTGCAGGCGGCCTTGGCCCAGGGCCGCCTTCTCCAAGATGTCGGGCAGGAACAAGCTGCCTTCCAGGCGCAGGCTGGGCAGGTTGAGGGCGGTGGTGCGGAAGGACTTCATGTTCTTCTAGGTTTCTGCGCGCTCACGCCGCATCAGGCAGCAGCACGTAGACGCCCACCACGTCCACGGGTAGGCAGGCCTGCACTTGGTGTTGGCCGCCACCCGCGCGTCGGCCGGTGGCTTGGCGCACGCGCTCGTGGTCCTGCAGCAGCGCGCTGGCACGTTGGCGCGCCAACGAGTCCAAACGCGGGCGCTCGGCCTGCAAGGCTTCCAGCGCCTTGGCCACTTCACGTTGCACGGCTTCGCGTGGCAGGTTGCCGGCCGGGGTGCTTTCCAGCAGGCGTGCCGCTTCTGGGCCGGTGAGCCACTCAGGGCTTTGCCGGCCGCGGATGGCCAGGGCCACGCACTCTTCGGCCAGCATCTGGTGGCTGGTTTGCTTCTGCTGGTAGGTCAGGTGATGGCGAAGGCGCAGCAGCACGATGGTGGTGACGCGGTCCACGCCTGCGGTGACGGTGGCTGCGCAACGGGCCCCGATGGTGCTCTCGCCTTGCAGCGAGGTTTCGATCAGGTACTCGGCCAGCACACTCACCAGCGGATGGCTGCGGTGCAGTTCGGCGAAGTCGATCGCCAGGGGCTTGTTGTTGCCCGCGGTCGCGAGGCCTTCGTCGACCAGGCGAGCACGCAGGGCCTCCGGCAGGTGCTGCGGATGCAGCCGGTGCTGGCCGCGGTGGGGCTCGAGCGGTGCGTTCAGGCGCGCGCAGGCGCTGGCCAGGAAGCGCTGCACGTCTGCCTGGGAGCCCAGGGCCTGTTGCTGCTTGTGCCACTCGGGCAGCACCTCGGCCGGGTGGATGCTGCGTTGGGCAAACACGGTGCGGTTGGTGCGTGCCTTGTCGAGCGCGTCTTGCCACCGGGTTTGCAGCGGGGCCAGGATCTGCTCGGAGTCACCGAAGTCGAAGCCCAGCTGCGGGCTGGTGCCGGGCTGGCGCTTCATCAGCGCGGCCTTCACCATCGCCTGGTTCATGCGCTGGCGGTCTTCGGGCATAGGCACGAGCACGCCCAGTTCCTTCTGGATGGCATCGCCCTTGCGCAGGATGACCTTGAGCACGAAGCCGTCCACCGGGTTGTCTTGCCCGTAGAGCATGGCGCACCGCACCTCCGGCGCGCGCTGGCCGTAGCGGTCGACGCGGCCTTCGCGCTGCTCGTGGCGGGTGGGGTTCCAGGCCAGGTCGTAGTGAACGACGGCCGTGAACAGGTGCTGCAGGTTGATGCCTTCTGACAGGCAATCGGTGGCCACCAGCACTCGGCCGGCCGTTGGCTCGCTGTTCGACCCGCTGGGCGACCCGTCTTGTGACTCGACGTCGCCCATGCGGTCCACCCGCTCGCGGCGCTCGTCGGGTGCCAGCTCGCCGGTCACGGCGTCGATCACGGCTTTGGGAAAGTGCTTCTTCAGCTCGGTGGCCACGTAGTTGGCGGTGGCCACATAGCGGCAGAAGACCACGGGCGCGTAGCCATCCTTCAAGAGCGTGCCGACATGGGCCACGAGCGCGGCGAGCTTGGGGTCGCCTGCCGTGCCCGTGAGCCGCTCGGCCGTGGCGATGAGGGCCTTCAGGCGTTGGGCACCGGCCTGGTTCTCCAACTGGGCGGCCGGCTCCAGGTCCAGGCCCGTCAGGTCTTCAGCGGCGCCGTCGTGCAGGTCATTGAACTCGGCCTCGTCGTCAGAGTCGTCGTCCCCGGTGGTCAGGCGACCTTCCAGCCGCGTGTTCAGGGCCTTGGCAGCGGCGGCCGGTGACGAGGCCACGCAGCGCAGCAGGGCCAGCGTGGCGTACCAGATGAGGCCGGTGCCGCCCTGGTTGCCGGAGCGCTCCACGGTCTCGGCCAGCTCGCGGCAATAGTCCTGCACGTCGTCGAAGAAGCTGCCCCAGGAACCGCTCAGGCGGTAGGTGAGTTCGGCCTTCATCCGGCGCGGGAAGCCGTGGCCGGCCTGGGCGTCGTCCTCGGTCTGGGCCTGCCACTCGACGATGTCCTTGCGGCGGCGTTGCACGAACTGGCGCGCCAGTTGCTCGCGCAACGGATCGCCCTTGGACGTGCGGTGCTGCAGCTCGGCGAAGGCCGGGTTCAGCAGTGACAGCAGGTTGAAGAACGCGACTTCGTCGCCCGAGTGCGGTGTGGCGGTGAGCAGCAGCAGATGGCGGTCTTCATCGGCGGCCAGTCGTTGCAGCAGCTCGAAGCGCAGTTGTTTGCCCGCACCGCTGGCCGAACAGGTGTGGGCTTCGTCCACGACGATGCACTCGGGAGCGATGGAGAGGAAGTGCTCGCGGTGGCGCTCGCTCTTGATGTAGTCGAGGCTCACCACGACCACGGGGTGGTGGTCGAACAGGCCCACGCCATGGGGCAGCTGACGCTCCAGCCGGCTGGCGCTGGCGGCGGTAAGGGCGACGGCGGCCAGGTTGAAGCGCTGCTGCAGTTCGCCCTGCCACTGCTCCACCAGGTGCGGCGGGCAGAGCACGGCGACGCGCTGGACTTCGCCCCGGTCCACCAGTTCGCGGACGATGAGGCCGGCCTCGATGGTTTTGCCGATGCCCACGTCGTCGGCGATCAGCAGGCGCACGGTCGGCAGCCGCAGTGCCATCAGCAGCGGCACCAGTTGATAGGCGCGTGGTTCCACGGCGATGTTGCCGAAGCTGCGGAAGGGCCCGGCGCCTGCGCGCAGCTTCAGGCGCAGCGCGTCGCGCAGCAGCAGTGCGGCTGCGTGATTGCCCGCTTGCGCCGGGTCGGGCGGCGCAAAGGTGGCGTGCTCAACCGGGCTGAACTCCAGCTCGGGCGCCAGGGTAATGACGTCATGGTCCGACCCACCCAGGGGGCGCAGGCGCAAGGCGATGGCGCCGTCGGCCGCACGGCTGTCGGACTGCACGACCCACTCGCGGCCGCGGGCGCGGACGAGATTGCCAGGCAGGAACTCGGATGCGGTGAGGGTCATCGGCAGTCGGTACGGGATTCAGAGGAGGTCAGTTGAAGAGCGCAGCGTGGTCGGCGAACTGTTGCGCCCACAGTGATGGATCGGACATGTCGAGCAGCGTCCAGCCTCGTTCCTCCAATGCGGCGGCTGTTTCCGGTGACGGGGTCTGCAGCGCTACGAGGGTGCGCGTGGCGGCGTACTTGGCAGCCATCTGGGCACTGCCGCCCAGTACCGTGAGCGGGCCTTCGTCGGGCATTTGGCAGCCTGCTGCCTTCAGGGCCGCGAGCCATTGGGCATGCAGGTCGCCAGGGGCCGAGCCTGGGAAGGCCGTCTGCGTTGCGGCGGGCGGTGCGGTCTCGGCTTGGGGCGCTACACGAGCGTTGGCCAGGGCGACCAGCAGGCCCAGGGCGTTGGAATCGCGGCGGTTGATGTGCTCGTGGTCGGGCTGGTTGAAGTAGGACAGCAGGCACTGGTAGCAGCCGGCTTCACAGATGCTGCTGCCATCGTTGCGCTTGACCTCCAGCGCAGGCAGTCCATCGACAGTCCATGGCCCGCTGGGTGCGTGGTGGTGCATTAGCTCCAGTGCCTTGGCCGCCACCTGGGCCAGGGCGTCGGGCTCGGTGGCCAGCCGGGTGAGCACGCCCGCGCCGCCTTCGGCCGCTTCGTAGAACAGCAGCGCCTTGCGCTCGTCTTGCGTGGGCAGCGGTTCGGCCACCAGTTCGGACTCTTCGATCTGGAACACCAGCTCGATCCCCCGCTTGAGTGCGGCCTGCAGCGTGGCCATGGCCTGCAGTTCCAGCGGCTTGTCGGGCCTGAGGATGAGCACGTTGCGGTGGTCTTCGACGAAGGGCACGATCCGCTGGTTGGGCACCTTGTCGAGGAGGTCCTCTGCAGGCTCCGCGGGGTCATCGTTGCCGCCAGGCTCGTCCTTCTTGCTCCACTGACCCGTGATCGGGTTGATGTAGAAGCCGAGGTGCTTCTTCTCCTTCCTGCGCCGCCAGCCGCGGTTGATGCGCCAGAGCTGCGCCGCGGGTGCGTACTTCAGGCTGGCCAATGGGGATTCATCGCTAGATGCTGTGTCCAGCACAAGCGAGGTCTGCAAGGCGATGCGGCCCTCGCGGCCTGGCAGGAAGCGGTAGGTGGTCTGCAGCTCGAAGCCTTGGCGTTGCCGGTCTTCGTCGTTGATGGAGATGCGCTCCACGGGAACGGTCTCGACCGTCTCGATGCGGTAGAGATCACGCACCCAGTCGTCGTCGGTCAGCAGGGCACCGCAGTTTTCGCATTCGTTTTCGATGGGCTCCTTGCCGTCGTCCGTACCCATGTGGGCATAACCGCATTGGCTGCAGACGCGGCTGGACACCGTGGCCAGCGTGGTGTTGCCCGACACATGGTCTGCTGATCCGACATTGAGCTTGGCTCGCACCACGCGGTACATACGGCCCTGGTGGTAGATGAGGCTACGCGGCCCGAACTCCGACAGCGCCAGGAAGCGCGGGCGGCTCACCATGCTGCCTTCGTCGTCCTTGCCTCTGACCGGGGTGCCTCCGCGAGCCGGGATCCAGGCCATGAGTGGGAGACGAGGGAAGTTGTAGCCCGGCAGAAAGCCCTGGCTGGCCAGGTAGCGGTAGGTGTAGAAGTCTGAGTTCTGCGTGTTGCCCGACTTCAGCAGCACCGCGTACTGGCGCGCGGCATCACCGTAGCGGCGCTGGGCGTTTTGCTTTTCGGCATGCGTGGTGGTGTAGCTCTTGACCACTTGGTCGGCCATGTCCATCTGCTTGCGCGTGGCGTCGACCATGACGCGCCATCGCCCGAAGGAAGCGCTGAACTCGGCGGCTGCCTGCTGCACGGTGGCTGCGACATGGGCATCGGTGAACCAGCCACTGGTGGCGACCAGGGGACGTACCTGGCGCATGAGGCGCTCGCCGCTCTCGGTGGCGCGGAGGGTGACCTCAGGAGCTTCCAGAGCTGCACGCAGCGCGGGCACGAGTGGCTTGTCGGGTTTCTCGAGATCGAGCAAAGGCGCGATGCTGGTGTCCAACTGCACCTGCGCAGCGGCCAGCCAGACGGCGTGCAGGTGGCTGTCGATCAGGTCTCGGTTGGCCAGGTCGAGCGTGGGCGGCCGGACGACGCCATGGACCATCTCGTTGGCGTGATGGAAGAACCACTGGTCGTGCGGGCTGAGCGCGGCGCAGTAGCTGATCACCAGCGCCTGCTGACCTGAGCGGCCAGCACGGCCGCTGCGCTGAGCGTAGTTGGCCGGGGTGGGCGGCACGTTGCGAAGGTAGACGGTGTTGAGTGCCGAGATGTCGACACCCAGCTCCATGGTGGGTGAGCAGAACATCACCGGCAGTCGTTCAAGTGGCGCCTCGTGCGCAGGGTTCTCCAGCCAGTCCCTGCGGTCCTTCTCGGTAAAGCGGAACCGCTGCTCCAGCAACTGCCTGCGGCCGGCATCGACCTGGGCCGTGTGTTCCTGTGCCTCGAACTCGAAGAGTGCGTGGCTTTGCTGGTTCAGCGTGGCCGCAACCGAAAGGTACAGCTGGCGGAAGAAGCGGTTGTGTTTGCCTTCTTGCTCGGCTTCCGGCGAGTCAACGAGCACCCAGTCCATGGCAGATGCATTGAGCCGCCAGCCGATCAACTGCGACTCAACCTCGTGCCGCTGCACATAGCCGTAGTGGGACGCGCCAATGAGCAGCACCTGGAGCAACTCGATCCAATGCGCGTCCTTCCAGCCTTTGACCGTGCCCATGAGGTTGGGCGACTTCCAAAGGGGCAGTGACTTGACCTCCTTCAGCAGGCGCGACCGGGCGCCACCGGGGACGAGGTCTGCCCGCGGCTTGCCCTTCTTGTCGTCGGGGCGCTTGCTCAGGATGAGCCAGCGCGAGGTTTCCAGGTTCTCGTCACCGAAAGTCCAGCGATCGTTCAGGTACTGGAATGCAGTGGTCTTGGCGCGCTCTTGTTCCACGGCATCGAGATACCGGGTTTGCAGGCAAAGGGCGCGGCGCATGCCGTTGAACACGGTCTCCGACAGATGTGCGCGCTGGCCGGGCGTCATGCTGTCGAGGGCAGGGTTCTGGTGGAACAGCTCGCCCTGCTGACTGAAATCGTCTAGTCCTCGGTAGGTGATGGTCAGCAGGTTCAGCTGATCCAGGTTGGGGTTGTTGAAGCGCCAGCCGCGCCGCAGGTCGCGAAGCAAGCGGTAGCCCAGGACGTAGCGCAAGGTGCGCTGGGCCTCCTGCCGCGCCAGGCCCATCAGCTTGGGCGTCTTCAGGTATTCGGCCAAGGTGCCGGCATCGGTGCGGTCGAAGCCAAGCGCCTTGAAGACGGCGTCTGCCAAGTGCTCTTCGGTGAGCACGCCGCCAGCCTTCTGAAGGGCGGCCACGAGCGCAGACCGGAGCGTAAGCAGGAAGATGAAGTCGTTGAAGTGGCCCGCTTGCAGCGCGGCGTCTTGTCGGTTGTCCGTGAAGCCAAGCAGTTTGCGCGGGTCCGGCTGATCCGCCTGCGGATCGCCCAGCTCGAAGAGTTGGCGCACCGCGCTCAACGTGAGCATGGTGGTTGCCGACGAGCGCCCTTCGCCCGAGAGGCTGGCCAGACGGTTGATGTCTTTGCCGTAGGCCTCGTGCGTCTGACCACAACCGAGGCAGAAGCGGAACTTGCCGGGAATGAACCAATAGGCTCCGCCGGACCCGGTCTGCCCTTGTGGAGTGACTGAGACCGCTTCCGGGACTGCGTTCTTGTACGCGGGCTTGATCTTGGGTTCGCTCTTGGCGAGGTCGAGCCAGCTGTCGGGCACGTTCTCCAACCCCCTGTAGTCGAGGTCAGGCCGCGCCGGACACAGAAAACCGTAACGGGATTCCTCGTCGTCGTCGCTGGAGATGTCATCGATCTCCCGCGGGTCAAAGCTGGGGGTAGCCTTGCCGGATCGCCAGACCGGGTGGTACTCCTGGCCGCAGTCGCGGCAGAAGTGAACCGGATAGAGCTGCGTGCCTTCGGTCTGCCGACCCGGCGCGAAGCGCTGGGCGTCCAGGGTGATGTGTCGTTGCCCGACGGGTTCCAGTGTGGCCAGCACCTTGCCTGGCCCGCTGATGAACTGGTGAAGCTTGAACGCAAACGGTGCACGACCTTGCGGTGTGCGCATGTCGTGCGCGGCCACCAGAAACCGGCGCAAGCCTTCGCGGGCTTGCTCGAACTCACACGAGGCGTCGGCCGCCAATCGCTCGGCGGCCTCCTTCAACGTGATGGGCTTGGCCCTTCGCGGGGGCTGGTCCTTCGGAAGGTCGATGCCGAGGTTGAGTTCGACCCAGATGGCCAGCGGATCGTCCTTGAATGCGTCGAAGCTGGGCCAGGCGTGAGTGGGCTGCGTGATGGCCGCCTTCAGAAGCGGCTTGACGGCTGCGATGTCCCGTGCCGGGTTCGTGACGCGCTCGAGGGTCTCCCCAATGACATCGAGCGCCGTGATGCGGGTGCCAAACAGCAGGCTGGCCACTTCGGCGACGGTCTGGTTGCGGTCGTCCTCGCGGTCGGCCGACGACATGGTGGCCGAGGTGCCGATGCACACCAGGCTCTCGGTCTGCAGACGCTCGCGGATCCGGCGTACTAGCATGGCGACGTCAGCGCCTTGTCGCCCGCGGTACGTGTGCAGCTCGTCAAGAACCAGAAACTCCAACCCACGGCAGTGATCGACGACGCGGCGATCGATGTCCTCGAAGCGCGTCAGGATCAGCTCCAACATCATGAAGTTGGTGAGCAGGATGTCGGGAGGGTTGTCTGCGATGGCCTTGCGCTCGTCGCCTCTCTCCTGGCCGGTGTAGCGCCTGACGCTGAAGGGTTCGTGCCCGCTGTCGTACCCATGAAGGAACTTGTCGAGCTCCTCCAGCTGGCTGTTGGCCAGCGCGTTCATCGGGTAGATGACGATGGCCCGCGTGCGCGGTGTGGGATCGGCCTGCTTGGCTTTGAGGATGCGGTCGATGATTGGGATAAAGAATGACAGCGACTTGCCCGAGCCGGTACCGGTGGTGACGACGTAGCTCTGGTGGTTCTGGGCCTTGGCGATGGCCTGCATCTGATGCTTGTAGAGATGCAGGTCAGACGGCTTACCCTCGACCTTGCCTGTCTGGAACAGCACTGCGCACGCTGGATGCAGGCTGCCGTCCTTGACGAGCTTCTGGACTGTGCCGTCGCGCTTGTAGTTGGGGTTGATCTGAATGAGCGGCTCAGGCCAGTAGCGTCCACGTGCGTACTCCTGATCAACCCGCGCGGCCAGGTCGTCGGCGGCGATGCGCGAGAAGCTGCGCGAAAAGGCCGCGTATTCGTCGATGAGGCGGTTGCGGAAATCGAAGACGTCTTGCACTTGTTGTTCTCCCCCTGTTGACCGTACGACTACGCCGCGCTGGTTGGCCAGTCCTCAACGGTCAAGCCGGGCACTCGCTGGAACTCGCGCAGGTTCCGCGTGAGCAGCGTCATGCCGCGCGAGCGCGCATGGGCCGCAATGAACAAGTCGTGGCTGCCGATGGGGGTGCCGCTGCGCTCAAGCGTGGCGCGGATGTCGGCGTAGTGCTCGTCGGCCGGCATGTCCAACGGCAGCACGGTCAGTGCCTGCAGCAGCTGCTCCACCCGCTGCGTTAGCGGTGCCGAGCCCTTGCGCTGTGCGCCAAACCGAAGCTCGCACGCCGCGACGATGCTGGTGCACACCGCATCCGGGTCCAGCGCGTTCAGCTTCTGGGCCAGGGTGCCGTGGGGGTTGCGAACCAGCTCGGAGAGGGCGTTCGTGTCGAGCATGCAGGGCAGCGTGCGCGGCCTCTCTTGAGGGACGGCCATCACAGGGCTTCCCGCGGCTGGGGCGGCAGGTCTTCCACTTCGGGTAGAGCGTCGTCCATCGGCGCCCACGACGCCAGCAGGTCGCGCAGCTTGTGCTTGCGGATGGGGGTCAGGATGAGGCTGTCGCCCTCCTTGCGAATCAGCACCTCGGACCCTTCCATCTCCAGTTCACGAGGAATCCGGACCGCCTGGTTGCGGCCGTTGCGGAACAACGCGGCGTGGCGCTCAGTCACCTGGGCCTCCGAGGGTTGGTGTGGCATATGTCAAAGCATATGTTGAAACTTGCGGTCGGGCAAGTCGTTCGGATGCGATCGGCGCCGCGCTGCCAGGCGGTGTGGTGGCCAGCCACGCGGATGGCCAGCGTTGCAACGGCCAGGTAAGGCGCTGTTGAGGGTGGTGAGTCCCCACGCCACTACAGCCCGAGCGTAGAAACGTCGAGCACGCGCACGCTTCTACGCTCCGGGTGCAGTTCGGGCGCTCCGCGTGCGCGAGGGCGTCGGATTAGGCGCCGCAGGCAGCGCTTAATCGAACGGCGGGCAGTTTCGACCGCCCTGACAAGCACTTGGCGCGTCGCCGTAGCGGCTGGGCAGAGGCAGCCGCGGCTACTTCACGCGGCGCAATGCCGGCCGGTTGGGTGCTGGCGCCACGGCCTGGCGCATCGCTTCTAGCAGCGCGCGGTCGGTCGCACGCTGGGCCAGGCGCCGTGCCAGCCAGCGCATCGCCACCGCACCGGGGGCACCGATCAACGTGGCCGTTGCCACCGCCAGCGGCGCCACACCGCCAGCCACGGCAAACGCCGAGAGGCCGCCCACCCCGACCACCACCGCGGCCACCGCCTCGCACCGCCGCCACAACAGCGGCGGGTCACTGCGCAGGTAGTTCACCGACTCGCCAGTCTGCAGGTTGTGCAGCGCCACCAGCTCGCGGCCCATTAGCAGCGCCAGCACGCGGTGGCCTCGCCGCGCGGGCATCAGCGTGGTGTGGACGACGAACTTGAACTCCGGGCCCTGGTCGGCGGTGATCCACAGCTCGCGGCGTTCGCGGGCGGGGTACTGTTCGCACCAGCGCCGCGGCACGTTGATGAAGCGCTGGACCTCGGCCACCTGGCCGCTGACCCATCGGAAGTCGCGCATGGCCGGCTCCTCGTGTTGGACGGGTCACGGTGGCATGGCGAGGGGCTGGATCAACCCTGCGAGGCCGGGGCGGAACGCGGGTCTGCTCGGCCGTTGTGACACTCGGGGGTCACACGAGTGATTCCTGGCGGTCACCCGGGTGACACCGAATGGGCGCTTTGGAGGCCGATCTCTGCAGTGACAGTCGAGGGTCACAGCAGTTGCACTCTGGTGGCATCAGAGGCCTGCTGTGGCCGGGCCGAAGCCATGTCCCGTACGCCATCGCCACCTGTTCATCTGAACCAGAGGCCAAGCCCCCGCATGTCAACCCCTGGCGTCGCGCCGCTGCCAGCGCCGAGCTGGAAACAGAGCCGCCTCACGCGCCGTGTCAACGCCCGCCCAAGCGCACACCTTTCTCGCCGCTTGGCGGTGGCAACGCTCATGGCCGCGTTGACGCTGCCGCCGTGCCCGGTGTCCACTGCAGACTCCCGAAGGGCTCCTGGCCCTTGCTCATCGCGAGCGAACAGGCGTCGCAGTCGTTACCTGCCCTTGAAGCCCTGGTCCTTGAACCGGGCGTGCCCCAGGCCCTGAGCCTGCGGCCCCGAGGAAATCATTCGCGGAGCTGATGTCCGCGGCCTGCCGGCGTTGATCGCCGGGCGCTCCTGAAGCGCGCCGCTGACCGAACCCACGCGGTGCCGGCACCCGATGCCGCGCGCCCGTGCCCGCCATCCATTCGAGCTTCTGCCGTGCCCCGGGGCTTTGCCTTGAGGCCGGCGCAGTGCCTGGTCGCCCTGGCCCCGTTGGGGGCCGCGGCCGGCGCTGGCTGCTCGTGCACCTGACTCCGCCCCGGCATTTCGGTAAGGGGCGGCTCCAGCAGGTGGATGGCGACGCGAAAGCCATAGACCTGATCCACCGCAGCCAGCCAGGCCCGACCTGGCTGACGGCAGCGCCATGCCCTTGGAGGCCGGCGTTGCCACCCGCTCGCGCGTCGCGGAAACCCGTGCGCGAGCCGGATCAACCCCGTTCCCATTTTGAAGACCGACCGAGCTGGCGCCGCTGCCTTCAACAGGCGAGCGCGCCGGCGAACCCGGAGCAGGCGCAGCAGGCCGTGGCCAGCCTGCCGCGCGACATCACCAGGCCACGCCAGGCCGGCGCAACGGAATCTGCGCCGGCCGGCCGCGCTGCGATTCCACCTTCAACCCGGCCGCGCCCCTCGGGAAGGCGCGACCACTGTCCACGGAGGGCGTATGCCTTCGCAACCCAACCGTCTGCGGATCCCTTCTTTCGCTTCATCCACCCCCCGCCCGCTGCCGCTGGGCGGCAGGGCCACGCCGAAGGCGCTGCGCCCGCGCGAGTGGGCGGGCTTGTCCAACGACGAGATCCTCTCGCGCTTCGTGCCCGGCAAGGCCAGCCCGCACACCGTGCTGGAGGTGCTGCTGAAACTGCACAACATGGAGCACACGGCGCGTGCCAAGAGCGTGTCGTTCAAGACGCGGTACGAGCGGGCGAACTTCCTGCGCCACTTCTTCCGCGAGCTGGAAAGCCGCGGCGGCTTCAAGAAGGCGCCCGACCCACGCAACCTGGGCCAGCGCCACATCCAGGCCGCGGTCGATCTGTGGCGCAAGGACGGGCTGAAGCCGTCCACCATCCAGACCTACCTCAGCTTCCTGCGCGGCCTGGCCAGCTGGCTCAGCAAACCGGGCTTCATCCGCTCGCCGGCGTACTACGGGCTGGAGCTGGCCGAGTACCAGCGCAGCGGCATCAACGAGCGCGACAAGAGCTGGTCGGCGCAGGGCGTGGATGTCGATGGCCTGATCGACAAGGTGGCCGCCTTCGACCCCTACGTGGGCGGCATGCTGCGGCTGATCCGCGCCTTCGGCCTGCGCAAGCGTGAGGCGATCATGTTCCGGCCCAACGAGTGTGTGGTGAACTTCGCCGACACCGGTCTGCCGCTGGCCGAGAAGCAGGGCGAGGAGTACGTGTGGATCCGCCAGGGAGCCAAGGGCGGCCGGCCGCGCTTCGTGCCGATGAACACGCCGCGCCGCCGGCAGGCCGTTGCCAGCACGCAGCGGATCGCCTTCTGGGACAGCCATGCCCACACGGGCGACCCCGACCGCGATCTCAAGCAGAACATGGTGCGGTTCGGCTACGTGCTGCGGAAGTTCGGCATCACCTCGAAGGGCCTGGGCATCACCGCCCACGGCCTGCGGCACGAGGCGCTGATCGAGGAGTACATCGCCATCACCGGCCAGGAGCCGCCATTGCGCGGCGGTGGGGAAGGGCTGACGCGCGAGCAGGAGGACGCGGCGAGGTTGGCGGTGAGCCGCCTGGCCGGCCACAACAGAGGAAGAGCGTCGGCAGCCTATCTGGGCGCCGTGCTGCACAAGAAGAAGGGCGGTGGCAGCGCGATGGGTGGCGACCCTGCGGCCTGATGCAGCATAGCGGCCGGTGACCGCGCCAGCCGCTGGTCTTCAGCTCGCCTTGGGCTCCTGCGCGTACAGCGGTGTCACGGTTCGGCACCGCTGTTCGACCTGGTGGGCGATGCGCTGAACGTCCTGGGCTGGCAGCGCTTGGGTTCCGCGCGACTTCAGCAGGCCGGCCAGTTCCTTGCCGCTGAAGACGCGAACCCGGCCGCGCCCGGTGCGCTCCACGAACCAGCCGGGCAGCGCCACCACGGGCAGCACCGTCACCGGCGATCCCACCGCACTCGACAGCCACTTGGCCAGCCAGGCAGCCTGGCGCTCGGCCTGTTCCAGCGGCTCCTTGGTTGTCCAGTTGGGGAACCTGAGCGTCTCGCCGTCGTAGACCACCGTGGCGTCGGCCTTTCCGCGGCCCTGGTTCGGCTTCGTGAAGCCCTTGGTTTCGATGGCGAAGACGCCCTCGGCGGCGACAACGACATGGTCGATGTTGAACTGCTCGGCCGGCAGGTCGTGGAAGGTGGCGGCGCCCTGGCGCATCAGTTGATCGAGCTCCTGGCCGACGGCCACCTCGGCGTCGTAGCCCGCCTTCAGGTGGTCGAGCCGGGTGCCGGCTTTCAGCAGCTTGCGAAGCATGTAAGCGATGAAGGCGATCGCCGCCAAGGCGTAGACCGGCGCCAGGTGCGCCATCTGCGGCAGGCCGCGCAGATGGCTCTGAGCCAGGAACAGCGCAAGCGCCAGCAGCGGCACCACCATCAACAGCACGAGTTCCCAGGTCAAATCGTTGTGGGCTTCGTCGAGCTGTTCTCGCAGCGAGTGGCCTGGGCCACGCAGCAGCGCGATGCCGATGGGGGAGCGGCGACTTTGCCGGGCCTTCGCCTTCCTGCGAATCAGGACGAAGAGGGCCGCGGCAGGCCCGGCGAAGCAGGCTACGAGGACGCCAAGGACGATGGCGATCTGGTTGGTGAACTCTCCCATGGATCTGTCTTTCCTGCGGCTGCCGTCACGCGGACAGGCGCGCTGCCAGCTTCTCGGTGGTGGACGACACGAAGCGCCCGAGCCGCTCGGCCAGCGTGCGCGCCGATGGCGTCAGCGCGGGGGCGATCTCGCGCGTGGCCTGGTCGATGGCTGTCGGCACGCGGTCGGCCATGTCCCGCGCCTGCTGAGCCAGGAAACGCGGTTGCATGCCCAGCTGCCTGGCCATCAGCGCCAGGTGCTCGGCGCCCATCTCGCCTGGCCTGACCTCGCCGCCGATCGCAAACGCGAATTCGGGCGAGAGCCCTGGGTACAGGCGCGTGCACATCAGGTCGTAGAACGGCGTCAGCGTCACGCCCTGGCCGGGCACGCTGTAGATCGACAGGTTCTTGGCGTGGCTGTCGTTGTTGCCGACGTACAGGTTGAAGAATACCCAGCGCACCAGGTGGCGCAGGTCGACGGCGGGCTGAGCGCTGTAGCGGCGGATCAGCTCGGCGCAGGCGGCCAAGCCAGGGCCGCCTTCCTTCTCGTACTTGCGGTCCGACACCGTGCCGGCCAGCTGGCACAGGTCGTACTGCACCAGCCGGGCCAGCGTGCCGTCGGGCCGGAGCTGGCGGTCGAAGCGGCGCACCACGCAGGCTTCGGTGCGTGGCTCGTAGAAGACCTCGGCTGTCGGCAGGCCAGCCAGCGTAGCGGCGCGCATCACGATCGCCTCGTTCGCTGCCGAGTGCCAGACCTTCGCCAGGCGGCGGATGTTGGGCTTGAGGATGTGCGTGGACGGCGAGGTGCCTTTGGGCAGCCGCGGCACGCCGTCGTCGAAGATCGCCAGGCTGGTCTTGTCCTGCGCGCCGGCCAGCGAGATGCGGGCGCCATGCTCGTGGATGTCGATCGCGGAAGCCGACCGCTTGGCCAGGATCGCGGCGATGGCCTCCCACGTTGTGGCCCCGTAGCGCGGCGGCTCGGGCGTTTGCCCAGGTGCGACCAGCACGAAGGCCCCCGCGGTGTCGCCGGCCACCTCCAGCAGCAGTGAGAAGAGCGTGGACGCCTTGCGCTGGGCGGCCAGGTAGTCGCGCAGTTCACCTTCGGGCAGCAGGTTCTCGAAGAAGGCCTGCACCTCGGGCGCGGCCTGCCGGCCGGGCTGCAGCGGGATGGCGGCCAGCGACATGCGCTGGCCGGCTTCCAGCCAGGTCGATGCGTACTCGAAGGCCAGCGGCGCGCTGTCGTGCACGGCGCCGATCAGCTCGCTGCCGTAGTAGACATCCAGCCGGTCGGGCCGTGGCTGCGTCACCTGCGCCTCACAGCGAGGAGGTCGAACGAGAGGCCTTGGTGCGCACCACCACCTCCAGGCCCAGCAGGTCCATCAGGTCCAGCACCTTCTGCAGTTGCACGGTCGGCTTGCCGTTCTCCAGGTCCACGATGAAGCGGTTGCCGGTGTTGCCCAGGCCCGCCAGGTCGAGCTGCTTCAGCGCCAGCCGCTTGCGCCGCTCACGGATCACGGCGCCCAGCTCGACGGAGGAGCGGATCGGCGTCTCCGAGCCGGTAGAGTGACCGAGCGGTAAGTCTTGGGCCGATGACGGCATGGCAGGCGCTTGAAGTTACCTTTCGGTCATTTTCAGTGCCGACCCGCTGGAGGTCAAGCAGAAAGTGACTGAGCGGTAATCGATGGCCAACTGGCGGCCTGTCGGTGCCTCAGCGCGAGTCGCTGCCGGGCACGCTGTCGCCGCCAGACCGATGGGCTGCCAAACTCTCACGTAGCCGACTGTCTTGCTGCGCCTGGGCGTCGCTGCGAATCAGTTGCCGCATGTACTCGCCGGCGTTGACGAAGCCGCCCAGCAACACGCGCCGATCGACGTGCTCGCGAAGGTCCGGCGGCAACGTGAGCTTGATTCTGTGCAGGCTCATGGCGGCATCATCGAAGTCGGGCATGCCGGGTGTCAAGGTGCCTTGGCCTTGCCGGTCTTGGCCGTCGCGTCACCGCGCTCCAGCTTCAGCAGCAACTGCCCCCAAGCTTCGAGCGCCCGCCGCCGCTCCTCGAAGTAGTCGTGCCGGTTGTAGACGCCCTCCACGCCCTTGAGCTTGTGGTTCAGACAACGCTCGGCCACGTGCGGCTCCACGCCCAGGGCCGCCAGGTGCGTGCGGGCTGTGCGGCGGAAGTCGTGCACCGTGAAGTGGGGCAGGCCGTGCTTCACCTTGCCCATCGCCACACCCAGGGTCGACTCGCAGACGTGCGGCACCATGCGGCTCTGAAGCTTGCGCGCAGGCAACACGTACGCGGTGTTGCAGGCCAGCTCCTTCAGCTTCTGCAGCCACTCCACCGCCATGGACGGCAGCG
>Ga0116141_10001509_pt1 | contig 19911 bp, 20 predicted proteins | sample AD_UKC097_MetaG_FD_89744 | JGI IMG/M metagenome (GOLD analysis project Ga0116141, IMG submission 89744) | Active sludge microbial communities of municipal wastewater-treating anaerobic digesters from USA - AD_UKC097_MetaG | ecosystem: Engineered > Bioreactor > Anaerobic > Digestate | place: USA...
CGCCTATCCATGGGAGATCCGGACCATGTACCCGCAGGCATGTACGGCAAAAAGGCTTTGGAAAATCTTGGTCTGTGGAATGCGGTGAAGGACAAAATCGCTCGCGCGAAGGATGTCCGTGCGGCCCTGGTTCTGGTGGAACGGGGCGAATCCCCCCTGGGTCAGGTGTATGCGACCGATGCGGCGATAAGCGACAAGGTCAAAATCGTTGGAGTCTTTCCGGAAGACTGTCATCCCCCGGTTATCTATCCGGTCGCAATGGTCAAAGAATCGGCTGCCGCAAAACAATTCATTACGTTTATGAAATCCGAAAAATCGGCCGAGATTTTTCGCAAGTACGGGTTCAGCACCCGCTGATGGGTTTTTTCCGCCTGACGCCGCTGGAATGGGAGGCGTTCAAGTTAAGTTTATGGGTAGCGTTTTGGGCTGTTTCAGCCAGTCTTCCCATCGGCATCTTCACCGCTTGGGTTCTGTCACGCTGCCGGTTTCCCGGCAAGGGAGTGCTGGATGGGCTGATCCACCTGCCGCTGGTGCTGCCGCCCGTTGTGACCGGGTATCTGCTGCTGATTCTTTTCGGTCGGAAGGGAATCGTCGGAAAGTTCCTTTATGACACGCTGGGGATCACGATCGCCTTTACCTGGAAGGGCGCGGCCCTGGCTTCCGCCGTGATGGCCTTTCCCCTGCTGGTTCGCGCGGTCCGGCTCTCCGTCGATGCGGTGGACCAGGGGCTGGAGGATGCGGCTCGCACGCTGGGTGCCGGAAGACCCCGGGTTTTTTTCACCATCAATCTTCCGCTGATGGTCCCGGGAATCATTACGGGCATCATTCTGGCTTTTGCGAGAAGCCTTGGTGAATTCGGCGCGACCATAACCTTTGTCTCCAATATCCAGGGAGAAACCCAGACCCTGCCGCTGGCGCTTTATTCGCTGACGCAGGTTCCCAACGGCGAAGGGGGAGCGTTGCGGCTTTGTGCGATCGCCGTGATACTTGCCATGGCGGCGCTGCTGATTTCCGAGTGGATGTCCAGGCGGTTTGCCGCATACATGAAAGGGTGACGGGAATGCTGGAGGTGCAGGTTCGGAGAAAACAGGGCAACTTTACCATGGACGCCGCTTTTTCCGCTGAAGAATCGGGGATCACGGCCCTGTTCGGGCCGTCCGGGGCCGGTAAAACCTCCATCGTGAATATGGTCGCTGGTCTGACCCGGCCGGATGAGGGCCGGATCGTAATGAATGGACGGTGCCTGTTCGATTCGGCCCGGGGCATCAATGAGCCGCCCGAAAAACGCCGCGTCGGTTATATCTTTCAGGATGCCCGGCTTTTTCCGCATTTATCCGTGCGAGCCAATCTGACCTACGGCATGCGCCTCCTGCCGGAATCGGAGCGATACGTGGATTTTGAACCGGTGGTCCAATTACTTGGGATCGAACAGCTCCTGGACCGGCGACCCGCCCGGCTTTCCGGCGGCGAAAAACAGCGGGTTGCCATCGGTCGGGCCCTTCTGTGCAGTCCCTCCCTGCTTTTAATGGACGAACCGCTGGCGTCGCTGGACGATAGCAGAAAATCCGAGATCCTGCCTTTCATCCGCCGGCTGTGTGTCGAATTTTCAACGCCGATCATGTATGTCAGCCATATAATGGAAGAGATTGAACGCCTGGCTCACCATCTTGTTTTTCTGGAAAATGGCCGGGTTGTTGCGTCCGGGCGATTTGATGAACTGAAAACCATGCTTAGGGGAATGCCCTGAATCCGAACAGGCTCCGTCACGACCCATTGATCATGAGTTTGCCCGGTGAAAGGGGGATCATTCATGAAACGTTCAAATCAAAGAACGCCCTGGATGCCGGGATAACCGAAATTTATTTCCATCGGCGAATCGTAATAAAAAGAATGAGTGCGTAAATTTCCAACCGGCCCAACAGCATATCGACAGTTAATATCCATTTTACCGGGTCCGATAACTGACCGTAGTTGTTCATCGAACCGACCAGACCGAATCCCGGCCCCACATTGCCCATCGCAGCCGCAGCGCCTGAGAAGGCCGTCAGAAGGTCGACTCCAAAAGCGGTGATACACAGCGTGGAGGCGAGCAGAATCCCCATGTAGAGCAGGATATACACCAATGCCGACTCAATCACCGGATCATCGATGGCGGTGCCGCCCAGCTTGATCACGAAGACTCCTTTGGGGTGTAAAAGATTAAAGATTCGTCTTCGCAGGGCTTTTCCGAACAGAACGATACGATCGACCTTGATTCCTCCCGAAGTGGATCCGGCACAGGCGCACTGGAGGGTAAAAAACAGCAAAACAAGTTGTGAAAGTGGGGGCCATACCGAACTGTCCGCATTGGCAAAACCGGTGCTGGTACCGATGGATATGACCTGGAAGGCGGAATACCGCAGCGCGTCCGTTAATTTCCCGTAAAATCCGCCATACAGGTTGGCGGCGATAACTGAAACACCGAGCAGGATTGCGACCACGTAATATCGAACCATGGTCGACTCATAGAGTTTTCGAAAAGTTCCGGTTACGAAAAGAAAAAGGAGGCCGAAGTGAATCCCGGAAAGCAGCATGAATATCATAATGATCGATTCGACGGCCGGACTGTTGAAGTGGGCAACACTTGCGTTTTTAGTCGAAAATCCGCCGGTTGCGATGGTTGCAAAAGAATGGGTGACGGCATCAAACAGGCTGAGTCCCAGGCATGACAATGCGATGGTTTCCAGCGCCGTCAGCCCCACATAGACATAGAGAATGATCATCAGGGTCTTTTGCGTTCGATACCGGAAGTTGTTTATCGCCAGATCAGAGGTCTCACTGCGGTACAGGATCATGGCGGCAGGCCCCATGGAAGGCATTACCGCCAGTACAAAAACGATGATTCCGACTCCTCCCAGCCAATGGGTGCCGGCACGCCAGAACAGCAAGCCTTTGGGAACGCTTTCGATGTCGGAAAGGATGGAAGAACCCGTCGTGGTAAAACCGGATACGCTTTCAAACCAGGCATTGGTAAAGGAAAACGGTTCTCCCCAGAGCATGTAAGGTATGACGCCGACCAGGCAGGACAGGATCCATCCAAAAACAACGATGAAAAGGCCTTCTTCGTTTGTGATTTTCTCCGTCGATGGAACAAAGATCAGCGGGAATATGCCGAAAAGAAAGACGACCGTTGCACTGAAGATCAATGAATAAAAGGAACTGTCACCATGAACCCGGGAGATGACGGACGAGATGAATAGAAACAGGGCGTTGAACAGCAGAATAAAACCAAGATATCTCATCACGATTTCGGGTCTCATCAGTCTTTTCCAGTCTCCTGCCGATACAAGGAAAGTTCCCCGATGGCGGCAGCCAGATCGGCGATTTCATCCTGACCGGTCACCCGCATCCCGGATCGTTCTCCCGTTTTCAAGTAGTTGCGAATCCCCGCGGCGAGCTTCTTTATCGGTGAGATGAAATACAGATTGATGAAAAAGTTGAATATAACGGTAAAGATCAGGGCCGAGACGATCGCGATAATTCCAGGCATAATGGCCCGTTCCGTCCGATTTTTCAAGGCGGACGCGGTTTTGTACAAGGTCTGATCATTGAGGGTCATCAGTTGATTGACCCTGTTTTTGGCTTCGAGAAACGTCGGATGGACCTGCTTGAAATACCAGCTCAGATCACCCTGTTTCGGGGTCCCGGCGATCGGCCGGTTCCAGTAGAGTCGATAGGCTTCGTAGGATTCCATAACGGCGGCAACGTAAGTATCTTCACCAGGGACGGTGATATTGTTTTCCGCGACATGAAAGGCCTTTTGAAAATCCGTGTCGGCATCTTCAATGGTGGATCGGCCTCTTTCCCATTCACCCGAAAGAAGAAGCAGCATCCCGCTGTCTTCCCTTTCCAGGGACTCGATCATGTTTTTTGCCGCACTTATACTTTTGTAATTTTCATCCAAAAGAGACTGTACGGAGTGCCCGATGTTTGTCAGTTCGTAAATCGATAGCGCTCCCGCTGCAAACAGCATAACCGCCAGGATCAGAAAACCGGAAAGAATCTTAAATCGAAGGCTCATTCTTGTTTGCTCCTTTCAGGGAAGACATCCTTTGAACGGAGTCGGGGCGAGCCGAATTTCGCTCGAGCGTGGATCGGGTGCCTGTTTTTATATCATGATCGCGAGGCGAATCGGTGAATCGATTTTTGTCGATTCTTATTTCGCTTCGACCGGTTCCCCCGGGACTCCTTCCATAACCCAACCCTTTTCATAGGGAACCTCGATGAAAATTCTCGTGCCGGCGCCCGGTTGGGAATGAATTCGGAAGGTGCCGTCGAGCAGTTTGATCCTTTCCTTCATGCTTTGAAGCCCCATCCGCTTTTCTTCCACCGTGGCGGCCATCCGCTGTTTCGTATCGAAGCCTTTTCCGTCATCTTCGATGCGCAGGAGGATGTTTGGAAAAGAGGCGATCAGCCGGATGGTCGCATTTTGGGCCTCGGCATGCTTTTTGATGTTGTTCAGACCTTCCTGGATCACACGGTATAAATTAATTTTCGTATCGAAATCAAGATTCAAGCCGTCTATACCGAAGGAAGCAAAATCCACGTTCAGGCCGGCTTTTGCGGAAAAATCCTCGCAATATCGTAAAACCGCCCGGCTCAAACCCAGTTGTTCCAGGCCTGCGGGGCTTAAGTCATATGAAATATCCCGGACGATGCTGACGGCCTCCTGAAGGATCGCGGAAAATTCCGAAACCTTTCGGCAGATTGCATCCGGCACTTCCGGCTGATTGTAAAAAAGGGTTTCAAAACCGAGTTTTACGACGGAAAGATCATTCGCCAGACGGTCGTGCAGGTACCGCGAAATGCGCTGACGCTCGCTTTCCTGCGCTTTGAGCAGTTTCCGGTTGAGATTGTGAATCTGCTCGGCGGATTTACGAAGAGTCTGCTGCGCCTCTTTTTGTTTCGTGATGTCTCGAATCGCTTCGATGGCGCCGACCACGTTTCCCGACTGATCATATATCGGGCTTGCGATGCCCCAAAGCCATAGCCGCTGATCATTTACCGCTACCGGAACATTGGTTTCGACAATGAGCTTATCTTTTTCCTTACAGACAAAGTAATACTTTTTTTCGTGCTCCTCCTCCGGTCGCAACACCAGATCGATCAATATCGGTTTTCTCGTGCCGTAAAAAGGGAAGCTGTATTCGTAATTCCCTTTTCCCAGCATGGAGTCCGCCTTTACCCCGGTCAATTCTTCGATCGCCCGGTTCCAGGCAATGACCCTTCCGTCGCGGTCGATGGCGAATGTGGCGTCCGGAAGAAAGTCGATAATCTGAGCCATCCGGCGTTCGGAATCCCTGAGTGAACGTTCCGCCTGTTTGCGTTTGGTGATATCCTGGACCATGACGTACCAGCAGGGCTCGCCTTTAATCCGGACCGGCCGCAAGCTGGCGAGGGCATCGTAAAGGGTGCCGTCCTTTCGCTTGAACCGGACCTCCGCTTCATCGATAAATCCATGTTTCCGCGCATCGCCGAGAATTCTGCCCCGTTGTTTCGGATCGCCGTAGAATTCGGTGATATTCACTCCGGCGATTTCATCCGGGCGATAGCCGCCCGGCCGAAGCATGGCGTTATTGAAAACAATCAGGTGCCCGTTTTCATCGACGATTCCAAGGCCCAGCGGAGAGTTCTCGAACAGATTTCGATATTTTTCCTCGCTTTCCCGCAGCTCTTCCTCGATCCGCCTGCATTCTTCCAATTTGCTTTTCAGCCGGTCGTTGGCAACCGCCAGTTCCACGGTTCGCTCATCCACCAGTTGCGCCAGTTCGACATGAGATTTCAGAAGCGCCACCTGAGCGGGATTCAGATCGTTTTTGGTTTTTTCCAGTTCCGAAATTTTCAGCCGTAAACGGATCAATTCATCGAGGAATCCGGGTTCCGTATTTTTTTCATCCCGCATTTTTTCACCTTGCGCATGAGGCTGTCATGTTTTCTCCGGAAGCGGCAGGGCCGGAGTAAGTTGCCGGTTTTTCGGTGGACGTGAAAATCCGCGTGACGACAAACCTTCCTCGCGGCGTCCGAGGCCTATATTTGCTGAACCTTGCGATATGGAAACTTGAAAATAAGGGGGATTTTTTAATCGAAATTGCTATATATCAAAAGATGGAATCCTTTTGCCAGAAAAAAATTTGCCGGGATTTTCCGAGCGGTTGTTTTTGAAGAAACCCGCTGCAAGCCGCGCGGTTAGCGCTCGCTGTTGCGGTTCAAAATTTTTGGAACAAGAAAGCAGACGGTGCGAAAACCGTTGCGGCAGGCGGCGATCGATCCGCTGACCGATGCCGTTCCGGCCGACGAGGCCGGGGGCGATGTCACGATTCGGCATGAAAACGCGGATCCGGAGCCGTTCCTGATCGTCGAGGATTCCGGGAAAGGAATTCCTGAAGAAAACCCGGATAAAATTTTTGACCCTTTTTCAGCGCCAAGTTCCCCGGCGAGGGAACCGGTCCCGGCGTCAGGATTTCAGGATCAAATAAGCAAGGTATCCGGCATAGCAGGATAAAAGAACCAGGCCGTTTTTCCGGGAGACAACGAGGGTCTTTCCGGCCATCAGCCAGGGGAGAAAACCGACAAAAATCATAACCAGGTAGTCGATCAGCATGCCGCTTTGCATGAAACCGCCCGGAATCGGGATCGGTCGAACCAGGGCGGATACGCCGATCATGCTGAGAATATTGAAGACATTGCTTCCCACCAGATTCCCGATGCTGATATCCATTTCCCCCCGGAAAGCGGCTACCACGGAAGTGGCGAGTTCCGGAAGGGAAGTGCCGAAGGCTACGATGGTCAGTCCGACGAACTTTTCACTGACTCCCAGGGAATTCATAATCTTTACGGCGGAATGGATCAGCATCTCCGCTCCGGCGACTACGCCTGCGATCCCGGCCGCAATCAGAAGGATCTGCCGGAACCGGGAGTCGGTATATTCATATTCCCTGGCCGCCTCACCGGGATCGGAGCAATTTGTGTCGGATGGCTTGCCGGATTCCGCTATGGCCAGATAATAGTACAATAAGGTGTAAAGGATGATCCCGACGAACAGGATCGCGCCTTCCGCTCTGCCGATTATGGAATTCAGGGAAATCAGCAGCAGAAAAAAGCAGACAAAAAGCATGATCGGGATGTCCCGCCGGAAGACCATGCGATGCCCCCAGATCGGCCGCATAACCGCCGCCAGCCCCAAGACGAGGGCGATATTGCAGATATTGCTCCCGACAACATTTCCCACGGCGATCATGCTCTTGCCCTGGATCGAGGAAACAAGGCTGACCACCAGTTCGGGCGCCGAGGTTCCGAAAGCAACCACCGTCAGGCCGATCACCAGCGATTTTAAACCGAGGCTTCGCGCAAGGCTGGAGGACCCGTTTACCAGCCAGGTGGCTCCGAAATACAGCATGAAAATGCCGACAATGAAAATCGTCCAGCAAAGTGTCACAATCTGTCGCCTTTCTTTTTATCTCATCGGATGACGGACTTTATGATCGATTGTTGAATAATTATCAAGGCCTCGTTTTCATCCGATTTTTTCCCGGGTCGGTTCGCGCAAATTTTATTCGCCGCTTTTCGGATAGTAAATCCTTGATTATCCAAACAATTTGAATTATGCTCGTACCCGGGTTTTTCGAAAAAATATTTTTTGAGGCACACCCGAAATATGAAGAATTGCGACCGATGACTGCTGAAAGGATGCATCATGCCTTTTTCATGGAACAAAAAATTTTCAATCTTTGCAGCGGCCTTTCTCGTCATAATTTTCATTGGTTTTTTAATCGGTATTTTCAACTTAGGTGATGAAAAAAAGGAATCCGTCGAAAAGATTCCCTCGGAAACAAGTCCGGAAAGCTTCACCTTTTTCGATCTGGACGCGAATACGGTTTTCAATGACGATATCCGTGAAGAGCTCCGGGATCAACTGGGATCGGATGCGGTCGAATATTGGAGCCCGGTGGATTTGAAGATTCACCATGGAGGGTTTTTACAGCGCTATTTTCCGGGCTTGAATGAACTGGATCTGCGATTGAATCCGGAAAAGGGACTCCGATTTGAGCATAACACAATCAAGTTGACCTATCGGTATGCGCGAAAGAAGGAATTGCCCTTTGATTTCGTAATGCTGATTTTTTCAAACTACACGAAGAAACCTTTATTTTTTAAAATTTCCGCGAAGAAAGAAGCCGCCTATATCGTGGATGCGCTGAAAAAAAAATACGGGGAACCCGGAGTCTTCCGCTGGGATGACGGCAAAGCGACCACTTTCCATTGGGAAAAAAACAGCGATGTTCTGATTACATCCGTTGTCGAAGACAGATTCGGCAAACCGGAATATCATTTCATGATATATTATGTGAACAATATACAAAAATTATTGTCCAGAGAACAGAAAGAGAAGGAAGCGCGGATGAAGGAGAGAAGGAAAGCGGGAGAAACCGCCTTCTGACGATTCCCGAAAATCCAAGGCGCCTGAGAAGCGCGTTTAAAAGAAGCGCGCTTGCATCTCCTGCCGATTTCGCGCCCGGAGAAAGTCATTTTTCCATACCGGTTTGTCCGGATCAGGAACGGTTATGAAAAGCCATTCACCAATGAAAGCATGGACCCGGATGGGTATCACCCGCGGAGAGTATCTATCCGGAAAACCATGGAAAGAATGTGGTATGAGCCGGGAGAAATTCGAGAAACTCATCCTGTCCCTCCCGCAGGAAGTCGTTGCGGATTCGAAGTTGAAAACGGAGCTTCGGGATTATATCTCCGGGGAGGCGAAGGAGAAGTGATCCGAAACCTCTTTCTGGACCGGCGACGTATCGGGGCGATGCGTTCAATTCCCGCGATACGAAATGTATTCCCGCGGTGAAACGTATCCCCCCGCCTGGATCGTCAACCCGTTTAAAGGTTTTGAGGCCTCCGGAAATTGCAGGACCGATCACGAACCGGCAATCCGTATTACCAGGCAATGGATACTTACATGAATGTACTTTTTATCAGATGGCTGATACTTACCGTCGCCATTATGGCCGCTGCTTACATGCTGGACGGAATCTGGGTCAGCGGATTTTTCAGCGCCCTTTTCACCGCGGTCATACTGGGTGTGTTAAATGTTTTTTTTCGTCCGATTCTGCTTATTCTCACGCTTCCGATAAATATCGTCAGTCTGGGGCTTTTTACTTTTGTAATAAACGCCCTTATGCTGCTGACGGCATCCGCCGTGATTCCCGGATTTAAGGTTTTCAGTTTCTGGGCGGCCCTGCTGGGATCTCTGGTTATCAGTATCGTCGGCTGGACTCTGAATTTTTTGATTCGCGGGCCGTCGAAAAGCTTTCATATCCACGTGGAAAAAGGGCCTTCCGAAAAGCCGGGAAACAGGGACACGGTTGATTTGAAGAAAAAAGACGACGGCAGCTGGGAGTGATCGGGAGGAAGATATTACGGCCCGGGATTTCCAGTGACGGGGAATGGCTGCTTACAGAGAAAAGGGCGTGAGGCTTTCAAAACCCTTTTCCGTGACGAGGATGGTCTGCTCGAACTGAGCGGAGAGGGAGCCGTCTCTGGTTACTGCGGTCCATCCGTCTTCAAGAACATATAGATCCTTTTTCCCCAGGTTGATCATCGGTTCAATGGTGAAAACCATGCCCGGAATCAAAACGGGTCCCGTTCCCTTGCGGCCGAAATGAGGGACCTGCGGCGGTTCATGAAAATCGAATCCGACTCCGTGCCCGACGAATTCCCTGACCACCGAGCAACCTTCTCCTTCCGCATGTTTCTGTATCGCCCACCCGATATCTCCGATGGTGTTTCCGGGCTTCACCATGGCCATGCCTTTCCGGAGGCATTCACCGGCCACCGATACGATTTTGCGGGCGTCCGGTCCGGGCGATCCCACAAAAAAAGTCCGGTTTGCGTCCGCATAGTATCCGTTCAGGATGGTTGTGACATCTACGTTTACGATGTCGCCGTCTTTTAAAACACGTTCTCCGGGGATTCCGTGACAGATTACCTCGTTGACGGAGACACAAACGCTCTTCGGAAAACCCCTGTAATTCAGGGGCGCGGGAACGGCGTGATGTCGGATCGTGAATTCGTGAACCCGGGTGTTGATTTCATCGGTTTTCAGACCCGGCCGGATATCCGCTTCCACCAATTGTAAGGTATCCACGACCAGACGCCCGGCTTTGCGGATGCCCTCGATATCGGCTTTTTGCTTCAGCCGGATGTTGTATCTCCTGGCGTCCGCAAACCGTTTCCTGAGTTTTTCGGCACCGGCTTTTTTTTTGCCGAGGCAGCATTTTTTGTATTTCAGGCCGCTTCCGCAGGGGCATGGATCATTGCGGCCGACGTCAAAGGTTTTGTTTGTTATCCGCATATCGGTTGAGACCTCGTCAATATTTTCCACCCGCTTTTTTCACTGCAAATCAACTGTAAGGAAAAACTATAAAAAAATGACGCCATGGAGTCAAGGAAGAAAGCGCGATCGATGTCCGCGGTGTTTATCCCGCCCTTAGTAAAATTCTTGCATATGATTGAAAAGCGGTGTATCAAGCCATGCAGATATGGAACCGAAACAGCAGACGGATTTTCCGCTTCCCGAAGCGGAAAACTTCAAACCGACTGCTGCATGATCAATCAAACAGGAGAAAAGAATCATGAGGAACGGCAAGCCGGAAAGTCAGTGCCCGGGGGATGACTTCTGCATCAACACCATTCGAACGCTTTCCATGGATGCGATTCAGAAAGCCAATTCCGGCCACCCGGGAGCGCCGATGGGACTTGCGCCCGCCGCTTATGTCCTTTGGACCCGGATTTTGAAACATAATCCGGAAAATCCGCAATGGTTGGACCGGGATCGATTCATTCTTTCGGGCGGGCATGCCTCCATGCTCCTATACAGCCTTCTTTACCTGACCGGTTATGACGTGAGCCTCGATGACATAAAGAACTTCCGGCAGTGGGGGAGCAAAACGCCGGGGCATCCGGAATACGGGTGCACGCCGGGTGTGGAAACCACGACCGGGCCGCTCGGGCAGGGATTTGCGAATGCCGTGGGGATGGCCATGGCGGAACGGCATCTCGCATTCTGTTTCAATCGGCCGGGATTCAAGGTTTTTGACCATTATACTTATGTGATGTGCGGCGATGGAGACATGATGGAAGGGATCGTTTCCGAGGCCGCATCGCTTGCCGGGCATTTGGGGCTTTCCAAGCTCATCTGTATTTACGATGACAATAAAATTTCCATTGAAGGGCCGACCAATATAACCTTTACCGAGGATGTGGCGCTTCGGTTCCGGGCTTTCAACTGGCATGTGCAGCACGTGCCCGACGGAAACAATGTGGATGCCGTATTTCAGGCAATTGAATCGGCCAGGGCCGAATCCGAAAGGCCTTCCCTGATTATTCTTCGCACCCACATTGCCTTCGGAAGTCCCAACAAGCAGGATTCGAGCGCAGCCCATGGGGCGCCGCTGGGGGAGGAGGAAGTCCGGCTTACCAAGAAAAACCTGGGATTCCCCGAAGATACCTGTTTTTCCGTTCCGGACCGATCCCTTGCCATCTGCAGGGAATGCGTAAGGAAGGGGAAAACAGCCGAAGAAGCATGGCGGGAGCGGTTCAAGGTCTACACGGAAAAATATCCGGATTTGGCAAAAAAGTTAAATGACTCGATCGATGGTTTGCTGCCGGAAGGATGGGATTCCGAAATACCCGATTTTTCGACGGTTGATTCAATTGCCACGAGATCGGCATCGGGGAAGATTCTCAACGCCGTTGCCAAGAAAATCCCCACGCTTATCGGGGGATCCGCGGACCTGGCTCCTTCCACCAATACCCTTCTGGATTTTTCCTTCGATTTTCAGAAAAACGCTTACGATGGGCGTAATATCCGTTTCGGAGTCAGGGAACATGCAATGGGGGCGGTTATCTCCGGTATGGCCCTCCATAAAGGACTCCGACCCTATGGCGGGACGTTTCTCGTTTTTGCGGATTATATGAGGCCCGCCATCCGAATCGCCTGTCTGATGAAATTACCCGTGTTTTATATCTTTACCCACGACAGTGTCGCCGTCGGAGAAGACGGTCCGACACACCAGCCCGTTGAGCACCTTGCCTGTCTGAGGGCCATTCCCGGCCTGACGGTGATCCGGCCCGCCGATGCGATGGAGACCGCGGAAGCGTGGCGCTACGCACTGAAGACCCCCAAAGGGCCGGTCGCCCTGATTCTGAGCCGCCAGAAGCTTCCCGTGCCGGACAGAAGCCGGCCCGGTTTCACGGGCAATCTTTCAATGGGCGCATACATTCTGGCCGATTCCGAGGGAAAGCCGGACATAATCCTTATCGCGACCGGGTCGGAGGTGCATATCACCCTTGAAGCCGGAAAAAAATTGGCCGCCGAAGGCGTATCCGTCCGCGTGGTAAGTATGCCGAGCTGGGAATTGTTTGAAAACGCCTCGCCGGAATACAGGGAAAAAGTCTTATTGCCGGATGTTACCGCCCGTATCGCGGTTGAGGCCGGCATTTCAATGGGCTGGGAACGGTATGTCGGAAGCCGGGGGGCCGTTATCGGCATGAAGGGTTTCGGGGCTTCGGCTCCCGGTGAGACCTTAATGGAAAAATTCGGTTTTACCCCGGATCACATCGTTCAAACGGCCATGAAGCTTCTGAAACGGGCATAAGACGGCTTCCGCGTCTCTCCGAGACGGGTATCGAAGAATTCGGATCTGTTGTGTGGATTCCGGAAGCGCGGCATGATGCAGGAGCATTCGATGGATTATAAACTCATTTTAGGCACATTCGTTTTGGTGTTCATGGCGGAACTGGGCGACAAGACCCAGCTTGCCACTTTTTGTATTTCGGCGGGGAGTCGTTCGAAAATTTCCATATTTTTAGGAGCCGCCGTCGCCCTGGTTCTCAGTTCCCTTATCGCCGTGTTGTTCGGTGAAGCCGTCAGCAGAATCATCCCGCCGTCTTATATCCGAATCGGCGCGGGTATTTTATTCATCGCGGTGGGAATATGGACGCTGTTTCTCGGAACAAAGGCGGTTTGCCCGTAAACGGCAACGATTCATCCGGCAGACAAAACCGATCCTTCGACCGCGGAATATTGAACTTTCAGAGACGCTTACACCTTTTCCTTCTTGACACGCCGAAGTCATCTTCCTATATTCAATTTCTTCCAAACCCAATCCAACCGATTTGGAAAAGGGCAGGCTCGAGTTTGAAAACCTGCCGGGGACGAGTTTTATGCGGAGCCCCCGCGTTCGAACCGTCCGGTGAGCGGATGATTCATTACGCATCGATCTCATCGGAGCAGGACAATGCGCTTCAATTTCGGTATCGGTCCGGAAAGGAGGTGAGCGAGGCGGCTCCAGCGAGGGTTACATTCGGCTTCGCGGGAAAATTGCTTATTCAGAAATACAAAAACAGAAAACACACGATATCCACTTTAATAATCATGGATGAACATTAACCGGTTAAGAGGGATGAAAAATGAGACGCATTCAATTAAAAACCTATTTGGCGATCATCGGTTTTGTTTTTCCGGTGTTCGGTATGGCTTTCTCCGGCGCGGCGGCAGGGGAACCGGTGGTTATTGGACTTCAGGCGCCGATAACCGGCCCCTGGGCTTATGAAGGGCAAATGGCGAAACAATCCTGTGAAATTGCCGCCCAGCTGATCAATCAAAAAGGCGGCATTCTGGGCGGACGCATGATCGAACTGAGAGTGGTCGATGACGCGGGCGAACCGAAAACCGGTGCCCTGGCCGCGACGAAACTCGTCGGACAGAAGGATGTGGTCGCCGCTGTTTCCACTTACGGTTCCTCTGTTTGCGAACCGGCATCCAACATCTACGAAAGATTCAAAAAGATCAATATCGGCTATGGGGTCACGGCTGTACGGCTGACCGATCGAGGATTCAAATATTTTTTCCGAACCTGCGGCCGTGACGATTCACAAGGTAAGTTTTTTGCCGATTACGTTCCCAAAAAATTCAATGCAAAGCGAATTGCCATTATGCATGATAATACGGCATTTGGAAAAGGATTGGCCGAGGATGCGAAAATGGCTCTCCAGCCGATGCTGAATGCGGGTTCGATTGAAATCGTCTATTATGATGCAATCACCCCGGGCGAGAAAGATTTTCACGTGGTGCTGACGAAGCTGAGGGAAACGAAACCCGACGTTTGGTATTTCACCGGCTACTATGCCGAAGCGGCGCTTTTAGTCAGCCAGGCGCGTGAAATCGGGATCACCTGTCCGTTTGTGGGTGGAAACGCGGCCATCAATGACGAGTTCGTCAAGATTGCCGGGTTGGATATCGCGAAGGGCTGCTACATGACCAATGAGCCGTTGCCCGGAGATCTTCTCTACTCGGAAGCCTTGGAATTTTTAGGGGCCTATAAAGAAAAATTCGGTGAGATTCCGTCGAGCCCCTGGCCGATTTATGCGGCCGATGCCTTGAATATTATTGCCCATGCCGTCGACAAAACGGGTTCGGTCGATTCGGATGTTCTGGCGGAATATCTGAGACATGAAGTGAATGGTGTTCCGGGGATCACGGGGCCCATCGGTTTTTCCGCGGAAGGGGACCGGGAAGGCGTTCCTTTTTACCTGTATACGGTGGATGAAAGCGGAAGGATTGTTATTTCAAAATAAATCCATGTAAATCGAGACCTTTGAAACGCGCCCGGTATTTTGACTTTTCGGGGAATGGCCAAACTTAGCGCCTGACTCGGAAACCGGGGAAAAACGGGCACGGATCAAAGGTCTCCGAACAGAAATCAAGACCAGAGATGCATGTTGTACTCGAGCAGATCATTAACGGCCTGACCATCGGTTCTTTCTATGCGCTGATTGCCCTGGGATATTCCATGGTTTATGGAGTATTGAAGCTGATCAACTTTGCCCATGGTGATTTTTTTGCCCTTGGTTCATATATGGGCTATACCCTGCTGGTTTTTGGAACCGCTTTTCTGACCTCTCACCTCGGTCTGTGGGGCGGTATGATTGCGGCGATGGTGACAGCCGCAATCTGCCTGGCCCTCATCGGTATTCTGGTGGAACGGATCGCTTACCGTCCGATTTATCCTGCCGGTCGACTTCCGGCCGTCGTTTCCGCTCTTGGCGCTTCGATTATTCTGCAAAACCTGATCATGGTTGTCTGGGGACCAAGGTACCGGGCCTATCCGGCCGCCTTGATTCCCAATATCCAGATGCAGGTCTGGGGCATTCATTTTACCCTCCTTCAACTCGTGATTTTGACGCTGTCGTTCATCCTGATGGGTTTTCTTTACTACACGATTCAAAAGACCACATTCGGCGCGGCGGTAAGGGCATCCGCACTGGACAGGGACACGGCCGCCCTCATGGGGATCGATTTTAACAAGGTCATATTCTTTATTTTTACTCTGGGGCCCGCTTTGGGGGCCATGACGGGCGTGATGGTCGGCATGTACTACCGGCAAATCAGTTTCATAATGGGATGGAATTACGGACTCAAGGCTTTTACTGCAACGATATTGGGTGGAATCGGAAATTTGCCGGGCGCGATGTTCGGGGGATTGATCCTGGGGGTTTTAGAGATGATGGGCGCTGCCTACCTGTCCGCGGCATGGAAAGATGTTTTTGTTTTCCTGATCCTGATTCTTGTCCTGATTTTCCGGCCCACGGGTCTTTTCGGTGAAAAAACAGCGGAAAAAGTATAAGCGAATGGAAGATAAAAAGACCGAGGAATCGGGTCGAATTCCGGGTTCCCGAAAAAATGCCGTTTTCGGCATCGTCATTCTGTTTGCCGTCTTCCCCTTTATCGCAGGCGATTACTACGTCGATATCGGATTTTTTTTCGGAATCTATGCGCTTCTGGGCCTCAGTCTGAACATCGTTCTGGGAGAAGTCGGGCTCTTTGATCTGGGGCATGCGGGATTTTATGCCATCGGGGCATATACGACGGCTATCCTTAACACTCAATTCGGAATTCCGATTCTCGTTCTGCTTCCGGTGAGCGCACTGGCCGCTTCACTGTTCGCCTACGTCGTCTGTTCCCCCATCATTCACTTGAAAGGAGATTATCTGTGCATTGTAACGATCGGCATGGGGGAGATCGTCCGGCTGGCCCTGATCAACAATCCGTTTGATCTTACCGGCGGGCCCAACGGGGTTTTCGGCATCGATTTTCCCTCGCTGGGAGGTCTGCTGGTGATTGATTCCTCGATCGAGTTTTATTTTTTAATATGGATCGTTGTGGCGCTGAGCATCATCGGGCTCTTGCAGTTGCAGCAATCGAGAATCGGCCGGGCCTGGAACTGTATCCGTGAAGATGAAGTGGCTGCCGAGGCGAACGGGATTGATGTCCGGTCGTTTAAACTTCTTGCATTTGTTCTGGGGGCGGGCCTGGCGGGAGTCGCCGGAAATATTTATGCCAGCAAACTCATGTGTGTCTCGCCGGAAAGCTTTACTTTCTGGGAATCATGCCTCCTGTTCAGTATTATTCTTATCGGCGGAATGGGATCCATTCCGGGCGTGCTGATCGGTGCGGCCGCCATCAGTCTGTTTCCGGAAATTTTCCGTCCGTTCGCCATGTTTCGAATGCTGGTTTTCGGCGCGGTCATGATTCTCATGATGATGTTTCGACCGGCCGGTATCCTGCCGAGAAAAAGGGGCGGAATGGGATTCCGCCCCGACCATGGAAACCCGGTCGATGATAAATAACGGAATGGTCGAACAGCGATGCGGGGCATCATTTTCTGAGAGAAAAAAATACGATCTACGCGGAAAAAGCGGAAACGGGCCTTTTTATGATACCGTCGAATCATGGAATTCCGGACGGAGAAGAAGCGGTCGGAACGAATGAAAAGAAATGACAACGGCATCCTGCTGAGAACGGATCAACTGACGAAATCATTCGGCGGCTTGACCGCGGTATGCCGGTTGAACCTCAGGGTTCATCGAGGAGAAATCAGCTGCCTGATCGGCCCGAACGGGGCGGGTAAAACGACCGTTTTTAACGTTGTTACGGGTATCTACCGTCCCGACGGCGGTGATGTGCTTTTTAACGGTGAAAGCATATCGGGTAAAAAGCCTCATCAGATTGTCAGCAAAGGAATCGCCCGAACCTTCCAGAATATTCGGCTTTTTTCCAACATGACCTGTCTTGAGAATATAATGGCCGGTCAGCATTGTCGGGCCTCGGCCGGCGTCTGGTCGTCCGTATTCGGAACCTCGCGACAGAAGGAAGAAGAAAAACGAATTCGAGACGTGGCGGAAAGCCGTCTGCGACTGGTTGGATTGTGGAAGTTCAAGGATGAACCGGCAAAGAATATTGCATACGGCAGCCAGAGGATGCTGGAGATCGCGCGCGCACTGGCGACCCAACCGAAACTGCTGGTATTGGATGAGCCGAGCAGCGGTTTGAATGATCGAGAAACCGAAGATCTGATCGATTTTTTGAAAAGTTTGCTTAAGGAAGATTTGACCATATTCATCATTGAGCACGACATGAAAGTGGTGATGGAAATTTCCGATTGGGTCACCGTAATGGATGAAGGAAGAAAAATTGCCGAGGGTACGCCGGAAGAGATTTACAATAACCCGGTGGTTATTGAGGCGTACCTGGGAAAAGAAGAATTTTCGGAGGAGGAAGGATCATATGACGGCCCTGCTCCTTGTTGAAAACCTTTCTATTGCCTATGATTCCATGGAGGCCCTCAAGGGAGTATCCCTGCATCTGGACGAAGGAGAAATCGTTGCGGTTCTGGGAGCCAACGGCGCGGGGAAAAGTACCCTTCTGAGAGCGATTTCCGGGCTTCTTCCCATTCGCGACGGAAGCATAAAATTAAGAGGCGAATTGTTGAATGACGTTTCCGCATTTGAGATCGTTTTCAGGGGCGTGTCTCATTCGCCCGAGGGTCGTAAAGTCTTCACGACCCTTACGGTCGAAGAAAATCTTAATCTCGGTGCCTATACCCATCGGAAAAAAAAGAAAACCGTTTCTGAAAGCAAAAAAAGGGTATTTCAACTGTTTCCTATTCTCGGGGACCGGCGAAGGCAGCTTGCCGGCACGCTTTCGGGCGGGGAGCAGCAGATGCTGGCGATTGGACGGGCGTTAATGAGCAATCCCAGGATCTTACTCCTGGATGAACCATCCCTCGGCCTTGCTCCGTTGCTGGTAAGACATATTTTTGAAATCGTCCGTGAAATCAACTCCCAGGGAGTTTCGATTTTACTGGTCGAACAGAATGCAAGAAAAGCCCTCGGTATTGCAAGTCGAGGATATGTTCTTGAAACCGGGGCCATTTCCACCAGCGGTTCGGCTTCCGAATTGAAGCGAAATCGAAAGGTCCGGGAGGCGTATCTGGGCGGTGCCGCTCTGAAAAAAGAAAAACCGATACGGTAATCTTGATTGGGAAAAAAGGATTTCCGAGGATTCGAAAAAAATTTTACCAATGGCGTGAAACCAATCCGCCGGTTTTTCCCCCAGTGCCCCGCCATGGTATTTTTCTTCCCTTTTTTGGTAAAAAATTTTTTGGATTCGCGGAAGGATGGAACGGATGACTGATTTGAATCGGATCGTAGACGACGAATATTGCGGACAGATTTTAAAAGAAAATTACAGCGAGCCGCTGAAAAAACGGGTGTCTTATTGTATTGAGAGTTTCCGTGCGTTTGCGGAAACCGGGAATCCGGCCATTCCTTACATTGCCGCGTGGCAGGAAGAAGACAAGAAAATTGTATGGTACGAATTTGTCAGCCGACCTTTTTGGGAGCTTCTTGGGTGCCGGCCGCGGGAGGCTGCCGAAAAATTTCGAAACAGTGTGGTCTGCCGTAATATTTACAAATATTTCGATATCGATACCGGAATCAGAAAAGAGATCATCAGCCGGCGGGAATTAGACGGGGCCAGGAAACAACTGCGCGGAGAAGGTAAAGCTTCCGGAACCATTGAAGCGGTTTACAAACTGTGCCTCGAAAAAAACGGTGCCATCTGGCTGAAAGATCAGGCTACCGTCGAAATCCATGAACGAGACGGGATTTGTCTTTCTCTGGGGTGCCTGACCATTGTTACCAAGGAGATGGAGGCCGAGGATGAACTGGAGAAACATCGCAGCCATCTTAAAGAACTGGTCCAGCAAAGAACCGTCGAACTGACGGATACAAACTTGAAATTGAAGCAGGAAATCGAAGAGCGCAAACGGGCCGAGGAAAGCCTCCGGCAAAGCTATGATAAATTGCAGAAAACCATGGATGAAATCATTCAGGCCATGTCAATGACGGTGGAAGTGCGGGATCCGTACACAGCGGGTCATCAGAGACGCGCAACCGAACTGGCCATGGCGATCGCCGGAGAAATGGGACTTTCGGATCATCGGATCAAGGGGATTCAGATGGCGGGCCTTATTCATGATATGGGTAAAATATCGGTTCCCGCCGAGATTCTGAGCAAGCCCGGGAAGTTGAGCAACGCTGAATTTCAACTGATTAAGAATCATCCGCGGATTGCATATGAAATCCTTAAAGAGATTGAATTTCCCTGGCCGGTTGACGACATTGTTTTCCAGCACCATGAAAGGATGGATGGTTCCGGGTATCCCCTGGGGCTCATGGGGGAAGAAACGCTGCTTGAGTCCAGAATTTTATCGGTAGCGGATGTGGTTGAAACCGTGACCTCTCATCGGCCGTATCGCCCGGGCCTCGGGATCGAAAAGGCGCTGGAAGAAATTTCATTCCATCGAGGCGTTCTCTATGACCCGGATGTGGTGGACGCTTGCCTAAGGCTTTTTGCCGGTAAGATTTTCACGTTTAATGCTGGATTTCCCCGTGAGTGAAAACAATAATGATGAAATCATTCTAAAAATAATTAAAATGATTCCGTCAAGCAGTCAATAATTTGAC